>JAABUK010007234.1_pt1 | contig 16107 bp, 18 predicted proteins | sample 5559141 | NCBI WGS metagenome assembly JAABUK01 (sample SAMN10711869, study PRJNA513367) | rock metagenome | isolation source: Antarctica rocks | place: Antarctica: Victoria Land, Pudding Butte nord | collected 2016-01-03
TCCCACTCGGGACGGCCCTTCTGTAACGAAAAAGCGGGGCTCTACTACTTGAGCTACAGCCATAGGCCGCCGGGACTTGCACCCGGATCGCCGCGCTTCTGTGGAACCTCTGGTTGCGAACCAGCAGGACTAGACCCGGCTCCTGTCCATCAGTATAGCCGCTCGCATCGCTGGCGACCGGCGTCCTCCTGAGGCACGCAGCCTGGCCGGCCGGCCCGCGAGCCCCTACGTCACACGCGGCAGCTTGCACGAATCGGCGACGTCACCCCTCCTCGTCCTGCCTCATGGCCATCCATGAGTGTGCCACCGCGCCCAGCTTTCACCTGCTCGAGCCAGCCCCCAGCCGGCGCCGCGGAGCCCGGAGGCGCCCCAGAAGGTGTTGCAGGCCGGCGTCTCACTTTCAAGGAACTGAGACACCTTCACGGTCGTGATCACTAGGCGTGTGACCCGCAGCGATATTTGGCGCCGTTTTGGCAGCGGTAAGTGGCCGTCCGGCCTCGTAAGCACCGGCTGCCTACGGACCGAGCCTGAGTGCTACATCTGCGTCCGTACTGGTGGCTGGGGGCTAGAAGGGCACGCCGGCGCGGTGCGTGCGAACGAGCACGCACACCGCGCGGCGCATCCAGCCCCGCAGGTCGGTCGAGGTCAGGGTGCCGTCAGCGACGGCCTGGCCGTAGGTGCTGAGGGACATGTCGGTGCTCTCGCGCAGAGGGGCGGACGGGCTTGGGGGCGGGGGGCGGGCGCCTGGCCCCACGGCTACAGCGGGTCCAGCCGACCGTGACCGTCGTTGACCGGCAGCGTCATGCCGAGCAGGCAGCGGCACCAGACGGCCCTGCCACTCCCGCTGCAAGGGTCAACCACGTCCACAGCCGTACGTGGGGCCGGAACAGTGTGCGGGAACAGACCTGCGGCTGGTTCGTTGTATACCCCGGGGGGTACGCTTGGCCCAGCCGACAATGAGGAGGACGAGATGGTGACCGAGGTGGGTCTGCCTGACCTGGAGCAGGCGCTGAAGGACGGGGCGCTGCTGCTGGACGTGCGCGAGGGCGCCGAGTACGCCGAGGGTCACATCCCGGGAGCGCAGCTGGCGCCGCTGTCGGTGTTGCCGGTCCGGATGCACGAGCTGCCCCGCGACCGGCCCGTGTACGTCGCCTGCCAGGCCGGCGGGCGCAGCGCGCAGGCCGCCGAACTGCTCACCGGCGCCGGCGTCGACGCGCGCTCGGTCACCGGCGGCACCGCCGCCTGGATCAGCAGCGGCCGCCCCTCCCAGACCGGCTCCCCGCGCTCCTGACGGAGCGCCCACCGCCCAGAGGAAAGAGATCAGCCTGATGAGCACCGCCACCGAGACCACTGACCTGGACACCGTGCAGCGCGACGGCTTGACCGTGACGATCCTGGAGACCCCCGACCTGGGCGATCGCAGCTACGTCGTCGACGACGGCGCCGCGGCTCTGGTGATCGACCCGCAGCGGGACACCGACCGGGTCGAGGCGGTCCTGGCCGCGCGCGGCGTGAGCCTGGTCGCGGTCGCCGAGACCCACCTGCACAACGACTACGTCTCCGGCGGTCTGGAGCTGGCCCGGCGTCACGACGTGGACTACCTGGTGCCGTGCGAGGCCGAGGTCGCCTACGAACGCACACTGGTCTGCGGGCAGGACGTCCGCCGGGTCGCGTCGATGACGGTCCGCACCGTGGCCACCCCCGGGCATACCCCGCACCACGTCTCCTTCGCGGTCGGTGTCGCGGGCGGGCAGCCGTCGCTGGTGTTCACCGGCGGGTCGCTGCTGTTCGGCGCGGTAGGCCGCACCGACCTGGTCAGCCCTGACCTCACCGAGCAGCTGACCCGCGCGCAGTGGGCGTCGGTGCGCCGGCTCGTCGACGAGCTGCCGGGCACGGCCGCGGTGCTGCCGACCCACGGGTTCGGCAGCTTCTGCTCCGCGACGCCGACCTCGGGCACCGCGTCCACGATCGAGCAGCAGCACCGCGACAACCCGGCATTCGCCCAGGACGAGGAGACCTTCGTCCGCGAGCTGCTCGCCGGCTTCGACGCCTACCCCGCCTACTACGCCCACATGGGGCCGATCAACGGCGCCGGACCCGCCGCGCTGGACCTGTCGCCCGCCACCCAGGCCGACCCGGTCGAGCTGCGCCGCCGCCTGGACGCCGGGGAGTGGGTCGTCGACCTGCGCAGCCGTACCGCCTTCGCCCGCGGCCACCTGCCCGGCACGTTCAACGTCGAGGGCAGCGGCAACCTGCCGACCTACCTGGGTTGGATCTTCCCCTGGGGCACCCCGTTGACGCTGCTCGGCGACAGCCCCGAGCAGGTCGCCGACGCGCAGCGCAAGCTCGCCCGCATCGGCCTGGACCGGCCCGCGGCCCAGGCGACCGGGACGGCCGAGCAGTGGGCCGGCGGCAAGGCCCTGGCCTCCTACGACCTGGTCACCTTCGCCGACCTTGCCGCCGCCTGGAACCGCGGTCCAGTGGACGTGCTCGACGTGCGCAGCCGGAGCGAGTGGGCCGGCGGGCACATCGACGGCGCCCAGCACATCGCGCTGCACGAGCTCGCGGGCCGGCTCGATGAGGTCGCGGGCACCCCGGTGTTCGTGCACTGCGGCAGCGGCTACCGCGCCTCGATCGCCGGGTCCCTGCTCGATCGGGCCGGCAAGACCGTGACCGTCGTCGACGGGAACTTCGCCGACGCCGAGCCGGCCGGGCTCCCGATCGCCCGCTGACGGCGCAAGGAAGCGCCCGGCGCCCCCGGCCGTTGACACCAAGGCGTACCCGCCGGGTACCTGTCGCCTCTGGAGGAACCATGCAGCTGCCCGACGACGCCGTCAAGACCGCCATAACCCGGCTGCGCCGGGCCGAGGGGCAGGTCGCCGGGGTGATCCGGATGCTGGAGCAGGGCCGCGACTGCAAGGACGTCGTCACCCAGCTCGCCGCGGTGTCCCGCGCCCTGGACAAGGCCGGTTTCAGCATCGTCGCCAGTGGGCTGAAGCAGTGTGTCGCCGAGGGCGGCGAGCAGGGCGAGCTCGACCTCGCCCAGATGGAAAAGCTCTTCCTGTCCCTGGCCTGACCCACCCCTGGGCAGCCCGCCCAGGCGCGGCCCCGACCGGCCGCGCGAGCCCGCACCACCCACCAGCCCCGGGCGGCGGGCTGGCCCACAACGGGCACCTGCCGCCCTCACGAGAGGACGACCATGAGCACCACCCTGACCCGCATCGACCCGCCGACCCTGGCCGAGCGCCTGGCCACCGGCGCCACCGTCGTCCTGGACGTGCGCACCCCCGGCGAGCACGCCGCCGGCGCCATCGCCGGCAGCCAGCTCCTCCCGCGGGACCAGCTGAACCAGTACGCCGAAACCCTCGCGGCGAACTTGCGCGGACCCGTCACGCTCGTATGCCGCAGCGGCCAGCGAGCGACCCAGGCGCACCAGCGGCTCACCGCCGCCGGCGCCACCAACCTGACCGTCCTCGACGGCGGCCTCAACGCCTGGCAGGCCGCCGGACAGTCCCTCCACAGCAGGCCAGGCGCCAGCACGTGGGAGATGGAGCGCCAGGTCCGGCTGGCCGCTGGCAGCCTCGTCCTGGCCGGCGTCCTGGCCAGCCTGCTCTGGCCCGCCGCGCGCTTCCTGTCCGGCGCGGTCGGCGCGGGCCTGACCTACGCCGCGCTCAGCAACACCTGCGCGATGAGCCGTGTCCTGCTCAAGCTCCCCTACGACCAAGCCGGAAGCACCGGCAGCGACAAGGTCGTGGCGGCGTTGACCCAGCGCGCCGCCTGACCCCGACCCGACGGCTCCAAGGGAGGAAAACCATGAGCCCGTCGCGCGCCGAGCGGCCCAAAGGCGTCGAGGCCGAGCAGGTCAAGGCCGGCGAGGTCGACGTCGCCGAAGCTGCCGGGCTGACCGCGGCCGGCCTGGCGCTGCTGGTCGACGTCCGGGAGGACGACGAGTGGACCGCAGGACACGTCCCGGCGGCTCTGCACGTCCCACTGGGCAGCCTGCCGCAGACCCAACTGCCGACCGGCCGTCTCGTGCTGGTGATCTGCCGGTCCGGGAACCGCTCGGCGACCGCGGCCGCGGCCCGGCTCGCCCGCAGCGTCGACGCCCGCAACGTCCGCGGCGGCCTGGCAGGACGCCGGACAGCCGGTCACCCCCGACCACGAGCCCCCGGACCCGCCGTCATGACGGTGCTGCTCGCCGTCTCGCTTGGCCTGCTGATCGGGCTGAGCCTGGGCGCCCTCGGCGGAGGAGGCTCCATCCTCACCGTCCCGGCCCTGGTCTACGCGCTCGGCGAGACCGCCCAGAGCGCCACCACCGGCAGCCTCGTGATCGTCGGGATCACCGCGGCCGCCGCCGCAGTCGGGCACGCCCGTGCCGGCAGGGTGCGCTGGCGAGCCGGCCTCAGCTTCGGCGCTGCCGGGGTGGCAGCCTCGCTCATCGGAACCCACCTGAACACCCGCGTCCAACCCAAAGCCCTGCTCATCGCCTTCGCGGTGCTCATGCTGATCGCCGCCGCAGCGATGCTCGCCAAGACCATGGTGGCGAGAAGCCCGGACGTCAAACACGCCGACGAGCAAGCCGCCGCCCTACGACGCCCCGCGCACGCCGGCACCGCCGTCCAAGCCAGGACAGGCACCGCGAAGGTCAAGACGAGTGTCCGCAAAGGCCTGCCGGTGCTCACGGCCGGGCTCGTGGTCGGCTTCCTGACCGGCTTCCTCGGAGTGGGCGGGGGGTTCATCATCGTCCCCGCGCTGGTGCTGACACTCCAGTACGACATGCCCACCGCCGTCGGCACCTCACTGATCATCATCAGCCTCAACTCTGCGGTCGCACTGCTCGCCCGCGGAGGACAGGACAGCTTCCACTGGGCCGTCATCGTCCCGTTCACCCTCGCGGCCATCGCCGGCTCCAGCGCCGGCAAGACGGTCGCCGACCGCGTCAGCGGCCCGCACCTCACACGCGCCTTCGCCGTCCTGCTTCTGCTCGTCGCCGGCTACGTCCTTCTTCGAAGCGGGCTGAGTGGCACGAACGCATGAACGACGTTCACGCGACACGGCCCACGCCAGCGCGCGGCAAGCAGGGGCGGCTCTCTCGCAACCCGTGTCCGCGAACTACGTCCTCCCACGCCGGCTTCTGAAGGCGCCTCAAGCATGTGTGCCGGCGACGCTTGTGCAAAACGAGCAGTGCGGCGGGCTGTTCGGATAGTCTTGAGTGCTGGCCGACCTGCTCAGCGTCAGCAACGAGACCGCGGAACGGTGGCGCGCGCTGCGGCCGGTGCCCGATGGAACCGCTATGTCAGTTACGTCGGTCGCCCTGATGCGGTCAGGTCATTGAGCCAGGGACAACACGTGGGCAACGACTTGAGCGATCTGGCGTCCCTCTTCGGTGACCAGAGCTGTAGCGCCGGCGACCACCACCTTGCCAGCCGCGTCTCGAATTCTCTGCTTCAACGGCTCGTCGCCGCTGGCGGCCTCCCGGACTCCCTCCACTGCCGTCTGAAGGTCCTGCCGCTGCTGCTCTGTCACGGGCACCTGGTTCACCAGCTCCCTCATGCGGTCGACGTCGCGCAGGACTTCGCTGCGTTCCTGCGCCGCCAGGACCTGGGACACCGTCTGGATGTTGCCCTGACCGCCGGCTTGGATGCCGCCGATCTGGCTGTGTGAGCCGGTAGTAACCCGCGTGCTGTGGTCCTGGAACACCGACCCACCGCTGCCGGGCTGGCCGATCAACCCGGGGGAGTGCAGTGCGTCGCGGCCCGCAGCGGTGATCCGCGGCCGGAACAGGACATCCGACTGATCCGTCTCGATGCCTCTGATCAGCCGCTGCTCGTGCAGGTATGAACCTTCCCGAGTCGACTCCTCTCGGCTGAACGAGCGGCCCAGGAAGCTGGCTTGCGGGTCGTCGGCGAAGTCGTCGACGCTTTGGATCAAGCCGGTGGCATTGCAGTCGAGCCAGCGTAGGATTCCGCGCCGGATAGCGTCCAGCCACCGCGGTCCGGAGGTGACCGACGTCGTCACCTTCTCGGCTAGCTGTCTCCCCTGCACGGTCAGCGTCAACTCGCTGGCCAAGTTGCTCTCGTCGTTGACGAGCCCCAGCTCACGCAGCTCGGCAGCCACCTGCGCGGCGTGCATCTGGTTCCCGACGATCGCGGCCGCGTCGTTAAAGTCCAGCTGGCCCGACCTGCTGTGCGCAAAGAAGCACCCTTTCCGCGGCAGTATCGGCGATCCGCCTAGCGACGGTATCCATGTCCATGACGGTTACGTCTTTCCCGCGCAAATGCCGCCTGCGGTGGTCGACGAGAGGCACGGTACGGCGTGAGGACGAACAGCGTCCCGGCCTCAAGGGGTTTCGCTGATCGGGGCGACCGGGTCAAGATCCGGTGCCGTGCCCCGACTGCCCTCGGCGCGCGGTTCTCGTGCGCGGCAGAGAGGTCGCACGGTGTCGCTGGGTGTCGCGTTGCGTCAGACTGGTGAGGCCCACTGCATTAGCGGGTGGAAGTGAGCCTGGCAGCCATCCGGACGGTTGGTGAGCCAGGCTTCGTGCTGTCCGGGTCAGACTTCCCGCAGGGCGGTGATGGTCGGCTGAATGCGGGTCCGCCATCGGCCTCCCCTGGCCCAGCACCAGGCGATCGCGTCGGGGATGGCGAGGAGCTCTTCGCTGGAGGCGCGGGCGTGCTAGTAACGCAGGCCCGGGGCAACGGTGCGGGTGACCTGGTGCAGGTGGCGGCGGTCGTGCTCGAGGACGGAGTCGTCTGTTCGAGCACGAGGACGGGGTCGGGGTGCTGGCAGGCGTCGACGGCTAGGGCGGTGAGACAGGCTGGCCGGGCTTGGAGGTCGCTGCGGTGCCGAGATACGCCTCGGGGCTTGACCGCCGCGGCTTTGTCCGGCACGCCGATTGCTAAGGCATGGACCGCGAGTCAGGCTTGGGCTGCCGCGTGAGCTTTGGCGATGAGCTGGTTCATGGTGCTGATGGGGACGCCGCCGCGGTAGGTGATCTTCGCGGTTCGGTCGATGACGTAGTAGACGTCCGGCTCGCCGTTGCCGTCGTAGCGGAAGCTCAGGTCCTTGGACGAGGTGCCCCAGGTCCACCCCGGGTCGGTGAAGCGCTTGCCGACCAGGCCGGTACCGAGCTTGCGCAGGGCGTCGGTTCCTTTCTTCCCGGCACCGAGGTCGCCGTACAGGTCGATCACGGCGACCTGTACCCCTTCGGCGCGTAGCTGGGCCAGGTGCTCGGCGACCGCGGGGATGCTGGCGGTGCAGCTCGAGCAGCCGGCGGCAATGAACCACAGCACGGTGGGCTTCCCCCGGAACGAGGCGACGTCGACGTCCTTGCCGTCGACGGTGGTGAACGTGCCGGCGGGGGCGACGCCGCCGACGGTGGCAGTGACGGGTGTGTCCGCGGCGGCCGGGGACGCGGCGACTCCGGCGGGTGTACTGGCGTTGCTGGCGCCGCAGGACGTGACGACCAGGAGGGTGAACGCGGCGACGGCACCGGCGAGCGGTGCCCGGAGGGGGCGGTGGTGGGTCATGGGGGTGTCCTTTTCCGGCTCAGGCCGGGTTGGTGGGGCAGCCGGGGCCTTGCAGACAGCCGGCGCGAGCGACCCGTCGTAGGCCCCACCACGCGGTGGCCCCCAGCAAGATCAGGCTGCTCGCGAGGAAAGCGGTCTGGTGGATGGCGAAGAACCGTTGCAGGGTGCCGGTGGTGCTGTAGACACCGACCGCGGACAGCCCGAGGGTGGCCAGCACAGTCGGGATGACGGGGGTGCAGCACAGAAACGTCGGGAGCAGGCTGAGGATGAACGCGGCACCGCTGAGCGCGCCGTCACCGCCGAGGCGGCGGACGGCGGCCGCACGCCGGATCGCGTAGAGCTGCACCGTGAGCACCATCGCCATCCCGGCACCCAGAGCAACGGCGAACCCCAGCAGCCGACCGGTCAGGAAGTGCCAGTTGGCCAGGGACAGCCGCTGGGTGAACGCGAACGGCAACAGGACGCTGTACGCGGCGCTGATCACCGCGCCCAGCACGAGGAACACCACCCGGCTCGCCCGGTCGGTGGCCAACGCACGGACGACCGTCCGGGTGCCCGGACTCGGCACCGGCGCGCCCTGGATGTCGCCCTGCTGAGGAAAGACCGGCTGGGTGACGGGCCCCATTAGCAGCAGCTGCCCTTGCCCGTGTCGGTGCTGGTGGCAGCACCGATACGGCGGGCGGCGTGGGTACGTCGCCGTACCGCCCAGATCGCGGCGGCGGCGCCGGCGACGAGCAGGACCACGCCGGTGAGCCCACCGAGCACGGCGCCGGTGCCCGCCGCCGCAGCCGCAGCCGCGAGCAGCAACGGCAGGCCGCAGCAGGCGACGGGAAGCAGGACGAGCAGCCCCATCCACCAGCCGGATCGCTGCTGCGGCTCAGCGGGTTGCTGAGGTGATGATGCTGGCTGGCGTGGGTGGGCAGCCACGGGTGGGTTCTGGGTCATGTCACTCCTTGGGTGGTGGGCTTCCTGGCCCGGCGGTATGTGTGCTGGCTGCTGGCAGGGGCAGCGCTGGTCATGGGCGGCGGCCACATATTTCCCAAGCCGCTTCAGTGGTGGCGGCGACGGCGAGCCCGAAGACCAGGTGGGCGACGAACCCGCGCAGGTGGGTGACCAGCGGGTGGGCCCGGTTGGGGGCGCTGAACCCCAGCAGCGGGGGCATGGCCTCGTCGGCGATCAGCGACATCGCGGCCCCGGTGACCAGCCCGGCTGTTAGGGGGTCGGTGCGTCGGCCCCGGCGCGGCACCACGTACATCGGTGACCAGCTCAACGCCAGGCCGTAGTGCATCACCAGCGACGCGCGGTCCAGCGCGGCGCCGTGAAGGTCCAGCCCGAGCGCCGCGGTGATCTTTCGGGCGGCGATTTCGTATGGCGGCCCGGGCCGGGCAGCGTCCTCACGGGCCTTGGCTTGCTCGGACTCGAGCCCGTACAGCTTCATGCTGACCGGCTCCATGGCCTTGGTGGCCAGGTAACCGGCGACGGCGGCGACGGCGAGGTCCTCAACGACATCGTGAGCGGCCGGCAACCTGTTCGCCCACGTCCACTGCTCGCCCCGGGCCATCCTCCCCCCTTTCGTGAAGTAGCGGTCCGGGTTACCGGCGCCGCGCACTTAGCTGCGGTGTCTTCATCAATAAAAACACAGGTTCTCCTGTTGTGACAAGGATACCTGTCATGTAATCTGATCGGTATGACCATGGCAACCACCACGTCCCCGCCTGGTGCCCGGACCGACCTCGCCGCTGCCGGGCTGTTGCTGCGTCTGCTGGCCGACCCGACCCGGATGGGGATCGTGGAGCTGCTGGCCGAGGGCGACCGCAGCGTCGGCGAGCTGGCCGAGGCACTCGGGACCCCACGCAGCCGGCTCGGTAACCACCTGGCGTGCGGGCTGCACTGCGGGGTCTGGACCAGCCAGAAGAAGGGCCGCAGCGTCGTGTACTCGTTGGCGGACCGGGGTGTGCTCGGTTTGTTGGAGCACGCCCGGGAGGTCGCCGCTCCCCGGGCGGAGTACCTGGCCGGGTGCACCCGGCTTGGACCGGACTGGATCTGAACCGGACATCCGACCCCTGGACCAGACGCTGGCGGTGACGACGGCGAAACGAAAAGAGACTTTGAGTGAGCATGAGCGAAGACCGGTACGACCTTGTCGTTGTCGGCTCCGGCGGCGCCGCGATGAGCGCGGCGATCACCACCCGGCAGGGCGGCAAGAGTGTGCTGCTGGTCGACGCCGGCACCCTGGGTGGGACCTGCGTCAACGCCGGCTGCGTGCCCAGCAAGGCGCTGCTGCGCTTCTCCGGCCACCGCGCCGCCGCCAGCGCGAACCCGTTCCCGGGCGCGCCGAGCGCCGCAGGGCCAGTGGACCTGGCCGCGCTGATCGCCCAGAAAGACGACCTGGTTGCCTCGCTGCGGCAGGACAAGTACGCCGCCGTCGCCGACGCCTACGGGTTCGAGGTCCGCGCCGGGACCGCGGCGTTCGCCGATGACGGCGCCTTCACCGTTGACGGCACGCCGCTGCCGGCAGCGGCGTACCTGCTGGCCACCGGCGCCGAACCGAGCCGCGCGGTTCTGCCCGGCCTGGACCAGGTGGACTACCTCACCTCCACCACGGCGATGGAGCAGACCACGCTGCCTGCCTCCCTGGTCGTCATCGGTGGCGGGTACGTCGGAATGGAACAGGCGCAGCTGTTCGCCGGCCTCGGCGTACAGGTCACTCTGATCGGGCGGCTCGCGCCCGGCGCGGAGCCCGAGCTGCGGGAGGTGATGCGCGCCGCGTTCCACCGTGACGGGATCCGGGTCCTGGAGCACCGCGCCATCACCGTCGCACCCGACGACGCGAGAACCACCAATGGGAGCGGCGCCGGCGCCGGCGTCACGGTGCTGACCTCGACCGGGCTGCGAGTCGCCGCGGATCGGCTGCTGGTCGCCACCGGCCGCAGCCCCCGCACGGCCGGGTTGAACCTTGGCGCTGCCGGGGTCAAGACCGACGAACGCGGTTTCATCGTCGTCGACGACCAGCAACGAACAGCCAACCCGTCGGTGTTCGCCGCCGGCGATGTGACCGGCGGCCCGCAGTACGTCTACGTCGCCGCCGCCCAAGGCCGGGTCGCCGCCGGGAACGCCTTCGGCGGCAGCGACAGCGTCGACTACACCGGTATGCCGGCGGTGATGTTCACCCGACCCCAGCTCGCCTCCGCCGGACTGAGCGAGCAGCAGGCCCTGGACGCCGGGTACGACTGCGCCTGCCGCACCCTTCCCCTGGCTGATGTGCCGCGGGCGCTGGTCAACTTCGACACCCTCGGCGCGGTCAAGCTGGTCGCCGACGCCAGCACCGGGCGGCTGCTCGGGGCCCACGCCGCCGCCGACTCCGCCGGGGAGCTGATCCTCGCCGCCACCTACGCGATCAAAGCCGAAATGACCGTCCACGACCTGGCCGACACGTGGGCGCCGTACCTGACCATGGCCGAGAGCCTGCGCCTGGCCGCGAAGCTGTTCCAGCCCGGCGAGCAGCTGCCCACCTCCTGCTGCGCCTAACCACCCACCCACCCACCGCTGCAGCCCGGAGCGTGGTCCCTGCACTGGTCAGCGCCGGTCCCAGCACGGCCCGTCATCTTGGAGGAACACCCATGAGCGAGACCTTCGACGCGATCGTGATCGGCATGGGCCCCGCCGGGGAGGTCACCGCGAGCCGGTTGCACGGCGGCGGCAAACGGGTGGCCGTGGTCGAGGCCGAGCTGATCGGCGGGGAGTGCGGCTACTGGGCGTGCATCCCGTCCAAGACGCTGCTGCGCGCCCCCGAGGCCCGCAGCGAGGCCGACCGGGCGGCGGGGGTCCACGGCGCCGCCCTGGACTGGCCCGAGCTGCGCGCCTACCGCGACTACATGATTCGCCACCTCGACGACAGCGCGCAGGTTCAGGGCTACACCGAGCAGGGCGTCACTGTCGTCAAGGGCCGGGCCCGGCTGAGCGGCCGCGGCGTGGTGGAGGTCGGCGGCCGCGCTCTGAACGCGGAGCACGTCATCATCGCCACCGGCAGCGCACCACTGACCCCGCCGATCGCGGGACTATCGCAGGTGCCAGTGTGGACGAACCGGGAAGTCACCACCCTCTCGGAGATCCCGGCCCGGGCGCTGCTGGTCGGTGGCAGCGCCGTCGGCGTGGAGATGAGCACCTTTTTGTCCCGGTTCGGCACCCAGGTCACCCTCGTGCAGTCCGCCGACCGGCTCCTGGACCGTGAAGACCCACGCGTCGGTGAGCTCGCCGCCGCGTACCTCAGCGGCAGCGGCGTCGACGTGCGGGTCGGGCGGACCGCCGCCCGCGCCCGACGCGACGGCGCGGACACCGTAGTCACCCTCGACGACGGCACCGAGGTCCGGGTCGACGTCATCGTTCTCGGCGCCGGCCGCCGACCCAGCACCGACAGGCTCGGGCTCGAGAACGCCGGCATCGGCCTGGGCGAGCACGGCGCGATCCCCGTCGACGGGTCCTGCCGGGTCGCCGACGGCCTGTGGGCGGTCGGGGACGTCACCGGCATCATGCCGTTCACCCACGTCGGGATGTACCAGGCCCGGGTCGCCGCCGACACCATCCTCGGCAAACCTCGGACCGCGAACTACGAAGGCGTCCCCCGGGTCGTGTTCGGGGAACCGGAGATCGCCGCCGTCGGTCTCACCGCCGACCAGGCCCGCGACGCCGGCCACGACGTCCTCACCAGCGAGCTCAACCTGGCCGAAAGCATCGCCCGGCCCTACACCTACGAGAAGGACCCCCGCGGCACCCTTGGGCTGGTCGCCGACGCCGGTGAGAACCGGCTGCTCGGCGCCTGGGCCGTCGCGCCCATGAGCAGTGAGTGGATCCACCAAGCCGCGCAAGCCATCCGCGCCCGGATCAGCCTCGACGTGCTACTCGATGGCGTCGCCCAGTTCCCCACCTACAGCGAGAGCTACCTTCAAGCACTCGAAGCCCTCATCCGTCCCTAGCCGCGCAGGAGCGTCCCTTCGAGGCGCAGTCAGGGCCGGGGACACACCGCGCGGCGACGATCAGCACCGGGCGCCACTGGCCGCGGCTGCGCCGATGAACAAACCAAACAGCCGGTAGGGACCCAGCCGGCGGCGTTGAACAACCCAACCTCGGTCGCCGTACCGCGCAGCACCCCCACCACGGCACCGACATAACCAGGCTAGTCACATAGTTGCCGAACTCCGAGATCGTGTCGGCCGCCCACACCCGCCGGAACGCCCCTCCTAGCCGCTCGGCCCCCTTCACCACCGGCCACCGCCTGATCCTGCTCGACAGCCTCGCAGGCGTTGGCCTCCAGCTGCGCAAAGGCACCCGCCTTAGGGCCATACCGTTTAGGGGCTGTGTCGCAGAACCAAGGAACTGAGACGGGCGCCGTGTCAAGGGCCTGCGCTGCGCTACGGTCGCTGCGCGATGGCCTGCGCCCACCCCTGACAGCCCGCCCCCCCTCGCCCTGTCCCTGCGGGGCTCGAACCCGCCCCGCCCTGGGCGCGGGCTACAGCCCAGGAGGCACCGCCAGATCGCACCAGCCGAACATCTTCTCCCTTGTGCACCGCGACCTCGGCGCCGCCGTCCGGTCCTGCCTGACCTGGACCTCGCCCTACTTCGCACACGCCCGACTCACTCCAGAGCTGGAGCCGCTGCTGCACCGGCTGGGACGTCTGGAGCAGCAGCGACCCGAGTTGTATCGGGAGGTCGCCGACAGCCTCGGCGTCGAGCCGGCTGGAGTTCCCGCAGCGGTCCGGGACCGGGCCGGAGAGCTGCTGGACCGGGCGCTGCAGGACCTGGCCGCCGGCGCGGTGGAGCGCTCCTCGGAAGCGCTGACACCTGACCTGGTGGTCCAGCGGGCGGGGGAGCGGCGGTGACCCGCCAGGTCGGCGGGCCGGCCGCTGCCGCGGAGGAGGTCCGGAACGCGACGTGCGGCCTATGGCGTCGTTGAGCTGCGCGTCGGCCCCGTCTGGCAGGTCAAGCTGGCCGAGGCTGGGCAGTAGCGCGGGGACGATCTCCCCGCCGGTCTGCGGCGGGATCAGGCGGCGCCCCCGTCGTTTGTCGGTTTATCGGCCCCACGGGACACCCCGGGTAACCTCGCTGCTCGTGTTGCGCCTACTGGTCGATACCTCCGTCTGGCTTGACACCGCCAGGGACATCCACGGTGAGCGGATGATCGCGGCGGTCCGGACGCTGGTGCAGCAAGGCCACGTCGAGTTGCTCGTGCCGCAGGTCGTCGTCGAGGAGTACGACCGCAACCGCGGGCAGGTCATCGCCAGCCTCTCGGCGAGCACCCGCGCCCATGTGCGGACCGTGCGGGCCGCCTTGGCCGAGCACGGGCGCAGCGAACGTAACGACGAGCTCATCGCGGAACTCGACGAAGTCGCCGTGCGCGGCCCACTGATCGAGCAGTTGGTCGTCAACCGGTTCACCGAGGTCCAAGAGCTCCTCGCGGCCGGGCGGACCGTCGCTGTGCCAACGAGACGCTGCAGCGAGTTGTGCAGCGCGGCCTGGCCAAGAAGGCGCCGTTCCACCACGCCAAAAACAGCGTCGCCGACGCCGTGCTCGTCGAGACCTACCGCGCCGTCACCGCCGCTGAGCTGGCCGATCCCGCGGACCCCTTCGGGTTCGTCTCTCACAACGTCAAGGACTTCTCCGACCCGAAGGACAACCGCGAGCCCCACCCAGATCTGCAGGACTGCTTCGCCGGCCCGCACTCCGGTTACTTCATCCGCCTCGAAGACGCGCTGGCGCTGCACGTGCCGGACGCGGCCGAACTTCTGGACGACCTCGACTTCGAGGTCGACCCGCGCTCGGGGCGGGAGATTCTCGCCGCCGAGCAACGCCTCTTCGATTTGATTTTGGTACCAGCGCTCGGTGAGCAGCATGCACCCTCTCGGCGAGCTGGGCCGCCGGCGGATCCAGGACACTCACCCTGCAGGGGAGCTTGGCCCCTACACCGACTTCGAGTGGGGCATGCTCAACGGCAAGCTCTCCGCGCTGCGGTGGGTCCTCGGCGAGGAGTGGGACTCGCTGGACACCTGACGGCTGGGCCCGGGTCAGGCACCGGGCGTCGACTTCAGCGCCGCGCCCGAAGTGGGAGTCGTTAGGGTCGAGCGATGGAGTTGAGGCTAACTTTCGCCAGAGTTCCGGGCGACGACTTCGACACGAGCACCTATATGCCTCGCAGCCTGGTCGGCCTGAGCTCGGAGGACGTTACCTCGATTGCGACGGACGAGGCGCCCCCGCTCGATCCGGCGGCGACGGCCACGCTCGAGGCGGGTTCGATCGGCAAGGGCGCGAGCGGCCCGGGCGCGGAACTTGTCCTACACATCGCCGAGACGCTCCTCAACGATGGTGCCTCTATGTTCGCCTGGGGCACCGTTTTGTGGTCGGTGGTGCGGAGGATTCGAAAGCGCCAGGCCCGAGGGCTGGTCGTGCAGGACGCGACGACGATCAGCCTCCTCGCGGCGGCTGCGGATGCGAGCCACCAGCAGCGCCTCGTCGGCGCGTGCGTGGGCGTGGTGGTGCCGCTGTCTGGGGGTCCAGGTCTGGGGATGGACCGTAGGGATGTCTGGCTTACGTCCTTCTGGCTGCCTTCGGGAGACCTGTGGGTGGTGTTCACAGCGACGGATGGGCGTGTCCTTGGACAGGTCACCGTGCCAGCACCCTGGACCGAAGAGCGCGGCACGGTAGAGGGTCCGGCCCTCGCGCAGCTGTTCAAGCGACTTAACAGCTGAGTGAGGTTAGGCCGCGGCAACCCTCCATACGTTGCATGGAGAGGACTCAGTGCTGCGTCGCAGCGGGTCGGGTCGCAGACCACGCTGGCCAAAATGTAGGTGCCCTGCTCGTCGGGAGTGACCTTGATGCTTTCGTCCACCCACGCATGCAACGGGAGCTTGACTGGGGCGGCGGCAGAGGCTGTCCGGGCAGTCACCACCTCATTGTGAAGGCCAGGCGCGTGCTCGCCCGGCGCCCGTCCGTGGCGGGGGGACGCGAGGGGCGGATGGCCTATGACACAGACCTCCCGCCAGATCCGCCACTCAGGTGACTTCGCAAGCCTCAGAAGGGACCGTTTCCGCGACACGGACGAAGTCGTGGTGACACGCCGTTGATTACGCGTCCAAAACTCGCGTCCGCAACCGCGTCTAATCGAGGGCTCGCCGCCACAAGCGCCCTGACGCCGGGATCCGGCACACTCCCCACGGAGAAGCGGTGAGCCTGAAGAGGGTCCGTCTTAAAGCGCCCTGAGGGACAATGCAGGGGTGAGCATCGACGCGTACAACCTGCCGACCGGGGTCCTCGGTCTTCATCCCGAAGAGTTCTACGGGGCCATTGGGCGGATCGTCTGTGTCAGCGCGGTCCTGGAGGACAGATCACCTCGCTCCGGCATACGTTGAGCCACGTTGAGCAGGGACGATTCACGCACGAGCCGGTCAGTCAACAGATCACTGAACCGCACCGGCGTGTCCGGAGACTTACTGGTTTGAGAGCTTGGCCTTCGGCTGGGCTCTGGTGTGAGCGTAGTGGTGGTTCTCCATCTCGGCCGGTGGCATGTCGCCGGAGTGTTCGTAGAGGC
>JAABUK010007235.1_pt1 | contig 16107 bp, 16 predicted proteins | sample 5559141 | NCBI WGS metagenome assembly JAABUK01 (sample SAMN10711869, study PRJNA513367) | rock metagenome | isolation source: Antarctica rocks | place: Antarctica: Victoria Land, Pudding Butte nord | collected 2016-01-03
AAGACCACCGCAGAAACCGGTAATAAGAAACAAGCGCAGATTAGGAGACAACCAACGGTAATGTTCTGATAAGGAATAGAATAAGCCTATGAGAAAGCATCCTGCTACATTTACAGCTAATGTCGCGTATGGAAAGGCATAATGAAAATATTTTGATAACCAAACCCCTGTTCCATATCGAAGTAAAGAACCGATTGCACCGCCTGCGCATACCGAAAGAAATATTCTTATCATAACTTACTCTTTATATTCCCAAAATTCAACTTCTTTGTAGATTACTGTATTTTCTTTTAATATTTCTTCATGGGTTTTAAAAAAAGCCTCCAGCTTATTTCTTTCATCTACTAATTCAATGCATACAGTCAATCCTGATGTATCGCCTCTATTGAATGAAAAGCCATCTTTCCACCATTTTGAACTGCAGCATGGGTATGAAACACATGAGCATTCATAATACCCGATACTTTTGCTTCCTCCATAATTTTTTAAATACTTTGTTTTAGGAAACATTTTTCTTAACAGGTTTTTTGATTTAATAACTTCGCCGGTTTTCATATAAATACGAAGCTTGCCCATCTTGCTTACACTGATATTTTATCATTGTTCCTTTTTTTTTCTGTTATTTCTTTTATGGTATGTTCTTTATCATTTGCTACATGAAACTTAGAAACAGCCACTCTTTGTGAACCATAAATACCTGAATGCCCGCTGAAATAATAAGCCGTAAAACAGGCTACAGCATAATAAACTGCATTGTTAGAGCCAAAGAGTTCTACACCTATGAACGTACAGGCAAGAGGGGAACAATGCTTATCTTGTTTTGTTGATTAATGAAAATGGATTAAAACTCTGAAAACAAATCATAACTAATATGGCAAAAGATAAAACGCAAAAGCTGTTGAATTGATAGGTTCACCTGAAAAGCTGATTAATCAGGTTATTAAAAATACTGAAAACAGGGAATGGACTATGAATCTAATAACTCTGAAAGGACCATCACATAAGCAAATACAACATACACTTGTTTTAAAAAGATTGGAAAAACTTGCTTCACGAAACAAAAAACGACGGGTGTCTTTAACATTTTCGAAAGGGCAAACAATAACATCGGATTGCCCGGAAAGTGAAACTTTATTGCCAATATCAATCCGGAAAAAAAGTTTGGAAGCATTATCAAATACGGATGAAGTTTTGGAAAAACTTTCTAAAGGGCCTCAACATGAAGCATTGTACACAGCGCTTTTACTACAGGTTATCGAAGCAATGATTGCTGCACAGGAAAACAAAGTGGTGTATAGGGATAAATTAATAAGCAGTAAAACATTGCTTACTTAAATCGAGGTACAACAAATGTGCTGATAACAAAAAACAATAGAATTTTTTTGTATAATAAAAAGGAAAACAATTAAGCAACTTTCAACATCTTTTTACTCCATTCTTTTATATGTATACTTAATCTCCTTGCAGTATCTAACTTAGTTATTTTAATGTAATTAAGAAAAACTTTCTCTGTAGTATGGCCGGTAATTTTCATTAAATCAATTGTAGGAAATCCTTGTAAGTAGTAGTTTGATGCAAAACTTCTGCGAGCTGTATGACTTGAAATGCACTCCCAAAGTTCTAATTTTGGATTAGTACTTAATCTGCCTTTTTCGGTTAATCCAGCTACTCGGCAAACCTCTTTTAAGTACTCATTAAACTTTTGATTAGATATACCGTTTGGCAATTTATTTTTATTAGTCTTATACTTTTCAAATATTTCTAAGACAACAGGGTTGCAGGGAACAACTACTAATTCTTTTGTTTTCTGGGTTATGATCTTTACAAAATATTCTTCATCAATTAAAACAATGTTTTCAGGTTTAACATTTGAATAATCTGAAAATCTTAACCCCACCCATGCACCAAAAATAAATAAGTCTCGTACCTGTTCTAATCTTTTATTTGCGGAAAAATTATGTTTATAAAGTATTCCTAATTCTGTTTCATTTAAATAAACTGCATCAGTATCAACACGATCAATAACAAATTTTCTATGTTTGAACTGAAGATTATTTGTAAAACCTAAATCTACCGCTTCTGCCATAAAGACCTTAAGAGTTTGAATATATTTTGCAAGGGTATTTTGTTTGTATTTATTCTTTTCTAAAAAAGAAATATATTTGTAAAAAAAATCAAGATCAATAGTATCAAAATCAAGTTTAAAGTTTTTATTATTAGGTAAAGCTTTAGAATAGTTTTAAAATTCCCTGAGTCTCTTTTCAGAAGTTCGGTAAGCTTTAATTGTGTTGTCAGTCTTTCTTTTACCCTTATTTTTAATCTCATTATTAATAAATCTTTGAATTAAGCCAAACAAGGTTTTATCGCTTTGCTTTTCTTCTTCATTATAAACGATACCCTTAAGATGCCTTAGTAAAGTTTCAGATGCAGGTACACCTTTTATAATCTCGTTGTTATAAGTTTTATAACATTCCTTTTCAAGATTGTCAAGCATATTATTAAGGCTAAATTTTCCGTCTGCAGTAGCGGTATGTACATTTTTTACTCTCTCTTTATTATGGTTCCAACTATCAGGTTTTACTTTTTGACCAAATGAAAAGAACAATCTCTGCTTATTATAAAGAAACTGAAGGTAAATAAGAGAAAGACCATTCGCATCTTTCAGCTTTAGTCTAAAATGTACTTCCGGTAAACGTGGCATAAGATTAATTTAAACAATAAAGATAATTTAGTTTCACTATAGTTTCACTATTTATTTTCTTAACTTTATATAGCTAAATACTATAATCTAAATAAATAGCTGATAATTAACCTTTTGTATATAACTATGTAAGAATTGACAAAGTTAGGTAAAGTAGGTGGTAGTGCTGTACGCTCTACAAATCAAAACCCTTACTCAATTGTTATCAATTTTTTAAGGGTTTTTTAATTAAAATAAAACATCGAACTTTTTCATTTTTGCCCCTGTTTTTAAAGCAGTTATAATTACTTGCAATAAGTATTGCAGCAGTTTAACAGCATCCACTACTGCTGCAGGTTTTATTTTCCTGTATAGGTGGGCATGCTACTGTACCATAAGAGCAAAATACACAGCAGTCACCTTGCTTCGGCTTTAATACAATATTGCAATTTATACATTTATAGAAGTATTGACAAGCATCAGCAGGCATTGTTTCTTCTTTCTGAAAGCCGCATTCAGGACAAGTGATTGTTGAGTGCAGTGCTATTGTTTTTTCCATTTTCGATTATTTTTTATCGCAAACTGCCTGCTTTTAACTTTGCTTTACAGTAGCTTTTTCTGAAACGGTTGCAGCTTTGTATCAGATTTTTTCAATGGCTTTAATAATATCGGCAACTGATGTTTTAGCAGGAGTATATTTTCTTGTAGTAATGTCTCCCGGATATTCTACTTTCTGTTCTGCAACACCATCAACCGCTTTTAATGCAGCAGCAACATTATTTGAACAACCGGCACAAGTCATGCCTGTAATTTTCAATTTAACTGTTTTAGGTTCCTGCTTAGTTACGGTTTTTACAGTTGTTTGAGCATTTACTTTACAATCTCCAATGCTGCAGACCTATGCTGAGGTCTCTGCTTTTTGCAGCTTTTTTTTACATTCTCCTATTAATACCTGATCAGCATAAGGACGTACACAAGTTGTATTCATCAGTCAAAAGTAACTATTTAAGCAATTACTTAAATAAGAGCGTTATTTTAACAGCATGAATGAAAAGTAATAATGTTCTTTAGCTTTTGGGGAGAATAGTTATTTTAATAAACTGCATTTATTGAAGAAGATCATTATTGTTTTTATTCTCAAAACGCTCATTCATTTTCCACTCACGGATTTTTGTAAATGGTAATTTTAAAAGGTTGCCTATCGTTAATTCTTTTTCATCTGCATAAGATGGCACTCCTGTTACAATTTCATTTTGATGGATGTTTAATCTTGCGGTTTTATGTATCCTGTCCCAGAAAGAAAAGATGATCGAATAATTACTATCGGTTTCTCTTTTTATCATGGAATGATGAATGCCATGCATTCGCGGAGTTACAATTAAAAAGTTTAAAATCTTTTCAAACCTAAAGGGAAGTTTAGTATTACTATGCTGAAATTGGGTAGCTGCTTCAAAAGCGATTTCATAAATGAGCACCATTACCGGTGAAGCGCCGATTAAAATAACCGCAGCCCCGCGAAAGAAAACTGAAGCAATCATTTCCCCAAAATGAAAACGGAATGCCGTAGTTACATCCAAATCCAGGTCGGTATGATGCACTAAATGAAACCGCCACATGAAGGGCAGCTTGTGCAACAAAATGTGCCAGATGTAATTGGTGTAATCAAGAAATATAAAACTGATAGCGGCTTTTAACCATGAGGGTGCGTCAAATAAATAATTCAGGCCAAAATGCCAACTTTGATTTTGTACAGCGAGACAAACCATAGCAGGTATAAACAGCAACCTTAGCAGTGCAAATGCCGGAATAGAAACAATGAAATTGGTAAGTATCCTTTTCCATCTGCTCTGCACTCTTTTTCTTAATTGAAACTTGCTTTCAAGTAAAAACAGCACAATAAAAACAGTTAGCAAAATGGGTGTGCCATACGTATCGAAAATGGATTTAATCATCGTCTCTTAATTTTTCACCTCCTCCTTTTTTAGTGTGCCAAGGTAGCATCTTTGTTTACATGCAAATCCTGTTGTATTTATTGGCCGTTTTCCTACCATCATTTTGAAATATCTTATTCCATCTTCAGACGCTTGACAAAAAAGTGCGCAAACGGTTATAGCCAAAAGCTCTGTATTTATTTGGTCTTATTTTTCCTTTTTACCGTACGAACGCTGCAAATTTATTCACCCATTCATTAAATGTTTGCATAAACTCATTTATAGAGTGGAGCGTGGAGAAGTGGAAAAATTAAATTGTCAGTTTTATAATATTAAATTTATTAAAATTAAAAAGCAGTAAGCCATGATTGATGTATTTGTCTAAAATAATTTGAATTGTTGCACAAGCCATATATACACCCATTATCCCGGGCACAAAACCCATTACGCCTATTTCACTGCAATTTGGTACATCTTCGGGACTGGGTTGTTCAGGATAAATATCTCTTAAATTTTTACTGCCGTTATAATTAAATACTGCTAATTGTCCTTCAAATTTTAAAATACTTCCATAAACCAAAGGCTTCTGTAATTGTACACAAACATCATTCACTAAATACCTGGTTAAAAAATTATCGGACCCATCCACCACAATATCGAACTGCGAAATGATATTTGAAGCGTTGGATTCCTGCAACAATTCTTCAAACACTATGTATTGAACGTTTGGATTTGATTGTTGCAATTTACCTGCAGCTGACGAAGCTTTTGGTTTACCAATATCATCTGTTGTATATAAAATCTGGCGATGAAGATTATGTATCTCTACCTTATCAAAATCAATAATGCCAATAGTTCCAACACCTGCTGCATTCAAATATTGCAACACAGGACAACCTAAGCCACCTGCACCTACGACCAATACTTTTGCATTTTTTATTTTTAATTGTCCCTCAAACCCCACTTCATCCAGAATCAACTGACGGCTGTAGCGGTTTAACTCTTCAAAAGAAAAATCTGCCATAATTAAAATACTTTATCCCAGTCTTTCCAAACAGGTTCATAGCCGCTTGCTGCAATAACGGAAGCCACTTCTTCAGGAGTGCGTTCATCGCTTATTTCAAACTGCTCCAATGAGTCTTCATCCACACTATAACCACCAGGGTTTGTTTTAGAACCGGCGCTCATAGTGGTTGTACCAAGTTTGATTAAATGATTTCTAAACTCTTCAGGTTCTCTGGTTGATAATGATATTTCTACATCTTCATTCACTATGCGATAAGCACATATCAGTTGCACCAGTTCTTTATCATTTATATGAAAATTAGATATATCTACTCCTTCAGCCGGGCGAATGCGGGGAAATGCAATGGAGTATTTTGTTTGCCAATAAGTTTTCTGTAAATAATCCAGGTGCAAAGCACAAAAAAATGAATCTGTTCTCCAGTCTTCTAATCCTAACAAAGCTGCGAGTCCAATTTTGTGCATGCCTGCTCTTCCAATCCTGTCTGGCGTTTCAAGCCGGTAATAAAAATTTGATTTTTTTCCTTTAGGATGATAGTCCTTGTATTTTTCTTTGTGATACGTTTCCTGGTACACTAAAACTGAATAAACGCCCGCACGTTGCAGTTGTTCATATTCGTCCTGTTCCAAAGGTTGTACCTCAATGGAAATATTTGCAAAATGCGGTTTAATTATATTGATGGCATTGATAAAATAATCAACATGCACGGTATGATTAGATTCACCGGTTACTAAAAGAATATGATTAAAACCATGTTGCTTTATCACATGTATTTCCTGCAATATTTCAGCAGCCGTTAATGTCTTGCGTTTTATTTTATGATCTAAACTGAAGCCGCAATAAGTGCAAATATTATTACACTCATTACTTAAGTACATAGGTGCAAAAAGTTGTATTGTTTTACCAAAACGCTTTTTAGTAAGCTGGTGGCTTAGCTGTGCCATCTGTTCTAAATAAAGCGTTGCCGCAGGAGAAATTAATGCTTTAAAATCCTCCAATGTTCTGTATGCTGCAGCCAAAGCATTCTCCACATCTTTTGCTGTTTTATTCATGATGGATACCTGCACATTATCCCATGAATAAGTATCGTAAATGTCTTTAAACTGTTTCATGTAAAAATTCGGTTAAGGGACTTGAGGCAATGGCATGATGTACTTTATTACCCGGTTTACTTTCAAAAGCCATTCGACCTGCCAGCACTGCAAGTTTGAAAGACAGGGCCATAAGTGCTGGATTTCCTGCAACAGCAATAGCCGTGTTTACCAATACAGCATCGGCTCCTAACTCCATAGCTAAAGCCGCATCAGAAGGTGCACCAATTCCTGCATCTATAATCACCGGCACATTGCTTTGTTCTATTATTATTTGTAAAAAATCAAATGTCTTTAATCCTTTGTTGCTGCCAATTGGTGAACCTAATGGCATCACGGCTGCAGTTCCTGCATCTTCCAGTCGTTTGCATAAAACGGGATCTGCATGAATGTATGGCAATACAACAAATCCCAACTTTGCTAACTCTTCGGTAGCTTTTAATGTTTCAATCGGGTCGGGCAGTAAGTATTTTGGGTCGGGATGAATTTCTAATTTTACCCAGTTGGTTTCCAACGCTTCTCTCCCCAGTTGCGCGGCCAGCACGGCTTCTTTAGCGTTGCGAACACCGGAAGTGTTAGGCAATAAATTAATGTGCGAATGTTGCAGGTGCGATAACAAGGCGTCTGTTTCTGTTTCCAGGTCAACACGTTTTAAAGCCACGGTTACCAACTCCGTTTCCGAAGCCAATACCGCTTCTTCCATTTCTATGGACGAGCCGAATTTACCCGTTCCTAAAAACAAACGGGATTGAAATATTCTGCCTGCTATTGTCAGTTGCTTCATATTAATACTTCGTTTAATTGTTGCAGTAATAATTTTTTATCAGTATGATGTGTAATAATGCCGGATACCGCCACACCATAAACACCTGTTTGCATGATGGCTTCAATATCTTCCAACACAATACCTCCAATGGCATACACCGGGATTTCAATTTTGCGTTGTTCCAATTCATCCATGATTTTTTTGTACCCTTCCAAACCTAAAATCGGGCTAAGCTTTTCTTTTGTCGTGGTGAAACGTAAGGGACCTAAGCCAATGTAATTGCAACCTTCATCAACACCTTTCAATATGTCATCCAAAGTGTTTGCAGTGCCGCCGATTATTTTATCTCCAACAATTTTTCTTGCTTCAGTAACCGGCATATCCTGTAAGCCGAGATGCACACCATCTGCATCTATGTCTTTCGCAATTTGCGGATGGTCGTTGATAATAAAGGTTGCACCGTATGAAGAGTAAACTGCTTTAACCTGCTGTGCCAATGCTTTTATTTCTTCAGTTGTTGCGTTTTTAAAACGAAGTTGTATCCAATCACAACCTGCATCAAGTGATTCCTGTATATTGTTGAGTTGGTCTCTTGCTGTTGCTCCTTGTGATATATATTGAAGTTTACTAAACATGATGATAACCTAATAAAGTATTGTTGCTGTTTAAAAATTGTTCAATGTATTTTTTTGATCGGGTGCATGCTGACACCAAATCAAAACCCAATGCAAGATTTGCAGTGATGGCTGATGATAACACACAACCTGAACCATGCTTGGGACTGACTTCAGTTGTTGTTGCATCTAATTTCCTTACCTCATTTTTTGTGTATAAATAATCAACACCTGTCTCTTCATCATTATGACCGCCTTTTAATAAAACATTGCAATATGCAGCTAATTTTTGTGCGGCTTCTTTTGCATTGGATGAAGGCAGCAGTTGTATTGCTTCATTGTAATTTGGGGTTATTAAAAATACTTTTCCAAATGTTTCAAATAACACTTGTTCTTTTATTTTTTCATTCCAGAAATTAAATCCGCTGCTGGATTTTATTACCGTATCAACTACCAATTTTATTGTTTTATTTTTTTGATGAATGAAGGAAACTATCCTGTTTAATACGCCTATGTTTTCCACTATCCCGATTTTTACTACGCTTATATTGTAATTTGATAACATGGTTTCAAGCGATTGTAAAATATCTTTTTCCTCTTCCCACCTAATGGTAAAAAACTCTTTTTCTGTTTGTAAGGTTTGTGCTGTGCTGATGCCTAAACCATACACTTTATACTCCTCAAATGTTTTTATATCGGCCAAAAGTCCGGCACCTGCAGAAGGGTCTAATCCTGCGATGCTTAAAACTATTGGTCTGTTTGCTTCCATGCTTTTTGTACTGCTTTAAACTGCTGAATGCTTTCTTTGGGCTTTTGCCAAATTATTCCTAAAACCGCTGCACCATTAAATTGCATGTCCATCACCTGTTTAATATTTGTTGCATCAATTCCTCCAATCGCAATCACTTTTGGATGATTATCCATAACTGGAAATAAAAAATCATCCTTAATTGTTGAAGTGTATCCCTGCTTGGAAATACTGTTGAACAACGGACCAAAAAAAGTGTATTCAAAAGAGGACGATAAAGTATTATATTCTTCGGTTTGATGAATGGATACAGATAAAATATTATCAACTTCCTTCAATGCTGTCAATGCTTCTTCCCTCATTTCTTTTCTTTTAACTTCAGAAAAATGCAATCGTTTTATTCCATAATAATTTGCTATTTCATGATGTTGATGCAGAGCAATTTTGTTATGATGTTTTGAACTTATCTTTTCTATTAATTCTCTTAACTCATTAATATTAGTATCAGGTTTTCTTAAATGCAATACTTCTAATCCTTCTTCAAATAATGCATTAATGATGGTAGCTTCATTTGCTATTGGTGTTGGATTTGAGATTACTATCAGCATAATTTTTTTTGAACCACAAAGGCACGAAGAACACAAACTTTCACTAAATCTTTGTGCATCTCAGTGCTTTTGCGTCCTGGTGGTTTTATTGCTCAGCAGAATTACCCAAAGTACAAGTGAGTGACACAACGATGATGCTATGAAATACAAATGTGCGTTCCACAAAAACTTCTTATTGATAAATTTCTTTTCCGCTTTCAATAAACTCTTCTGATTTTTCCAGCATTCCTTTTTCTGCAAAATCACGTATCTGTTGTGTAATCTCCATAGAACAAAATTTTGGCCCGCACATGCTGCAGAAGTGAGCCACCTTGGCACCATCAGCCGGTAACGTTTCATCATGAAATTCCCGGGCAGTATCAGGATCAAGTGATAAATTAAATTGGTCATCCCATCTAAATTCAAACCTTGCTTTACTTAACGCATTATCTCTGTATTGTGCGCCGGGATGACCTTTCGCCAGGTCCGCCGCATGTGCTGCAATTTTATAGGTGATAACTCCATCCTTAACATCTTTTTTATTGGGTAACCCCAGATGTTCTTTGGGAGTAACATAACAAAGCATTGCCGTTCCATACCAACCAATCATGGCAGCGCCAATGGCAGACGTAATATGATCATACCCCGGAGCAATATCTGTAGTTAAAGGACCAAGCGTATAAAAGGGCGCTTCCTTACAATACTTTAGTTGCTTTTCCATGTTCTCTTTTATCAGGTGCATCGGTATGTGCCCCGGACCTTCATTCATCACCTGCACATCATGCTTCCATGCAATCCTGTTGAGCTCACCCTGTGTTTTTAATTCTGCAAATTGTGCTTCATCATTGGCATCGGCAATGCTGCCGGGGCGCAAACCATCACCCAAAGAAAAGGATACATCGTAGTGTTTCATAATCTCGCACAACTCTTCGAAATGTGTGTATAAAAAACTTTCTTGATGATGCGCCAGACACCACTTTGCCATGATAGAACCGCCACGGCTAACGATGCCGGTTAAACGTTTTGCAGTCATGGGAATGTAGCGCAACAACACAGCCGCATGAACTGTAAAATAATCAACGCCCTGCTCTGCCTGTTCGATAATTGTATCACGATAAATTTCCCAGGTGAGTTCCTCTGGTCTGCCGCCCACTTTTTCCAATGCCTGGTAAATAGGAACAGTACCAATGGGCACAGGAGAGTTGCGGATGATCCATTCTCTTGTTTCATGAATATTTTTTCCGGTAGATAAATCCATGATGTTGTCAGCGCCCCAACGGCAAGCCCACACTGCTTTTTCCACTTCTTCTTCAATGCTGCTGCTTACGGCGCTGTTGCCGATGTTTGCATTTATTTTCACTAAAAAATTTCTTCCAATAATCATTGGCTCCAATTCAGGATGATTAATGTTTGCAGGAATGATAGCACGACATGCTGCAACTTCATCCCTTACAAATTCAGGAGTGATAAGACCTTTGGGCGTATTAGCGCCAAAACTATTGCCTGCATGTTGCTGAGTTAATAATTCATACTGCCCGTTCAGTTTATATTTGAGTGCATCAATGCGCTGGTTTTCACGAATGGCAATGTATTCCATCTCCGGTGTGATGATGCCTTTTTTTGCATAATGCAGTTGCGTTACATTAGCACCGCTTTTTGCACGCAAAGGGTTTTTAATGTGCTCAAAACGCAGTGCATCAAGTGAGATATCTTGTTTACGTTGCCTGCCATATTCAGAGGAAACATTATCCAACCGTTCCACATCATTTCTATCCAAAATCCATTGCTCACGCACACGCGGCAAGCCTTGCTTAATATCAATCTTTATATTTTCATCAGTATAAGGACCGCTGGTATCATACACAATCACCGATGGATTTTCTTCCATTTTTCCACTGCTAAGTTTGGTTGGCGAAAGTGCTATTTCACGCATCGCTACTTTGATATTTTTATGCAACGTTCCTTCTGCATAAATCTTTTTAGAACCAGCAAAAGGAGTACAGGAGATAGTCTCCTGTTCGGGTGCTTTATCTGTTTTTTTCATACAACTGTTTTTGAGTGAAAGAATTTTTATGATACCGGCATTTGAATATAAATGTTGCTTTTCTTACGTCGCACTCGTGTGCTTTGCCTAAGTCTCTTATGCAAGGAACTACAAAGACACCAAGAACAAAAGTTGCACAAAGCCTTCGAGAACATTAGCGCCTTTGTGTCTTTGCGGCTCAAAAAAATCATCCGCCCTGCGTTGCTTTTATCACCAAAACTTTATCATTGGGCTGCAGCATATAACTCTGCCATTGTGTTTTTGGAACAACGGTTTCATTAACTGCCACAGCAATGCCTTTTTGCTTTTCTCCTATCAAATCATTTATAATAATTTGAACAGAAGCTTGTTCCACGATTTCTTGTTTATAATTGTTGAAAGTGATTTCCATTCCTTATTACTTTTTAATAAAACTTCAGGAATGGCGAATGTGAAAGTATGTGGCTACTTTTCCCTTCGGCAGCATTATCTGCATCAGGTTCGTAGGGTATAATCTCAGCCCGAAAGGCACCCCTAAAGTTTTAGCGAATGTAGAACTTTTTTTATTATCCGGGTTAGAAATGGTTATTTTTTTATTCTAATTGCTTCTTCTATATTAATTGACATAAGTAAACCTATTCAGTCCAGGGATGGCTGCCCCCTAATATAATAATCAGATAGAAAATAAGGTTTTTTACCGACAAGTTTGTTCTTTATTTCTTTTATTAAAGTTACTTTAATTACTCCATTAGATTCTGCAACAATAAAAAGTGTTTTACTTATTTGCAATTAATAGCCCAATCTTTCCGGTTTTTTGTTGCTCTATAAGTTATACGTAACCCTTTTTTAAAGCCACCGCAAAGAATAGGAGTCTATCAACCTCATGTTCGACCAATCGCTCCAAGGAAAAACGAATGCAAATGTTGAGTTAGGTGCTAAAATGAACGCAGGCCTCCCAGGGGCACTTTTCATTTTTATAAGAGGTATCATGGGAAGCTTTTAAAAAAGGTACCGGCTTATAAAAACTATGCAGGATGTCCGGTTTTTTAATGCAATAGAATTATATTCTGAAAAAGATTTTTTTACGGTATAAAAAATACAGCATACCAAATTCTAAAGCAAATATGACAAGTGATCCGATTATTTCTGCCGGTATTTGCGGAAAATGAATAAAGCCCAGTAATCCGTTCGTTATCGTCAGAATGTATTCATTAAACCATCTTGCACCAACAATCTCAAAAAAGAGGTATATAAAAATTGAGTTCATCCCAAAAATAGTGAAGAATAAAAGATGTTTTTGATGCTTTTTTACATCAATCCACCAATAGGAAATGGCAAGAAACAAAAGACACCAGCCGCCGGAGACAAGTACAAAAGAACTGGTAGCGATTTTCTTGATAACAGGTGTAATACCGGTCAGATCGAGACCAAAACCAACCATAAATAAAATGGCTGCGCTTAGCAAAAGATACTTCATCTTTTGAGCCGAAGTCTTGTTGCCCAACAGCAGTTGACCTGCCATCATTCCCCAGATTGTATGTGCGCTGGTTGAGATACAATTGATAGCAACCCAACCACCCTTGTTTATCTTATTCATGAGAATAACATCTATATAATTGCCAAAGTTATGCTGGTCGGTAAAGGGCTGGTCAAACCCTGGGATATGTGTAAAACGATATAAAAATTCAGGTATTACCAGGCATAAAATGCTTACACCTATTTGCGCAGCTACCGGAAAATCAATCACCAGGAATGCAACAAGCGTTGTAAAAGACAACTGAGTAAGCACATCCCACAATTCAAAAGAAAGACCTTTTTCCCTGACTGCATAATCCAGCACGCCCCAAAAGAACAGCCAGCCGCACCTTTGTAACACTTTTACAAATGTTACTCCCCAGCTATTGTGTTCCCTTTGTTTTTTTATAGAAAAAGCCATGGCCGTACCCGCAACGAACATAAAAACAGGCTGCACCAGATCCCACAAATGCAGGCCATGCCATTCGTGGTGAAAGAACTGGTTTAGCAATGGCATCATAACAGTACTCTGTGCCAGTGGCATCAGGTGATTATACAATTCTGTACCTTCCAGCGTAAGCAGCACCATTGTAAGCCCTCTTACAAAGTCGAGAGACAGCAGCCGCCCGGATGATTTGAGTAAAGGTGAAGCAGCATTCATAGAGGTCATCCAGGTTTATTTTAAATGGAATAATTCTTATTAGAATTAATTAAAATGATATTTATGGTAAAATCAAAAAAAGTCATATAAAAAATGGTTTTAAAAAATAATAATAATAAGCGCTTATATATCTTGTTCCTATGACGATTTGTGCGGCTAAACTTGCCATAACCTTCAGGTCGTTGGTTATAGAAAGTTTAGGCATTGGCTTTAGCCAGAACTCTTTAGAAAGGATGTGCATTCAAAAATTCTTAATATCCTTTAGCAAAGGTTTTCTTTTATCATATCGCATGTTATGTCTGTTTTTTTAGCTAAAGCCGCTTATGTATTATTCTTTATCCACAACGTGAATGTCATGGCAATTGCAGCTTAATCATAGTTGCCAATACCATCTGTAATAGAACCTGCATTGGTAAGAAGGTTTTTAAAATGATTAGTAAATTTAAAAATACTTTCTTAAAAGTAATACAAGCAATTGACTTTTAATACGCAAACGTTTGTTCCCTTTTTCTATTCCTTTGTTTAATTACATTTAGAAACAGATGTCTTTTTTAATAAAAAAATTAATTTAAACTAAATGAGCCGTAATCAGTACATGAAGAAAACTTTTTCATATCATCTCGTAATGCTTGCATTAGGGCAAATGATTTCGTTTAATACTTTTTGCCAGGAGGTAAATGACCTGAAACTAAAAGATTACCGCCCGGTTTCTATTTATAAAACGCCGCAATCGAAAATAGAAAAAGCAAAATATGCCGTTATGGATTTTCATTCTCATGATTATCCCAAAACAAATGCTGAGCTGGATAAATGGGTAAAAACAATGGATGAAGCGGGCATAGCAAAAACAATGATCCTCACCTACTCTACCGGTGCAGGCTTTGACTCTGCGGTTGACAAATATGCGCGTTACAAAGGCCGGTTTGAGATGTGGTGCGGCTTTGATTATACCAGCCTTAATCAGCCGGGTTGGGAACAACGTGCAGTGAAAGAACTGGAAAGATGCTATAAAAAAGGAGCAAGAGGCGTTGGCGAATTGGGTGATAAAGGTTTGGGAGAATTTTATTCGTTACCAACACCAGGCTGGGGTGTACACATTGATGACCCGAGAATGAAGCTATTGATAAAAAAATGCGGTGAGCTTCACATGCCAATAAGCATACACGTTGCAGAAGATGCGTGGATGTACCTAAAGCCCGATTCAACCAACGACGGGTTGATGAATGCATCAAAATGGCAGGTAGATATGACTAAAAAAGGCATTCTTAATCACGATCAGTTAATAGCAACACTGGAGCATGCAGTAAGAGATAATCCGAAAACAACTTTTATTGCCTGTCACCTCGCCAATACCTGTTCTGACCTGAGTGTACTGGCTGGCTTGTTTGATAAATATCCAAATTTATATGCTGATATCGCTGCGCGGTATGGCGAAATTGCTCCTGTTCCCCGCTTTGTACATGCCTTTATGGAAAAATACAGCGACAGGCTTGTATATGGAACGGATATGGGAACTGCCAAAGAAATGTATCAAACAACTTTTCGCATTCTCGAATCTGCTGATGAACATTTTTATGATCATGACCAGTTTGGCTACCACTGGCCATTGTACGGATTATCATTAACAGACGCAACGCTTAAAAAAATATATGGTGATAACGGCAAAAGAATAATGTCGCAGTAAACAGATGGAAGCATTTACATAGTCTCCTTATTTGTTCAGTTAATGATAAATAAAATACGACCTTTTTTTAAAATACTTATACAGCTAAAAGGTCTTTCTATATTAGTTTCTAAAAGTTTTTTATTGTACTTCGCTGCAATGTTTGCGGAAGTAGCGGCAATAGTGACTCCCAGCTCAAATATAGTTATATCGTTCAATAGAGTTTCTATTGCTGAATGGAAAAATTTATAGGCAGGTCAACAGACGGAACCGGGATGAATACTAAAACGAAACGGCCGCTGTAAGTAATACAACCAAGGGTTATACTACAACATGTAACAAGTATTCTTCCACAAGTCAGCATTTTTTATTCTACATTCGTCTTTAAACTTTGGTATGGATGCAGAAATATGTTTCCTTGAGCGACGCTGAACTCGTTTCTCTTTTAAAGAATGGGGATCAGTCTGCCTATACCGAAATCTACAAGCGCTATCATGCTGCTTTATATATTCACACCTATAATAAAATCCGAAACCGGGAGGAATCCCGTGATCTTGTTCACGACCTTTTCAGCAGCATCTGGCAAAGACACCAGGAATTACAATTAAAGACGACCCTCGTGACTTATCTCTATGCTGCGATACGTTATAAAGTTTTCGAGCTTATAACGCGCAAAGAGAAAGCATCTGATTACCTGAAATCAATAAGCGCCTTTGCTGAACAGCAGCATTGCCTTACAGATCATCTGATCCGGGAAAAACAGTTAGCTGAATTGATCGAAAAGGAAATTGCTGCCCTTCCTGC
>JAABUK010007236.1_pt1 | contig 16106 bp, 18 predicted proteins | sample 5559141 | NCBI WGS metagenome assembly JAABUK01 (sample SAMN10711869, study PRJNA513367) | rock metagenome | isolation source: Antarctica rocks | place: Antarctica: Victoria Land, Pudding Butte nord | collected 2016-01-03
TACTCTGGCTCGGCCATTTTGCGTGGGTTGCCCGCGTAGGCGCAGTTTTTTCAAGGGGGCTACGCCCCCTTCCAAAAACAAAATTGTGCTGATTTAGGAGGGCAACCCTCGTCCGGCCTTCGGCCGGACGCGGGGATGCCCTCTGCCCGCGCGGGATCTGGGTGGGCAGTCGAACCCTGTGCCCACACACTCCCTGTTGCTGCCCTTTGGCTTGCCTACATACTCCCTGCTGCTGCCCTTTGACGTGCCTGCACACTCAATGTTGCTGGCAAAAAGGTCACTGTGGGCAGCAAAGGGCTGCGCATACAAAATCTGTGGCCTTTTTGCCATCAAGCAGACTTGAACGCAAATGCTGACGATATGAAGGACAATGCCCCTCTGGGCGCATGGTGAGCATCCCCGCCTCCAAATGTTGCTTTCGCTGCCCCCTCTTTTGCCCTTTTACTGATATTGGTGGAAGTATTTTCGTGTACGCAACAGGCTTTTACTGGCTGCTGGCACAACAGGAGCTGCCTGCATAGCTTCAGAGCTTTACTTCTCCCTTTACTGAGAGTCTGCCTGCCCTATAGCTACCCATCAATGGTCCTGTCATCATTCAGCTGGACCTGAAGAGGGCTGCCCTAATGGCACAGGGCACTTGCTTTCATCTCTAGGCATGCATTTGCTGCCTTTCCCTTTTGCCTGTACAGGGTCTGCATCAGCCCTTTCAGTGCCCCCTGGCCAATCTGTTTGCCACTGCAAAGGACCTCGAATTAAATTGCCGGCACATGCAAAGTGCCTGTATTGCCTCAGGACAACTTTTTCCTACCTTGTGTATATGCTATTGCCCTCCCTGTCCTGCCCTTCACCCGATTTTCCTCTCAACCTATGCAGGCCTTGGCTGCCCAGAATGGTGTTTGCCCTTTTACTGCCCAGAACCACACAGTGAGCTCAAGCTTGATAGTAACAAGCCCTATCACTCAGCACAATGCTCACAAGGTCACTGCCACAGCATCTTGTGCATGCTTTTCATCTCACCCTGTGACTCAACAGGAGGAGGCAGAGCAGGTGACCAGGAAGCTGCGCAAGCTGTGGACCAAGTACACTGAGGCGAAGGGGGAGCTCAACGGCGCGTGGGGTGACTGGGCGGCCGAGAAGGAGGAGATGCTGGACAGCGTGCGCATGCTGCAGCAGCAGCTCACCCTCAAGGACCTGGTCATCCAAGCCTTCATTCCTCCCCAGGATGTACAGAAGGTAGGCCTCACTGCCTGCCTACTGGGCACCCTGCTTGCCTACTACTGGGCACCCTGCTTGCCTACTGGGTACCCCGCTTGCCTACTGGGAACTCTGATTCCTTCTGGGTACCCTGCCTGCCTACTACTGGGCACCCCACTTGCCTACTGGGAACTCTGATTCCTTCTGGGTACCCTGCTTGCCTACTGGCTACCCTGCCTCCATACTGCCTGCCCTGCTTGCCAACTTGGTACTCTGCTTCCTGCTGGGCACCCTGCTTGCCTACTGGCTACTCTGCCTGCCTACTGCCTACCCTGCTTGCCGAGTGGGTACCCGCCATCTCCTTGGACACTGAGCATGAAATCTCATAGATGACTGCATGACGAACAGGCCACCTGCCCTACACCACCACACCTTCACAACAGGCTTGACCTGCTTGCCCTGCCCTGGGGCTTCCTCCTGATGCCCCTGGCTGCTGTCAGACTCCTTACTGGCAACTGACTTTGAGCTGCCTTTGGGGCAATGCAGGATGAGTAGATGCTGGTTTCTGGCTTGACCACAGCAGCTCATATCTAAGACACTGCACATGTAAAACTATATAAGCACTCACAGATGGACTCAGAGATTAGGACGATTCCATTGTGTATTGTAATGCATCATTCTGGCCTGTTCCACAAGCTTAGCTCACTGTCTACATTCAGCTATCGCTAGTGTAGAAGCATTGCAAAGGAAGAAGAGTTGCTTGACAGTGAGACAAAGCCATTGTGCATGCAGGTCATGGATCGGGCCCAGTGGGATGAGGAGCAAGAAGTGTGGATGCTGCAGCAGCTGCCTAAGAAAGTGACAAAGAGGCCGATCAGCACTGCACAACACAGGCGCCCGGTCACTGCATATGCTCAGGCTGCTGTGGCGCTGGGTGACCATAATCCCAGATACAAGACAGACAACATCTTGGCCTTGGCTCTTGACATGCCTGACAGGACCACTGCTGACTATTCTGGCAGCCAGATGCAGACGCAGGTATGCACAGACATCAATGCTGCGTGTCGTTATGTCAAGATATGGATTGTACAGAATGCATGCACATTGAGCCCTGCAGCTTGGTGTGGCTTAGTGTCAGAGATATGCAATGCTTGCACGTTTCTGGTGCAGCGTTGTCACAAATGGTTGCTGCATGCTGTGGGAGGCGGTGGCAACTTTTGAAAGTGCATTTGATGCGTGTCAATGACACCTTGCAGGGCCATGCATTCAGGTGTACAGAAAGTGTGGTGTCTGACTGTGTTTGACACCAAGTTGCCTGAGCACGCAACAAGGTGACAGAGCATGTAGCATGCTGGTGCTATGCAGGCCACTTTAGATGCAGCATTTGGCAAGGGTCACCAGGGTACAATGTTCTTTGACAACCATAAAGAGCAGCAGGTTTTTCTGGCAGATGATCTGACTCTGAAAGCACAAAGAGCACACAGGCCCAGCACCACACGCCCCCCAACTGCCCCCAGGAGGCCAGCTTCGGCTAGAGGCCGACCCATACTATAAAGACCCAGGTCCTAGATTTGACAAAGGCTTCCAGTATGTGATCGTGTGTGGTTCAGCTGTGTTGTCATAATTTTGCTTTTGCGCTGTTTCAGCTTTCAGTTTAGACAAAGATGTACCAAAAGGATTTAGTGCCTCTGATCCTGCTCTGCTACTTTTAGATTTGATGTGTGCGATTACATGGCAGCTGAGATCCTTATGCCATCACTACTCAGCACATGTGTACACTTCAAACAGCTAGTGGGGTACACCAGTACAGCGGTACACTTAATACAAGGCTGTTGTGAGCTTTATGTGAAGCGTGAACACCCACTGGTGGGTCTTCGTGGTGTTTGAATTAGTTTGCCAGAATCCTGCGTGTTGTCCTACATTGACTTGTCTCTCTGTCATGCATGTCATATGACTCAATGTCTCTAAAGCATATGTGCTGGCTTTGATGGTCACAAAGGGTACCTGCCCTTGTCGAGCAATTGTGCTGTGTAACCACGCAAGCTGCTTTACAAAGTACACAAGTGCAGACGTATTACACATTGCTCTCTCTGATGTTACTGTTGTTGTAATTAACATCGGCAATCTTACTATCGTAATTCAGTCTGCTATGAACAATGCAAGGCAGTGTGTCAGTACAACTTAATCTGTAGTCATACAATAGTCACACTGTGACAATGACAGCGCTGTCAAGCCTAAGCTAGCTTAACCGCAATCCAAGCTCTAAGGCATAAGAAAGAATATGCGAATAGCATTTTTTTGCCAACGCTGCAAGTACGCTGTATCATTGCAAGGATGAGGAATTGAACACAGCTGCTGCTGACCTGCAAACACACAACAACCGCCGTGATCTACTGCAAATAAGCAACAACTGAAATTGTGATCAATACCAATTGTCTGCAACGCCAAGACACACCTTGGAATTGGTGCAATTGTGCATACAGAAGCATGCAACAAGCCGTTTCAGAAAAACATCATACATGCCTTATATACATGCATGTACACGCATGATGCCTTTAGGGCGGGATGGGCATTGATGACATGCAAATTGGATGCAGACATTGCTGTACCATACAAGATTCAAAGTTACTCACCTAATGATGCTGAGTGTGGTATCCCAGCCATCCACATACGGCCAGGACCCATTTGCTGGCTGCTGCTGATTCCTTCTCAGAACACAGGACAGTGCAGCGTCAAAATTTATAAACTGGGCATTTTGGCCATTGATGACCGCCTGCTGTGCAACTGTGTAGCTTGGTGTCGGCTGAGGCATAGCTGTTGCATTCTCGGTTGAATAGATCTCAAAGCCATCATAGTCTGGATAAGAAGGGGAGGAGACCATCCAAACACAGCTGCCTGCAAGGACCAGGTAGGTCATGATGGTGTGTGACCCTCCTGTGCACACACTTTGTTACACACACAAGACATGTACAGAGACCAATCATGCTGCTGGAGTGGGATCTCTGACAGGTTGACTACTTGCTGTTTACTCTAGAGAACACAACTGACACTCAGAAGGCTGCAACTGCATTGTTACTGTGGGTACCTCCCAGGCCATACATTCCACTTTTCTGTTGGCCTGTTATGCGGTGGCAATGACCATGCGTCCAGCATGCCTTCAGCCAGATAGCTGATTATGCACCTGCCCAACATCTCAAGCAACATCCAGCCCAAACACTATCATCATTGATATGTCAAATGCATGCTCAATCAAAGCTTCGCCTGTCGAGACGTCAAGTAAGAAAATTGAACAAGGCTGGTGTGGGCAGCTCACCTGCCACAGGGGAAGTGGTGTTCTGTAAAAGCCCATAGATAAGCTGCAATCCCTCATTTCGCTGTGCAATGGGTCGCTGCAGATTGAACTCGTCCACAATCAAAGGCTTGCCAGCAGCTTCTGTCAAATTGAAAATAGTTTGCACCTGAACAGCATCACTTACAGCATCACTTACAAGGTCACTGCATCAGTTACGTTATCAGTTACACACGGTCACAGCATCACTTACACACCATCACTAACATCGCTTACATGGAAGCACAGACTTACACGATGAATAACCTGCAGTTATGCAGGCAACTGTGCAATGCAGATATTGCATGCTTGTTGGACATGTGGTCAGCTAGAAACAGGTGTCATTGGACAGGCTGATCAGAAGGGTGTTGCAGACTGGCTTTTTGCTATGTTGTATTTACTGCAGATTCAGGCGTGTAGCGCAGCAGACACACCAGATCATGCAGAGCGTTCCTGACATGGCAGCAACCTGAAAGCTGTCACAGCACAAAACAGTAAGCTCAGCAATGCAGCACAACACATGCCTTTCCAGCAACTAGCAGAATAACAAACCCTCAATGACGGCCACTGACAGAGCAACAGCTTCATACACAACTTGTTTGCATTGCATGTGCATGGTGGCCAAGCCAGCGAGCACAACAGACCTGCTGCTGCAGAAATTGAGTCCAGAAGGGCGCCACTGCTGGGTACAAATGTAGGCTGGCCATGTCAATGTCAGGAGTTGCAATGTTACGGGCATAGTCATTTCCATTGCATGCTGGGTCGTATGGTATCGAGGTATATGGTGTGAAATACCCAGTGATGTTGGAGTTGAGCTGCAACCTGCATGGTGACAAGACCTGTTGTGGTAAGGCACATTGAGCATATCAAGCCAGGCAATGTCATTCTGTTGTGATATTGCATTTTAGAGACCTCAACATGTAGTCCATATCATTGAGAGACAGAGTCCTGGCCATAAACTTGTTGCTGGGCAGTCATGCACACAATGACAGAGTGGGGTGTGCATTGGGAACATGCCAGACTGAAAAGCCAACAGCAGACTCACAGTTGAGGTGTGGAGGTTCCAAAGAGGCCTGAGAGACCGGTGTAGACCAGGTGGTTGGAGTCGATGGACTTCACATAGCTTGATGCCAGCTCCAACCAGCTCTGAAGACACACATATCAGGGCAGGGCAGGGCAGGGCAGGGCAGGGCAGCACTCGGGGCAGGAATACTTGTGCTGCTTCTAAAGCTGTACAAGCAGAAGTGAGCTAGCATTTGATTCATCACACAGCGCTCTGGAACCTGATCTGAGCAGATGTGGGTGCGATTTGATTGCAAAAAGCAGGTACAGCCAAATGACATCATGCATAGAATCCTAACACCAAGTTTCAATGCAAGCACACCCTGCTCATCGCCAAAGCACAATAGCACAGACAACATGCAGTTGCACAACAATTCTTCAGCTGTGTGTGAGTTTTGGCAATTGGGCTCCCAGTGCTACAAGTGCCAGGTATAAACCCAAGGAGTTTGGGAAAGAAAGAAAAACAGCAAACATGAGACCTGCAATATGTCCCCAGAGTCATCCCCAGGGTTGCTGGGCTCATTGGCAATGTCCCAAGCCAGGATGGTGGGATCGTCACGGTAAACCAGCCCCGTCAGGCTGTTTTTACGCAGTATGATGGCTGTTACGTAGTCCTTATACCGAGCCTGCAATGCAGATGAGCCACAATATTGTCGTGAGAGGCCTGACTTGTCCACACTACAGAACAAATTTGTCAATTTTGTACACCTGTCATGGAAGCCAACAATCAATGTTGCATGATGTCAAATGTCACTGACACAACCTGACACTGCAAATGACAGAAGGCTTGGACAGCATGCATGGCAGATGACTGGCTCTCATATTGACTGTGAACCTCGACAGTGTACACACCTACACTGCAGTATGCAGCTCACGAGACCAACAAGCATCACTGACCAACCCAAAATCCTGTGCAAGAAGCACCGGCGAATGGAGCTGGTTCACAAGCTTCCCAAGGTCATGTGTTGTGTACAGAAAGTAGAGGCTCACTTGAATGCTGGTGTCTGTATAGAACTGCTGAACAACGCCTCCAGTGGAGTTGGCCCAGGACACATATTGCTGCATGCCGCCATAGTCAGGCTGCAAGCAACACCATAGTTAGTCTCAGGAAAGGCGCCGTACTGCTTTTGTCAATGATGTGTTGCCTAAACATGCAATCATCCATGAGACCAGCAGAAGACCGACGTAGAGTGGATCCTGAAGGTGGATCTTGAAAGCAACGTCAGCGGCAAAACCTTTGCGTCGTATTGATACAACATCTGAGCCAGTCTGCTGATGGCTTGTTTCTGCCATGCATCCAGGGATTGAAGAGATGCTGCATGCTTCCTGTATGAGAAACATGCGCATACGTATGCACACGTGTGCATGCATGCACGCACGCACACACCAAGCTGTTGCAGGCATACTCCACTTGACAGGTAATACAAGGGGCTGTCCTGCTCAGCATGGGGATGAGAACTGATCCAGACAGCCATACAGAGAGGCAGGCAGGCTGGCCACAGAGAGATGCATGCAAGACTCACTGCTGAGCTGTGCGCAGCTTACATAATAATTTGGCAGGGTGACAATGAGCTTGACCACAGAACAATGAACACATGAATAACCACTGAGCTGTCTGCAGCTTACGTAATAGTTTGTCAGGGTCAAAATGAGCTTGATGCCATATGCTCGGGCCTGGCTGACTATGTAGTCCAACCCATCACTGCAAAAAACGCACCCCAAGCTGTTACGTGAGGTCACAACTGCCAGCTTGCCTCAGCTGCCTTTGTATTGCACCTGCTATTTTTGTGTCACGCCACCTATGTATGTTTACACCCATTCAACAAGTACTGAGAGCTTTGAAAAGTGCTTGGTCAGATGTGCTCATTCTGACTGTTTCAGAACATCTCGTCAAGGTAAAGCCATGTCATTGCATACACCGTGTGCTGTCCATGAAATGCAACATGGCATCATGCATGTTTAGCTGCCAGATTGCCAGCTTTACGAAGGCACCTCACAACTTCCACATGAAGGCTGTCCGATCAAGATGATACAGTCTACATGACAGTAGTATAATGGCAACAGATCTACAGGCATCTGTAGCTACAACGATGCTCTGCATGCATCAGCACCACATTCAGAATGTGCCACATGCACAAACAGATGAGAGCTGTCACAAAACAGTGGAAAGGCTTGAATGCATCACAGCAGCGTACCATCATGCATTTGACGATGCTGACCTGAGGACAGAAGCATCTAATTGGCCAGCCTGAGGTTGGAGAGGAAATGAGTCGTTGGTTCCATCATTGAATGCCCATGCGCGGATGACTGTCAAACGAAGACTTTGTGCTTCCTGAAAAGCATCTGTCACCTACAAAGGAAGAGCAAGCCAAGATGACATGAGAAGACATTACAGGGACACTTTGTGACACTTCAAGATAGCACTGTGATCGTACAATTTTGTTGACAGCGTTGACAGCATTGACCAAGGAACACTTGTTTGTAGGTGGTGGGCAGTACATGGTCAGCTAGATGATGCACAAGACTCACTAGTGAGCGTGTGCTGTTGTCTGATGCCTTCTGCAGGAGGTAGTAGCAGTTTGCACCCGTAAATTTGAACACCTGACCATCTAGCTGTAGCTCACTGCCATTTCGGACCACAAAACTGCAGCATCACGCACATAGTCTGGTCAACAATTCAAACTTTTGTTACGCCATGGAAAATAAGATCACGATCACGCAGCATATGCCTGAGCGCATTTGTCCAAACCTGGTGTTATTGGTGCTACTTGTGGCCTGCTGTCCACTCAAATAGCTTTGGCCTAAATCGTTACTGATGCCAGCGATATTGATGGTGCCTGCACGCGCGACTCGCTGCTACAGAACGACCGCAGCGAAACCGAGAGCTTCGCCGAGGTGGTCACTCCTACCTGAGGTTGCCTGCTGCAGCTGTCGTTGACCGTGAGCGAGTCCCAACATTGTAAGTAAAGTGCATGTTGACAAGCGACGCGCCATGCGTGCAACCTTCTCAGCCGGTATAGGCCGTCGAAGGCCGCAAACAGTCGAGCTGCTCACCAGCACTTGCGCACAGATCCGCGGACACTCAATTCAACGGTTCAATGTCACAATACATCTGGGAAAGGCTCAGGATAGCTGCAGTACACAGGAACTAGTTGCTCACCAGACCTATCGGACGCCTCGTGGACTACGCCACAACAACACCGAAACCAAAAGGTAGACCGGCTCGTGCTCCGATATAGGTACGCAGTGCGTGCCCCTCTCCCTCACTTGTCTATGCCTCTGCATTTAAAGCCTGCCCGCTGACACATTTGTAAATCTGCTCTTCATGCGCTTGTGGCCAATCGTCAGAACTGTCATTTGTGAGTCAAGTCAGACCTACTAGTCTGTCTCAGCTGATTTTGTCACAGCAAGTAATGACAGCAGGTTGACTCACAGACATTTGTATCTCTTTATATCAGTATTGATACTGTGCACGTAGCCTCTGAGGTGTACATCATGCAGCACGTGAACCAGCTTGTGCTGCTTCACTACATGCTGTAAATCCTAGAGAAACAGCATGTAAATTATTTGAATTGAAATTGAATTGGTATCTGACTTTGACTCTCCACAATCCGAATACATGCACATCAGCACAAATCAGTGCATCTTCTAGACATGTTTCCAGATGCACTAATCCAGCAATGCTGTTGTACTGACTCAGCTCTGACGGAAATCTTGGTGAAATCTTGCAATGCTGCTGAAAAGGCTGCTGGTCACGCGCACAATCCCCATGTTGACTGGACGCCTTTACACAGAAGAACTCATGAGCTTGACAAGCTCCTTATGGTAGAAGCCTTTTGGATCACAGCGTTGTTTGACGTCACTCAAGGCTGCCTGCCTTTCCTCTTCTGTGCTAGTCCTACTTGTGATCTGCACATCAACTTGATCTTCTGCATTTGTCAACACAAGCTTGCAAACAGTGCCCAGAGCGCCCACATTCCAACGTGACTCTTACAGCTGAAGTGCCTGCTTGGACATCGCAAGTGACAAACAATGCCAACACATCCAAACAACACATGACAGCGTTCAATAGGCGCGGTCAATGTACTGCAGGCAAGGAAACCTATGAGGGAGTACTTACCAGGCAATTTATCCACTGATGCTCAGCATGTTCCAGTAGGGATATGTCCCAAAGATGTCCTGTCCATAGCAAATCCACATGCAAGTGGGCACGCAAAGGGCTGCAAGACTGCAAGTGCCTGCACAAGTTCATACAATGGCTTGAGTGAATGCGCCCGTTAGTTCAGCAGACCTGCAGAACATACAGTGTGCACAAACAAAGACTTCAGCAACATCTGCCTAGAGCTGCTAGCTTCATGACATGGCTTGCGCAGACACAGCCATGACTGTAATCAACAGAGCATTCACACAGGATGTTCACCTGTAAGCGCTTTTTGCAGCATTCACGGTCAAGACACCCGTTCTGCCTGATGTGCTGACTGTGCAGGAGGCCTTTGCAGCAACATCTGCATCCAGTGCCAGGCACACCAACACCTGCCAGAAGATGAGCACACCTGCTTTGTGAATCCGCAGCAATGGATGTGCACATTGGCAAAGCAAGGTGATGCAAGGGCTCACAGCCGAGATTGTCTTAGCATATGTGCGAGGTTGCTGAGTGGAGTCTGGGGACAACAATATGATTGATGTCCAGACATCTGCTAAGCCAAACACTTGAGACCATCATTATTGCGTAAGATCAAGCCTGTTGCGTGGCTAACCAAGTCAAGCTTACAACAGCTTCCAGGAACCAGCAATACTCATGAGACAGTTCACAAAAGGGCATGGGAGCAGCAGCATGCTGACAAGCATGTGACTACAAGAGCGAGGTAGTGCGTACCGAACGCCGCTTCCTGTACTTTGCCATCAATTGCAGCTGTGTCTTGTAACTCCTCCCAGAGTCACCACCAAACAATTCTGTATGCTTTGCATGCGCCTCTTGCATGTACCTCAGATGCCGTGCTTGCACATCACTTGTGCTTGTTGTGCAGTCTATGTCATCCTTGAGCCACCTTTTCTCTACATCAGTGAGGCAACCCATAGGATTCCAGTCAGGTCTGCCTGCATGGTACAGTGCGGTTGATCCACAGCTTGTGGTAAGTGATGCTACAATTAGCTCTGGAGCTACACGACAACAGCTTCTTGTGGCCAAGTTGCTGATCTGTGCATACTGCTCAGCAGTTGCTGCTGATACCATCACAGACACTCACAAGGAGACCACAACATGACAGATACGCTGCAAGCTGATGCTTGTTGGTGCACCAGGCACCTTCAGCATATTTCTTCCCAGGCTAGTGCATGCCATGCCAACGTGATATGCAAAAATGCCCAGCCAATGTGCAGGTTTCTTATGACAGCAAAGAGCAACAGACACAAAAGTAGTACCTAGCTCCTCAAGAGCAACTGACATCTCTCCAGCTGTCAATGCCATGATGAACTGAAACAGGCCGTGCTTTGTTATGGGTGCATGTTGCCTCATCCCTCTGCAAGCAAGCACAGGCAACGTCAAAGGCGCACAGGCATGTCAAGTACCGCGTAGTTGCCACATGCAACATGTATGCCATCAATCACCTTCCTTGCTGCATCTGGGTGGACAGATATTCACTGCATAACACCGCATCCACTATTGCACCCTGAGTCAAAAGCTAGGGGTGTACACGCAGACAGAGGCATACTCTAGCAGACCCTGTTTGGACTAGATAAGCATGCAAACATCTGCAATCAAACTGAATGTGACTTGCCTGTTCTTCTCCAGCACAGACAACAGGTTGTCCAATGCCTTGACAGAGCTGTTAGTCACCAGCCTATACCATGTGCTTCTGTCACCTGTCCATTTCCCAAGCTGACGTCGCAGAGCAATTTGGGCCACACTTTGTCTGAAATCAGCCCATGGCCCACAGGCCGCTGAGCCAGGGTTGACAGGCCGACCATACATGTAATATCTTTGCACCACTGCCTGACACATCTGGAAAAGCTTGTTGGGGGCATCCAACTCCTCAGATTCTATGACTATGTCAGTGCTGGATCTGCAGACTGCAATCATTGCAGAGGTTGTGGTAATGACTGTCATCGACATTGAATCTGCTTGCAGCAACACTGGGCAGCCCGGTATGATACTTCTCATTAGACTGACGCCAAAAGGCATAGTGTTTTCTTTTCCTTTCTTTTCGTTTTCTTGCAACAACATTGCGTCGAGCTGAGATGGGCCACAGATGGCGCCACAGAATTTGCAATAGACTGCAGAGAGCTGCATGCTACTGCAGGCATCTGGGTGGCTATTGAGAAGCTGTCATGAATGTCAACTCACATGAGTCCAAGCAAAGCTGCCAGGTGCCACAGACACAGACACAGACGCAAATGGTAGACACCATTATATGCTTCCTGGGATGCAACAGCACAAACATGCCTTCTTTGCTCAGCTTGCAATAAAAGACAAAAGGCTGCCCACAGGCCCAGAGCTAGATGCCTTACCTTGCAGAAGAGCCACTTCCACAGGATGGAGCTCATGCGCTAGATAGAAGGTTGCTGGGCACTGAGCAGCTGATGCCCAGCCAGATCCATCCAAGCCAAAACGCGCTCTTGCATGTCTCTGTTGCATGAGGCTACATATTGCAGCAGTCATGTGCCTGCCCGCTAGCGGTAGAAATCTGACCCCTTGCGCCTACACATAATCAGACAAGAAACACATGTCTGCCCCTGTTGCAAGCATGCTAGCCTTGTATTACATCGGCTGCTGGACACATAGAATTTGAGCAAACATGGGTAGTCAAAGTCAGCTTGTGACACCTTGCACAAGGCCAAGACAATGTGACTTGGGTTGCAAAGTCTGCAAGCCATAGATCAGTCCAAACAGTCTGAACTCTCAGGTATCAACACATAACACCTTGAGGTCTGCCACAGCCATGTGCAAAGCCTGGTGACGTGAAGGCAAGTCCGTTTGCTGAGCCTTCAACAAGCTGTCAAGAGCAGCAATCTCCTTTTCAGGCTGGTCTGCCTTGACCATGAGGACAACATCATGCCTCCTGTCAACGTCAAACTGCTGTATGCACTGCTCCACTTTGGATTGGTTCAGCAGAAAGTACTGCATGCTAAGCGGCAGCGGCTCATGCTCTCTGCAGAAAAACCCAGTGACACTGTCAGAGTTGACTAGCAACATGTGCTGGGCAAGCCTACAACTGTGCAGAAGTAATGCATCACAAAGCTGCACATCTTCCAGCGTATGACCTGTGCGTTGCGCTGGCACCTTGCAAGGCTTCTTTGCACTCTACATGCATGCACAGTGCATTTGCGAGCTGACTGTGCCGCCTCTGGCACAAGAGAATACAAGCACACTGCACAGGTGGTAGCGTTGTGCATAAAGCAGTCAGAGGCGTACAGCAAAGGAAAGGAGTCAATTTTGTGCTTGAGGGGCTTTAACAGCTCCACAGCTTTCTGAAGCTCCTCTTGGAAGTATTCACCATTCCTATATTCCTGCATGATCGGCAGCGTGCTCTTGTTGTTTCTTGATCTGGCAAAAGGGCGCCCGGCCGGCAACACAATATAGCAATACAACAAGCTTGATGGACATGTACGCTGCACCAATCACAATTGGCAAGATTTTGGATGTGATGTGCTTCAAGCGCGCCAAGAACAAGTCATCATCGCATGGGAAAGATCTGCGCTGGCTATGGATGTCCTACCGCTTCAAGGTAGAGGGGATGCAGGCTCTTACGCTGTATGCGCGCAGCAGTGCTCAACCTTGCATGCCTGTCGTCAGCCAATGTTTGACCTGGACGGGGACATCCTGCATTACATGAACAGAAGCAGTCTTGGCATCTAATCAGCAGCCTTTTCCATGCTACTCAGCGCTACTCGTGCCACCTAAGAAGCTGGTGGCAGTGAAGATCTGACACTGGGGATCTCCGCAGAAGCAGAGCTGCAAGTAGAAAAGACAAGAAAAGACCACTGCCCTCGGCGTCAATTTAATGAGAAGCCAAGTATTATACCAGGCTGCCCAGGGAGAGCTGCCAGTAGCATCAGTCAAAAGCACAGACCAATGCAATTTTGATAGCTTACCTTCAAGCCCTGGCTGTGGTGCTAAGCTGTCATCTGAACCTGACGGTTCCTCGTTGCCGTCAGCTGCCATTTCTTGTTGGTCATCATTTGATTCGCCATCTGGCTGCATTGATGCCGCTGCACTGTCATTTGATGCAGGAACCTCCTGAGAGCTGTCACTTGCTGCGCTGCGCTCATCATGCTCTGGTTGCTGTGCAACCTCGTGTTCTTCACCACTTGAGTCCTCTTCTGACGTGGATGCCTCTTCTGCTGTTTTGTTGACACCTGCTGGTTCCTGGCCTGCACTCTCCTCATCAGATGAGGATTCTTCTTCATCTTCAAGTGACCCTTGTTCTTCCACTGGCACATCAGCCTCAGACTCTTCTTCCTTCACAGCAGCTGATTTGCCAAGCTCTGTGTTCTTCTCACAGAGTACTTCCTGTTCTGTGTCTGGCTGCAAAGGCAGCTCTGCTTCACACTGACACACCATCGGCTGCTCATGGCTGGGGTTGCCTGAAGACAACAGCTCTTCTGCAGCAGATGCTGTGAGCAGCTCTGCCTGCTGGTTGCTTTGCGGTGAACTGCGCCTAGCGCGTTTAGCAGACTTGTTCATTGCGTCTGATGGCACAGACGTGGATGGGCTGCCTGCCTGCCTGGAGTTGCTAGAACCTGATCCATCATCTTCCTCAAACGCCTGTGCAGATCTGCTCCTTTTGGCAGTGACAGCCAGAGCAACAGCAACTGATGCATGCTTCTGTGCCTTTTGCTTTGGGGAGCGTGCTGTCAGCAACACGAGAGCGCCACTTGAGTTTGGCGGATTAGCCTCAACAAGCGCTGGATCAGCTGGCTGGTGCGTGCAGGGAGCTGGCTGTGAAGCCAAAGCCGGCTGATGCGTGCTGGGAGCAGATTCTGAGGCCAAGGACTGCATGACACAGGGTCTTTGCATTTATGAACAGGCTGCAAGGGCATTTGGGATGCACAGAGGGACTCATTCTGATAGGGTAACAATTGCATGCATCAGCATGACACCTAACAGCTGAAATTAATCAATGAGTGTGTGAGCAAATCTGCCAATGCTTGTATAGACTGGGTGGAGGACTATCTTGTATCTTGTACTATCATGTACACAGCAAGCACCACCAAATATCTGACATGTTTCAGGCATAACTACTCAAACAGAAAAGCCAGAAGCCTGTGGCAGTAGAGGTCTACCAAGGCTCGCTTCATATATGTGTGGTAAAGCTGCCCATGACGCTCCTCTGCCTGGTTGGCTGCTGCAGCAAACCTCTGCTGCTGATTGATCAGTGCTTGCTTGGTTTGCAGGTCTTGCTGAAGTGCATCTAGCTGGTGCTGCAAGCTGCTGTACAGTTGCTGCTTGCTCTCCATGTCTCTCTGCATTGCCTCCGCTTTCTGAACACTGCATTGGAGGTCAAAAGCGAGCATATTGATAAACTTTGACGTGCAAACACATGGTCTGTGTGACTAGCTGCTGCAGCAAAGCATTGTTTAAGGAGTTATGAGACACTGCTGGCAGAGAGCAACACCATTGAGCAGCATTTTGACATTCTGTGTTGGCAAGCTCCGCCTCTTTTCGAGCTTTGTCATTGAGTTCTGCTGCTTGTACCCATGGACTCGTATGCTGGGTGATGCTCCTTGCCAACTGTACAGATGGCGTGCTGGTCATGTTGGCCTTTGTCAGCAGTGGTCTAGCTGCACCAGAGCAAACAGCTTGTGGTGTATTAAAACAGGCAAAAGGACTAACGCATGCTTTTGAATTTCAGACTAAGCATTCTCAGCACGGCTTTTATGTTGAAGGACGCTGCAAAATGACTCGCAAGTGCTTGCTGCACACCTTCAGATCACAAGATAAGACGTAGCTTGCCAAAAGAGTATATTTCGCACGTCTAAGTTGGAAGATCAGTTGGCATTTTGACTGATTGTGACAACACGTGCTTGCGAGCAGGCTCCCAAGGGAGTCTTTACGTGAGGACGTGCTTCACTAGAGTGATCACTGGTCAGCAGTTACTGCTGCTAGCATTGATGAGCGAGAGCGACAGCGGCAGCGCAGGCAGCGTTGCTCACGCTCCTAAGGCTCGCAAGCGGCAGGATGGTCAGGTTGCGAAGCTTCGCGACCGGTTCGAGCATCCCATGTCACAGGCTTTGACAGTTGTGCCCGCTAGCGCTAGGCGCTCCGCGCGCGTGGCGTCAGCTGGCCAGCTTCACAAAACAGGCAAACGCTGCAGATCCTCTGCGCAGCCGTCAAGCGGCGAGGCACCCGCTGCCTCGTCAGCTGCAGATCCCTCGGCACAGCCCCCTACAGGTTTCCCTGCAGATCCCTCCGCAGGGCCCCCTACAGGTCTGCCTGCAGACACTCTGGCAGACCTATTGGCCAGGATTGGGACACTGGAGCAGAACCAAGCGGATTCTCAGCAGCTCAGATCTGACCTGCTGC
>JAABUK010007237.1_pt1 | contig 16102 bp, 12 predicted proteins | sample 5559141 | NCBI WGS metagenome assembly JAABUK01 (sample SAMN10711869, study PRJNA513367) | rock metagenome | isolation source: Antarctica rocks | place: Antarctica: Victoria Land, Pudding Butte nord | collected 2016-01-03
GCTCTTCCGCCCATACTTCTCAAACACAGACTGTGCCGCCAGACTCTGCTGCTTCATCGCCCCTCCACCACTGACTCCAAGCTAATCAATCAGGTTGTGGATGCAAACTTGTGCAGAGATTCCCTAATTCACCCGCACTACTCAACCCGAGGCTAGTAAGTTAATTCTAGGCTTTGAACTCTTCGAATGCGGTCATAACAAGCTGGGCATCTGGGCAAGACGACATTTCATCTGGTGGCACTCGGCGCAGCCGGCAAGGTGCTGCTGAAGAAGAAGTTCAGCCAGCGACAGTTGCTGACGTACACCGCGAAGGATGCAGACTTCGCTGGTCGGCTTGGAAGCTTGTTCAGGAGCGCACTTTCTCGGACGGGCGTTGCGGAAGCAGGGCCATGAGGTGCGGCTGATCGCAGCCCAATTCGTGAAGCCCTTTGAAGTCGAACAACAACGACTTCGTTGATGCGGAAGCTAGCGCCGAAGCCGTTGAGCGGAAGAACATGTGGTTCGTTCCCATCGAGACGGACGATCAATTGGATCTACAGGCTATCCACCGAGCTCGCCAACGGCTGATCTCCCGACGTACTGCCGTTATCCACCAACTGCGTGCGTTCCTGATCGAACGAGGCCTCGTGTTGGCGAAGACTCCATCGAAGGTTCGGGAAGCGATGCCGGACATCCTGGAGAACGCGGAGGCGGCCCTGACGCTGCAGATGCGGTACCTGATCAACATGCTCTGGGGTGAGTGGAAACTCATTGAACAGCAGATCGAAGAGCTCAGCGACGAGTTGGAGCGGAGAAGACGCCGTACCACATCGACGGCTTGAAGTTTACCCACGAAGTCTGCACAGGAGCAGCAAGGACGAACAACAGTCACAACGGCGTGTCCGCAGCCTGGTACCGAGAATGGTCTCGAAAGAGCAGCCGACCGACTTAGAAGGACAGACACGCGCGCGACTCATTCTGGCCAGGACAACTAGTCCTCACCCAAGGCCGAACACATTTGCGCAGACTTGTCTTCTGGACCGGCTTTTCTCTTGCAGTCGCGCGCGGCGGACCAACATACATTCCCGGTACTAATCCGCGCGCTCAGAGGCGAACGCCTGCCGTGCTGCCAGCACGGCCTAGTGAGCTCAGCAGCACGCCAACCGTGCTCTTGGTACCAAACACTTAGAGCCGCTAGCGTTCTGTCCGGTGGGTAACACGGGTTCGAATCCCACCGGTGAAGCCTAGGTTCACTTCACCGTGAGTTTGATCGAAACAGGTGCGGGGTTTGGGACTCCTTCTGTGTTCGTCGACGAGACGGTGATGAGGTAGTCTCCGGAGGTTGTGCCCGTTGCGGGGAGTGGTGAGGGTGGCGGAGTTGTCCCGCCTCCGGTACTTGCTGTCCCTCCTCCGCATCCAGCCTGACATACGATCAACATTGCGAACAACAGCGGGGAGAGCCTTGATCTGCTGCGAAGGCGCGGTGCGAGCACCCAGAGGAATACGGAACAGAGTACGAGCAGTGGAGCGTGGCGGCCGGGGATCTCTCGCTTGCTTGCAGCGCTGTTGGCGCCATGCGCCGTGGTTGACACAGTCAGGAGGGAGCTTGCGGTTCCAGCCGGAAACGGGATGAAGTTACCGGCGAAGGAGCAAGCGGGAGGGGCGTTGACGGTTCCGGTTCCCTGATAGGCTACTTTGCAGCTCAGGTTCACGTTACCAATTACGTACCCTGAGGAGTGCCGGAGGGTCTCTGGGGCTTTGAAGGGGTCTGAAGCCACTTCGGCTTCCCCTTTATTGGTATGTCAGATGTAGTCGCCAGTGAGGTTCGGCAGGGAAAGCTTACGACGGCAGGGGCCCCGCCCCGCTATTTATTGCTGTTGCTGCATCTGTTGGACGGCAAGGAGGGTGGTTACGGGAGGGAGCGGCTCGAGGGAGCGCTCCACGAGAACCGACCACTCGGGAGGCATGGGGCTTTCCCGGTCGAGGGGAGGCGGCTCGGAGGAGGTGGAGACGCGCACGGCGACCTGAAGCTCGCTCTCCGTCCTGCCGCGGTAAACGCCGCGCGTGGGAGGCACGTCGGTGTAGTCCCTGCCGAGTGCGGTTCGGATGTAACCATCGTGCGCGACTGCATTGTTGGTGGGGTCGAAGCCAACCCAGCCGAGTTCCGGAAGGAAGGCTTCGATCCAAGCGTGGGTCGCGTCAGGTGCGGACCTCTCCCTGTCGGCCTCGTTTCCGTCCTGTCCTTGGTGCAGGTAGCCGCTGACGTATCGGCACGGGATGCCCACGTGGCGCACGAGTGCGATCATGGTGTGGGCGAAGTCCTGGCAGACGCCCCGGCGGCTCTCGATGGCTTCGTCGATGGGGGAGTCGACACGAGTGCTCTTCCTCACATATTGGAAGTAATCATGGAGGGCGACATTCAGCTCTCGCAGGAGCGAGAGGGGATCATTTCTGCGGCTGACATGTAACTGGCTCGCGAGCCGAAGCAGTGTCGGCGTGGGCTTTGCGAAGTCGCTGGGGAGCAGCATTTCCCAGAAGTCATCCTTCTCGAGAATAGCGTCGAGCTGGGTCCAGGCGCCCGGCCCGAGGTCGAGGGGAATCTCTGCCACGGGCTGCTGTTCGACGACAGCCTCGGCGATGATGACCAGTTCGCGGTGCTCGCCGGGAATATCGAAGTGCTGAATGTTGTTGCCGAGGTGATCGCGGTAGGAGAAGACACGGCAGCGCGGGCTGACGGACAGGGAGAAGGTGAGGCAGCGCTGATTGCTATCAGTGCGGGGCCGCATGCGCGTCTCCATGACACTTTCGCTGACTCCGTGGTCGTAGCGGAAGTGGGTAAGGTGCCGGATGGAGTAGAAGTTCATGGAGCCTCCTAAGGGCCGAGGTCTAGAGGGCGAGAGCTGCTTCCACCGAGTAGTGAATGTAGACGGAGTAGATCAGGTCATGGATCTTGCTGCATTGGCGCTGGATTTCGCGGAGGTATTGTCCGGGATCGCGTTCGAGAACCTCGGAGATCTCGACGAAGCTGAGCGACGCCTGCAGGCGCCCGGCCAGACGGGAGAGTTCATCCGAGGGATGGGAGCCGCGTCCCGTCTGGATGCACTGCAGCGCGAGGCGCAGAGCGTCGATGGAGAAGCTGACGGAGTGGGGAAACTCGCGATTGAGGAGAAGGAATTCGAGGATACGTTCCTGCGTGAGGTCGGCGGTGTACACAGTGCAGTAGGCCTCGAAGGCGGTGCAGCAGCGGAGGAGGCCCACCCACTCGAGATAATGCGGTGGCCCGGTGCTATTGCCATCGGGAGCGGTAAAGGTGTCGGCGTGATAGAGGTCGAGCAGCGTCGCCGTGGCAGAGGCCCGCTCGAGGAAGCGGCCCAGCTGAATGAATTGCCAGCCTTCGCCATGGCTCATCGTGGTGTCGGTGATGCCCTGGAAGAGATGTAGGCCGTCCATGACGCGCGGGAGGAAGTTGGAGAGGTTGCGCTCGTAGTCCGCGCTAGCCGGGATCTCGGACAGCTCGTGGTAGATGCGATTGAGCTGCTGCCACTGCTCGGTGCTGATCTCGTCGCGGACCTCGCGTGCGTTTTCGCGGGCGGTGACGATGCAAGCGGTAATGGAGCGCGAGTGGGTTCCGTTGAAAGTCAGGGTGTGGGCGAGCTGCTGGTAATCGCCCTGCCACGGCACGTCTCTGGGATTACCAAGAGCTGCCAGGACCCGCTTCCACCGTCCTTCGACGCTGGTTGTGGAGCGGTCGAGCATGAGGCTCATGTTCACGTCGAAGAGGCGAACGGTGTGCTCTGCCCGCTCGAGGTAGCGGCTCATCCAGTACAGGCTGTCGGCGACGCGAGAGAGCATGTCGTTAACCTCAGTGGTTCAGAACCCAAGTGTCTTTGCTGCCTCCACCCTGGGAGGAGTTGACGACGAGCGAGCCCTTGCGGAGTGCGACGCGGGTGAGGCCGCCAGGGACGATGTTTACCTTCTCGCCGAAGAGGATATAGGGCCGCAGATCGACATGTCGGGCCTGCACTACCCCGTCGACGACGCATGGGGCCCGTGAGAAGTTGAGGGTGGGCTGCGCGATGTAATTGCGGGGCGAGGCTTCGATGCGCTTGCGGAACTCTTCCTGGTCAGCAGCGGAGCTCTGAGGGCCAATGAGCATGCCGTAACCGCCGGATTCGCCTACGGCCTTGATCACCATCTTGTCGAGGTTCTCGAGCGCGTGCTGGCGATGGACAGGGTCGGACATCAGGAAGGTCTCGACATTCGGGAGGATGGGGTCCTCGTTGAGGTAGTAACGGATGATGGCCGGGACGTAGGCGTAGATGGCTTTATCGTCGGCGAGGCCGGTGCCGAAGGCGTTCGCAAGCATTACGTTGCGGGCGCGGTAGGCATTGAACAAGCCGGCAACGCCTAGGATGGAATCCGACCGGAAGGCGAGTGGGTCGATGAAGTCGTCGTCGACGCGGCGGTAGATCACATCAACGCGGCGCAGGCCTGCGGTAGTGCGCATGTAGACGATGTTGTCGTGCGTGACCAGGTCCCGGCCCTCGACCAGTTCGATACCCATTTGGCGCGCGAGGTAGGTGTGCTCGAAGTAGGCGGAGTTGTAGACGCCCGGGGTCAAGAGGACAATGGTAGGTTCTGGTCGGCCCTCGGGAGCGAGGGACCGGAGCGTGCTAAGGAGGAGTTGCGTGTAGTGCTCGATCGGCTTGACATCGTAGTCACGGAAAATCTGCGGGAAAGTACGCTTCATCACGCGGCGGCTGGTCAGCATGTAGCTGACTCCGCTAGGGACGCGGCAATTGTCTTCGAGCACGACGAACTCTCCCGAGGGTAGGCGCAGCAGATCGGTGCCCGCGACCGCGATGTAGACGTTGCGGGGAACCTGCAGGCCGCGCATTTCGCGGCGGAAGTGCTGGCAGCTGTAGACGATGGAGCGTGGGACGAAGCCGTCGGCGAGTATTCTGCCTTCGTTATAGACATCGTGCAGGAACAGGTTGAGCGCCGTGATTCGTTGCGTGAGGCCTTTCTCGATGTGTGCCCATTCGGAGGTGGTGACGATCCGCGGCAGCAAATCGTAGGGGAGAATGCGTTCGGTGCCTTCCTCCGCTCCATACACGGCAAAGGTGATGCCCTGATTGAGAAATGACATGTCTGCGGTCTGCTTGCGGCGTTGAATTTCTTCGGGGAGAAAGGAAAGAAAGGTATCGAGCAGCGAACGATAGTGGGGCCGCACGGTACCGTTCGACGCGAACATTTCGTCAAAGGCTCCGTCGACGAGGTATTGCTTGAGCGCGGGTGAGGCCAGCGGTTCAGAGGTGGGGGTCCGCATGGTGGCTCCTTTCTAAGTGCGGTGAAGAGTAGGCTTGGACCGCGCGTGGAAGGGGGTTAGAGGGCTCAGACCGCGATGACCTCCGTGACTACTTCGAACCGCTGAAGCGTGGTCTGACCGAAGGATGTGGTCAGGGCGACGTCTGCAGCGTCCCGACCTACAGCCATCAGGACACGGCCGATGCGGGGTACGCGGTGGCGCGCATCGCAGGTCCACCAGCGGTCGCCCAGGTAGACCTCGAACCAGGCGCTGAAGTCCATGGGGTCTGGGGAGGGCGGGACGCCGATGTCTCCCAGGTAGCCGGTGGCGTAGCGGGCAGGGATATTCATGGCGCGACACAATGTCACAGCGAGATGCTGGAAGTCGCGGCAGACGCCCACGCGTTCGACGAAGACCTCGAGAGCGGTCCGGGTGGCCCGGGCGTGATGATAGCCGAAGCGGACACGGGCATTGACCCAGTCGCAGATGGCTGTGACGCGCTCCCATCCGGGTGCTGTATGCGAGAACAGGTCAATGGCGATGCCAGACATGCTATCAACCTCGCAGTAGCGGCTGCTGAGGAGGAACTGAAGTGTATCGCTGGGCAGGGCTTCGACCGGGAGTAGTACGGCTCCTGTGGCTATCGGGTCAGGTGTCTCCACGCTCTCGATGACGGTGGATCCGGTCAGGGAGAGGTATTCCCCCGACGCGAGGAAGCGGGAGCACCGGTTGCCGAAGCAGTCTTCGAACATCGAAAACCTTTCCACCGGGCTAGCGCTCATCAGGTCTGGTTCACGAAGGTCCCCGGCGCGTGAGGGATGCACGTGCAGCATGGCCATCATGGCCGTTGGAGCTGAGAGCGAAAACCCTATGTCATAACCGAGACGAATCAGCATATGCGTTGCCCGTCCTTATCCGGTGAGGTACGAGTGGCTCTGCCCTGTGAAAAGTAGAAATTGGTCCAAGTTTTACGAATGTAACAGAAGTTAGAATTCTGTCCCGTTGTGCCCGATTACCGTAAGACGCGGCAATCGATCGTGTCGTTCCCTTCGGCAAAGCCCGGGAGGTACTCTATACCATGATGACAAAGCACATTGGGGAGGTGGAATGACCTATTGCGTAGGCATTATGACCCGTGAAGGTCTGGTACTGGCTTCGGACTCACGGACGAATGCGGGCTTTGACCAAGTCAATATTTCACGTAAGCTGCACACATTTGTTGTGCCCGGCGAGCGGGCGTTTGTCGTCCTGTCGAGCGGAAGTCTTTCGATCACGCAGTCGGTTCTGACGCTGTTGGGGAAAGACTTCGATGCTGGTGAGGGGCTAGCCAAGGCAGAGAATTTCTATGCTGCGGCGCGTGCTGTGGGTGAGTGTGTCCGGCGCGTTGCGGATATGGATCGAGCCGCGCTTGAGCGCGACGACTATAAGTTCAATGTGCACTTAATTCTCGGGGGACAGATCAAAGGAGAAGAGACAAGTCTCTACCTGATCTACCCGCAGGGCAACCCCATTCGTGCCACTCCGGAATCGCCCTACCTGCAGATCGGTGAGTACAAATACGGCCGGCCGATTCTGGATCGCGGCATCGTGTACTCGAACTCATCCCTCGAAGTGGCGAGCATGTATGCGCTACTCTCCTTCGATGCGACGATGCGTTCGAATGTGACGGTAGGCCCACCTGTAGAGATCGTGTGTTACCACAATGATTGCCTTAATGTTGATCAGTACCGCAGCTTCGCCGCGGATGATCCCGAGTTGGTGGCGATCCATTCCGGGTGGGAGCAGGCGCTTCGCAGGAGCGTTCAGGAGCTGCCCCGATTCAGCTTTCGGCGAGATTGACCCTGTCAGCCAAGGCGCTGTGCAAGATTTCGACCTTATAGTTAACTCCATCGGCGACCCGCAAGTTCGATCTCTCCCTCCTACCAGGAGCATCTCCTTCCTCGAAGGAGTGTCCGCACGAACAGAAGACAGTTCGCGCAGCTTTCGCCGCGCTCGGGTGGAGTACCGCTGCCCGGGGCGGAGCGAAGATGCAGGTCGAAATGCTGCAGCTATCACGGGCGGTTAGATGCCGAACAATGAGCGGTTACCCGTACTTTTCTACAGAAGGGCCTTCACTGAAACGGCCTCCCACGGCCGGCCGCTCGACCGGGCTCTCTTGCAGGAGTGGAAGGCGGGATGGAGGGCCTCGCCCCCTCGACCGTCAACATCCGGCTTTGTGAACCAGCTCTTCCAAGTTGCCGCCTGAACTCTCGCCCGGATGCAGGCGAACTGCGCTCCAGCTAGTTAATGCAACAGTGCCGTTAATGTAGTAGTGCCGATCGAACCCGAGCCTGATGCTGATCGACGACGCGGACAGGCCGGCAAAGTGATATTTGGCGCGTTGAAGCAGGCGCTTGAGGGGCATTGGAGAGCATCCGCTGAGTGGGCCGGTTGAACTGCACTGGCGCAGCTGAAGGCGGAGGGCTGCCCGGGCGGGCGGCGATGCCGCAACTTTTGTTTGGCGGAACCGGCGATTTCGGTTACAGTACCTTAATTCCTAGCTCTAACCACTGCTTTCACCGGCTACGTAACCGGCGGCACTCCTGTTCTTATTCTCCGGGCGGTCGCGCAGTACCTTTTACCTGTCACTCTGTGGAGGTTTGGATGCTTCTGAAGAAAGCGCAACGTTTGGTCTGTTTCTCGGCGGTGTTGCTGGCGCAGGCCGCCATGGGAACGAGGATATGGGCGCAGGATGCGACGGCGAAGATCTTGGGGCAGATCTCGGATGCATCGGGCGCAGTGCTTCCGGATGCCCGGGTAACGGTGACGAACACGGCGACAACGGTGGTGAGCACGACGGAGAGCGACCGGTCGGGCAACTTCCAGGTATCGCAGCTGCCGATTGGGCCGTACACGGTGCGAGCGGAGAAGGAGGGCTTCGCGCCCACGACGTCGCCGATCTACAAGCTTGAGATCAATCAGTCGCAGCGCGTGGATTTCAAGCTGCCGATCGCCGGGAGCACGCAGGCGGTGGAGGTGACGATCCAGTCGGCGGCGATCGACACGGTAAGCTCGACGGTGGGGGGATCGGTGACGGAGCGGCCGCTGGTGGATCTGCCGCTAAATGGGCGCAACATTCTGGACCTGGCGCAGTTGCAGCCGGGAGTGACGACGGCGAACAACCCGGGCAACTCCAGTGCGGGATCGGTTTCGATTGCGGGCGGACGGACTGATTCGGTTACATATTTGTTGGATGGAGGAAATAACACCAGCCTGCTGAATAACGGCGTGGTGTTCAACCCCAATCCGGATGCAGTGGAGGAGTTCCGGATCCTGGAAAACAACTATTCGGCGGAGTATGGGCGGAACGGCGGCGGTGTGATCACGGTGGTGTCGCGGGGCGGAACGAGCCGGTATCACGGGACCGCCTTCGACTTCCTGCGCAACCCGGCATTGAACGCTAACGATTTCTTCAACAAGCGGAATGGACTGCCGCGCTCGAACTTGAAGCGCAACCAGTTTGGCGGAACCATTGGGGGCGAGATTTTTGTGCCGAAGCTGGTGCCGCGCAACAATCGAAACTTCTTCTTCTTTTCCTACCAGGGCCAGAGGCTGACCAACACGCAGCTGCCCGGTGTGAGGACGGTATTTACGACGGCCCAGTTGAACGGCGACTTTTCGACCGCGGGGACGGATGGCGGGCCTGACCCGGCGATTGTGGAGCTGCTGAATCTGAACCCTTATTTTCAGCCCGATCCGGCTAAGCGTAATCTAGCTATTATCGATCCCACGAGGACTGACCCGGTGGCCCGGAAGTATATTGCGGCAGGTCTGATTCCATCGAGTACGAATGGGACGATTGCGCCGGTGGGAGCGGAGCGGCGGCCGTATGACCAGTACAACGGCAGGTTTGATTTTGTGCTGACGGAGAGGGATCACCTGGCAGTGTCGCTGGCGCGATCGACGGCCCCGACCCTGCTGCCGTTCGCGAGCAATCCGACGGTTCCATTTCCGACGACCTCGTCCGCGATTGCGCATTTGATCAATGGGGCTTACACGCACACGTTTTCCCCGAGGGTGCTGAACGAGTTCAGGGTGGTGGCGCAGAGGTTGAACACGAACCAGGCGGTACCGGCGACGAGTCTGCCGACGCCATCGCAGCTGGGGATCGGGATCACGCCCGACCAGGCGACGGGGCCGACACGGCTGTTCGACTACAGCACGAACCTGACGGTGGGTTTTAGCGAGCAGGGGCCGACGACGCTGATCAACAATACGTTTGAGTACTCGGACAACGTGACGTGGCAGAGAGGCGGGCACAGTCTTAAGTTCGGGGTCTACTTTTCGCCGTACCAGAACAACACGCTGTACGACTATTTTGTGAACGGCGAGTTCGACTTCTATGGTCTGTCGTACACGGCTCCGAACAGCAACCCGCACCTTTACGATACGCAGGGGAGCGCGACGGGATTTGCGGAGTTCCTGACGGGATCGCCAGATGAGTACCTGCAGTTCGGGTCGGCTCCTTCGAATATCCGGAGCAAGGACATGGCAGGGTTTGTGCAGGACGAGTGGCATGCGACGAAGAACCTTACGCTGAACCTGGGGCTGCGGTATGAGTATGCGACGCCGAAGATCGACACGCAGGGGCGTTCCTTCTCGCTTCAATCGGGGGCGCAGTCCACACGCTTCACGGGGGCTCCGAAGGGCCTGCTATTTCCAGGAGACAAGGGAGCGCCGAATGGGGCGAATTTCCCGGTGAGGAATGACTTGGCGCCGCGATTCGGATTTGCGTACGACGTGAGTGGAAAGGGGTCGACGGTAATGCGGGGCGGGACGGGTGTGTTCTTCGATATCCTGAAGGGCGAGGACAATCTACAGTTCAACGGGCAGGGACCGTTCTTCGGGTACGCGGATCTTTTCTTTACATCGCCGACGGGCCTGGCGACCAGTGGGACGGGATACTACCGGGACCCGTTTGGGAGCACCGGGTCAGTGAACACATTTCCATCGAAGCCGCCGATGCAGAATATCGATTTCGGCGCGTCCGGATTTCTGCCCTTCGGCGGGGGCGGCGTGTACTTTGTCGATCCACACCTCCGAACGCCGTACACGATCCAGTTCAACCTGGGGCTGCAGCAGTCGCTGGGGAGGGGTCTGACGGGAGAGGCGGCGTATGTGGGCAGTGTTTCGCGGAAGTACACGGGGCTGGTGGATTCGAACCCGTTTGTGAAGGGGTCGGGAACGCAGCGGCTCTTTGACCAGGCAAACGGCGGCCAGGGGAACTACAGCTATCTGGACACGTTCCGGAATATCACAAACGCAAACTATAACAGCCTCCAGAGCAGTTTGCGGAAACAGACGGACAGACTGCCGTACGTGGGGACGACGTACTTTCAGCTGTCGTACACGTTTGCGAAGAACATGGATAACGTATCGGGATTTCGGCAGAGAAACGGGGAGGTTCCGTTCTACAACCCGAACCAGTTCTATGCGCCGGCGGACCTGGATGTGAAGCACAGGATTGTCTTTTCGGGCGGTTGGGATCTGCCGTTTGCGGAGGCGTTCTCGAGAGTTCCGTCGGCGATTACGAAGGGATGGAGCCTGTACCCGATTGCGAGCTGGCAGAGCGGATTTCCGCTGGACGTGAGCGCCAATCTCCCGCGTTCGCGAACGCGTCCGGGACCTTCGGGCGCGGGCGACTCGCAGCTGGTGCGGGCCAACCTGGTGGGGAGCAAGGTGAACCTTCTGAGTCCGCACCAGAACACGGCACCGGACGGCGGGGCGCGGTACATCAGCAAGAGCAACTTCAGTACGGCTGGGCTGACGAACGCTTCGGGAGTTGTTCCGGCGACGCCGACGTATGGAACGCTCGGGCGCAATGCGTTTCGCGGGCCGAGCCGGCAGAACATCGATCTGTCGGTTGCGAAGGTGACGCCGCTGTTCCGGGCCGACCACGCGGTCAGCCTGGAGCTAAAGGGGGATTTCTTCAATCTGCTGAACACGCCGGAGTTCGCGAATCCGAACACGACGATTACATCCTCGAAGTTCGGGGAGATTGTGTCGACGTATCCGGATTCGTTCCGGATTATCCAGGTTGCGGGCAAGCTCCGGTTCTAGAGATTGTTGAAATAGGTACTGATCCACGGGCGCAGGTGGCGTTGAGTTCGTCTTAGGGGTATGCGTGGAGATGAGCGTATTCAGGACGAGATGTTTAGCTGTGTGACGTTGGAGCAGCGAGTGGCGAGGGATCACCCGTTGCGGGGCACTGTTGCATTAACCGGGACCCGGCACCTCGGGGTGGGTACGATGGTTCATGTTCAGGCGTCGTCGCTTCCCAGTTGAGATCATCCTGGTTTGTCTCCGTTGGTACTGCAAATACGGGATCTCATACCGGAATTTGACGGAGATGATGCAGGAGCGGGGCGTGGAAGTGGACCCGTCCACGATCATGCGCTGGTTCCATCGTTGTGGGGTCACCTCAAGAACGGAACATCACGTACGCTAACGATTACGGCGCGTTGCAGCCGCAGCACTTGCATCCCGTGCTGCCTGTGTTTGTCTTGAAAACGACCATTTTCCCGACATCTGCGGGAAGGCCATTCAAAGCGTCCTTTTCCCTCAAAATCTGTCCTAGAAGCCGTCTTGATTCAATGTCCGACTAACGGTCGGTGCCTTCTGCGACGGCGAGAGCCCGCCAGCGGGCTAAATGTACGTAAATTCCCTTTCTTGAGCTGTCCCCAACTAGGGCACAAGAAGGGTTCAGAGCCCAGACGAATTGCAGCGTCCGTTGCTAACCAGAATGGCCCCGTTGTGCGAAGTGCCGGACTTGCCGGTGAACGGAGGTGAGTGGGAGAGCCGCGCAAGGATCGAGCCCTGCGATCAGGGAGCTCGGACGAACTCAGGATAGGCTACACTCTGCCCTATGAACTATGGCATAATGTACATGAATGGTGGAACTATGAATGCTGCAAATATTCAGATTGGTGATTGGCTAGGGGTTCAGCCTCCTGCCACCGACACGGAGATACTCCGTATCGTGGAGGGGCGTCTCCCACCTTCAGTAATCAAGCGTCTTGCGACACTTGGCCTTGAGCGAGCGGAGATCGACGAAATCGTGATTGCATCACGAACCCTTCAGCACCGTCGTTCTCGCCGCGAGAAGTTGACGATCGAAGAATCTGATCGAGTACTACGGACCATTCGTGTCCTCTCGTCTGCCGAAGCGATCTACGGAAGCCGTGAGCGGGCTCTGAACTGGTTGCGAAAGCCGCACGCACGCCTGGAAAGCAGAGCTCCCCTCTCCCTTCTCAAGACGGACACCGGGAGCCGCATCGTCGAAGAGCTTTTGATTCAAATCGATGAGGGTATGTTCGTTTAGATGGTGCTCTGGAGAATCAGTCGCCACCAGGACCTGAGCGGTACCGGTGGCCTGAGGGCCAGCGGGCGCTGGCACTATGCGGGTCAGCCGGTCGTCTACCTGAGCGAGAGTCCGGCATCAGCCCTTCTTGAAGTTTGTGTGCACACTGCCGCGAACGATGTTCCTCCTAGCTTCACTCTTCTGCGTATCGAGGGTCCCGACTTTGAGTTTGCACAGGTAACAGAGAGCGATCTGCCGGACCATTGGCGAGTACGATTTGAGACGACCCAGGAGATGGGAACGAAGTGGCTGCGGCAGAACAGAGCAGTGCTGCTCCAGATTCCAAGTGCGATCGTCCCTGAAACCTCGAATTATCTCTTCAACCCTGCCCACCAGGATGCCGGAGATTTCCGCATCTCAGAGGCTCTAACGTACCCATTTGACGTGCGCATCAAGCAATGATGGAGAGCTTCGCGGGCTTCGTTAGTTGGAGACGCCCACAACTCCGCTGTGACCCAATGCCCAGAACCTCGTACCTCTGCGTGATCTCCTGTTCGAAGGCTTCCGCCATCGGGTGCTGCTCCCCGCCGTGGCTTTTTAGGCGTACGAAAGGGAACAGACCATCCGGCTTGCGATATTTCGGCTTGCAGTTGGTGAAGCCGGGCAGCCGTCCGAATCGCCTCCAGTCAGCTGCACTCGGGTCGGCACTGTAGCGAGATGCCAGGGTCTGGGCGGCGAAGGTGCCCACAAGCTTGGGGAAGACGGTGGCGTGTCTGAGCCAGGCCTGGAGTTGCCACTGCTGGTCTCAACAACGGCGCACGGGCTGAAGCCGTCTGCGGACAGTCGCGCGAGCGAGGCCTCGTCCAGATCGTCTAGCACGGTGAATCGATGCTCGCCCGAAGGGCGGATGTAGATGTGTGAGCCGCGAGCATTGCGGTACTTAAGCAGAGGAAGGCGTTCGAGCACCGCAGAAGCCGGGATGCCGTCGAGCCCCGGGAGCATCCCCCGGTCGCTCAGGACGCCGACATCGTAGAGCGGCGCCTCTATGGCTCCGAGCATATTGCGAACTAACGATTCAGTCCTGTCCATCGAATCACCTGTGAGATGTGGCCAGCAAGGGAGGGGTGCAGGGGAGGGAAGGGGCTCTCCCCTGCTTCAATCGTTGTCGGCTAGTCCTACTGCTTGTGGTCCTCACCGACCGAAGGCGACTTAGCTCGCTTGAGACGAACCTGTGCCCATGGCGCGGCCTTGCGGATGAAGTCGCGGTGAGCGGCTTCAAGGGTGAGCCGTGCGTGATGGAGGTCGAGCAGGGTGAAGCAGGTGGAGCATCCGCCTTTGATGCCGCTTCTTCCATCCCGCTGCGGGTTGTAGCGGGGATGCCGCTCGCATCTGGCTTTGACCCGCTCGGCGATCTTTGAGTCTGTACGTGAACTGGAACATGATCTCCTCCTCAGAGAAAATGAGCGGGAGCCGGTGATCTGACTCCCGCTGCGGGGTTTAGGCTGCGGTCTTCTTCTTCGCTGCGGTCTTGCTGGCCTTCACTGAGGGTGGCTTACCGGCCTTCTTGCTGCTGGCCTTCTTCGGTTGCGGTTGGGGTTGTAGGAAGAGGGCTTCTGCCTCAGCCAGATAGTCCACCTCCCCCTCACGCGGGATAGCGACGTGCGAGGTGAGGGCCAGACGCAGGGCAAAGCCGGTCAGCTTCTCGTCTCCAAGTCCGTTGATGGCGGCAAGTAGAACCTCTTCAGCAGTACGCTTTTCGTTCTCGTCTTCGCCCGCGATCTCCTCGGCTACGTCGTCCGCGAAGGTGTAGGGGTCGAGGTTGACAAAGGCGCGAAGCAACATCCGGAGTTGGGCTGCACTGAAGGTCAAGGGAGCGTTCGCAAGGATGCGCTCGAAGGTAGTCTTGCGGGTCTGCCTCAACTCCTCCCTGCGGGACTGTTCGGCCTCGTACTCCTGCTCTCGCCGTTCCTCTTCCTGCCTTCGCTCTTCCGCTCGTCGCTCCTGCATCTCTCTGTACTCGCTCTGCTGCTGTTCGTGCTGTTGCTTCCTCTCTTCGGCCTCCTCGTCCGTCTCCTTTTCCGGTGCGGGTTGCATGGTGGGTGCGGGGTCTGCGGCGTGTCGTGTTGCTGCGCTTGGGTCGTGGATCGGGCAGTGGTTGTCCGTGCAAACGGTGAGGGTGGTGCCTACCCGCTTGCCGTAGACGATGATGGCGGGTTTGGCGGCGGCGCACGCTGAGACGGGCTCTGCGTCCGGGTTCTCGGTTACCGCCTCGATCTCGCGGAAGTGGCCGCGCTGCACGGCTCCGGGCCTCTGCTCCCTTGCACTCCTCCATCCGTGCTCGATCTGAACCAGCTCGGGGCGGGCTGCAAGTTCACGGTCGATGTGGGCGCTGATCTTGGTTTGGAAGCACGGTCCGTCAAGGCACTGGTCGCCCTGCACGTCTGCGAAGAGTGAGGTGTTGTATCCGCTGCGGCGAGGGCAGGTAACGCAAGCTCCGGCTGCCGGGTTAAGGGTCGGGTCTTCGCGGTCGAATGGCGCATCGGCAAGCGAAAGGTAGAGGTTCGCCTGTATCCATGCGGACAGGTTCTTCGCGGGGAGCAGGTGAGCCTCCTTCTCCTGCCAGTCCTTGCGCCAGCACTGCTCGTACGCTTCGGCCTGGGACTCCTGCGGCAGACGGGCGATGAGGTTGGCGTGACTGGCGGTGATGCGTTCCTGGCTGAAGGCCTCGGCCACTGTGGGGATGAGTTGCAGAAGCGAGAGACGGGCGTAGATATGACTTGCGCTCTTGCCCGACTTCTCGACCAGTGCGGAAACGTCATAGCCGGGGAGATCGAGCAAGCGCTGGAACCCCTGCGCCTCCTCGTACGGATGGACGTCGACCCGCTGACTGTTCTCGACCAGCTGCCATTCAAGGGCCTGAGCGTCATCGATCTCGACGATACGGGCCGGAATGGAGAAGAGCTCGGCAAGCTGTGCCGCCCGGTAGCGTCTTGCTCCCGCGATCAGTTCGAAGCCGTCTGCGTTCGGGCGCACGGTGACGGGCTGGATGAGGCCGTGGTGCCGGATGCTCTCGGCAAGCTCCTGCAGCTTGCTCTCCTCGAAGGTACGGCGGGGGTTGGTGGTGGACTCGTGGATAGTGTCGATGGCGAGGTACTGGAATGCGCTGCTGTTCTGCATTGCGGCTCTCCTTGAGCGTGGTTAGGTTGACGGTGTGGAGCGAACGCGCTTCCTTGTCCGCTCCGCTGGCGGAAAGGATTAGGCGTTCTGGGTCTGCCGCTGTCGCTCGAAGGCTTCAGCGAAGCCCTGCGAACGCAGGTTGCGGTCCCACACCTTGGCGAACGAAACGTGCTGCTGGAAGAGCGCACGATGGAAGGCGTAGTCGCTGTCGGTGGTAAAGCGGCTCCATTGCTCAGTGCCGACGTAGTCGTTGCGCCAGTACTGTGTGAAGCGCCGGATTATGTGAAGTGAACCGATGA
>JAABUK010007238.1_pt1 | contig 16100 bp, 17 predicted proteins | sample 5559141 | NCBI WGS metagenome assembly JAABUK01 (sample SAMN10711869, study PRJNA513367) | rock metagenome | isolation source: Antarctica rocks | place: Antarctica: Victoria Land, Pudding Butte nord | collected 2016-01-03
AGAGTTCAGGCATTGAAAACCGAAGATGAGTTCTGAAGCTGGCTGTGCCCTGAACATTGCCTTCTGTTTCTCTATCTGATGGGTTGTGCTTCTGAGCATGGTGTAGCCGGTTTTGCCGTCGTGCAAGAAAATACTTTGATTTGCCATTCGGTCTCTTAGGGCGCCACGGCCAGCATAGATGAGAGGGGGCCGGCGATTGAGATATTTTGCGTCCTTCTCTGCTAAGCTCTGATGTGAGTTGTACGGAGATGTGAGGCTTGACCAGAGGTTCAAAGGGCCAGCTGGCTGCTCCATTCTCTTCGAAAAGCGGATACAGAAATGCAAGACCAACGCTGCTCGAACTTCTTCCTTGGTGAGCGGTACTTGTCAAATCAGAGAACCAGGAAAGTAATGATTCCATATTGCAAACAAAAGAGGCGAATGCCATCCTCGGATATGAACAACGACCTCGACAGGATAACAAAGGGGTGATGAGACCTGCCATATGTTTGCATTCCTGCTGGGAAGCCTTTGAATTGTTGTTCAGAGGGAAGTTATAGCTCATGTGGTGCTTCGAGATCTGCCGAACACGGTCAAAAGGTTGACGATTCACTTCGACTGCAAGCTAGATCGGAATCGATCAGAAGCGACATCAAGCTGACGGCCATAACTAAGTTGGCCACTGTGACGAAGAAAGAGATGAATGGGCCCGTGACCGTGGCATTGAGTAAGCCCCCAACCTTGTCCTGGAATCTCGTCCTCGCAAGTGAAGGAATTTCAAGGGAATCAGCAGGCTTAAGAGATGTTGGCATCTGATTGGGTGAGTGACGAGGACTTCGTATATACTTCACGGCGATGACCTGTCTGGGGGTGCCTCTCTATTCGACATCTTATGGATGACGTACCTCACTGTTCTCGACTATTCCAAAGACTGAAACATGGCGGGAGCGTCATCCCTGGATGGGAATATGAAGCAAGCGGCAAGATGGTCTGTTAGCGACAAACATCAGGGCGGAACAGTGGAGTGTTTGCAGAGCAAAATGATGATAACACGAGCTGGGCCTTTATTCAACCCAGAGAGCCAACCTTTTCCCCCCATCTGTGTGATCAGTGACATGTATGCATGCCGTTCGAAAGGGACGCAGCCGTAGACCTTTGAGCGATCCGATTGGCTGGGGCATCAGCTCCAACTGTCATATCAGCATTGAGATGGTGGAGGAGCATTTATCTCGCGGTTCGGAAGATTCTGCATGCCGCAGCGGGTAATTAGGTATCAGACCGAGACCAGTCGACTTTGGAAGCTCGAATAGGTCGTGACATGTCCATAGATTGTGTTTGCTTCGTCCTGGACATTGACGGGAGATAAAAGGCTTGGTCGATGGACGGGCAGGGCTGGAATGGGATCCCTGTATTCCAGAACGATTCGCTTGGACGCACACGCGATTGGTCATAGAAGGCATGTCGAGGTCTCTGATGAGGAATACCGAGTATAGCGGGGAGCGTTGTCTCACTGTCGTGCCGCCTTCGATATCAAGGTCCTGTGATCTCACACTGTCACCGAGTCGTCGAGGAGGCGGCACTGGAGCTGGGCCATGGACAACAAGCAGGCGCTTTCTTCAAGGCCGGCCATGGCGCCTGAGGCCGCGTTGGTCCTTCAATCAGATGCAGAGGTCGTTCGTGATCTTGAGTAGTCCGTCGTCAATGCTGTCCGACCGGCGTTGGTAGTTGATCGACGTGATGATGAAGACAGGCTGCGGTGTGAGAGACTTGCCACGGACGTCTGGAGGCTTTTTCATGAACATGGGATTCACCACCCTAGAACCTAAATCTGGCAGGCTAAGGAAAGCAATTTCGTACCCAAGAAATCTCAATCCCACTCCCACTCCCCCCATTATCCCGTCCTCATACCTCTCCCTGCTCATCTACATCCTTATCCTGCCCTGCTTGTCTTGTCTCTGCAGCTGCCCGTTGATCTGAAAAGGGCAGCTCCTGAAGAGCTAGACGCGTCTGTTCAGCGGACGACGTCTTCCATCTGACTTCCATTTGCTGCATCGTTTTCCCCTGGACTATCAGAGTCAGACATTACACAGTACTGCATCTCAGATCACTAGCACTCCCTCATTTGCTAAGAAGAGCCTCTCGCTGCCTAATCTGAGTCTCGAACTGTACAATAAATCTACAATGTCGAACATGGCCAACAATTCCGCACCTCCTCCTAAGCTCGATAGATATGTGGTTGTTCACGTGGCTACAACCTGCGATGAACATGGGGTGTACGTGACCAAGGACTCCGCCGAAGTGATAGAGATAGGATGGATCTTGCTGGATACAAAGACATGCGACGAGGTGCGGAGAATAGATAGTGTTTTCTGCTGGCAATGGTGCTGATGAAGTCTTCTTAGCTGCATCGTGAGAGTATTCTCGTCAAGCCAGTCAACACACCGATCACACCATTGTGCAGTGAGTTTCAGTGCACATCTACGAATGCACGATACGGCTTCTGACCGTTCTAGCGAGTCTTACCACTCTCACGTGGGAACACGTTCGCAATGCAGCCACTTTCCGTGATGCAATTACCCGATTTGACACATTCGCTAACGAACACTTGATCTCGAAAAACCTCGAATTCTCCTTCGTCAGCCTGGACTCCTGGGACCTTCGTGTTCAGCTTCCGCGAGAAGCTCGCGACAAAGCTGTTGTCTTGCCCCCATATCTGCAACACTCGAGGACTTACGACCTGAGAGCAGAATATTCGAAATGGCAGCAACATCATCCGGAGTCATTGCCATTTGGGCCAAGTTCTTTGGCCAACATTTGTGCAGCGCTTGAGGTGGAACCAGTACAATCTTCAGCACCTATCAAGCATAATCTGCCATTTCACCTGCAGGCTCTGGCACCGGCATCGCCTCGTCGAGCAATGGAAGAAGCAATCACACTCGCGCGCGTCCTGCGCGGTTTGATCAGGAAGTCGCAGCCCCAGCACGACCATCCTGAGATCTTGAGTAGACCAATGGATGCCAGGGCAGACGTAAGGGCTTTCCTTTCAGAACGCAGCAAGGTCTTGCACATGAATGGGCTCCCGCATGACACTACTCAGTCGGAACTCGAGAGCTGGTTCACTCAATACGGAGGCCGACCTATCGCATTCTGGACTCTTCGCACACCTGATCAGCACAAGCCTACAGGATCTGGATTCGCTGTTTTCTCCTCCCATGAAGAGGTAAGCTTGGGTCCTCTCTCCTGCTCTGAAACCTCGACTAATCTCCATTCAGGCCGCAGAAAGTCTTTGCATGAACGGCAGAGCCCTCAACGAAAAGGCCATCGAAGTCTCGCCATCTTCAAGTCGTGTGCTTGATCGAGCTGCGGAAATCCTCTGTGCATTTCCTCCTAGCAAGAACCGACCCCGACCTGGTGATTGGACCTGCCCTGGATGCGGCTTCTCGAACTTTCAACGCCGCACCGCCTGTTTCCGTTGCTCCTTTCCTGCCTCGGGTGCTGCACCGAGCGACCCGATGAGCGGCTATGGAGCTTATGGTTATGGTCCGCCGTCTATGATGCCCCATCATCACATGGGTGGTCATCATGGTCATGGCATGGGCCATGGCCGTGGCGGCGGTCCAGTCCCTTTCCGTGCTGGTGATTGGAAATGTGGCTCGGAAGGTTGTGAATATCACAACTTCGCCAAGAATGTAAACTGTCTACGTTGTGGGGCTCCCCGCTCGAGCGCTGCAGTTGTTGCAGACTCTGCCTTTCCACCTCCGATGCATCAAGTGGGCGGCTACGGCATGGGCCCGAATTCTGGTATGGGTCCTGGATCGATGGGCAACACACCCGGTCCTGGTCCTTTCGCTGTTGGTGCCGGTGGCTTTGGGCCCGGGGCCGGATTTGGGCAGCAATTTGGCGGACCTCCACCAAGTCAATATGCCTTGCCTTCCGGTCTTGGTGCCCCGACTGGTGGATATGGTCCACCAATGGGCGCAATGACGCCGAATTACACGCCGAGCAATATGTCTCATTCATCCTTTGGGAACCCGGCGGCGCAGGCAGCTTTCACTGGCGCTGACAACCAACCCCAGTCCGCTGGAGGTCACAATGGCTTCTACAACAACGAAGGAGCCGATCCATTTGCGTTCCTGAACAGTGGCTTGGGCGGTCTCAGCATCAATGACGATCAATCGCGAAGAAATGGAAATGCAAACACAGCCAAATCTCCCTCATAATATCGTGCTCACATATCTACAATCGATGTTTCTCTCGATGCATTTCACTTTATCGATGGTCTTCTGGTACAGCACTTCGCAAGGTAGCAGCAACGCTCAGATCTGCTTCTCTGCATGTGAGCAAACAGGATGTTGCGACCGGATTGTGTCTATGGGACGGGGGTGCTTAGAGCATGAACATAGACAAGGGCAAGTGCGCATAGCGGTTCTGGCTGGGGAAACATAAAAAATGTGGTCTCTTGTTAGCGCGGTGTTGGGTCGGGTGGGAGGGTGAACATGATTGGAACTGGGTGGAAAGGGAAAGGCTGTTCGACCGAGGAGGAGAGTGTCCCAGTGAGAATGTCACATACTTTCACATACTATTCTGCTTGTACTCAAATCTCAACCTTCGCTTGCCAGTATCTCACCCCCTTTCTACTTCTCATCCACCGACATGGGACTTTGCTCTCTCCGTCATCGACAGGATTCGGGAATTCCTTCACTCACGGTGATCAGGACGAAGTCACAATACACAGCGGTAGTATTGTTGTGATTGGTCGACTGGAAAGAATGATCCCTGAAGACGAACAATGCAAGTTGTTGGCACCTGTAAAGAAACAAACAATGAGATGTTCAAGTCATGGCCCCCAAACTGGGTACGGCCCTTCATGTCGCCTCTTTCTTTCTTCAGCCGGCAGTCAAGATGTTCTTCTATCCCTGACATCTCGCGTGTACCTACGTGTCTCCATCATGTCCGCGAATTGAAGCTGTCTTCTGCTTTGACCTTGAAGAGAGAAGCATTGGGCACGGACTGTATTCAAACGCAGGGTCTTGAGCGGAATCTGGTCCCCCCGCAACGTCGAAACTGCAACCACATTCTCCCCACACATCACCGCATCTGCAGCTGCAGGGCATCTCCCTGCCCTGCGTGGTGCTGCTAGCCACAGACTCGGTCTTTCAAGACTGCTGATGACGGTCATGAAGTTTTTGAAGCACATCCGGTCAAAATCCAAGGTCAAGGACAAAGACCACGGCCACACCCGAGGTTATGTACAGCAATACTCTCATCGCACTGCGAGGGATGCCACTGCTCGCCTACCACCAGCGATACTGCAAAGGATCTTTATAGAGCTTTGCCCCCTCACGGTTGATGCCACGTATGATTCGTCTGAGGAGTCGTTGGTCGATTATGGCTGCGCTTTGTGCGATGTGAAGGAATTGGCGCAGTGTGCATTGGTCTCGAGGAGATGGTTCAACGCGGCGCAGGATCTACTGTATGAGATTCTGTTCCATCCGACATGGGTATGGCTAACGGAGGTCTGTCTATATAGGTACCGGAACATTCGCATCGAACCGGTGCACTACTGCGAGCGAGAATACGAACTTGCCGACAAACGAAAGCGTAAATCCTTCTTCGATCGCAATGCCGATCCAACAGATGCTCCTCGGGAACGACTCCTATTACTCATGCGGACGCTTAGGGAAAACTCGACATTGGCTTCAAGAGTCGTCTCTTTGCGATTACCATATATGACTCGTGAAGGGTCCAAGGCTGAGCTTGCAAGAACAGTAGCTGTCCTGCCCAACCTCCGCTACGTTGACGTGCCGGAAGGCTTCTACACCGACGATGCCTCTTCGACTGCGTTAAAACAAGAGTTGCAGGTATCATGTCCCGAGATTCGACGCATGAAGTACAACTCTGGCTCAGAGCGGAGCCTAATGCATGTTCCCCAGCAGCGCATATGGCATAATCTGGAGATTCTAGAGCTGTGCGGGCTGAGACTTGAGATTGAAGATCTTCTACATGTTCTGGGGTCATTCTCTGCTCTGCAGGATCTGAAGCTGGTTGACCTTCCGTGGCTAGACGACAGTATATTTCGACCAACATCGCAAACCCTTCCTTTGTTCCCACCTGTCAAATGCCTCACCCTCCAAAATACACCCCAGATCCATGCTGGAGGGCTAGCTACATATCTCTCTCAGGCGCAAAACAGGGAAGCGTTGACGCAACTTTCTCTATCTTCTACGGGGGTTCAGCCCCAACAACTCCACCATGTACTTTCACGAGCACCTTACCTTGAATCACTTTCGATCCTCGAAGCAGTGGAGCGTTCCTTTCCAGTCGACCCTCCGAATCGTCCACTGGCCTCTCAATCCCTGAAACACCTCCATTATGAGATCACGTCCGCTCTGTCACCACGATTTGGTGGACAACCACCCACAGCTTCTTACTACACATACCTGATGTCTTCGCTGCTCGCGCAGCCACCACTACTCCCGGAACTCACGAACCTTTACGTTCGCGACCCCACATTCGCCGAAACGCTCCTTCTAGCTCCTCCATCTCGTCCTTTCTCGGCTTCGAAGCCAACTTTTGCATTCACGCAACCTCTGTCTGTTTTCAGCAAAGGCCCCAACGAGCTGGAATGGAATTTCACTTCAGTCATCCCTCCTGATGCAGGTCACGGGAGGAAAAGCAGCATATCTGCAACGAGGCCAATCAGTATGATGGGGGCGGAGAGTCTTAGTCCGGCCTGGGGTGGTGGAGCGAGGAGAAGTGTCGTGGTTGGGAATGGATTGGGTGGGTTTCTCGCAGTACCGAGCGATGATGGGGTCAGGCCAGGAAGTCGTGGGTCGATGAGCAGCAATGGAAATGTGGACAGGGAACGGAGGGATTTATGGCGCTGATGTGATGGTTATGGGCGATGTGGACGGCGTGTGAAATCTGCTTCAGGGTCACTGAGGGTTTTGCTCAGCAGGGATGATTCTAACTTCAGCGTTGGTCAAGGCGTGTGTGCCGGAATTTACATGGAAAAGTGGCTTGACATCACGCAAATGCATTTCGAATGTACACAACGGACCTTGACTAGTACTCATCGTATGAGGAATGACTAATATGCTATCAGATCGACACAGTACCGCAATGGAAGGTGATTGAACCCATTCACTGAACCAACGATATAGTGCGTACCATGATTCCTACCAATGCATCCCAGCTCTCGAGGGTACTGAGGCGCTGAGTGCATCATAGTTCTTCGACAACGAATACGTCTGCCGCGAAGCAAGCTATCTGCACGGATACTGCAACGTCGTTTGGCTGTTATGCTTCCTTGTGTGGTGATAGCCTACACAATTCTGCTGATCGACACCAAGGGCACGAGGAGGGCGATATCTAGCCATGGCATTTGTGGCATGCTTGCTGGCAGACTTGGAACTGCTGTCTGGGCGAGGAATTCCGCGAGGAGCGAAGTGGTGGAGTGATGAGGAGGTGAGGGATAATGGACTTTTTGACGTCTGGGAATCCAGCTTGGGACGGTGGGAAGACAGACGGCGAGAAGGCCAATCGGGGTTCAACACTGAGGTGGGATATGTGCAAGAAGTTCAGTGTTCGATGGAATATTTCGCTGGTCTAGATATCAATTGAAGGCGTCTTCTGCAAGATAAGATTAGATCGTCGTGCCAAGAAATGACGCGATTCGCAATCCCTCGTTCCTCGCCAATTAATCTTCGATCAACGCCTTTCGGACCTCTTCTCTATGAATCTCTTACTCTTTTTCTCATAGCATCTCCTCCTTATTTTCCCCGAGTCCATCCACAATGTTCCGTCAACCTCTCCGCCGCTTTGCCACTACGGCGCTTCGCGCTGCAAGCACTGAATCCTCTTCCCCCGCCCTCTCAGCCGCTGAATCCCTGAACCCCTACGGTCTGCGCGTCTCCTCCACCCAAGGCGTCGTCGAATCCCTCACCGGCGCCATCGGCAACACCCCTCTCATCAAGATGAAGAAACTCTCTGACGAAACGTCATGCACCATCCTCGGGAAAGCGGAATTCCAGAACCCGGGCGGCAGTGTCAAAGATCGCGCTGCGCTGTATGTCGTCAAAGATGCGGAGGAGAGGGGTCTGTTGAAGCCTGGTGGGACGGTCGTGGAGGGTACGGCGGGTAACACGGGGATTGGTCTTGCGCATGTCTGTAGGAGTAGGGGCTATAAACTGGTTATTTATATGCCGAACACGCAGTCTCAGGGGAAAGTGGATCTGCTGAGATTGTTGGGCGCGGAAGTCTATCCGGTGCCGGCAGTGCCGTGGGAGGATTCAAATAATTATAATTGGCAGGCGAAACGGCATGCGGAGAGGGTGGCCAGGGAAGATGAGGCCGGCGCGGCTTGGACGAATCAATTCGATAATGTGGCCAATCGAAGGGCGCATGTGGAGACTACGGGGCCAGAGATTTGGGCTCAGACGAAAGGGAAGATTGATGCTTTTACTTGTGCGACGGGCACGGGAGGGACGCTGGCGGGTGTGACAAGGTATCTTAAGGATGTAAGTAGTGGGAAGGTGAGATGTTATCTCGCAGACCCGCCGGGGAGTGTGCTGCATAGTTATGTCACGAGTGGAGGAAAATTGAAGGAAAGAACGGGAGGGTCAATTACTGAGGGTATTGGGCAGGGGAGAGTGACGGATAACCTGGCGCAGGAGGTTTCAGAGTTGGATGGAGCAGTACATATTTCGGATGAGAAGAGCATCGAGATGGTGTACCGGTGCCTCGACGAGGAAGGTCTCTACCTGGGCGCAAGCTCGGCGTTGAACGTCGTCGCTGCGAAAGAAGTCGCCGAGAGGCTAGGACCCGGTCATACGGTCGTGACGGTACTTTGTGATGGGGCTTATCGATATGCAGACAGGTTGTTCTCCAGAAAGTGGTTGGAGAGCAAGGGCCTGAGAGGCGCGATACCAAAGAGGTTGGAGAAGTATATTGTCCTGCCTTAGGTAAGCACCGTTTGTGGAGATATTTTGCATTGATCGTGTATAGATAAGCATCGCATGCGAAAGCATGTCCGAACTCCTTTGTTCACCTCGGCCTGTTTCTCTGTCATGGTTTTGCTGCCAGCATCGCGAGACCAGCCTTCAGGATCTCAGCAATAACCCAACTGGGTATCTGCCAAGACTTCCCCTGATCTTCACCTCCCCCTTTCGGCAATTCTCGATGCAAGATTCTGCTCCACTCTCCTTGTACACAAATTCAACGGTCGAATGATATTGCAGCACCGAAAGCAAGACAAGGATTGTGCAAGTCACTACAGGCCACTACACTTGCCTCGTCATCTTCCATTCTCTTCAATTCACAACCCTTGTCATTCCTTCTTCACCCCACGAGATCACCATTCAAGCGAGCACCTTCTTCCTCACCGAAACATTCCTGCAATGAGCGTCCTTCTGAATTGCATACGCACCATTCTAGTGCAAGATTTGTGAAGTAAGGTTCCCACTTGAGTCAGAGATGGGGACCTTGCTAGTATAAATATGTGGCATTTTCCCGCCCAAATCTACCTTTCCTTCCTCTATCTGCAACAAGTCTTCTCCTTGAACATCACGCCTTTCCATCTTGGCTTCCTTTGATCTGCTCTTATTCACCTTCCATCTTTCTATATGTATATCATCTCGATAGATCATGCACTCTCCCCAGCACAGGATGGCACAAACCGTTTACGAGCACTTGGCACGTTTGTGTCCCCGCAGCCGCTGCACCTTTGACCAACCCTGCCTACCAAATGATGATGGTTCCGCAATTCGATCTCCTTTCCCGCTCAAGTGGCAAATTCGATCCACATGGAATCAAGCAGACTTCCTCGCCTAACATGCGGCTCGCTGTCTTAGCCCACGCTTTCAAACACCAAATTGGGCTTGATTGGAAAATGAAAATACCTTGGGATCTTGCAGCATTTCACAATATCATGGTTATGGCTGCCTCCTCTTCTTTCATTCATACAAGAGTTGCGGCGGATATTGGAATAGAATGATGACGAGGTGCTGGCTATGGCAAGACGATTCAGATGCTGTCCATCATTGTAGAAGGTGCAGCCCGAGACGCAGCGCAGTCGTCAGTTTGTCCCCGTTCCCCCCTTCTTCCCACCCTGACCTGCTGCATAGCTCCACCTTTCGACCGACCCTGACCCTCTGCCCGGCGCCGGTGATTGAGGTCTGGGACAGTGAGGTCCGCCAGCATTTCCCGCAGCTCCGCGTCATGCGTTGGTACAACACGCCAGACAAGCAGACCCAAAAGCACATTCGTGATGCCATCCTTCCCACCAAGGCCGCCGCATTCTTGACCTGGATCCAGACCGAGTGCAGGTAGGCGGGAGTGAGCTGGGGGTTGACAGAGTTCTCGTAGAAGGAAACGTCATTCTGAGCTCGCTCCGCCGTGTGGAGCATCATGTCCTCGTGCCAGAGCAGCTTGAGGTATCCCAGAAAATCAACCGCTCGGTTCAACATGGGGGTCACCGTGAGGATCCAGATATGTCGTGGCCGTAAGAGGTTGTTCTTGTGGGAGATTCAGATGGACCGCTTAGCGTGACATCCTTCTTGCTTCATGGTGGTCGTGGCAGGACGGACCGTACATCGACTCTCACGGTGCCGGCTGTGTCTCTACTTGGTCAGTTTATGGAGCTGGAATCCAATCTCTACTACGAAATCTTCGTACACTACCAATGGCCTTCCCCTGTCCTACGAAGTGTGTTTCTCGGTTGACATGAAACAAGGAAGCGCCATTCGACCAGGAGAACGGAAACGATCTTTCATGCTTTCGTTTGCGGTGTCATGATCCACCGAGCAACAGATACTGGCTGACATTTTCGCCAAATGCTGGACGATATGAAACGGTGGCTTTGCCTTCTGTTCCCATCCGCAAACACAGGTGGCATGCTTCCGCTGATGCTGAAGTAATCCAAGCCTCCACCTCAACCTATGGTATTGAACATGCTCTGCCGCCAATTTCGCCGAGTATGTGACCAGAGCTGAACCACAACATTGCTTTGCTATCATGGAGCTTTAATTCAAATGATCGTCACAGCGGTGGACCGGTATGATCATTGCTTGCATACAGGATCCCGACTGCACATTTCCACGCCCACAGGGGTACCATGGCAACACAGGTGGACGTCGTGGATAAGATTTTTCGGGTCGCCTCCACCGCATTGGGCAGGAGAGGGTGCAGTGGGTGTGGATTGTGACGTTGGCGCGATCCTACGACAACTATATCCAACACCATCAGACCAACAAAATGATCCAGCAGATCGCCGGAGAGGCTCGCGGGGGGTTTTAAGAAAAGGTGGTCGACGAAGAGAATGACAAGGAATTGGAGCTGGCTCAGCTGGAACAAGGGCGGGAGTTGCGCGGGCAGTGTGCCGGCCTGATCACCAAGCTTCTTGGGGCAACGGTGCACAAGAGCCGATGACGAATTGGCGAACCAGGACGATCTGGAAGGGCCGTGGAGAGTAATGCCAGCAGACCCCCCTCCCAGCCCGAAGCACCTGCAGATCGGCAGAAAGCCAAAGAGCGTTCTTCAGAGGGCAGTGCTGCCTTGCAAGAGCCGAATACTCCTCTCAATGTTGGCACGATCCTAAAGAAGTTTCTCACCGTCCACAGTGCCAACTACGGCCGTCCAAGCAAAGGTGGCAGTACTTCTAGGACAAATTTCACCAGAGCCAATCTCTGAAACCAAATCACCAAGAATGCTACTGGCATGGCACCTCTCCTTCTTGGTACTGTCCAGTCGATATGCAGGCTGTAGTCTGAGACCAGCTGACGCACTCTGCAATATCGTCGCCATGTCTCTATCCTCACGTGTTCAAGGAGGCAGCAGCGATCCGAAGCGCTGGCGAAGATGGATTCCGCGGCACGCACATGAGCAGCGAGGACCTGCACCGCGCCTTTCAGCTTCTGAAGTTCCATCTCCGCCACCCTTCAACCGCCAAATCGTCCAACAGCTTCTACGGCAGCACCCACGAACAAAATCAGCAGTGTGTCTGCCATGGTGCCTGGCTATGCCACTGCATGCGAGCAGCTGTCTCTCGACCCGGCCGCGCCACAGCATCGCACAGGGCTGCCCGAGGGTGCGACGCCCATGGTGCCCTGAAGCCCTGGCAGGTGACCGCCGTGGCCTGGGCGGTCAATCAGGAGCAAGGCCCCCTACGAGGTGGCATGATCGCGGATGCGTGCGGTATCGGCAAGACCATTCAAATGCTGTCGATCATCGTGGAGGGTGCAGCCAGAGACGCTGAGCACTCGTCACTTCATCCCCGTCCCCCCCTTTCTCACACTGACGCGCTGGACAGCTCGATCTTCCGACCGACCCTCATCCTCTGCCCGGCTCCTGTCATCGAGGTGTGGGATAGCGAAGTGCGCAGCCATTTCCCACAGCTGAGGATCATGCGATGGTACGATACCCCGGATAAGCAGAGCCAGAAGCACATTCGAGACGCGATCCTCCCGACCAAGGCACCAGATTTCTTGGATTGGATGAAGACCCAGTGCCCCTCTGACCAGCCCAAGTCTGCCTACACCGTCATCATTTCTTCATACGACACCTTCACGTACAGTGTTGAGAACCAAACTGGGCGGCCATCATAAGCATACCCGCACCGTTTTCGTGTCATATTTCAGCAGTAGATTGCGATCGCCGCATGGAAAGCCTGGTCATCCATGTCCTTCCAATTGCCTTCGTACAACACCTTATCAACGTGCGGCAGACGATGGATCTGTCGCTCCTCTGAGTCAGGGTGTTAGTCCAATCTAGGAAATGGACAGGCTTCATATGTGGACCTCCCCGAAAGAGGGGACGACCCATGAATTCGCCCCTTTTCCTTCTTTCTTTTCCATGAACAGACAACACATGATGATGAACTCATGCCTTTCTCATGTCAACAACGGAAGCAAGGAGATCCTGGCTTCCAAAGTTTTCTTGACTACATGAATTGGGCAAGTCGACGTTACGACCAAAACGTTACACACTCATTTGACACGAGACTGGGCCTCTATTGGTGAAAGAAGCTACATTAAATTAGCAAGTATGACAAACAAGAGGTCACAACAACCACTTCCACCGCCATCATGCGCTTTTTGCACTTTTTCAAGAAGTGCACAGTCAGTCAGCTATAGAAATTAGCCTTCAATCATCAGGGAATAGCCAGGGGAGAAGTTGCGCTTTCAGGTGCACCGATATCATATGTAATTTTCCGGCCAAGAAGGAAGAGGGCCACCAAGAGGGGCCATAGGCTGAGGCTGTCCTGGCACCCGGCAGAAACCTGGACTTCTTGATGTGAGAACCATTCTGCGAGTGTACGGAAAAGGTGGAGAAAGAAGAGGCAAAGCTGGCCGAGACCAGCAACACGACCTTCGATGCTGCGTCTCCGGCATGAAGAGGGCCTGTGAGACTGTGACGGCGATAATGAGCCGGAAGAACAGAGCCAGAGACTGGAACTGCGCGTGGCAGTTTCCAACGGAGTCCGGCATACCATGGAGGTAGCACGATCGAGGGTTCACTCAAGAACACCACGAAGACCCGCTCTAACGCGATGCCAGCTTGTTAAGAGAGGCCGGAAGACATGGTACATGGCACTTGGTGAGTTCAAACCTATGCACAGGAGGTTCCAACCTGGATCCGGCCTTGATCAGACCGTGAGGCGACCTCCGCTCAACGGACTCCCGCAACACGCCGCTTACGTGTCATGAATTTCATTGGAATCTCTCTCGGCAGTATATGTACACATAATTCCACCCTCGAATATGATTGGCTTGTCCCGACGGGTTGCGCCTAGACGACTTCAATTGTGGGGAAGCCGTAAACTTTTGGGGAGACCCGAGGATTTGTTTCGCAGATTTCCCGCCTAGTTCAACCCGAAAGGAATGTTTCGGTCCAAGTGCAATCCTCTGGGAAACGCGCGTAAGATAATGGTCACCTCCGGCATGGTCGACGGTGATAGGACTGTGCCCGGCCCCGTCGATGTAGGCTACCGTTATGCATGGGTCAAGGGGTTGCAGCCGCTTCTGGGTAAGGAAGGGTGTGACACATATACACACACACACACCCAAAGAACAACAAGACGTGAGGAAGCGCTGTACAAGAGCTGACAACGCTTTCCACTTGAGCAGCATTATGGGTTCTGCAGGCGTGCAGTTCTCTCCTTCCCTTGGGTTATGAATCCTCGCAGCTGCTCAAAATCATCCAACCAATTCCACCACGATGCAGAAACAACTAAAGATCCAAATCCCAACTACTACGTATATATTACGTCGCGTGCTTCTCACGAAAGCAGAGAGATTCAGACTCTGCTTCAGTATGAGAATGCTTCTGACCTATTAAACAAGAATACTACCGCTATAATTGAAGTCCACGTTAGCAGGTTGCCAGCTATTGGCAGAGGACCGTATCCCCGGTGTGCATCCCCACGCAGATGGAGCGAGAATCTTTCGAGAGAGCCCACGACTGTAGCGGGCACGTGGGTATGAAGAGAGCCTACGATAAAATCCATGAGATAGCCCTTCATACCACGACTACGCGAGAAACTGAAGACATAGATCGGGCGGGTGTCCGAATCGTCAACGATCGAAACCAAAGCCGACAAAAAGCCTTATGGTGAACTTCACCCGATTCCAGCTCCATCACATCCCTTTCGAGGTGGATTGCAATTGATTTCGCCGCGGCACTTCCGGTGGTCCAACCAGCGCTTCCAGCGGAAGAGAAGTATGCCTCCAAATTGAGAACCAAACTTTCCACCTTCCTCCTGAACGCTGTCAGATCGTGGTCAAAACAAAGTACCAATATGGAACCAGCAAATCCGTGCAAAGCATTCAAAGAGCCACCTAAGCTTCAGAGGATCGACCACGTGGTACACCGATCCCAAATCAGAGCATATGACGATAACTTGTCGTACCGCATGGCCACCCCAGGGTCAAGGATGAGATGAGCCGAAAGCGATTGCAACAGAGCCACAAAAAAAACCCAAATCTTGATGTTGAAGCGCCCAGGAACTGGCATATTGCCCGCTGTTGCCTTGTTCATGCTGACGTTCGATAGCTGGCAACGAGCGCCGAAGGAGTACACCTTTTAATGCTCTAAGATAGGTAAGCTCACCCCTTCGCTTCTGTTCGTAACTCAATGGTGCTTCAGGCAGCTGCAACCCCCGAGGAGCTGGCTAGCGAAGTCGATTGGAGAGATGCGGAGCGGTAGGAGTTGCAACCTTTCGCAACCCTTCGTTCTAATGATGAACAGCCCGAAAACCTTGAAGGCAATCGAAGTTCGCGACAGTGTGCTTGGGGTGGATGATGAGGGTTACGACCAGCCAGGACGGGTCGCAGGTAGGAACGATTGGTTACGACTCGTCAGGCTGGGACTGACTTTTGTGATAGGCCGCGCCCATAGGGAGGAAGCGGTGCTCATCCAGCTTGTGGGTCTTGATAATGATGATGGCAAGTATTCGCATCCTTTCGTAACTTGCCTGGAGACCGAGCATATCACAGGGGATTCCAAGAAAAGGATTCGCTGGCCAGCATCGGCCTTTGGACAATCAAAGAGTACTCAATGGTCGTCATGGGCTTTCGAGTGGGGGTTATGTAGTCCCGTATGCACGCCATAGAGATTTACAGAGTGTTCGAGGGCGGTTTCTATATCTACATTTCTTATAACAACTGCCGCTCATGACCAGGGTCGTCGCGTTTGTCAAACAGCAGTCCTAGCTGGGGGTGTGGAGTCGCGAGATCAGATACCACTTGCACGATGAGGATGATGATGATGATGATGATGATGATGGCTGTGAGAAGCAAACTCAAGGATGAGGGCAACGGATTGACTTCCCCCCGTTGGCAGTAAACCCCCAAGGGACGAGTGTCAACAATCATTATTTGCAGGGGTGCCCGTGTCTCTTTTAGATTTTTCAATCTGTCAAAGCCTGAAGTTACATTGCCTGTAGACGCTTCGCAGGAGGACCGGGACAGTTCAGTCGGGGAGAGCCCGGACGCAACCCTCTCCACCTCTCGAGATGGATGCTACCTTTGCTGAAGGGTTGGAGTGTCGCTCCACATTGCAATCGTAGCCTGCATTGAAATGGAGTGGTAACACGTAGCTGATGAGGGGGGGGGGGGGTGACAGAA
>JAABUK010007240.1_pt1 | contig 16098 bp, 25 predicted proteins | sample 5559141 | NCBI WGS metagenome assembly JAABUK01 (sample SAMN10711869, study PRJNA513367) | rock metagenome | isolation source: Antarctica rocks | place: Antarctica: Victoria Land, Pudding Butte nord | collected 2016-01-03
AATGTGTGTCGGCAATTGAGCTGTGCTGTTATGCTGTCAGCAAGGCATGGTAGCTGTCTGTATGCATAAGCATGAGCGATGGCTCATTCAGAACCTACAAAACCACCACATTATGGAGAAACAAGACAAGATTTATGTAACGGGTATAGAAAACATCATTACCTTTATGTCGCTCGCCGTGTACGAAGACATACCTCAATTGGAGAGGTGACATGACTTGCTAGGCCAAAGCTGTAGGTCGTGACTCTGCTCACCTCAAGCATCTGTATGAGTCGTCACACAGACAGACGCCACTGCTGTAACATGACCTCACCTTGCACGCACATTGCTTATGCTTGGTACCAGCTGCTACAGAAGCAACTGTCCACCTGGTTGCTTATTTGCAACAGCTCATTGATACACCTCTAGTGGGCTGCATGCACATGGCGTGTATAGCTGCTGCAGCGTTGTACTTCTTGTTGGTATATCTGACTGTTGCATACCTAATGTATAGGAGAAGACCCTGTTCTGGAATCGTAAGACTCCAGTCAAGAAGGTGCACATGCTGCTGCTAGCCTACCTAGGAAGGCGGGAAGTGCCCAAAGAGCTGGAGAATGACCTGAAGTTTGTGCTGAAGAAGTCTCCCATCTTCCTGGAAGAGATCGTCAAGATTGCCCAGATCCCTCACCACGCTCAGCAGCAGTTTGGGTGGTATGAACCCACCAAGGCTGCCATTCAGATGTGCCAATGCATAGTCCAAGCTGTGCCAACTGATATCAGGAAGGGGATGGGCATGAAGTCCAGTAAGGTACACAGGTTGCTGCAGATGCAAGCGAACTACAACCTTGTGACATGTGTTGTGAAGCTGCATAGCCTGCTCAACGACACACCCAGAGCCCACAATACCCTCACCCCAATCTGGCTTGAGGCATCATGCCCATGCTGTATGTGCTATGCTCAACACGTTATGAAGACAGCACATTCATCATGAGGTCTCACCTATCAGTTGCTCATCTGTTTTCTGAAAATCAGCTTTTACACACAGCAGTCACGGAGGATCTGACCTGTGACAGACAGCCTGTCAACACATTATGTGGTATAACAGTGAGAAGTCAGCATGCTAAGATCCACGTCTTGCTAAAATGATAAGGGTGCTGGCTTGACTGCACTGACTTCCACTGTGACCATAGTGCAATGTTTTGCTGTTTGTCTGCTGCTCACTATACTATGCTGGCTGCTTTGGCTTTCTCAATTGCACTCCTTTACAAATCTGCAGTGCCCATGAGCTCAAAGATAGGCAAGTTTGAGGGCACTGCAATCTTCTGCATGACCTGGGCAGCGCGGGCTTCTCATTATATTGATGCTGAAAGGAGTGATCTTTCCTTTTCTCTTCTCTTCTGCATGGGCACAGAGTCAAGCTGTGCAATGCATCACAGTCATTGGTTTTGCTGAACACTTAGAGGTCACTACAATCTTCTGCATGGGCACAGAGTCAAGCTGTGCGCTGCATCACAGTCATTGGTTTGCTGAACAGGGACCGTCAGATAACACAGTGCCCTTGCTCCAGCTGCCACACTTTGACCAGGACCTGCTGAAGCGACTCAACAGGAAACGAGTGAAGGCGCTGCAAGACCTGTTCTGCATGCCTGCTCATGAGAGGAGGGAAGTATATGGATTTGGAGGTGAGTAAAGTTTGTCGCTGTCCCCTTAGGGGCATGGTCACGCATGTGCTCATTGCATGGCCTGCCTAATTGTTGTGTAGTTATGATAGGCCTATTGTACAAGGCAATACCCAATGATTGCCAGCATATAGATTACAGATTCTGCTGAGGCTAAGGCCCTACCCCATGAGGGGGCATCGTCTTTTGTATGGCCTGCCTAATGCATGACCTGCCATCAGTCAACAGGCTCACAAGCGGCTCAAAGCCAAGTTGCAAAATGCCTACCCCTGCTGACGTTTGCATGTACAATGTAAACAAATACATGCTGATGTATGCGTACACAATGCTTGTATCAGGCTGGAGCATAACAAAATGGTAAGTCCAATGGCATGGTCTCTCCCTCTCTCACACTGAGGCGCAGGCTGATGCTGGTTTCTCTGATGGAAAGAAAAGAATGAAAAGACTAGTCCTTTTGGCATCAATTTAATGATGCTGGTTTCTGTAATGCTAGTTTCTCTGATGCAGGTTTGACAAGCACTCAAGCAGACGAGGTGGAGGACTCGTTGATGGCCATCCCCTCCGTGCACATGGCAGCACATTGTGTTGTGGATGGGGAGGACGCGTCCACTGACATCATGGAGTCAGACATTGTCACATGCGCTGTAAGGGTGGTCCTGACACGGCATAGCCATTTAGCTGCAGGTGAAATATGTTGTTTCTGACTGCCTTGCACTTGTCATGGCTCCAGGTACAAGGCAATGTCAGTTTTGTCGAATTGGCTGAATTGGCTTATTTGAAGCAACATCGGTTGGTAGGTTCTGCCTGAGTGCATGCAGAGGCTTGCTGTCCATCCCTTTTCGTCATTTTTTTGAAAGAGAAAAAGGGATTTCTGTCACTGCAAATTGCACACATCATCTTGAGGGTGGCTTGATTGAGGAAAGACTGTGCTTGCAGGGTTTGAGCCAGACAGTATCAAGGGCTCTGGGGTGCAAGCATACGCACCCAGCTATCTAGGCACAAAGACAGAGAAGTGGAACTTCATTCTGTGTGAGCCAACCTCAAATCAGGTGACAAAACTGCACTTTCTTGCTGACATGCTTGCCTTTTTCTTATTTGAAGTCATTTGATTGCTCACCTGCTCAATCTCAGACTTGCTCTCCTGCTCACCCACTCATTTGCTCGCTTACTCACTCATTTGCTCACTCACTTGCTCGCTCACGCACTCACTCACTTGCTCGCTCACTCACGCACTCACTCACTCACTCACCCACCCACCCACTCACCCACTCACTCACTCACTCAATCACTCACTCACTCACTCACCCACCCACTCACCCACTCACTTACTCACTCAATCACGCACTCACTCACTCACTCACTCACTCACTCACTCACTCACTCTCTTGCTTGTTCACTCACCCACTCACTCACTCACTCACTCACTTGCTTGTTCACTCACCCACCCACCCACTCACTCACATTTAAACACTTGAAGACTTACATGTTCCCTCTTTTCTACACAGCCTCACCTGCTCATGCGCTTGCTGACTCACACGCTGCTTGCAGGCGTGGGCCGCAGCATCAACTCACCCAACTCATGCAGTCAGCACTAATCTTACTCTTGCACCTACTCTCCTGCTGACCCACTTCGCTCCCCTGCAGGTTTGGGCTGTGGTGCCGACTAATCTGGTGGAAGCTGAGAGGAAAGGAGCCAAGCTTGTGCAGAGCCTGGCTGAAGCTGACTCACCCAGCAATGGCACCAAGGATCTTGTGCTGAGTGACACCACCAATAATGGAAAGAAAAAGGCGAATGGGCACAAGGAGGCAGGTATGTAGCTGAAGACGGTGTGCTACATTTAGTCGTCGAGCTTTCACTGAGCATGGGTGCAAGATAGGCATGCAGTTGGAATCCATGTGATGCTGTGGTCCAAACCTCTCACTAGCTCTGCACACAGAGAGTCGCATGTGTAGATGGACTGAGTGTGCATGTCTGAATGCACACCTGGGCAGCCCGGTATAATACTTGGCTTGTCATTAAAGTGACGTCGAAAGACATAGTGTTTTCTTTTCTTTTCTCTGAATGCAAATGCTGTAGGTGCCCTTTTGTGCACTGTATTTGTACATGCAAGGTGTGACTCATGTTAGACCACCAACATCTGTCTCAGCAAGCCTTTGCTGGCGTGTCACTCTGCATCACAACCTCTGCACTGCATTTCAGCCCACGACTGCAGCCTGTGCATGACAGTCCAAGACTTGTGAGCTATGAACATGTGTAAGCATTGTATTCAAGGTAAAATGTGACTGCGTATGCACTGTGCAAGCACCACCACTGATGCTCTGCAGAAGCTCCAGCAACATCACTGCTGTCCAATCCAAAGACACTCAGCACAATCCAGAAGATACTGGAAGGGCAGACAGCAGGTGCTGAGTCAGCCGTGGCTAATGCTGCACCTGGTGTGGCGCCAACCATTGTGTCTGACATAGAAGAGGAGGAGGTGCAGCTTGTAGAGGTCAAGTTCAGAGCAGCCAAGGCTGGCAAATACAGCCTCCAGCTCATGTGCATGTCAGGTGTGTAATCCTGCTCAGCCCTCAAAGTGCATCCTTCACGTAATCTGATTTGACCACAAATGTGATGCCAAAGCAAATGAAACAGTGGTTGGGTGGCTGTGCTATTCTTGTAGCTGTGCGCTGAGCTGTCCACAGTTGCTAATTGTTTCGTTCTGATCCCACTGCAAAATCTGCGGTGGTGCCCAGAAATGCTGTGGGGCTGCGTTTCTGTCACTAGTTTAGTCAGAGCTGAGTGGAAATCTTATGATGTAGCTGCTTCCAGCTGAAAGCAAAGGCCAGTAAATGTCGGCGTGCTCATGCAGACTCATGGATAGGAAGCGACACCAGCATACCAGTGATCTTCCGAGTCACAGAAATGTCCAAGTCAGACAAAGAGGGCAAGACTCATAGGGGCAAGCCCCTCCCTCTTGATGACGATGAGCCCCATTCAGCAGGTAATCTTTCAAGGCTGACAGCACTGTCAGTGTGATCTGTAGCCGCTTCTGAGCTTACCTATCACAGCCTCCTGCAATGTGGCATGTTCTGTGCTTACCTTGGCAGCACCTACCAGCAGCCTGCTGCTGCTGTGTATCAAACCTGAATGTCAGGTGCATGCAATGTGGGTTTTCTGAATAAGCTATCCTGAGATACACCTGTGCTTGGTATAGGCGAGGAAGAGGATGGAGAGGATGATGAGGAACATGGAGAGTATGACAGTGAGGAAAGTGGTACTGAAGAGAGTGGCAATGATGATGATAATGATGACAATGATGCTGCCAGTGAGGGCAGCCATCAAGAATGACGCCGCCTGGCCTTCAAATCATCCTGTAATGCATGATGCCTTACGTCAATGCCAGGATGTCAAGTTGCTGACAGACTGGATTTGTTATTTCAATACTGTCTTCCATATGCTTTGCATGGCAAACCGTTGCACAACAATAAGATCTTGATTTCACAAACTCCAAGAGCCTGCTGCATGAAAGAGTATCATCAAAATTCGTGCTGCTACAGAAGTAGTCACGTGCACGGAAGTAGTCTGGTTATGTACAAGCCTCCTGGCATGCTCTATGCTCTTACACGCCTGCTTGGCACTGCTCAGCTTGCTTTCACATGCGCCGTTTTTTAGCTTGCAGCTTGCTGAATGCTTCATAGCTGACATCTACATCCTCGTCTGTTTGAACACCCATTTCTTCAAAAAGCTCAGTCGTGTTCTGGTCAATGTTTTCGCTGATATCGCCCCTGAGGAAGCAGAACACTGCATTTAGTGCATGCTGAGCAAAACATCAATGTTACGTTTGTGCCTAGTCCAGCCACTTACCAGATGTTCTTGAAAATGCGCCTCCTTTGGCCCCAGGCATCCATGTACTTCTGATAGCTCTGCATGCACTGATCACAATCAATAAAAAGGAAAGAAAAGACTACGCCTAGCAATGTCAATTTAGCGAGAAGCCAAGTATTATACCGGGCTGCCCAGGTTGACAATCAATACACTATGTAAAAGCCTTGCATACATGCAGGGCCAAGCATACACTTGAAACACAGGGTTCAGGGGCACAATTGCCATGTGTGCAGCATTGGCGCATTTGCACCCACTTCACCTTCTCCACTTGCTCACGCTCCTCTTTTGTGATCAAGATGCTTCCAGACTTCAGCTTGGTCAGCTTCTGCTTGAGCAGTTCCATCTGCAATGCATCTTTGCCAGCTATACAGCTCGACTAAAAGCTTCTTCTCTGGGGTTTCAATTCTAGAAATAGCTGGCAGCATACTTACCTGTTGCAAAAGGTCCTTGTCCTTTGCAGTGAGCTCTTCAAGCGTCAAGAAAGATTCCAGTCCCTGCAGCTCTGTATTCCCAGATGATTTGCACTGTATTGGCTGCAACGGCAATGTTTGCAATGCAAAACACACACAGTATGTTTAAAGTGAGCGCTTGCACTGCATGCAAGGTTTGAGCATCCAACATACCTTTCTGCAGCTGCCATATTGCATCACCAGACTCTGTGATTTGCTCACTCAGCTTCTTGATTTCTGCCTTCTTAGCATCCATCTCCTGTTGGAATTGATGCAGTCGGCAATTGAAACTTGTGCTTGTCAATAGCTGAGCAGTGCGTGCTTACTCCTTTATCTGGCAGCTCAATATCATCTTGCAATGGCATGTAAATTTTGGATTTGCCAAACTCCTGCAAGCTTGCACAAGTCCAGCTGTTGCTCAGGGTTGCTAAGCTAGCACACAATGTCAGGTTGCCGCCATGCCTTGCATATAATTTTGCCAGACTCTGCCAGTGCATCCACGGCTCTATGAACTTGAGGCTTCTTGACGCCAAACTGAGCCAACATGTCTGCAACCATCTGGACATTCAAAGGTCTGTTCTCGGACTTGATGTAGTTGAACACCCGATCTTCGGCCTGCAACGCAGCTGAATTTCACGTTCGACACGCTAGCCATTACACCTCCTCAAGATGCTCACGAGCTTACCATCGCAAGCGATCACCTTTAACGCTTGAGACTGATCACAGTGCTGTGTGTATTCAGCGCCAAGATAGTTTGTGTGATCGTCTCTTGAGAGATCAGACTTGGGCGGGGCTACTGCGGACGATCGTGCACAAAGTGATGTTTCATGTAGTCCTGCACGAGAGTGCTCGAGTAAGGTCTCTAGAAAGGCTTAAACGGCCGCTGCTGGCTAAGCGTTTAGATCTGCGGCTCTGGCATCACTCAGTTCTTCTTCATCAGATCTATGAAAAATACACAGCTGGACATGTCACCATCTCGACTCATCACTGCGCAAGTCAAACAGATCGCGTCAGTGTGTGTCTGTTCTCATCCTGAGCGTGGTTGGTTGAAGGCAAGCCTTGTACCTCGCACGTCGCTTGACTCCTTTTGCCTCGTGATCCAACTACCTTGTGTCGGTGAACACTTGGTTCAGCCGGCTGCTTCGTGACCAGCCTTTCAGTTGGTGCTCAAAGGTTCACAGGCTGGTGTCGGGCTCAATACGGCCAGCAGGCGTCTAAAGCCCACGGCTGACACTGGAGATGCAAGATACGGGACCTGTACTTCAGCGCTTACAGATGGAGGCATACAGAGCTGTTCTTCGTGCAATGGCCGTGGCGCCAATGCAATATGTGAGCTTCAGACTGGAACTTTGTTGATCTGTAGTTCCCTCTTCTGTGTGGTAGAGAGCAAAAGAGTGAATCGCTTGCCAGACTTATGACAGGCTTACCTGCATACAACGGAGGTGCAGCATTGCATTTAGAGATAGAACTGTTGCAGGAGCAGGAGAAGTTGTTGACAAGCCTCCGCAAGGAGCTTCATGTGGAGATGCACCAGCATGCGGTATGGCCTTCCAAACTTGGTATTACTTCTGCACTTCCTGCTCAACCCTGACAATCCATACCCCAAGTCTTGCGCAAGTGCTGCCAGCTACTGTGATAGCTGATTGGGTTTTCTTTTGCCTGCAGGAGGTTCTGCAGGAGCTAAACTATGATGAAGAGGTGAACAATATCAGGTACTGCTACAAAACTTTGCCATTTGCAGCATGCTTTCACCCGTGGAATGAGCCACAAGAGACGCATCTGGAAGTGTGTGAGCCCACGCACACAGCAGTATCCAACCGTTGTGACAACCTAGCATAGTCACTGCTGTCTGTCGGACATGAACCAATTTTGTGGAAGCATTGCAGCTCCACTAAGCTGATGCTTGGCAGCATCAGTGCGCAAATTGCTCTGACATGGCAGGCTATCACATAGCCTCCCATGATACAGTCACAAAGCATAAATGTTTCGTGCAACAAATTTTCAAGCCATCTACTCAAATCAGCATTAGCCTAGGCTGCAACACCACAAGGTTGTTTTGCATATCCTTGTGGAAAGTTGAATTTATTTTCCCCGTCAGTGTGCGCTTGATGTATCATGGTGTTCAGCTGCCAAATAATGCAGCATATGCAGCTGCTTGCAAGTCCCCAAAAGTTGTAATGCATGAGGAATGCTGCTATCTTCGAGAGTCTATTCTGTGTTGTCTCACAGGGATGCTTTGAGCGCTCAAAGGGATGGGCATACAAACCTAGGAGCACCCATACCTGTAGACCTGGATATCCCTTCCTCCCAGATCTCACAACGAGGTCCTGGCCGACCATTGGCTAAGAAGCCAGAGGCAAGTTACGGGGTTTCTGGGGTTGGGGGTGCAGCCAGGGGCAGGCCCCCAAGTGCTAGCAGGTACATCGTGCCTCTGTTGTTCAGACTTCCATCGTGACACCGCATCAATGCGTTGCAGCAAGGTCACTTGTAAAGCTAGCTCAGCATCTGACAGACTTGTGTCTCATCACATAGCCTGATTTGCCTCTTGAGGCTGCAACTCGATGGAAGCTAGCTCTGCATCAGATCATCAGCATTTCTGGTCAGGCTGCAGGACCCCATTGGAAGGTGGGCGGGGGCAGTTGTTATGTATATGCAGATACAGACATGCACACTGTATATGCATGGCTGCAGGAACACCCTGGAAGGGGGTGGGGGTTCTGCCAGACTGGGCAAGAGGAGCAAGCAGCCCATGGCACAGCTGGTGGAGGTGGACATCCCTGGGGGCCCTGCTGAACGCGTAAGAGCGCCTGTGGCCCGGGATGCAAGTATAGACCCTTACATTGGCAGGCACATCATGTGAGCTTGAGACCACATGAGCATCTACGTGCAGTTGACATGACTGTGTACCTTGAACAGAACAGTATCATCTTGCTGCATTGTACGTCTGCAGTCAACATGCGAGCCCGCGTTATTTGTCCTCTTGAACATCATCATGTTAGACATCATTGCCCCTGAGACGATGCTATAATTCTTGCTGTGGTTCCATGCTGCAAGCACTGCCTTGTAGAATCCCTGTCACCAGTGTGACCATGATGCGTGTGCAGCCCTGCTCACTGTCTATCTGTCCATTGACATTTGCAACAGGCTCTGTTGCCCTCAGACTGGTGCATGAAGGACAGCCAGGCATTGCAATCTTGTGTTACAGACGCAGCATGATACAGACTTCTTTCACAGCACTGGTGCTGCCCAGCCCACATAGTGAACGAGTACTGTCATTTCTCGTGAGGTGGTCTGCAAATGGTTGATGTCATTGTTGTGCCTTCAGGAGGTTCTGGCCCTCAGAGGGGAAGCGGTGGCATAGAGGCATCATCACAGATTATAAGTCAGACCAGGGTCTCCGCATTGTCTACAAGCAGGGAGCAGCCGACGAAGCCTGGGAGTGGGTCCATTTCGAGTATGCGCTTTGGCACCATGTCGTTTTGAACGCAGTGCATAGCCCCAGGCCATGCGTTGAAAAAGACTTGAACAGGTTTCAGCATATGTATGCGGCTTTGGGCCTTTGTGTAGTAGATGCATACATGCACAGAATGTTCTCGTGATTTTAAATTGTCAGCCCGTGCTCTGACTTCAGCTCGTGAACAAAATCCGTAGTGCTACCTGTGTTACGGGCAAGATTAGAGTGCTTCGTTTACTGCATACACAAGTCTGGCAGGCTGTACCCTGCTTCCACGGCACATGAGACATTGTGAAATTACCTGGTTCATCACTGCAGCAAGGCTTGCCCTGTAAGTCCATACCTCATCATGAGCCAGAAAGCATAAACATTGCTGTTATGGCTGCAGGAAGCTGAGGCTGAATGCTGAGACTGCCAATGGCTACAAATGGATTGACCGGCCGCCCAGTTCTATTGGGGGCGACCAGGCTGACCATAGGAAGAGCATAGGGCCAGGGGGCAAGCGCAAGAGGGCCGAGTCAGAATGCCCTGTCAAGCTGGTGAGTACATGTGTGGTCAGCGGCTGGCTGCTACTGCAGACAGCTAAGGGAGCTGCAGCTGCACAGCAACCTTGGCTACCGTGTCTGTCACAGCAGCCTGGAGAGAAAAACAGGCTTTTAGGAGTTGACCACAGCATTTGTGACCATAGTTTCGCTGCCAGGCTGGAATCCAGAAGCCATGCCAGTCAACTCTGTACAACATGTTGCTGCCGACTGAATGCAGCATTCACTGAGCTTGGTTCAAGCAGAATGTTGCGTTTGAGGCTGCATCGACATTTATCTCATGGATAAACAAGGTTTTGTGCTAGTTGTTTTCCAGGACGTTTGCGATTGAGCGGCATCCACAGCAGCCTTTGTTCTTACATGCATCAGCAATCTTTGTCCTGGGGACAGTGCACCACTTTTGTTTGTAAGCTGCATGTCCCTTCCTGGGCTGTCCACATGCAACCTTTCTTTGTCATGCATTGCAAATCTTGTCGGTATGAATGCACTGAACTGAACTGAACTTCTTGTCTGTTGGGTCCCAGTTGCCCCCTAAGACATTACATATGTATGGATTGATTGATTGCAGGACTTTGGTGGGGAAGCCGCATATGCGCCCTTCCATGAACCTGCCTTCCAGCAACATCTGGCGCAATCCTCACATCAAGAGCTGGCCCTCATGCAGCAAATGCTGGATTGGCGGGAGTCTGAGATTCACAGTGAGCTAACCTTGTTGGACGCTGCTGATGACAGGTCACAAGGTAGAGTCATTTTCACAGCACCTTACAGTCTGGAGTGTGGAGCTGGCTGTGACTCATCAACTGAGTCCACAATTGCAGGAAAGATTGTACATGCTAGCCTTCCTGTCCGCATCATGTTGAGCAGTGTAGTAGCTGTTGCTTGCAGAGATAAGTATAAGTACTCATCGCTGTCCCAATTAGTGGCATTATGGATTCTCAGCATGATTAGAAGACCATTGCTCGCAACCTGCACCCGATAACAGCTGGTTTTGTCCTGTTGTCCTCGTCAACCTCAAGTGGCAACATTGCTCTGTGCAAGCAAGTCAAGCAGCAAAAGCTGCTTTGACATCCTTGCCTTAGCGTTGCATAGATGATGTAGTCGCTAGTGCCTGTGCTTGGGCATCTTCTGATGTTTGTTTCTTGTCTGATGCAGATTCAGCCAGGAGCATGCAGTGTCAATTAGACGCTCTCATTGCACATGAAAAAGCGCTTCATTCTGAGCTTCAAGCCCTGGCTGCTTATTGACAGATATAATGGTCAGCAGATTCAGCATTGCTATATGCTGGCTGCAGCCAGCTGACAGCGGGCCTGTGTATATGTTCTGAGAATACCACAGAAGGCTTACAGCACAACTGCAGACACTTAAAATTGCATGCAGAATTGTTATCTCCTATATGTCATTGTAGCATAACAAATATGCAGTCTTCTGACTTGCGGTACGTATGAATACACTAGGTATGTGTCATTCCAGGCAATTGTGGCAAACTTCTGTGATCAAGACTTGTCACCAGCTCGTCAAGTATGAATGGGTGGGAAGTTTCATAGAATAAGGTGCAGCAGACGATGAGCAGATCCCGACACAGCATGCTTGTGTCAGGCTAAACCAAGCTATTAACGTCAAATGTTCCAGCGATCATAGGTTATGCATGCTGTAGAATACACATGGCCTATTGCTCATTGTACCTTATGGCACAGTGCGTTTGCGGGTGTTTACAGGTGCTCCAGACACGATGTGTGATACAGAAAAAGAACTCACACATGTCCAGATTGCTCAAAATTTGAGCCGCTGGCTGCACCTTACTAAAGGATGACTAAGGAGAACCGCATCTTGACCTCTCCAATGTAGCGAAGAAAGACTCCGTTTTTCCCCACGTGCCTTGTCGTTACTTTCACGTGTCACCCGAAATCAACATATGTTGTAAATGAGGGCCCATCTTCAATGGTCACGTGAGCCGCGCCAGAAGCGCTAGATGAGTAAGACAGCATATATGATCCGAGGAGGAGTTTGGAGGCATGGGCTGGCTGACATCAAATTGAGACCCATACTCTGTCAGTGTCTACTTCCAGCGATCCCTGCACAGTGTCCACTTGTGCAAATGTCTACTTAGACTGATCTCTTCATTTCGACAATTGATGCGGGGTTGTTCGCTATCGCAACTGTGAGATCACACTGACACCGAAGCTGTCCTCGGATATATATATGCATCTGAGAAAATGGAGCTGGCTGAAGCCCTAAAAGGTGCGCTCGAGGTGTCAAAGGTCATCACCTTCTGCGCTTTGCGGTGAAGCCCAACGCTTGTAGCAAAGCAAGACTTCAGTTGCATTGCAAAGTGACGGCAATGTCAGAAATTCAGGCTGCATGTATCACAGACTCAAGCTGTGTGCAGGAAAATGTATGTTCTCGTTGAAATTCACTATTGCATGTTGAGTCATCGAAACCTGCAGTTGGCAGTCTTGCGACGGTGGCCATAGCTTGAAGGGCAACAAGTTCTGCTTGCAGTCATGGGTGCAATAGGGTTTCATCAGGGGTTTGACAAAACATTGCAAGGCTTCCAACATCGGCTCACTGTTGAGTGCGCTTGGTCGAACTGCATCAATTTATTGGTTCGAATCCCGCAATTTGCGTGAGGCGCAATGCGAGAAGATTTGCGTGCGGCTGACTCCTTACATACGCAGTGGCTGTAGCTGGACAGCGATCTTCCTGTGTTGAGACTCTTGACGGCAAAGCCTATCTTCACTTGGGGATCGATCCGCAATGGTCAGCAGGAAGGGAACGTTGGGCCCTTGGCGACAAGAGGTAAACACATTCCGAGGGCACAAGCAAGGAGGCCTGCGTCGTACTTCAGCTCGCTGTGGTTTGAGGTCACTGCAAGATTGTGTGCATGCACATAAATACAGGAGGACGTTATGCTGCGCCGGCTCATTAAAGAACATGGAGTGAAAAAGTGGTCCAGTGTTGCCGAAGGCATTCCAGGGCGCAGTGGCAAGAGTTGTCGGCTAAGGTGAGTTGACGCGTCGAGCGTGTATCGCTTGTATTGTGGCACTGGCCGGACCTGTGTTGTGGCGTCTGTAGGTGGTACAATCAGCTCTGTCCTCACTTGAAGAAGGAGTCTTTTGACGAGGATGAGGACAGCATCATCATCAAGGTAAGCGTTGTTTCTTCGTTCGGCTGACTTTGCCATGCCTGCTACGGAGTACCTGTGTCTGCGGCCATCACACCCGTGTTGTGCCGTCGTAGGCTCATAAAGAGCTAGGAAACAAGTGGGCGCACATAGCCAAATTGCTTCCCGGCAGGTGAGCGACTCGAGTCTCTTCAAGTCAACCACTACTGTGGGGTATCGCTTTAAAGCTAGTGCGGCTTTGTAGGACCGACAACGCCGTCAAGAACCGGTGGAACTCCACTTTGAAACGCAAGCTGTTTGGTCCTGCGCACTACGCCAGGTCACACTGTGCATCTCAAAGCAGTGACGGTTCAGCCGGCAGTGTCTCTCACAGCTATCCTGACAAGTCAGATACTTGTACACAGGGCTCAGGACAGGTGAGCTGACTGCAGGTCCGTAGCAATCCCAGTCATTCAGAAGATTTGGTGTTGTCCAACCCTGGCTCACTTTTTGCAGGCAGCTGAACAAAGCTCCAGAACTTCAAGGTCACCTGTTGTCCCCAAGCCAAGTTGCAAACGCAGCAGGTCACCTGCACAGCAACCAGTCAGCCTCACATATGTACCGCACCCCTCTGGGAAGGGTGGTGCACTCGTTCCTAAGTGCGGCAAGCAGCAAGTCTGCAGCAAGTCAAGAGCTGTTAGCCATCAATTAGGCAGTCAGCTGGAGGAGCGAGACAGTCCTGAGTCAGACAGCTACACTTCCAGTCCTGTTGCCCTCCCTGCATCATCTGGCCAGCTGTCAGTCTCAGCCTCATCTGCAGCACCAGCCTCACTTGACACTGATCCTCTTCCTCTTGGTCCCATGGGCTCTGCGTACTCCCACATCAAGTCTGGGACAGGCTTGAGCGCAACTGACAGCTGCACTAGCGAAACCCTGCTGTTGAACAGCACCCCTCTCCTGGCCAGCAGCAACAGCGCTGCTGACCAGCTGGGCAGTCCAGCATGGCTGTCAAAACATGCCAGCACTGTGTCATCATCCCCTGTACCGGTATCCCCCTTCCAGCCCACACCTCCTGCAAGCGGGGCAGCCCCACAGCAGCAGCTGGAGACTCCACACTCCCAAATTCGCCAGCCAGTTCTGTTTTCCGCACCTCCGCCTGTGCAAATAGCATCTCTCCTACAGCCCGAGTACTCAGATCAGCCACGTGCCGTTTCAGTCTGTCTCAGCTGGCGCGTTTCCTCAGGGCTTATCTTCGTCACTTGAGTCCAGTTTGAGCTCTTACAGCATCACATCGCCACCACAGCTGCCACCGTATGCGATGCCCCTGTCACAGCTACACTTTCAGCAGCCAAACCTGGCTCAGCTTCTGATGCAGTACCCCCATTTCTGTCAGCAGCAGCCAGGCAGCGGAGTGACTGCTGAGTTCGATTTCGACACTCAGCAGCTGACTCAGCAGCTGCCCAGTGTTGCCTCCAACTTGAGTCTGTCCAGCTCAAGCTCTGTCTGCTTCCATGAGACCTCACTTGCAGATCAGCTAGATTTCCCTCTCATGAACTCACCCCAAGGAGCAAATGTGGTGCTCAATTCTGATGCATACAGCCTGTCTCCCATCACCCCAACAGACTTCACATCCCAACTGTTGATCGTCAAACATGAGTCGGGATTAACGTCAAACAGTGAGTACTGTCCTTTGGAGAATTTTGTGGCTGCACAGCCAGCGTACTCAAGGACGCCAATGCATCGCGTGAGTCCTTCTCCATTCTATGGGCGAGCAGCCTCTGCCCTGACAAGCCATGCAGAGTCAAAGGTGAACAATTTACTCTCATGCAGCGCAGCCTATGCCTTCTGCATATGCCTTCTGCCTCTGCCTTCTGCATATGCCTTCTGCCTTTGCCTTCTGCCTTCTGCCTTTGCCTTCTGCCTGTGCCTTCTGCTCTATGCCATCTACCCTGAGCCATCTGCCTTCTGCCTGTGCCTTCTGCCCTCAGCCTTCTGCCTTCTGTCTGGAAATGCTGTCAGAAGGTGCATTGCTTGCTCATGTGTGGTGCAATGCTCTGGTTCACCTTGTGCAGCCTTGTTCTGTTGCAGTTGTAAATCTTTGGTTGCTGTGGTGTGGGAATCAGACAGTAATTGTCTGGAATTTGCCATGCTGTGCCTTGCTGATAACTCAACCACAGTAGGGCTGATCTCTCTGGTATACAATTTCTCGGGTGTTATGCAGCAGCTGCTTTATGAGCCGCCTGCCTAGAAACATATGTGTGCACATCTCGTACATGAACTCTAAGATTATCAGCAGCAAACATTGGTGTGGTGCTGCAGGTAGACGAGTGTTACAATTTAGTTCCTGTGGGTTTTGACGGCTTTGTCGATGATGCGGATGTCACTGAAATAACGATGCTAGACGACCTGATCAGCTCTGTCTGTGCTGGTGAGTGCTGCTCACACCTGCAGCTATGTTTGCTGATTTTGTTTGGATAGCATGTGCACTCCATCAGCATGTACAGCTGGTCATCACACATGTCTAGGCACCCAATGCTTCATGCATAGGCAAACAATGCTTCATTCGCTGCTTCATGCGTGAGTGTTGACACCTGTATGTTCAGATGACAATGCTTCATGCATAGCTTAGCTAGGTGGCCCATGAACCTTGGGCACCAAATTGCAACCCTGTTTTTGATGCTGCATGTCATGTACCTTGTGCATACCAAAGTTTTTGATGCTGCATGTCATGTACCTTGCGCCTACCCAAGTGCTGGCATGAGGGACTGCTGAGGTGTGCTCTGTTGTATCAGGTCAGCCAGGCTGCATGACTTGAACAAAAGTGACAAAGGCTTGATGTTTATCCACCAGCAAGGTGGCTTCCTAATACTGATGTAAAGTTGTGGGGTGAGAGTTGGGTGTGGACCCCTGACCTCCCAGCATGACAAAGTGCTTCAAATAGCAGCGGTGTCTGACAACCAAGAGTACATTTCATGCCCCGCATCAATTCAAGGCAGAGTACATTTGCACACATGCCAGTGTGCAAAC
>JAABUK010007241.1_pt1 | contig 16097 bp, 19 predicted proteins | sample 5559141 | NCBI WGS metagenome assembly JAABUK01 (sample SAMN10711869, study PRJNA513367) | rock metagenome | isolation source: Antarctica rocks | place: Antarctica: Victoria Land, Pudding Butte nord | collected 2016-01-03
CAAAGCTTGTGGGCTGAAAACCGGCAAGATGCTGATAGAATTGGCTTTTGTTGTTATCAAACCGAGATGATAGAACTCATTTCGGACATGTGTGACCACCGTAGCCCGGAGGGAGAGGGAGCAGGCAGGCAAGCAGCCTACCGCGCCGACGCGCGCGCGCTCTGGGCAAGCTGCCGCGCCCGTGCGCCCAGCGTCTCGAACATCCAGCCGGGATACTCCGACGGCAGCGTGCCCGCCGCGTCCAGGGCGTCCAGTTCCGCCGCCGTCAGCTCCACGTCCACCGCCGCCAGGTTGTCCTCCAACTGGTCCAGGCGCTTGGCGCCGATGATGACGCTGCTGACCACGCGCCGGTGCAGCAGCCAGGCCAGCGCGACCTGCGCCACGGATACGCCGCGCGCCTCCGCCATCGGCCGCATCGCGTCTATGCAGCCGAAGGCGCGGTCGCGGTCCACCGGCGGGAAGGCGAACGCAGCCCGGCGGTCGCCGGCGATGGCGTCCTGCTCCCGGGTGTACTTGCCGCTTAGCAGCCCGACGGCCAGCGGACGCCATACCATCAGCCCCACCGCCTCGCTCCGCAGCATCGGCACGATCTCCCGCTCCAGGTCGCGCCCGGCGATGCTGTAGTAGGCTTGCAGGCTCTCGAACCGCGCGAGTCCGTGACGCTCGGCGATGCCCAGCGCCTTCACGATCTGCCACGCCGCCCAGTTGGACACGCCGACGTAGCGGACGTGCCCGTGCTGCACGAGGGTGTCGAGCGCACGGACGGTCTCCTCGATGGGCGTCGCCGGGTCGAAGCCGTGGACTTGGTAAAGGTCAATGTGGTCGAGCTGCAGCCGCCGCAGGCTGGCCTTGCAGGCGTCAATCAAGTGCAGGCGCGAGTTGCCGCCGCCGTTCGGGCCGGGGCCGGTGGGGCCATAGCCCTTGGTGGCCACCACGACGCTGCCCCGCGGCACCTGCAGGTTCCGCAACGCCTGGCCGGTGATCTCCTCGGACAGACCGTCCGAGTAAACGTCGGCGGTGTCCAGGAAGTTGACCCCGGCCTCCATCGCGCGGCCGATCAACCGCTCGGATTCGCCCTGGTCCAGGCCGCCCATCTTGCTCCAAGGCTCGCCGCCGCCGCCGAAGGTCATGGTGCCCAGGCAGAGTTCCGAAACGAACAGGCCGGTATGGCCGAGCTTATTCATCCGCATGTCTGTCATCTCCTTGTAAGCCACCGAGATGGGCCGCATCCGCCGGGGCGGTTAGGTGGCATGATCGGCATGGACCTGTGAGGCGGCTTCAGCAATGCGCGACGGACTGCACGACCTCGCCGCCTTCGTCGCCGTGGCGGACGAGCGCAGCTTCACCCGTGCGGCGGCCCGCCTGGGCGTGTCCCCGTCCGCGCTCAGCCATGCGATGCGTGCCCTGGAGACCCGGCACGGCGTCCGCCTGCTGGCGCGCACCACCCGCAGCGTACGTGCAACGGAGGCCGGGGAGCGGCTGCTGCTGACCTTGCGCCCGGCGCTGGCGGACATCGGCGCCGGGCTGGCGGCGCTGAGCGATGCGCGCGGACGCCCGGCGGGAACGCTGCGGATCACCGCGTCCCGCCATGCCGCGACGGCAGTGGTGTGGCCGGCGCTGCCCGCCTTCTTGCAGGCGCACCCGGATGTGCGGGTGGAGCTGACGGTGGACGATGGCCTGCAGGACATCGTGGCCGGCGGCTACGACGCCGGGATACGGTTCGGGGAGTTGGTGGCCCGGGACATGGTCGCGGTCCGGGTCGGGCCGGACAGGCGGGCGGCGGTCGTCGGGACACCGGGCTACTTCGCCGCGCACCCCGCGCCGGACACCCCGGCGGACCTGGCCCGGCACCGCTGCGTCAACTATCGGCTGGCGACCTCCGGCAGCCTGTGGCCGTGGGAGTTCACGGACGGGAAGCGGCCGGTTCATGCCCGGGTGGACGGTCCGCTGGTGCTCAACGACGGCGACCTGATCCTGGCCGCCGCGCTGGCGGGCGCGGGCCTGGCCTACCTGTTCGAGGACCAGGTTGCCGGCCATGCCGATGCGGGCCGGCTGGTGCGGGTGCTGCAGCCGTGGTGCCCGGTGTTCCCCGGCTACCACATCTACTACCCGAGCCGCCGCCAAGTGCCGCCGGCCCTGGCGGCGCTGGTGCAGGCGCTGCGCGCCGGGGCGGGATAGGGATGATGGCAGGGACCTGATGGCAGGGGACCTGATGGCAAGGGACCTGATGGCAAGGGACCTGATGGCAAGGACTGGGCGGCTGCGTCCTGGTGCCACGCGCCGGCCTACCCCGGGCCTTCACCCTCCGCCATGAGGGTCCGCTTCCAGGCGATGCGGGCCAGACCCCGCCCCCTGACCGGGCCTGGCCAGTGGCCATGCGGTTGCGGCGAGACTGTCCCAAACGCTCATAAGGCGTGAGATCGCCGCGTCGAGGGCGGAGAGCGGAACACCGTCACGGGCCTGGGTTGAAAGGCCGGCGAGAAAAGTGTCGAACATCGTGGCGAGGCCGGCGGCATCAATGCCGGCCGGCAGCGTCCCTGATGAGACGGCCCGCGCCATGCAGGCGTGCAGGCCGGCACGGTTGCGCGCACGTTTTTCGGCGAGCACCGCCTGGACGTGCCGGCTCTCAGGCGAACACGCGCCGGCCGACAGCGCGACCAGGCAGCCCGGCGGATGGGCGGGATCGGTTTGCATCCTCGCGGACTGCCGCAGAGCCAGCTCCACCGCTTCCCTGGGCGGCAGCGCCGGGTCGTTCAGGGGAGCGGTCACCTGCCCATGCGTTTCGATGTAGCGCCGGGTCACGTCCCGGAACAGGGCTTCCTTGGAACCGAACGCCGCATAGAAGCTGGCGGTCGAGATGCCGCCCATCGCCGCCTTGAGCTGGGCGAGCGAAGCCGCGTCATAGCCTGAAGCCCAGAACAGCAGCATCGCTTTTTCCAACGCCGCATCCTTGTCGAAGCCGCGCGGGCGGCCCGTCCTCGCCATGGCAACCGCTCCTTCCAGAATATGTGAACCAGAATATGTGAAGTAGTCAGTCCAGAAGTCGTTGACAACGGCACGCCGCCCTGTTACTTATGGATCGTTCGTTCTATAAATAGGCTGGATGCCCGCGCTTGGCTGTGCCATGCCCGTCGCCGGATGCGTCACCGGCGCTTCTGGCTTCGGCTGTCTTCCGGTGTTGGGCTGCCTGCACCCGCAATGCCTGCGTGCCGGCAGGGCCGGCCTGTTTGTTGATGGGAAGCAGCGTTGGAGGGTTTTGCGATGGATGTCGGCTTCATTGGAATTGGCGGCATGGGCGCGGCGATGGTGCCCCACCTGGTCAAGGCAGGCCATCGGGTGGGAGCATGGAACCGCGATGCGGCGGCGGCCCGGGCGCTCGAAGGCGTCACGGTCCTGGCGTCGCCGGCAGCGGCGTTCGAGAACGACGCCGTCGTGACCATGCTGTCCGATGACGCGGCCGTGCGGGCCGTCATCATCGACTCAGGGGCGCTCGCTTCCGCGCGGAAGGGCTGTGTCCACGTCATGATGGCCACGATCTCACTGGCGCTCGTCGAGGAGCTGCAGGGCCTGCACCGCGACGCGGGGGTCGCCTACGTGGCGGCGCCCGTCTTCGGCGTTCCGGCCGCAGCCGCGCAGGCGCAGTTGAACATCATGGCCGCCGGCGACGCCGGGGCCGTTGCGGCTGTCCAGCCCCTGCTTGACGCAATGGGGCAGAGGACATGGCGCCTCGGCAGCGACCCCACGCACGCCAACGTGGCGAAGATCGCCGGCAACATGATGATCTCGCTTGCCATCGAGGCCATGGGCGAAGCGACCGCCCTCACTGAGAGCTATGGCTTGAAGGCGGCCGATTTCCTTGAGGTCGTCACCAGCACGATCCTCGCAAGCCCGAGCTACAAGCGCTACGGCGGCTTCATCGCCAGCAACAGCTACGAGCCAGGGTTCAAGCTCACCCTTGGCCTCAAGGACGTGAACCTGGCGCTTGAGGCGGCCAAGGCGAAGAACGCCGTCCTGCCCTCTGCGGAGATCGTGCGCGAGAACATGCTCGCGGCGGTGGACCAGGGACTGGGAAGCAAGGACTGGTCAATCCTGGCCAAGGCGGCACGCCGCCGGGCAGGCTTGGACGAAGAGGCGGCCTAGCCATGACTCGCGGGCATCGCATCCACCACGCCACGGCCGGAGCGTTCGGCTGCCCGCTGCCGCTGAAGGGCCGATGACATGACCGAAATGCATGTGACCTACGCCGGCGACGCCGGCACGCGCTTTGACCGCGGCCACTACGTCAGCACCCACCTGCCGCTCGTCCTGGAAGCCTGGGGGCCGCACGGGCTTGAGACCGTTGCCGCCTTCTTCCCGGCTGGCGACGGCGCGGGCACGATTGCGGTTGGCATCTGCGGGTTCCGGGACGAGGCGGCCATCGGCGCCGCGCTCGGCTCGCCGCAGACCGGGCGGGTGATGGTCGACGTCAAGAACTTCACGGACGCCGAGCCGTCGCGCAGCCGCGCCGTGCCGTTCTGAACCCGCGCGCCACCGCCGATGACGTGCGCGCCGCCGATCCGGCATGAACCGTTCCCGGCTACCTGCCCGCCTATCTGAAACAGCCTTCAGGGGAACTGCCAGGTGACTACCGTGGTTGACAGGGCCGCCGGGACCGCGCCGGCGATCAGCAAGGGATTGACCGTGGCGATGGCCGTCGCGGCCGGGGTCGCGGTCGCCAACTTGTACTACAGCCAGCCTATGCTCGGGATCATGGAGCGGGACCTCGGCAGCCCCGGCCTCACGGGCCTCATCCCGACGGCGACCCAACTCGGCTACGCCGCAGGGCTGTTCCTGCTGGTGCCGCTGGGCGACCTCATGGACCGGCGGCGGCTCATCGTCGTCCAGTTCGCGCTGCTCGCCGTCGCGCTGGTGCTTGTGGCGCTCGCGCCCTCCGCGGGCCTGATGATGCTCGCCTCGCTGGCGCTGGGCGCGTGTTCGACGGTGGCCCAGCAGGTGGTCCCGTTCGCTGCCGCCCTGGCCCGCCCTGCCAGCCGCGGCAAGACCATCGGAACGGTGATGGCCGGGGTGCTGTGCGGCATCCTGCTGAGCCGGACCCTGGCCGGCTTCGTGGCCACGCACCTGGGCTGGCGGGATGTGTTCTGGCTGGCCGCGCCGCTCGCGCTCGGGGCGGCGGGGCTGATGGCGGTCCTGCTGCCCCGCAACCATCCGCACCTGGCCATCGGCTACGGCGAGGCGCTCGCGTCGGTGGTGCGCCTGTGGCGCCAGGAGGCGGCGCTGCGGCGCGCGACGCTGGTGCAGGCGGCGCTGTTTGCGTCGTTCACCGCGTTCTGGACCGTGCTGGCGCTGCACCTGCAGGAGCCGCGCTTCCATCTCGGCGCGGACGTGGCGGGGCTGTTCGGCGTGGTCGGGGCGGTCGGAGTGATGGCTGCCCCCATCGCCGGGCGCATCGCCGACCGCCGCGGCCCGGCGCTGGTGATCGGCGCCGGCGCGCTGCTCACCGTGCTGTCGTGGGGGGTGTTCGGCCTGTGGGGCGCACTGCCGGGCCTGGTGCTCGGCGTGGTCGTGCTGGACTTCGGCGTGCAGAGCGCGCTCGTGTCCAACCAGAGCATCGTGTTCGCCTTGCAGCCGGACGCGCGCAACCGCCTCAACACGGTGTTCGTGACCGTCATGTTCGTCGGCGGCGCTGCCGGCTCGGCCGGTGCGACCTTTGCCTGGAGCCTTGCGGGCTGGCCGGCGGTTTGCGGCTTTGGCGCCGCCCTTGCGCTCGCGGCGCTGGCGGTGGAGGTCGTGGGCCGCCATGGGCCTGGGAAGCCTGCCCCTCGCCGACAGGCCCTGTAGGGTTCGCCATGCCGGGCAGGCGGCTTGCGGCGGCCGTGCCGCATCGGCGCGATGCTTACCTTGTTCCTGATGCCCCGTTCCTGGTGCCCCTGTCTTTCATGGAGGGGCGTGATTGATCCAGGCGGCCATCTGATGCCAAGGACCGTTGCCTGGCTGGTGCGCCGCACGGCTATCGGGGTTGGCATGGGTGGAGGCAACGGCCGCTGGTGCAATGTCCGGCTCCGCCACGCTGGCCGGACATCCAGGGCGGCGCGGTCAAGGCCGGCAAACCGTCGCGGGGATGGCCTCCCAGGGAGCATGACCGGCCAGGCCCGCAGGTGGCGCGCGGCGCGGGCCGGTCTATAAGCCTTCGGCGCCGGGCCGCGCGGCGCGGCGCGGTCCAGGCTAGGCCAGGCAAACAGGGATACATCCATGTCCGACATCACCCTATGGGGCTTCGACGGCTCCACCTACGTCCGCACCGTCAAGATGCTGCTGGCCCTCAAGGGCGTAACCGATTTCCGCCAGGTGCCGCTGAACGTGCTCGAAGGCGAGCCGAAGCAGCCCGAGCACCTGGAGCGCCACCCCTTCGGCAAGGTCCCCGTCCTGGACCATGACGGCCTCCGCATCCTGGAGACCTCGGCCATCGTCCGCTACCTGAACGACGTGCTGCCCGGCCCGTCGCTGGTGCCGGCCACGCCGCGGGACCGGGCGCGGATGGACATGGTCGTGGGGCTGACGGACTCCTACGGCTACGGCGCGCTGGTCGGCGGCATCGCGGCCTACCACCTGTTCCCCGGTTTCGTCGGCGGCCAGAACGATGCCATGCGGCAGGCCGGGATCGAGAACGGCCGCAAGGTGATCGAGTTCGCCATGAAGACCCGTGGCGCGTCGCCGTTCATCGCCGGGGAGCTGAGCCTGGCTGACCTCTATCTGGCGCCCATCCTGTCCTACGTCGCGATGACGCCGGACGCGGAGGCCGTGTTCGGCGTGCCGGGTTTTGCCGAGTGGTGGGACAGGGTGCAGGCGCTGCCGGCCTACAAGGAGACGCAGCCGAACTTCGGCTGACCGCTTCAAAGCCTTTGCGGACGGTGCGCCCGCCTCCGGGCGTTGCCGGGTGAATAGGGATGGGCCGGGCAGTTACCCCGGCCCAGGCCAGAACCCATCATCCATGGCCTGCTCGAAGCCGTATGGGCAAGCCCAAGGGAACACATCGCGCGGCAGGTCGGTTTCCCGCTCCGCCCGCAGCGCGGCATCGCCGTAGGCGTCAGCCAGCGCCTGGTCCTGCCAGGCGCGCAGGCTGGGGTTGTCGCGCAGGTGCCGGCCCTGCGCCGGGGCGAGCTGCTGACGGTGCTGGAGAACTGGTCGCCGTCGTTCTCCGGGCCGTTCCTGATACTATGCCGGCCGGCGGCACATGCCGGCATCGTTGCGTGCGTTCGTTGACTTCATCAAGGGCGCATGGCGACGGTGCCGCCTGGGAGGGAGGCTGCTGCCGGGCCTGCCTGCGGGTCGCGGCGGCAAGCGGCGCCTCGGGACAAAGCCTGCAATCCGCTCTTGAATGTCATGTGGCATTTTACGCATAATGTTGCGTAACATTTGGAGGCAGCCATGGTGGAAGTCAGCTCGGCCGAAGTGCAGCGGAACTTCGGTGCCTACCGCGAAAAGGCCGAAGGCTCCCGCGGGGAGCCTGAGCCTGTGACGGTGATGCACTACAACAAGCCGTCCGTGGTCATCGTGGCAGCCGACGAGTATGCGCGGCTGAAGCGGCGCGACAAGCGCGTGCTGGCGACCGACGACCTGCCCGAGTGGATGGTGGACCTGATCGGCAGGGCGGAGATGGACCCGCGCTTCGCCTATCTGGACAAGGCCGACTAGGTGCCGCTGCCCGACCTGACGGTTGGTCTTGTGGTCCGCTACGAATATCTTTGGCACCGTCGTTCGAGGGCCGCCGACACTGCGGACAAGGACCATCCGGCCTGTGTGGTGGTAACCTACCGCCAGCAAGGCAGGCCGGAGGACTTTGTGATCTACCTGCCCATCTCGCACGCGCAGCCCCACGGCGATGGGGAGGGCATTGAGCTTCCAGACGATGTGAAAGCCAAGATCGGCCTGGACAGCGCCCGGCAGTGGGTCATGCTCTCTGAATGCAACGTTGACGCATGGCCGTTCGATCTTCGGCAACTGCCGGGCCGGCCGGGGCAGTTCCACTACGGCCACTTCCCGCCGGGCATGTTCAAACTGGTACGGGACGCGTTCGTGGAGCGTTATCAATCCAAGCGTGTCAGACAGGTGGGCCGCGCTGGACCCGAGGCGCCTACCTCCTCTTGAGGGCTTTCCGGAAACGGCCAGACCGGCCCATGGCTACCGGCCCATGCCTCAGGATGACGTCGGCGACGCCATCCGCACGCCAGGCTTCTGGACCATGATGCGGCAGCAGGAGCCATGAGGCGGGCATCCCTGCTACGCCTGACGCCATGACAACGCTGCCGGCCAGCGAGGCAGCTGCAGGTGCCGGAGCCTTGGCGGCGCCCCGGGGGTTGGCACGCGCCGGCCCCCATGCGATGCGGGGGCCGATGCCCCCCATCCCCGCCAGCCGCCCCAACGTCTATACCGGCAATCCCCTCGACCGCGCCGGGGACCGGCGGGACGACGACGCCTGGATCGGCGCGCGGCTGCAGGACCCCGGCACCCGCTTCGTCCCGGTCTGGCGCAGCCGCAGCCTATTGCAGGACAGCGCAGGCGCGTTGCAGGCTGTCTATCTTCCTGCCACGGACGCCGCCCCGGCCCTGGCCGCCGGGGGCGCCTGGGCCTTTCTCGGCATCCAGGACGACCGCGCCGTGTTCGCCGTGGACCTGGGTGCCGTCGAGGACCCGCTGCCCCTCGTGCCCGCGGGCGCCGGGGTGTTCGAGGACCTCCGCACCGTCCCCGGCGGCCTGCCGCCGGACGACGCCGCGATCCTGGCCCATGCCCGCGGCCTGATGCACTGGCGCGGGCGGCACGGCTTCTGCAGCGCGTGCGGCGCGGCGTGCCTGCCGCGCAGCGCCGGCAACGCCCTGGCCTGCACCGGCTGCGGCGCGCAACATTTCCCGCGCACCGACCCGGCCGTCATCATGCTGGTCCACCGCGGGGACAGCGTGCTGCTCGGCCACTCCGCCCGCTTCCCCAAGGCCACGATGTACTCGACCCTCGCCGGCTTCGTCGAACCCGGCGAAAGCCTGGAAGAGGCCGTGGCGCGCGAGGTGATGGAGGAGAGCCGCATCCAGGTCGGCGCCGTGCACTACCACAGCAGCCAGCCCTGGCCCTTCCCCGCCAGCATCATGCTGGGCTTCCATGCCGAGGGCCTGAGCAGCGAGATCACCATAGACCCCGCCGAGCTGCGCGACGCCCGCTGGTTCAGCCGCGCCGAGCTGGCCGACCCCGCCGCCCACGGCTTCAGCCTGCCGCGCCGGGACAGCATCGCCCGCCGCTTGATCGAGGACTGGATGGCGCACGCATGACCCCGGGCACGAAGCTGCCGCTGATCCTGCTCCTGCTGCTGGCCGGCTGCGCCCGGGACGGCACGCCGGACGCCGTCTGCGACGCGCAGGTCAACAACGACCCGGCGGTGAAGGACCTGATCCTCAAGGGCGCCGGCAGCGGGCACTTCAAGCTGGAGAACGACGATGTCCTGCTTCAAGCCCGGCACCGCGCGCGGCTGGCTTGCCTCAAGGGCCAAGGCGTGCTGCCGCGCGGCGGCGGGGTGGAGGCGCAGCGGCCGTTTTAGGAGGCCGCGGAACCCACCTTCGCGCAGGCGTTGAGTCCTGGGACAGCACATCCCGCGAGGAAACCCTGATGACCAAGGACAAGCTGGACCTCGACGAAGGCAGCCGCGACGAGTACACCGGTCCCGCCGGCGGCTACGGTTCCCTGCGCTCCGTCACCGAGATCCTGTTGCGCGAGCGCATCCCGGTGAAGGGTGTCCGCGCCCTCGTGCACCAGAACAAGCCCAAGGGCTTCATGTGCGTCTCCTGCGCCTGGGCCAAGCCCGCCAAGCCGCACCCGGCCGAATTCTGCGAGAACGGCGCCAAGGCCACCGCCTGGGAGATCACCGACAAGGCCGTGGACCAGAAGTTCTTCGCACGGCACACCCTGTCCGACCTGGAAACCTGGCGCGACTACGACCTGGAGGAGGCCGGGCGCCTCACCCACCCCATGCGCTGGGACCCGGACAGCGACCGCTACATGCCGGTGTCATGGGAGATCGCCTTCCAGGAGATCGCCCGCGAGTTGCAGGCAATCCGGCCGGAGCAGGCCGTGTTCTACACCAGCGGGCGCGCGTCGCTGGAAACCAGCTACATGTACCAGTTGTTCGCCCGCATGTACGGCAGCAACCACCTGCCCGACAGCAGCAACATGTGCCACGAGAGCAGCTCCGTCGCCCTGCCCGAGAGCATCGGCGCCGCGGTCGGCACGGCGGTGCTGACCGACTTCGACAACTGCGACCTGATCTTCTATATCGCACAGAACGTCGCCACCTCCACGCCGCGAATGCTGCACCAGTTGCAGGATGCGGTGCAGCGCGGCGTCAAGGTCATCACCTTGAACCCGCTGCGCGAACGCGGGCTGGAGCGGTTCGTCAACCCGCAGGCGCCGGACGAGATGGTGACGGGGTCCGAGACGCGGATCACCTCGCAGTACATGCAGGTGAAGAACGGCGGCGACATCGCGGCGCTGTTCGGCATCTGCAAGGCGCTCATCGAGATGGACGATGCCGCGGCAGCCGGGCCGAGCGAGGTGGCGGGCGCGGACGGCACCCCGGCCGACGACGCCAGCCCCAGCCGCGTGGTGTTCGCCGCCGCCATGGCCGCGGCCGACCGCAAGCGCGTCCTGGATTGGGATTTCATCCACGAGCACACCGCGGGCTTCGAAGAGTTCGCCGCCGCCGCCCGCGCGCACGACTGGTCGGAGCTGGAGCAGGTGTCCGGCCTGGCCCGCGCCGAGATGACGGCGGCGGCCGAAGCCTATGCCCGGTCCAGCGCCACGCTCGGCATCTACGGCATGGGCCTGACCCAGCACGCGATGGGCGTGGAGAACGTCCACATGGTCACCAACCTGCTGCTGCTGCGCGGCAACATCGGCAAGCCCGGCGCCGGCGTCCTCGCCGTCCGCGGCCACTCCAACGTGCAGGGCCAGCGCACCGTCGGCATCACCGAGAAGCCGGAGCTTGCGCCGCTCGACAAGCTGGAGGCGCTATATGGCTTCCAGGCACCGCGCTGGACCGGCCACAGCACCGTGGACGCCTGCCAAGCGATCCTGGACGGCGAGGTGCGGGCCTATGTCGGCCTGGGCGGCAACTTCCTGCGCGCCATCCCGGAGACCGCGGCGATGGAGGCCGCCTGGCGCCGCCTGCGCCTGACGGTGCAGATCGCCACCAAGCTGAACCGCAACCACGTCGTCCACGGGGAAATAGCCTACCTGCTGCCGTGCCTGGGCCGGATCGAGCGGGACGTGCAGGCGACGGGTCCGCAGGCCGTCAGCATGGAAAGCTCCCTCGCCAGCTTCCACGGCAGCCACGGCCTGGTGGACCCGGCCAGCCCCGACCTGCGCTCCGAACCCTGGATCGTGGCGGAGCTGGCGAAGGCGACCTTGCCGCCCAACCCGCGCGTTCCCTGGGACGCCTGGGTCGGCGACTACGCCACCGTGCGCGACGCCATCGAGACCACGTATCCCGAGACCTTCAAGCGCTTCAACGAACGCTTCCTGCAGCCCGGCGGCTTCGCCCGTCCGGTGCCGGCGCGGGAGCGCAAGTGGGTCACGCGCTCGGGCCGCGCCAACTTCATCACGCCGGGCCGGCTGTTCGCCGGGATCGCGCCGGTGGGGGACACGGCGAACGTGCTGCAACTGGCGACCTTGCGCTCCAACGACCAGTTCAACACGACGATCTACGGCTACAGCGACAGGTTCCGCGGGGTGGAGGGCACGCGGCACGTCTTGTTTATCAATCCGGCCGACGCCGCGCGCATGGGCTTCGCCGCCGGGGACGCGGTGGACCTGCGGCCCGCGGTGGAGGACGGGGTGGACCGCGTGGTGCGCGGCTTGCAGGTGGTGCCCTACAACATCCCGCCGGGCTGCGCCGGGGCCTACTTCCCGGAGTGCAACCCGCTGTTCCCGCTGTGGCACCACGACAAGCAGAGCAAGGTGCCGGGCTACAAGGCGCTGCCGGTGCGGGTGGCGCGGTCGGCCACCGGGCGCGTGCCGACGCCGGACCATGACGGCTTGCAGGCGGCGGCGGAGTAGGGCGCAGCCGGAACCCCTGCCCCCGCCCAAGCGTCCTGCCGGAAACAGGCCGGCCGGGGACAGCGCGTGAGCACAGGACTGATCGCATTGCTGGACGACGTGGCCGGGCTGGCGAAGGTCGCGGCGGCCACGCTGGACGACGCGGCGGGCCAGGCCGCGCAGGCCGGCGCCAAGGCCGCGGGCGTGGTGATAGACGACGCCGCGGTGACGCCCACCTACGTCACCGGCTTCTCCCCCGCCCGGGAGCTGCCCATCGTCGGGCGCATCGCGCTGGGGTCGCTGCGGAACAAGCTGCTCTACCTGATGCCGGCCGCGCTGCTGCTCAGCCTGGCGGCGCCCTGGGCCATCACGCCGCTGCTGATGCTGGGGGGCGTCTATCTGTGCTTCGAAGGGGCGGAGAAGGTCCTGCACGCCCTGCGCCCGCACCACGCCGCCCACGGCGCGGACGCGGCGCCGGCCGCCGTGGACGCCAAGGCGTTCGAGGACCAGAAGGTTCGCAGCGCCATACAGACCGACCTGATCCTGTCGGCGGAGATCATGGCGATCACGCTCGGCAGCGTGCCGGATGCAGGGTTTCTCGTGCAGGCCGTGGTGCTGGCGGTGGTGGGCACGGGGGTCACCGGGCTGGTGTACGGCGGGGTGGCGCTGATCGTGAAGGCGGACGACGCCGGGCTGGCGCTGGCTCATGCGGAATGGCCGCCCGCAGGGTTGCGTCCCCTGGTGCATGGGCTGGGGCGCGGCCTGGTGGTGGGGATGCCGCCCTTCCTGCGGGTGCTGGCGGCCGTCGGGACGGCGGCGATGGTGTGGGTCGGCGGCGGCATCCTGCTGCATGGGCTGGAGGTGCTCGGCGTCCCCGGCCCGGCCCATGCCGCGCACGGGCTGGCGGCCCGCGCCGCCGGGGCAGTGCCGGCCGGGCAGGGCCTCGTCGAGTGGCTGGTGGGCGCCGCCGTGTCCGGCGTGCTGGGCCTGCTGGTCGGCGCCGCGGCGATCCCAGTTGCGGAGCGCGTCGCGGCGCCGCTGCTGCGGATGGTGCGGCGCTAGGGCATGGTAGGTGCAGGTAGAGGCACCTACCATGCCACGGCGAAGGTCCGCTCGCAGCGCATCCAACCCGTTCTGCCCATTGGGGCAACGGGTGACATAGCCCACCCCCCTATGCTATACCGGCTGCATGACCCACACCGTCCGGGAGAAGCAGAAGCTGCTGGCGCGCGTGCGGCGCATCCGCGGCCAGGTCGAGGCCATCGAGCGCGCGCTGGAGAACGAGGCCGGGTGCGAGCGGGCCATGCACCTGATCGCCGGGGTGCGCGGCGCCCTGGCCGGGCTGATGGCCGAAGTGGTCGAGGACCACGTACGCACGCACCTGGTTGACCCCGACGCGCACCCAGGCGCGCTGAACGCCGAGGCGGCGGAGCAACTGCTCGACGTGATCCGCACCTACCTGAAATAGGAGACCTGCATGGGCAGCATCCCCGCGCCCGCCGTGCCGCACGCTTCCGGCAACGCTTCCGGCAACACTTCCGGCCACCATCACGTCTTCCTCGGCGACGGGCACGAGCAGGCGGAGCGCCGGACCTGGATCGTCATCGCGCTGTGCGGCGCCATGATGGTGCTGGAGATCGTGGGCGGCCTGCTGTTCGGCTCCATCGCGCTGGTGGCGGACGGGATGCACATGAGCACCCATGCCGGCGCCCTGCTGCTGGCGGCGCTCGCCTACAGCTATGCCCGCAGGCACGCGCACGACGCCCGGTTCACCTTCGGCACCGGCAAGCTGGGCGACCTCGCCGGTTTCACCAGCGCGGTCATCTTGGCGATGATCGCGCTGCTGATCGGCTACGAGTCCATCAGCCGGCTGTTCGCGCCGGTGCCGATCGGGTTCGCCGAGGCCATCCCCATCGCGGCGCTCGGGCTGGCGGTGAACGTCGGCAGCGCCTGGCTGCTGAGCGGCGGGCACCATCATCATGGGCATGGCCACGGGCACGGCGATGGGCACGACGAGGCGCACCGCATCGAGACGCCGGACGGCGTGCTGGCGCTGAGCGTGTTCGAGGACGGCGTGCCGCCCGTGTTCCGGCTACTCCCGCAGGTTGGCCATGCCCTTGGCGCCGCCCAGACCGCCGTTGTCGAGACGGTGCGCCCGGACGGCACCCGCCAGGTCTTTGCCATGCAGGACCGCGGCGGCTAGCTGGAAAGCGCCGAGGCCATCCCAGAGCCGCACCAGTTCACCGCCCGCGTGCGGATCGGCGGCCACGAGCATCCCGTTGCATTCGCGGAGCATGGGCACGGCCACGACGGGCACGGGGACGGGCACGGGGAACACGACGCGCACGGGGCCGCGCACCGGGACAACAACATGCGTGCGGCGGTGGTCCACGTCGTCGCGGACGCGGCGGTGTCGGTGCTGGTCATCATCGGGCTGCTGCTGGCCCGCGCCTTCGGCTGGCTGTGGATGGACCCGCTGGCCGGCATCGTGGGCGCCTGCGTCATCGCAAGCTGGTCCTATGGCCTGATCCGCGACACCGGCGCCATCCTGCTCGACATGGTGCCGGACCGCCGGGTGGCGGAGGGCGTGCGCCGGGCCATCGAGGCGGACGGCGACACCCTGGCCGACCTGCATTTGTGGCGGCTGGGGCCTGGGCACCTCGGCGCCATCGTCGCAGTCGCGACGGCGCACCCGGCGCACGGGCCGGACCACTACCGCCGGCTGCTCGCCCCCTTCCCCACGCTGTCCCACGTCACCGTCGAGGTGCAGCGGGCGGCCTGACCAGGCGCCTGGCGTCCAGCGCGCCGGTTCAGGCCGCCCGCTACGGCGACATCCGGCGCACCAGCACGGCGGGCTGCTCCATCGTGCCCGGCCCATGCGGGACCGGCTCTGCCAGCGCGTCCGGCCAGATCCACGCCCCGAACAGGGCGCGCATGGCCGGGATGGGGCAGTCGAACGGCGGCCCGCCCTCGCGCCCCGTCTGCATGAGCAGGACGAACAGCCGCCCGCCCGGCCGGACCCAGCGCCGCAGCCGCGCCTCGTAGGCCGGCCACAGATCGGGCGGCAGGGCGCACAGGCAGGTCTGGTCATAGACGGCATCGAACGGCGCGGCGGGGGTCCAGGCGGTGACATCGCCCCTGACGACGCGGCCGGCGCCGATGCGTTCCGCCTGCGCCGCGACGGCGCTTTCCGCAAGGTCGAGCGCGGTGACGTCGAATCCCGCCTTGAGCAGCGCCGCCGGTTCCAGGCTGCGGCCCGCGCCGGGCACCAGGATGCGGCAGGGCGCGAGCGCACCCGACGCGCGCCATGACAGGAACGTCGGGTTCAGCTTCCCGCGCTCCCAGGGGGTGTTGCCCTCCTGGAACCGGCTCTCCCAGAAGCCGCCGGGCAAGGCGGCCATCAGCGTCGCCCGCCCGGATGCTGGCCCGGATGCTGGGCCAGCCGGATGCGCCTCATGGCCGGTGCGTCCCGTGGTGCGCGCCCGGTTCGGCGGCGGGGCCGGCATAGCCGCGAAGCCCGTCATAGGCGGCGACCTGCTGCGGCGAGAGGAGGCGGCGCATCTCCAGGTGCGCCGCGAGGTGGACGGCGCGAAGCCTGCCCTGGACGGCCGCAATGTCCGCGGTCTGGCGGGCCAGCCCGTCCGGCGTCAGCGCACCGCCCTTGAACGCCCCATCCTTGAGCGCCCCCTTCTTGAAGGCCCCCTCCTTGAACGCAGCGTCGAGCGCACGCTCCCTGCCGACCAGCTCCGCCCCGAGCGGCCGGGCCGCCGCGGCCATCCGCTCGAAGCTGGCCTTGGCGGCGGCAACCTGCTCCGGGGTGAGGGCCAGCTTGTCCCGCAGCTCCAATACGTGCGCCGGGCCGGGGTGGTGCAGCTCCCCCGCGCGCGCCATGCCCATGTGACCTGCCCCCCTAGAAGTGTTCCGCCGAAGATAAGACTTCGGTGGCAACACGGAAGGGACTGGGATGGCGCGCAAGCATCACAAGCCGGAGGAGATCGTCGTCAAGCTGCGGCAGGTCGAGGTGC
>JAABUK010007242.1_pt1 | contig 16096 bp, 17 predicted proteins | sample 5559141 | NCBI WGS metagenome assembly JAABUK01 (sample SAMN10711869, study PRJNA513367) | rock metagenome | isolation source: Antarctica rocks | place: Antarctica: Victoria Land, Pudding Butte nord | collected 2016-01-03
GCAAAACTGTAGAGCTGAAGCGTGCAGTGAAGAAGGAGGACATGTCAGGGGGAGGAGGCGGTATGATGGGGGGCATGGGTGGGGGTGGCACTGGGTATGGCATGGGTGGAGGCGCAGGTGTGGATAGCTGAGAACTTTTACCTTGTCCGTTTCAGTGTCTGTGCACAGCTGTGACCCAGTAGGTCTAAAGCAGTTCAACATACTTGGAGCCTTTGTGATGTACATCTTTGCACAGCTAGGATCTGCAAGGTATGTAGCATCTTGCAGATTCACCACCTTTGTTACACGCTCAATGCGCAGCTGTTGTTCATACATGTTGCTACAGCCCTTCCTCTGTGTCATGACTTAATTTGTAGCTGGTGTGTCTGATGGCGTATGTGTCTGATGGCGTATGTGTCTGATGGCGTATACTTCAAGTACTGGCTCTGCAAGTTATGCGCTGCAGGCAAAGTCATCTACACATGTCTCTCACAAACCGTGTTTGCAGGTGGACCAATGAGGGGTAACAAACAGCCTGACTGGCTTTGTCGGGACTGCGGCAACAAGAACTTTGGGTGGAGAGAAGTTTGCAACCGGTGTCAGGTAATAGACCACAATTATTGTTGATCCCTAGCATTGTATTCTGCCGTTTTGCCTGCCACATACTCACCGTCATATGTTATACAAGACTGTTGGAGATGCCTGCACGTGGTTTGGTGTTAGGCCTGATGCTTGCCCTGTACTGGTGCTTGCTCAACAGGCATCACAGCAGCTCATTGCTGCATCAGTATTGGCACAAACTGCTTGTTGTTTTCAGCATGACGTGATGCAATGACTCCCCAAGTAACACGTTCCTCAATGCAAATTTATGACACTGCAGTTGCCGAAGCCAGTTGGTGCAAAGCCAGTGGGCATGATGGGTGGTGGCCGCATGGGGGGTATGAGTGGTGGGTATGGCAGGGGCGGAGGAGGTGGGGGTGGATATGAGAATGGCATGGGAGAAATGGCTGGCATGGGCGGCATGGGTGGCATGAGTCAGATGGGTATGGGTCAAATGGGGGGTATGGGTGGCTATGGCATGGGTGAGCCTTCACGTGCTTGACTACCTTTCATTCAGCAGAAGAACTAACAAGAACATCAAACTTTGCAGATGAAGACCAGTGCTTTTTCCCCCCCGCTCTGTTGCTCATTTATGCATGGCAAACTGTGATGCTTCAGTGCTGCATTGCTGTACTCCTCTGCTGACTGGCCTGTTCAGCAGGCTGTGCAAACAAAATTCCCTCGTCCCCAATCTTTGTTTCTCACCTGCACTCTCGTTCTTTTGGTGCTTTTGCACAGCTGTGTCTGGCTGGTTGCATGCACAGATTTGCAAAGGCATCTTGATCAGACTGTACATGCAGTGACAATAGCATACCATCTGCTATCCATGCAGTTTGTAGCAAGTATCAAGCTTGTCGTCAGCATGTCATAGACATATGGCTGGTGATCAGTCACTGATGTAGTCCTTGTTTGCAGATACAGGTGCCATGGGCTACGGCATGGGTGGTATGGGTGGCATGGGGGGTATGGGTGCAGGCATGGGGGCAATGGGTGCTGGCTACGGCGCCCAGGGTGGTTACGGTAATCAGGCAGGTTACGGTCAGCAAGCTCAAGCACGGCAGGGCTTTGGTCAGCAGGGCATGGGACAGGGCTACGGCCAACAGGTCCAGGGTGGGTATGGTCAGCAAGGGGCCGGGGGTTATGGAAGGCAAACAGGCGGCAGGGGTGCTGGCGCTGGGGGTAACACTCGTTACAGGCCGTACTAGCCTGTTACAAGGTAAGAGAGTCAAATCTCAGTGTGGATAGTTCAAGTCTGCTTGTGCATGTAGCTTGTTGCACATAGGATATGCAGGCTCATGACAGATGCACATAGCTGTCATTTCCACTTGACATAGCTAGCTAGCATCACGTGTGTTTGCATGGTTCCTTAGTCTGGTCTAGTTGTCAATGACTGCAATGCATCAATGTGCGTAGTCTCTACTTGAATAGATTTGGCATGTAATCTTGTTCTTGCTAGCTTCTGTTTGGCCGTGAGGTCTAGCTGAGGTGTTTGCTCACTTGACACATGCAGGCGTACTTAGTAGACTAGCGCTGCTTTTCCTTCTCTACATCACATCAGAAGTTACTTGGCTAGTTGTTTTGCCAGCAAGCTGGTAGCTAGCGGCTGATGAGGTGCCTAGTAGCTCTGTCTGACTTTCCAATCCTCTTCATCCCAGATGCCGTGAAGAATAAAGTCAGGCTAAGCAAATGGTCAGGCTTGTACATTGTGGAGTTGACGTTTGCAAGCATGGAGTGCGTTAAGCACAGTCAAGCAAAATGGACTAGAAGGGCAGGGTCATTAAGCATGTATATGAAGCCCAGCGAGGCAGAAGTCACATGCTAGTTATCAAGTCTTATACGCTTTTGTCTGTGATTGGTTGTTTGTTTCAAGTGTACAGCATTAGCAGGCTGTCAGTGTCATATGTGTATGGTACCCAGCAGCTTGAGCAGCATGCATTTCAGCCATATTATATGCCATATGACATTGCACCATTGCAGACCTGTAACATAGGACAGCACCCAGCACGCAATACTGTCTGTTTGCTTCTGGCCTGCTCATCAAAGCTTATGAATGGGCATTGACACTCAACCCTCTAGACCCCAGCAATGCATGTAGAAATATCTTCCTCTCTTTTCAATGTCCTGTAGCTGCCAGTCTTGCTTAGGCAGAGTCGAGGTGCACATACTCAAGCATATGATGTTGTGTGGTTCCTAGCCTTTCTCCAGATTGAAGAGGTTGACATCTTGGATGTTGAGTCAAGTACACAGCTAGACCAGGTGACAATACTACAAGTATCAGGCTGTTGCAGTTCGCGGTAACCATAGGTATGTTTTGAATGCTAGCAACCAGCTTGCTTAGTTGTTTGCTACTTGCCTGTCTTGGATAAGAGTTGTGTTTGATGGACGCCATGCATGTAGGACGCCCCCTGTTGCCATTGCTCAACATGCGCTGCTTGTCATGCACAGATGGTATGCGCCTACTGTATTATACTGACGCACAGATGGTACGCAGGGGAATTAGAAGGAGCTGGTCCGTGCTTGGCATCAGGTCAATGCCAGTCTGGACTCTGAATCAAGGTGAGTCTATCTGTCCTCTCATACTGCTCGTGTTTTATTGCCTCTACAAATTTTGCGCATACGCCCTTGCTTGCAGAAGAGTAAGCCAACTGTTGCATGTTTTGATGGCGCATGCTCATGAACAGGTTAAAAATTCACTGCAGCATAGGCTTGAAGCCCACTTCCGCATCACAGGCAGCATGCAGACATGCACAGGATACAAATTATGCTAAGAAGGATGTTGCCATCAAGTTTATACATGCCTGGCCCCCAACATCCTGTCTTGAATTAGAGGCAATTTTTCCAAAGCGGGCGGGATTCAGCAGCTTCAGCTTTGTGTATTGTCCATGCACCAGCAAGTCTGCCAGAAAGTATGATCAAGCATGTGCTCAAGTCTATCCACAAATTGGTCTCGAATCAGGTCAAGTTAGTTTTGCATCAATTCTGGAGTTTGCCCTGTGCTGAAGCCAAGCTGGATTCGATTGACTGAGTACATTTGATGACTTTTCGTTGTGGCTGCAACATAAGCTGGGGTATTACACATAGTGTAATCACGCTTGCCAGTTGTACCACAAGGCATGTCAGCACACATTTGCAATAAGCATCTCAAGGCTGACAGTGTCTCAGCAAACTTACAGCTTTGCTTAGGAATGTCAAGCTGAACGACTCATAAGCCCCTAAAGCTGGCAGATTGCTGTAAATACGAACCATTGGCAGGCTTGACTGCACTGCACTGTGACAGTCCTAGTGCAAAACTCCCGATCTGGCGTTACGTCGTTTTGATTTTGGAAATATGCGGCAATCGGTTGGACGCTACGCTTATAACTTACGCTTATAGCCTATACTACTGGTGTTCACAGTCACTGATACAGTGATCGGACACACTGATCCCACTGCACGTCTGGCTTTTGGCTACCATCACTATATGGCTTTTTCGTGGAGTGTGAAAGAGCCCCTAGAGGTGCTTCACGATCTCCCTGTCCTGTTCTGGCTTCGGGACACCGCACTGCGTGAGTAACATTGCAAGTCAGAACGGTGTGCAGGTCAGCAAGTAGCTGTTGAGCGTTATTGTCATCAGCAGCGTGTGAAAGCTGGTGCAAAGCTGATGCTGCGCTTTTTTGTGACTGCAACACTCTACTTCAAGGGAATATCTTGAATTGTTGCTAAGGTATAAAAGTTATTGTGACCTAGCATTTTGGCAGGCGGTATTGACATTCAGAATTTGACATACTTTTGTAATTGCTGCAGACACTAGCAGTAACACCCAGTGTATTTTGAGAACCCCTCATTTTAAGTTATTTGGACCCAACAAGCATTTTAAAAATTAAGGTGTGTCTGTGTACAAGGTGCAACCAGCAATCAATGTAATGCAGTAGTCACAGTTTACCAAAACATGTAGCACGCCGGGTATGCAGTGCAACAGGTTTTTGCTTCATGTGCTGCCTGAAATGACTGTCATCATAAACTCAGACAGCGGCAACTCACTGACAAAGAAGGTATTTGTTGGGGGCACGGCGAGACCCGTGACTACAGTATCTGCCCCTTTGCCTTATAGTGTTTTGTTGCAAGAATGAATGGACTGCAAGAGATGCGCATGCGGGCCGCTTGGCAGTTGCAACCAATTTGGGTTTCAGACTATGATTGCGGCGTCTTCTGATTGCAAGTGACCCAGCTGTGGTGGTGCTCTCTGCATCGATGCTGAGAGCACCAACACAGGATATCCTGGAAACGTGCATCAGTGTGTATCATGGTGTAGCATTGCAGATGTCATTAATGAGGAGTCAGGTGTAGCATTGCAGATGTCATTAATGAGGAGTCAGGTGTAGCATTGCAGATGTCAATATTGAGGAGTTCTCCCATTACTTCTCCCAGTTCGGAGAAATAGTTCTCCCGGTACTTCTCCCAGTTTGGAGACATAGAAGACTGCGTCGACAACGTGCTGAAATCAGGAGCAGATGATTCGTGTTGAACACTAGGCCTCAGTGCTCTCATGTATTGCGATCTGGCGTTATCCATCTGGCGTTAGCCATCTGGCGTTACCTCAACTGAACGAGAAGGAGAGGGGGACTGGTCTTGGGCACTTGCCGACGACGAAATCACCGAGCACACTGATTGCATTACACGTCTGATTTTGGCAATCATCATTATGGCTTTGTTGTGGAGTGCAGACGAGGTACGTATAAGATAACTCACGATCTACATACCCTAGGCCTATGCTGGCTGCCCGGACACCGCATCTCGTGTGTAATTTAGCAAGTGAGGACGGTTTGCAGGTCAGTACTTGGATGGAGCTGCCGCGAGAGGTCATCGAGACCGTCATGAAGAACATCTCTCATCACGACCTGTGGACTTGTCGAAAGATTAGCAGTTGCTGGGCCGCTGCTGCGAAGGCGTCTGGTCTTCTCAAACTTAGGACATCGCTGTGTTCTTCTGCGTGGAAAGAAGTGCCGTTCAAGCTGTCTAGGCTGCAACACCTGCAGATCAACAACAGCCAAGTTCAGTGCTGCCTCAAGGTGGAGCTGCATGATACCGCAACTTATGCAGCAATGCTGAAGCCCTTAACAAATCAGGTGATGCTGGCTGGAGGGCAGCTGCGTTTGCTGACTATAAAAGGCACAGTGGCGGTTTGAGGTTATGTTGTCAAATCAGCCTTTGCTCCGAAGTAGCTCAAGACATTTCTTGTTGCAGGGCGTCCAACTACCTAAATGCAGACTACTGGTGGCCTTGATATATCAGGAGGACTTGGAGCGCGGCTTGGCAGCGGACATCAGGAGCATAGCAGAAGCTTCTGCCATACTCCAGCAGAAGGGTGTGGAGCTGATTGTTCAGTTGAAGCCGTCTGCAGCTGACAATGCTTTGCCACCAGAAGATGATTTGGAACGGCTGGCGCCTGTAATACAGCGTGTCAAGTGCTGCAAGCTGAGAACTGTAAGGCATCCCACTGAGGGTTCCTCTGAGGGTTCCACTCAGGGTTCCACTGAGGGTTCCACTGAGGGTTTCACTGAGGCATATGGTTTCTCAGCAGCTCACATCTCTGCCCTGTCAGATGCCACCACCTCACTGCAGGAACTGTGTGTCTCAGACTGCAATGTGGATCCGGAGTACTGGGGTGACATCATGTCTGATGCTTCTATGGCAACAATTGCCACCTTCAGCTGCCTGACAAGGCTTGATCTTATTTGCTGTGGCAGTCCAGCTTTACAAGCTTTGGGACAGCTGAGCCAACTTCAGAAGTTAGGTCTGCATTTGAAACATGAAGGCGTGGCTCGCGAGACCTGTTGCGAGGCTGTTCTTCTCAGCAACAAGGCAGGTTTGAGAAAGGTTCATCTTGATGGCTATGCTTGGAGCGACGCTACATACCTGGCACTCTTGACTCTGACAAGCCTACAGGTCTTGACACTGACTGTTTCTACCATCTCCTCACCAAGTGCATATATTTTGGGTGACGTCGTTGCTACAAGATGTATGTCTATTTGGTTTCAGGAAAGTGACAGCATTGCAGACTGTGTGCTGCAAGGACTCACATCTAGTTGTGCAAACATCACTTCATTGCAGCTGGACCACATGTCTCGTGGTAAGTTCCAGCATGTTTGCACCATGGAACATCTATCTTCACTAACAATCTCCAGACCCAATTGTTTTACTGGGTGTGAGCTAGTCACACAACCCAGTCTGCCTCACCTAAAGTTAGATTGTTGTCGTGACTTAGACACAGAGGGTTTGAGACACATTGTGTGCGTTTTCCCCAATTTGACAAGTATGAGTATGAGCGCTGAGTCACAGGCGCCCTGGCCAATAGGGTGCACAGACAGCTTTGTTGAGCTCTCTCAGTTGCGCAAACTAGAATTGCTCAATTTATCAGGGCTAGACCATATCACAGCTGATCAGGCTGAAGCATTAGAACGCGCCATTAGAGCCCAACAAGAGTTGGGCTTGCTGCAGCCAAATCTTAGACTCTGTTTGCAAATCCCAAAGGTGACCCCTGACAAGGAGCTCTGTGTTCAGCTTTTGATTGACTCTTCGAATGACCAGCTGGTGTTTAGCGGGACTAAATCAGGTGAGCAGCTTGATGTAGCTTTTGAGCGTTATTTGCATCGGCGTCGTGTTAAAGCTGGTGCAAAGCTGATGCTGCGCTGTTTCATGACTGCACCCTTTGTCAAGGGAGCATCTAGATGTGGACAAAGTTGCTGTGACATAGCATCGTAGAAGGCAGCAGTGAGACTCATACTTTTCGACGTACTCTGCAGATTTCTGAACAGCAATCATGGTGTCATCTAGCATATTTCGAGGACGCCTCATTTAGCTACTGTAGAGCACTTGGACATAACAAGCAAACTCATGTGTGTCTGTGTATAAGGTGCAACCAGCAACAACTCGCAGTCCACCAAAACGTGTAGCACGCCGGGTACGCAATGCAACAGGTGTTTGTTGCATGTGCTGCCTGAAATGACTGTCATCAGCAACAAAGTCTGTAAGTGTTTCCTGCACCGAGCGGCTGATTGGGGTGGCAGGCTGCAGCTTGCGCCGCTTTGGCTTCCCCCCAGCCCTGCATGTGCACACAGCCTACATTACATGTTCATGCAGAATGTCGGCACTTCCCAGGACGTCAGAATGCTGACAATGCAGCATGTTATCTGAGCATAAACAACAATGCTGCCGATAGTATGGTCACCATTGCAGGTTGCATCTGTGTGACAACAGCCTGCTTTTACTAGCAAGTCAGACCTGCATAGGAACACGACCACAGGAAACAACAACCCTGAGCGAGGTCCACTGCCAAGACAGCCATGGGCAACAAAGATCCAAAGAAAGCTTTGGCGTGCCAGCAACAGGCATTGTACAGCAAGAGTATTGAGGCAAAATTTGGCCAGACCAACCCTACCTTGGCTCCTTATCAGCCGCCATGTCAGGGTCTGCATCATTAAGAGATGCAGGTGGACTGGTGACAGCCTCACAAGATGCAGGAAACACCACAGGCTCCTGTGCAACATTGACAGCTGATGTTGCCAGTGACTGAGACTGCTGAATAGAAGGCATATTGCTGTTGGCATTCTCATCTTGCTGTGCAGCTGGCCTGCCACGCTTCCCAGTCTGCTTCTTCCTCACTGGTTGCTTAGGCTTTGGGGGCCGTTTGGCTCTGCCCCCACGTTTCTGGCCCTGCTGAGACTCAGGAGTTTGCCTGCTGACATCCTCAGCAATCTGCGCCTCGGCCTGGAATTGCATGTGCGGACGCTGCTGTGATGCAGCAGCTCCTTCAGTGGATGCTGCAGCAGCTTCTGCGGCAGCTTCTGCAGCAGCTTCTGCACATGGCATGCCCAATGCCCCACTGTTAACAGCTGCTCGGTCCTCAGAGGCATGAGTAGTGTCATTACCACACACTGCTTCTGCAGATGCCACAACCTGGTCAACAGCAATGGAGTTCACTGAAGCTGTTGCTGCAGCTGTTGTTGGGCAGCCTTCCGCTTGACTGTTGTGTGCGTTTGAAGCTTCTTCTGCCTCTGTTGCCAAGGTTGCCTCCGGCTGGTGAGCCCTTGCTGCCAGCTCAGCTGCTGGGTCAACTGCTGAAGCAGCTGCTGGTTCTGTCATGACTGAAGCCGAGGCAGCCTCACTTGTGGCCACTGCTGAGTCAGCTTCTGCTTGCTCCATGACAGCTGGCAAGGTTGGCATTGCACTGGCCTCTGCCTTGCCTCTTCTTCCAGAGGCAGTACTGATGAACTCTGAAGCAACACTGTGAGCTGCTTGTGAGGTGCGAGCTGAGCTGCGAGTCTGTCTGCGTGTATGAGGCCTCACAGGCTGACTCGGTCTCAGTGGTTCACTCTGAGTTGCTTGCGCTACTGGCTGTCTGAGCTGATCTTCTGAGAGGTGAACAAAACTTAATGACTCAGTCTGTTCTGCCCTCAAACTGCTAGGGCCGATGAACTCAGCTTCTGTAGCTCTTGCCACTGCAGCTTGCTCACAAGCTTCTTGATGCTTGTCAAGCTCTGCAGGCTCAGCCTGCACCTGTGACTCACCAGTTGGCTGAGCCACACTTGCCAGCTCAAGCTCAGCTTGAGTCTGCTCAGCTTGAAGCAGACTCAAGCGAGAGGCAGCCTGAGTTTCGCTCAGCGCATCAGTCTCCCTCTGAGCCTGAGTCTCCTGAGCATCTGAAGCTGACTCAGCAGCTGTGTTCCTGAGTACAGCTGGCTCTAAGGACTGTTGCTGCTCCAGCAACCCATACTTCTGCTTCACTGCTGTGGCTCCTCCTGGCAGGGTGTAGGGCGCAGCATGAGGGGAAGGGTGGAAGAGGTGGGCAAGTGAGGGGGCTGGAGAAGCACCTTTGTTGGCCACACCAGGGTAAGGAGTCTTGGAGGTGCTTGCCTGCATGAAGATGACATGCTTTCAGTTGATACAAACAGAATCTGCATTATGTCAGATGTAACGAAGCTGAGTCAGCACAAGAACCTGCAGTACACTAGGCTACCAGTCAGCAGCTGATTAGCTTGCTTGCAGCAATTGACGCATTGATATACAAATCTCATGGTCCTTGACAGCTTGTCATGCTTCTGTCACGCTTCTATCTGCAGCTGCAAGGGGTGCTGCTAAACAGGCAATTGGCAATTAGTGTCTGCAGAGACACATGTCAAAGGCTGCTGCATTGCTCTGCTTATCTGCAGCATCAGCAGCCCAGTCCAGTTCACAACAATGCTGAAGTTAGTCCTTGCCAGCGGGCGTACCAGGGTTAGGGCAGGGCTGAGCCGAGCGGCCTCCTCCCTGGCCCAGGCCAGGGCCAAGGCATGGGGTGTGCCCCCTGCACCCCTCTGAGAGCCCCCCTTGGCCCCTGCCTGCATGACCCGCAGCAGGGCAGGGTTGGCAGAGCTGAGGTTGGCAGAAGCTAGGGCAGCTGTGGCAACCTCTAAACGCCGCTTCAGGGCAGTGTTCTCCTTCTTCGCAGCCTCCAGCTGTTGCTGGAGCATTTCAACCTCCATCTGACTGTTGGCCTGTGTGGCATCTCACACACTGTCATTCCTATTACACATTACACATGATGATGCAAGCATGCACAACTTGTCTATGCTGAAAGCGTGTCAAGATTGTCTCTCAAACAGCACTGCATGCATGCCTAGCTAGGATCCTGTGCATGTCAGCTTGCCATCTAAGCATTTGCATTTTGCATCAATAGCGCAAAGGCTGTGTGAACAGAGCATCAAACGCTGGGGCATGGGTGCCTGAGTTCGTGGTTCATCACACTTAGTTTCTGCGCCCAGAAAACCTGCAGGAACTTCTGATTCCAGTGCGGTGTTTGCAGACACGCAATGATTGAGCAAAAACAAGCGGAACTTCCAAACATGTGTGCTGACCTCAAGCTGTGTGACTTGTTGCTGGAGCTCTCTCTCCAGAGACTGCCTGAGTCCTTGAGCTGACTGAGCATGAGGCTGGTCAGCCTGACTGTTCATCTTCACCTGCTGCACCTCATTCCTGCACATGCCCACTTTCCTGAGGTGTTTACATCTTGCTGCCACTAGGAACCATTTATGGTTTGACCTCTTTGGGTCACTTGCATGCCGTCACATTTGCTTTCAGAAGTTGTCTGATGGACCCTATGCTGACTCCAGTGTCAAGCATATGTAGTTGATTGATTGAACGCTAGAAGATGCATTCTTATCATGTGCAAGCAAGGCTGGGACTTAGCCTCACAGCTGAGCCACCACTGCTAATCAACCTATGGTGTGAGGTATAGACAGCCTGAGAGCAAGCCTGACAAGGACCTGTTCAGCAAGATGTGACCAATATAAGGATCATCAAAAGATTCAACTTGAAGCTTTGCATGCAAGGAACCTCAACTTAGCAGGTGAGCAAATGTGATGTGCTGCATTGAATACATCACGCTGGAGACATACACTTACAATGCTTCAGGTGTTACAGCACAAAGCATGGCCATATGTAAACAGCCTACCTCAGATGCTCAGCCTCGAGTGCATGAGCTGCTGCTGCCTCCCGCACCTGCTGAGTCAGATTCTCAACTGCCGCCTGAGCTTCCTCAGCTATGCTGTGCAATACATTGACCACGTCTTGTATAACCTGCAGTGGGTCAGCAGCTACTGCAGCAGCTGCTGCTGCAGCTTCTGTGTCTGTATAAGAGGTGAAGGTCAGCTGACTGCTGTGCAAAGCCACAGATCGCCACTGCTCCTGAGCCTGCTCAAGCTCTGAGTTGCGCTTTTGGGCTTCTCTGAGCTGCTGAGTTGAGCTTTCATGAGCAGGCTCAAGCTGTAGAATCTGAGCCTGAGCTGCCTCCAGCTGCTGAGTCATATCAGCCAGCTGAGACTGCAGAGAAACTTGAGCCGTAAGCACTGACTCAGCAGCTGTAATCTGCTGAGCTTGAGTCAAGAGCTGCTGATCTGAGTCATGAAGCTGCTTCAGCAGCTTTTTGCGCTGATCCTGAGATGCAGTCAGGTCTTGCTGACTCTGCTGGAGCTGCTCAGACAAACTCTTCTTCTCTTCAGCATGAGCTGCCTCACTGGCTTGAGCCTGGCTCAGCAGGGCATCATGTGAGTGCCTGAGACCTGAGTAGGGTTCCAGAGCTGACTCAAGAGCCTGAGTCTTGCTGTGCAGCTCAGCTCGCAGCGCTTCTAGCTCACCATCGCGAGCTGTCAGCTGCTGAGCCATGCTGTGAAGCTCAGCCTGAGTGGCTTCTCCATTTGTCTGACTGTGAGAGGACTGGACAGGCGCAGCTGCTCTGCCTGATTTGGCCCCACCAGTCTTCCTCTTCTCCACAGCAGCTACTTCAGATGCCAATCGCTCCTGCGCGAGTGCTCTCCAGAATCAACACACAAACAAATGTAGACAAGGCCCATCACATTGCAGAGTCTGACCATGAAACACAATCTGTGAGGGGCCAGGTCACTGTGTAAGATTCTGCTTGTCATATACATCTTGGGCTACCACTACCACTACCATTAGCAGTACAGTAGAACAAGACCCTGCCGGCGTCTAGCAACATGCAGGCTTGATTTCACGAGTTTGTTTACCATCCGCATGATGGCCTACCACGTTAGTGGACTACCACCCTCTCAGTGTCTACCACTATCCAGTCTTGCCTCCATTGATATGCAAATAGGCGGACAGGGAACAGTAGCAGTGCACAAATCAGCATCCAGCATGACCAGATGACCAATCCAGCAACCAGATGACTGCACCTGGTGGGACAAGGCAAGCAAACTCCATGCTCGATTGACAAGCATGCCAGTGCACATCAGCTGAGCAATGGTGTTTTGCATGTGCTGCTGGCTTCTGACACAATGGAAGCAATTGGAAAGCTGATGCGCACAGTTGAGGACGAGCGCATACCTTGTAATTGGCTTCCATGTCATGCAGGAGCGAGGCCATCTCAGTGCTCACTTCCTCCCTGATCTCAGTCTCAGCTAGAGCACAGCGCTCCTCAGCCGCCACCAGCTGCAGAAGCCAAATATTCATTTGAACAGTGTTTGGCCAGTGATTCAACTTAGATATGCCACAGAGTCAGGACATTTATTGTGTTTGGACTGCCTAAATGATATGGAAGTTGCCTATGAGGTGCTAGCAAAGAGAGATCACATCTCTGATGCAGGCAAGGCTTGTGGATGCCATATGCACAACAGCTGCCGATGACAAAAAGGAGCAGCCATCTCTGTCAGCAACAACTCCCAGAAAGTTGTTTGATCATAGCGCTCTGCTTATCATCCGCCGCTGACAGCACAAGACAGTGAGCATGTCAGACGATGCATATTGTACCAGAACTGCACAGAGGTCTCTTCCGTGCTCCACTTGCATTTCACTGTCTGAATTTGTGCCAGCTAGAGCACAGCCCGCAACCAGCCACATCAGTGGTGATGGTCGCAGGCATCTGCAGGTGCATTGACAAACCAAAACCAAGAGGATTAGTTGCAGCTCGACCGGTCTGGGCCCAGCTGTTGGTGACCATGAAAAGATGACCGTCCCAAAGTCGCTGTTGTGGGTACTTGTATGCGCAGTTTAGGCTGTCTAGACATCCAGATTCAGAGTCGGTTTAGCTCAGTGGTAGAGCAGCTGGCTGCAGTCCAGCAGGTCATTGGTTCAAATCCGGTAGCCGACTACGCTTTTTGGCGGAAATGCTGACAGGAAAGAAGCGACTGGACCACCACTCACGCCGGCAAGCTGTTCTCGTGTGACATGACTCGTGCTCAAGCAAACAGCACATATGGAGATACTGTATCTCGGATACATGAAGTCACATCTGCCTCGCAGCAGATCACCACAAGATTCTCTGTATACTCTCCCATTCAAGTTGTTTAACAAATGGCCCTGATCTTACAATCAACATATGCCAAGGGACTCTCTGTGTAGAACACAAGCTGCAAGACCTGCATGTCTTTTGTTGTCAAGCACAGGCAGCCAGGCGTTTCTTGCCACTCACCTGGTCATGCAGGCAGCGCACTTCTTCTTCCAGCTCCTGCACCACCTCGGATTCCTCTTCTGCATCACTGCTGCAGCTGCTAGCATATGCCTCTTCCTCGCCCACCTCAGCATCAGCGCTGAGGGCCTCTGGCAGGGGTGCTGCATCACTTGCTGGCTTAGCTGATGGGCTACACTTCCTCTGCTTCTTCAGAGGTCCCAAGTTGCTGCATTGCACACGCAGCTGTGAGCTCAGGTCTGCCAAAGAAGAAATTCCTCGACGTCGTGGTTGCCAGTCATTACCAACATACAAGTACAAGATTAGGAACTGTTCAGAGGTCCACCTGAAATGAGGATCATGATAAGCAGTGCTTGCTGGTTGGCAAGTAGACCGTTCCATCCTTCCTGTAGTCTCTTTGACAAATCTTGCATAATGAGTGTGACAATGCTAATTCCTCCTGCCTATGAACGGCGTACAGGCACATGATCTCTGCAAGATGTAGCATTGCTAAACAGTATACTGGAGTACTTGCTCTTGGCCACAAACCAGGTGCCTGCCTGTACTTGTTTCACTGTCTATGCATTCATCAGTTTGTCATATTAATGTCCTCCCCTAGTGCTCACATGCAAACAGGCCTGTTGCTGCATTCTAGATGCAATCAAAGGATCAGGCAATAGATGATCTGCAGGTTGTGTTGCTCACCTGGGGACAGGCTCCAATCTGGGGGCCCTCTTCTTGGTGATGTTGGGGCTGATGGCTTTCAGGGCCCTGATGGGCGCCTCAGCCCTTGCAGCTGTGCCAATCTGGGTGGCCAGTGATGCATACTGCAGCATTACAAGGAGAAGCCAGTCAACTTCAATAAGAAAAGGCCAGTAATGCAATTTGCAGCAGTACAAGGACCACCCAGTCAACTGCCAATACAAAAGAAGGCCAATAATACAAGTTGCAGCAGTACAAGGAGCACCCAGACAACTTCCAATAGTAATAATAAAAGGCCAGTGATACATAATATAGCAGCACATGGAGCACCCAGTCAATTTCCTCACCTGGAAAGCCGGTGATTACAGCAGTACAAGAAGCATCCTGACAAGCTTCCCAAATAAAAGGTCCAAGATGCATACTACAGCAGTGCTAAGAGCACCCACTCAGCTTTCCACACATAGTGTAGATACATAGTGTATGTAGCAGTACAAGAACCATGCTCACAAAGTTCCCAAACTCAGCTTTCCACACATAGTGTATATACATAGTGTATGTAGCAGTACAAGAACCATGCTCACAAAGTTCCCAAACAAAAGGCCAGTGATGCACACTACAGCAGTACAAGGAGCACCCAGTCAACTTCCAATAAAAAAAAAGGCCAGTGGTACATGTTGCAGCAGTACAAGAAGCATCCAGTCAAATTTCCCGAGCGCAAAGCCAATGACACACACTACAGCAGTACAAAGAGCACCCAGGCAACCTCCCCGAAAGGAAGGCCAACATTACATACTACAGCAGTACAAGGAGCACCCAAAGATCCCAATTTGTGGTGCTGGGAATTGGAGGCATCACTGCTGCTAACCCATACAGCAGTTGTCTGGCGGTGATTGGCCAACGCTACATCTCGTATATCAAGGGCCTGAGGCACTGTCCCACAGACACAGACACACACACTCACAAACACATCATTGTGTGCATCTGAGCAAGCATCAATGGTAGCGGTGAGCCATTGTCTTTTGTGTGGCAGCAGAGCATATGACAGCTTGCATCAACTCATTGCCTTTACTTTGCCTTCATACAGAGCTGTCTTGCTTTGACGTTGAGCAGCTGCAGTCCTTGGTCTTTGATGTTACTTGGGCGGCAAGTGCCCACACATGAGTGTTGCAGAACAGACTTGGTTGTAGATACGGAGCAGCAGGAAATGAGATGAATTTGGGAGTGGTATGCTGATCTGGTCTGATTCTGCTCTGATCTTGATCAGCTATATCTTCTGCAGCATGCATGGGTCGATGAGGCCAAGTCACCATTTGTGAATGCTATTGCGGTATTGATGTGCACAGAATGCTTGGGCTTCTGTTTTTGGTCAACAAGGGGTGCAGTTTCTGTCCATGCCAATGCGTCTGTGACACCTTGCGCTGTTGGTGCACACCCCTCGAGCGCAAATCAATGTGTCTAATGTCTGTAGATGTTGGCGAGCAGAGCTAGATTTGCAAACACCTAGTAGCTACATAGCAAAAAGCAGCTTGCACATCTGCAAGGTTTCATTGGTGTCGCTTTAGAATGCTTAGCTCTGGGGCCAGCAAGCATGTATTGCAACAGGAGGTGAAGGGGCTTGCCTTGCTTTCTCTGTAGGGCACCAGCTTGGGCTCAGCTGCCCTGTGCTGCTGGTTCCAGCGCAGGGCTTCCAGGCAACGCCCTAGCGTCATCAGACTGGCATTGATTGCTACACTTTCCCTGCGCAAGCCTGCCTTGTTGTCACACCTGACTTGCTGTCATGCAGCATGAACAGACCTTTGAAGGTTGCACATCCGCAACTCTTGATCAGCGTGAAGACCAGGAAGCCTCAGTTCTCAAAAGAGACAAAGGGCAAAAGCGGGACCGTGCATTGTGGGG
>JAABUK010007245.1_pt1 | contig 16094 bp, 9 predicted proteins | sample 5559141 | NCBI WGS metagenome assembly JAABUK01 (sample SAMN10711869, study PRJNA513367) | rock metagenome | isolation source: Antarctica rocks | place: Antarctica: Victoria Land, Pudding Butte nord | collected 2016-01-03
CATTTTACTGCTTGCCTTAAATGCATGCCAGAGCCAGGCTCATTCAAAAGTTCGCAGTTACGAAAATACGAAAACCTACCCCGATGAAAAACTTAACAATTACTGAACAGAATAACGTAAGTAAATATTTAAGTTAAATAAATCATACTATTATGAATTTAAAAAAAACAGGATACAATCTTGGTGTCATTGCTACTATAATCGTACTGATATAGATAGGGATATTCAAATTTACCGCAGGCGAGGCTATGGCTATAAAAGGCTTTGTCAGCCACAGTTTTTTAATGAGCTGGATGTATAAGGTATTTTCCCTTCAAATGGTTTCTAACCTGATAGGCGTTTTCGAAATTGTTACAGGCATCCTTTTAAGTCCAATACACTCTTTCTTCATAAGTAGGCATTACTTTACGATAGATATATTGAATTACACCTTGCTGGCTGATATTAGCAAGTGAACAGTACAGGCTATAACCGCCCCTGTCTTCAGCCCTTTCTATGAATCCCAAAATAACCATGACTTTTTTCTCCCTGGCGATTTCACAAATCCGGTTAAGGTCACCGGAAGCAACAGATACAGCCTGGCAGGCATAATAAGCATAGAGTTCTTTTTGAACCGAAGAATTGAAAGCATCGCCATTCGTTAGTTCTATCCAGAAAGGATAGCCGGGCAGCAGCACCTTGCCGAAAATAACCAGGTCACATTGCCGGCTGGCTGCATCGGTCAAATAAGCTAACATCTTTTTGGTAGTAGCTTCACGGTTAAGAAAAACAGGCGCAATCTGCGCCATACCGATGGTTGAGGATGATTTCATGTTTATTTTAAGATACTACATTCAATGTCGTTGAGTTAAGAGAGTTCATGATTTATTTTCTTCGTTCCGGTTAGGAACGGAATGTCGGGTAGAAAAAAATTAATAATTATATGTTGTTCCGGTTAGGAACAACCTGTAAGTTGCAACAGGTAAAGTAACATTCAAAGAGTACATTCAAATATAATCATTCCTCTATAAGCACATGCTGGTCCTAACCGGAACAGCCCATCCTTTTATTATTTTCTACAGACATTCCGTTCCTAACCGGAACGAAGGCATGACTCAATATTCTTAAGGTCAACGACATTGATACTACATTATTGCTGCTAAGATATAATTAAACACAACACTTTTACCTGAGTTGGTTGTCCGGAAATATAAATCCAACATTTCCTAGCACGGTTTTACTTGTTACATATCAAAAACAAGCAGAGTGAGGTAAGATTCTATTTCCCATTGTGAAGCTAACCCAGGTGCATCATTTTATTGGTAAGTTAATTCAACCATAACCAAATTAATTCCTTATTTCAAACCTGTATATTTGATAAACTTTGTTGAATAAAGCTACAAATGCTCAAAAATATATCAATGGTACCCTTACTCGCTTCTGGAGATAAAATAAATTATTTAAAGATTGGTGACAGGATCAGGATCATGCGGTCAAATCAAAAACGCACCTTACAGGAAATAGCGGATGCCTGTGATCTTTCAAGGAGTATGATATCTAAAATTGAAAATAATAAAGCGGTGCCTTCTGTTGCTGCATTGGTAAAAGTTGCCCATGCACTTGGTACCAATATTTCCAGCTTACTGGAACATGATGCTTTTTTAAACGCCATCTTAACTTCCAGGAAAAAGGCGGAAGAAAATCTTACACTCACCGATAAAGGGTACTATATATATCCCTACGGTTCTGAATATCATGAAAAGAAAATGCAGCCTTTTTTATTTGTTGCCAGGAAGGGTGAAGTAAAACAACACGAAGTGTCGCATGAAGGAGAAGAATTTATTTATGTGATCAATGGACAAATGAAAATGCAGGTAGGAAAAATGGAATATCTTTTAAAGCCCGGTGACAGCCTGTATTTCAGTTCACTTCAAAAACATGGTATCATGCCTGTTTCTAACGAAGTTACTTACCTGGATATTTTTGTATAACCTCATCCGCATTTTTTTATAACCACGGAGTCCTTGATGAATTTGCAAATTCAAACATCAGGTTAAGATAACTGATTAAGTCGCACTGCACATTAGTTATTTTTGAACCACTGAGACACGAGGCACGAAGAGGCACAAAGATCTTGTTCATTTGTTTTACTTTTCAAAAAAACTCTTTGTGCTTCTTTGTGCCTCCGTGTCTCAGTGGTTCAAAAACTCTTTGCAAACCTGAAGTTTAATTTGTTTTCGAATGTAGTTATATAGGAGGAAACGCCGTTTGCTCTGCGGTAAAAAAAAATGATACCGTTGAATAATTTCAATAGTAGTGATTAAAGTTGTGTCTTTTCTTAATGAAAAAATAAATTTTTCTTCATTAAAAAATCTTCTATATTTGATTCAACATTGTTGAATATAAGTAAATGTTGCATTTTCATCCGTTCCACTTCTATTGTAAATAATAATAGTGTTATTAATCTATAAGGCTTTTTGATTAGCAATAATAAGCTTACAAAAATTTACAGCTTTAGAATAAAACGATTCCAGGCTACCTATTCAAACACGACTAAAACTACATTGCCATGAATCTCCGATTGCCTGTATGGAAGATTATTGCTTCCTTCAACTGGCTTAGCTATCCTCAGGTCAATAAATTCAAATTATTATTTTTACTTCCCGGTATTTTATTTACAATATCCCTTTGTGCACAAAATATTAAAGTTACCGGAAAAGTAACCAGGGGTGATACCGCGCTTGAAGGTGTAACTGTAAAAGTAAAAAGTAGTAACACTGCCACAAAAACAGATGATAGGGGTGAATTTTCAATTAATGCCCATCCTGATGCAACACTGGTATTCAGTTATATAGGTTCTACAACACAGGAAATCAAGATATCGGGCAGAACCCGCATTGATATAGGTTTGGAAGCAGAAAGCCAGCAACTGAACGATGTAGTGGTTGTGGGATATGGAACCCAGAGAAAAGGTAGTATTACCGGTGCGGTAAGTTCTATTAAAGCTGCTGACCTCATCCGTACACCTTCTTCTACAACGTCGGGTGCCCTGGTAGGAAAAATGCAGGGGATCACAGCCCGCCAGCAAACAGGAAGACCCGGAGCAGGCACCACTATTCAGATACGTAATTTAGGCAGTCCTTTATTTGTGATAGACGGAGTTCCTCAAAGTGAAGGCCAGTTTAATAATATTGGATTGGAGGATATTGAAAACATCTCGGTTTTAAAAGATGCTTCAGCATCCTTGTATGGATTTCGGGCCTCTAATGGTGTGGTGCTGGTAACTACCAAAAAAGGTAAATCATCGATAAAGAATTCCCTTAACGTCAGCACTTATTATCAGCTTCAAAATATTACCCGTTATATCTCAGCGTCCAGTGCTGCAGATTATGTGCGTGCCCTTGCTGAAGCTGAACAGAATGCCGGTTTAACGCCCACTACAACACCGGAGATTTTAGAAAAATGGCGGCAGGGTACTGAAAAAGGCTTCCAGGGTACTGACTATCGTAATTATATTTTAAAGAAAAATGCACCGCAGCAATATATGAATGTAAGTTCCAGCGGTGGCAATGATAAAATGAATTATTATCTTTCACTGGGAGGGCTATCCCAGGATGCCGTATTAAAGCAATATAATTTTAAACGTTATAATTTTCAGTTCAATGTTGAAGGCACTATAATTAAAGGCGTTAAGCTGGGTGCACAATTAAGCGGCAGGATAGAGTCCCGCCATGAACCTGCTTCCACTACAACGGGAAATACTTATGATAATCCGTTTCTTGCTATCTTAACAATGTGGCCAACTGAAAGATTGTATGCTAATGAAAACCCTGATTACATTAATGCAGATGTAAACAATCCTTCACGCAACCCGCTTATCTACAATGAAAAAGTGATCGGTAAACAGGATAATGTCTGGAACAATTTTGCCAGTATATTCTACGCAACTTTTGATCTTCCTTTTGGCATCTCGGCAAAAGCTACTTATTCTTACAATTACAAACAAAACAAAAATGAGCTGCAGCGAAATTCTTTTAGCACTTATTCCTACAAACCTGCAACGGATACCTATGTAGCAGTTCCCTTTAACCTTGCGCTTCGTAACAAAAGCAGGGAGGAGATCCAGGAAAATTTTGCCCAGTTTCAATTGAATTATAGCAAAGGCCTGGGCGAACACAATATTGCTGCTATGGCGGCTTATGAGTATGCGAGCGCCACTGACCAATCCTTAAGCATCAGTTCTATTCCTCCTACAAATTATACTCCGCTCATCAATTTATTAAACATTAACGGATTCACTGACACTTACTCTATAACAAAGCGTGTATCCTTTATCGGTAGGTTCAATTATGATTATAAACAAAAATACCTGCTGGAATTATTAGGACGCTATGATGGCTCGCATTTATATGCACCCGGAAAAAGATGGGGACTGTTCCCGGGAATTTCAGCAGGCTGGAGAATCAATGAAGAAAACTTTTTTAGTGACCGGTTTCATAAAATCTTTTCCAATTTAAAGCTGCGTGCTTCATGGGGCAGAACCGGCCAGGAACGCGGTGTGAATGCGTTTGATTACCTGCCAGGTGGAAATTTTGGAAGCGGCAGTTATGTGTTTGATGGCGGACTTACTACAGGTATCGGTGTCCGTGGGTTACCTATCACAAGCATAACCTGGGTTACCAGCACCATTAAAAATATTGGACTGGACATTGGATTATTCAATAACAAGCTAACAGCGGAATTTGATGTATTTGCAAGGGACCTTTCCGGCATACCTGCACCAAGATATGATGTACTGGTTCCTAGTGAGGTCGGCTATACATTGCCTGCTGAAAATTTAAACTCTGAAAGAACGGAAGGAGTGGAAGGTATCATCACCTATGCTTCAAAAGCTGGGAAGATCGGATATTCCCTCAGTGTTAATGGAACCCTGGGGCGAAGAAAAATTGTTGATGTGTATAAGCCCCGCTTTGGTAATTCCTGGGATGAATACCGAAATCAGACAGATCACCGCTGGGCTGATATCCATTGGGGTTACCAGGTGATAGGACAGTTTCAATCCATGGAACAAATCAAAGACTACAAGATTAACAATGACGGGCAGGGTAATAGAACATTGTTACCTGGAGACCTTATGTTCAACGATGTAAACGGTGATGGTGTTATCAGCAATCTTGATGAAAGGCCCATAGGTTACTCCGTGGGTGATGGAAGCACCTTCGGCGGGCCAACGCCTTACATGAGCTTTGGCATGAGCGGAGGCATCAATTATAAAGGATTCAATCTGAACACCGACTGGGCAGGCGCTACCATGCAATCTTATTATCGCATCTTCGAATTAGCCATTCCATTTCAGGCAGTTCATAATGCGCCTGAATATATTTTTAACGACCGCTGGCACCGGGCCGATTTATTTAATCCTAACAGCGCATGGATTCCGGGTCGGTATCCTGCAATAAGAAGAACGGGTTCCGGCTCTCATGTGAACTATGTAAACCATAGCGATTACTGGATCACCAACATTAATTACTTCCGGCTGAAAAACCTGGAGCTGGGATATACACTACCGAAAAATATTATCAGCAAATTCCGTCTTTCCATGCTTAGAGTGTATGTTACCGGCACCAACCTGTTTTCATTCGATAACATGAAAGATATTCAGATAGATCCTGAAATTTCACAGAATAATGGCCTGGTATACCCGGCATTAAAGCTGTATACATTCGGGATTAATTTAACGCTTTAAATAAATAAGATGAAAAGTTTTATAAAACTTTTTGCGGGAATCATAATTGTATTGGGTACTTTTTCCTGTAAAAAAGAACTGCTGGATACATCGTCTCAAACAATCTTTACAGATGAACAGATATGGAAAGATCCTAAGCTTATTTCAGGTGTACTGGCAAACCTTTACGACCGGTTGCCGAAATATGCTTCACTGGCCGTAGGCTCTGAAAATTTTACCATATTTGATGAGGCTATGTGGTCGGGGTTGAGTAATAACGATTTGGAGATAAGGAATAATCTTGTTAATTATGCTTACGACCGTTGGAGCTTATGGGACTTTGGATTTGTGAGGGATGTGAATGTGTCAATAAACAATATCACTGAATCAAGCTCGGTAGCACTTACTCCCTTACTTAAAAAACAATTTATCGCGGAACTGCGTTTCCTGCGGGCGATGGATTATTTTGAAATGGTGAAAAGAATGGGGGGTGTTCCGATCATCACCAAACAACTGATCTACGATTTCAAAGGTGATCCTGCTTATCTTCAACAGCCCCGTAACAAAGAGGAAGAAGTGTATGAATTTATTGCAAGCGAAATTGATGCTATTAAAGATGACCTTGGCAATACAGGCAGCAAGCGGCAGGCAAATAAATATACTGCCCTTGCCTTAAAGAGTCGTGCCATGCTATATGCAGGTTCGCTGGCACGGTATAACAATGCAGCCGGCTTCACAAAAAGCGCTACACCGGGTGGCGAAGTTGGCATGGCAGCGTCAAAGGCGGTTGCATACTATCAGAAATCACTTGACGCTTCAAAAGAAATTATTAACAGCGGGGCTTATGCGCTGTATAAAACAAATCCTAACGCTGGTGACAATTTCTATGATGCCCTGGTTAATAAGAATAATAATAGTGAAGTGATTTTTGCAACGGATTATCTAAAGTCGCAAGGCAGAAGACATGCTTTTACTTTTAACAATATTGCCCGTTCTCTTTTTGAAGATGGCGGCCAGGGATCATCTTCTATCTCACCATCATTAAACCTCGTGGAGAGTTTTGATTACCTGGATGGCACATCAGGAGCGTTAAAAGGTGTAGGCACCGGAACAAACACTGCTTCAGGTCAGGCCAACTGGATATTCTATACCAATCTGCAGGATATATTCGCCAATAAAGATGCCCGCCTTTACGGAACAATCATGTACCCTGGCGTATCATTTGGAGGGAAGCCATTAAAGATGCAGGCTGGCGTGTATACCTGGAATGCATCAACAAATAAGTACGATAGAACGGAAGGCGCATTAAACAGCAATTATACTGACGGCAAACTACTTACTGGGCTTGATGGGCCGAGCCGCACTACCACGTTTGTTTCCAATACCGGATTTTATTTAAGAAAATATATTGATGGAACAGCTGGCGCCAGTACATCGGCGCTTCAAAGCGATACCTGGTGGATCGTTTTCAGATTAGGTGAAGTGTATCTAAATGCAGGTGAAGCAGCTTTTGAATTAGGTCTTACGAACGATGCATTAACTTATATCAATGCCATCAGGCAAAGAGCCGGATTCCCCGCTAATAGCCTTACATCATTAACCATACAGAAAATTCAGAATGAACGTAAGGTAGAGCTGGCTTTTGAAGATCATCGCCTTTGGGATTTGATTAGATGGAGGATAGCTGATAAATTATGGGATGGTACGGCCACCAATCCTGACGCTAATATATATGCGCTGTATCCATACCGTATTATCAGGCCGGGACATCCTAATGATGGCAAATATGTTTTTGACAAAATCATTGCACCGAGATTTAAGGCCCCAAGATTTTTCAGGCCAGGAAACTATTACTCAGCTATAGCACAAAGTGTTATTGATAACAATCCGAAGATAATCCGGAATCCGTTTCATTGATAGCTTTCAATTATGTAGGTATGAGGTATGAGGTAGCGCCTTAATATTAGTATTAATAAAATCAGTGTTAATTATTTGATTTTATTCTTTGTGCTCCTTGTGGATTAATCTTTGTGCCCTTAGTGGTTAGATGTAACCACGGAGGCACAAAGATTAACCCACAAAGAGCACAAAGAGAGACTGTATTCAGAGCTGATAACATTTTTCATGACTTTATATAACCTTCAACAAATAATAAACCCTGAAAGTAATCGCACGATAAAATTTCAGTTCTGTAAACATCTAATAAAAATGAATGCTTGATTATATGAAAAATAACAACTACCTATACACGATACTGTCATTACTCATTTTTATACTTGCCGGATGTGAAAAGGATAATCGAACACCGCCGCAATCTTCATTAAAGGGCCGGGTTGTTTATAACAAAGAACCTATTGGTGTCCGCTCAGGTGGCGTAAGCTTCGAAATATGGCAGCACGATTACCAGCTCTTCAGAAAGATAGCTTTGAATATAGCGCAGGACGGTAGCTTTGCCGCATTGCTTTTTGATGGTGATTATAAACTGGTAAGGGCTAAAGGCGCAGGCCCATGGGCCGACAATTCAGACTCGATAGATGTTCATGTAAGTGGCGCCACCTCGATTGATATTCCTGTTGATCCATATTTCGTTATCAGGAGCGAGACTTTTGTAAAAAGCGGTTCCACTATCACTGCAACATTTACTGTTCAAAGAGTAAACACTTCTAATACGCTGGAGGCTGTAAGAATATACATTGGTCCTAATTATATCCTGGATCAAAATAACAATTCAGCAAACGCACAAAAGGCTGTGCCAATAGATCTTTCAGTCCCGGTAACGTTATCAGTTGCCATTCCCGCATCTTTGGCGGCAGAAAATTATATTTACGCAAGGGTAGGCGTAAAAACAACCGGCATCAACGAGCTGATGTATTCTGCCTCTCAAAAAGTTCAGCTTAAATAATGGCAGTACCAAATTGTTACAATATGCACCTCAACCGGCTTATAATATTATCTTTTCTTTTTGCAACGGTTTGCATTCAGGCGCAACAAATAACTGTTGAGGGGCAACCTGCTCAGCTTGATATTCGAATGGCCGGTAAACACAGTATTCGTATTACCATTAAACCGCTAAGCTTTAAACAAGATGTTCCTTTTAGTCCTGCTCTTAGTGACCTGAAATATCCGTCACCTGTTATCAGCATCCGAAGTATAAATAAAATAATTAAAAAACCTGTTGGTGAATTCCTGTTAGAAGTAAGTCCAAAGCCCCTGACCATTACCGTTACCAATAAACAAGGCCAGCCCGTTCAACATATTATATTCAATGAAGATGGAAAGATGTCTTTTAAATTGAATGACCAGCCAATACTGGGAATGGGGGAAGGTGGACCAAAACCTGAAGCGAATGTAAACTGGCGTGAGCTGCCGGTAGAATATGACCGTCGTGGCCGTTATCATAAGATGGAACCCCGGTGGCAGGCAGATGCTTATGGATCACGCAACCCCGTAGCAATGCTGATTGAACCAGGCGCGTGGGCAATTTTTGTGGTTGCTCCCTGGGTAGAGGTTGATCTGCGTAATAAGGACCAAGGCATGTTTATTCCCTGGAAGCCTACCGGTAAAGAAGCCGTTCCCCAAACAGTAAAAAACCAGGGACTCAGCCAAGGCAAAGGGCTGCCACCTATAGATAAAATTGTTCCTGGATTGTACGATTTTTTTGTTTTCGATGCCCATGATCCTGCGCAGTTCATGAAAGATTTTTCAATAATAACCGGTCCGGCAGCGATGCCACCTAAATGGGCATTAGGCTATATGCAGTCGCACCGTACGCTTGAAGACGATAAACAAATGTTAGGAATTGTTGACAGCTTCCGTGCAAAAAAGATTCCTCTCGATGCAGTTATTTACCTCGGTACAGGATTCACACCAAGGGGCTGGAATAAACCACAACCTTCTTTCGAATTTAATCCGCAGGTTTTTAAGCGCGATCCCAAAGCCTATATTTCGGATGTGCATGCCCGTAATGCGAAAGTGGTATTGCACATGGTTCCCTGGGACAGGGATAAATTATCCAGCCTCCATGGAAATATTCCTGCCCATCCGGGTGAGACATTGGATGCTTCACATATTCAAAATTATTGGAAAGAACATATGGACCTGGTGAATGCAGGTATTGATGCTTTCTGGCCCGACGAAGGAGACTGGTTTAATTTATACGAACGCATTAAGCGCCACCAGTTGTACTACCAGGGTCATCTTTCAGCTAATCCCAATGTTCGTCCCTGGAGCTTGCAACGAAACGGTTATCCGGGCATTGCACAATGGGGCGGATGGGTATGGTCTGGTGATACGGAATCTTCCTGGAAAACTTTGGAGGCACAGATAGCCGTTGGACTAAATTATTCGATGAGCATCGGACCTTTCTGGGGGTCTGATATTGGTGGCTTCACACCATCACCCGATAAAACCGCTGAGCTGTATGCAAGATGGTTCCAGTTCGGTTCATTCAATGCCTCCTTCCGGTCGCACGGCAGAACCTGGATGACCAGCCTGCCCTGGGGTTTCGGACTAAAAGATATGGGGCCCGTTGAAGTTGGGCCCCAAAACAAGATCCTTCAATCGGAAATGAATAATCCAACATTGGAGCCTGTAACCAAAAAATTCGCAGAGCTACGTTACCAGCTTTTACCTTATACTTACACGTTAGCCTGGGAGGCCCGTAATTCGGGAATGCCCATGATGCGTGCCATGTGGTTACACTATCCTGACGATATCAATTGCAAAAAATCAGGTGATCAGTATCTATGGGGCCGCGATATGCTTATCGCGCCGGTTTATAAAAAAGGCGCTACTACACGTGATGTGTACCTTCCTGAAGGCGATTGGTACGACTGGTGGACCAATACAAAACAAACAGGTGGTATAATGGTTACCAGTAAGGTAGATATGTCTATGATACCTATCTATGTGCGTGCCGGCGCTATCATACCTTTCGACACTATTCGTCAGTATACCGGAGAGTTAGTGAACACTCCCACAACACTGAAAATATATCGTGGTGCCGATGGGCAATTTACCTTATATGATGATGATGGAATCAGCCAGGATTATCTTCAGGGAAAAGGTTGCTGGACTGAAATTTATTGGAATGAAAAAAGTAAAGAGTTAACGATAGCGCCTAACCCGCCAAAAGGATCTAAAAATGACAATAATAAACGCATCTTTATAATTCAATTGATACCGGGTAATGAAACAAAAATGATATCGTACAATGGACTGCCCGTTAAAGTGAAATTTTAATATAAGTGTTATGTTAATCGTAAATTCACAAGTAGGCCACAAAGACACGGAGACACAAAGGCGCGCGAAGGGATTTTTTTTATGATAATTTGTGGCTTAGTGCCTTTGTTGCATTTAATGCAATTATTGATACGTATGTCCTAACGGTAGGCTTAGCGAAGGAGGGTTCATCAGTCAGGAAATCAATACCAAGCGGCATTCTGCTGAAAGCTGATAGCTTACGGCTGATAGCAAATGCATTATTTTATAGTAAACATGACATATATCATCTAAAAATAAATGAAGAGCATACAATGAAAATACAATCAATAAGAACTAAACTGTATCAGTGGAAAGGGCCTGTAAAAACAACAGATACTATCTTTGCAACTCCATTAAGCATCCTGCCATTCCAGGATGATGCACAGGCACCGTTTCGCTTTTTCAGCTGGCTGGTAGTAGAAATTGAAACAGATGAAGGTCATGTAGGCTATGGCAATGCAGGCCTGTGCCCAGATATCACCAAGCATATTATCGATTCAAAACTAACCTCATTATTATTGAACGAGAATCCACTTAACACAGAATATCTGTTTGAAAAGATGTTCCGCTCAACGGTAGCATTTGGAAGAAAAGGCGCCGTGGCGGCGGCTATCAGCGCCGTGGACATTGCCTTATGGGATATTAAAGGTTTAGCAGCTCAGCAACCGGTGTTTATGCTGATGGGCGGCAGAACCAAGGCTTTTATACAAACTTACTACAGCCGCCTGTATACACGTGACCTCGATAGCCTGCAGCAGGAAGCGGCTCATTATAAAGCCGAAGGATTTTCCGGTATGAAACTGCGATGCGGCTACCCGCTTACCGAGGGGAAAAAAGGTATGAAGAAAAATATTGAAATGGTAAAAGTGGTGAGGGAAGCAGTGGGGGATGATGTAGACGTTATGCTTGAAGCCTATATGGGGTTCAACTATGCTTATGCAAGAGAATTATTAAGAGAATTAGAACCCTTCAATCTTCGCTGGGCAGAAGAACTATTGTTACCCGATGAAATACACAATTTCGCTAAATTAAAACAGCAAACCAGCATTCCGCTTTCAGGTGGTGAGCATGAATATACCCGGTATGGTTTTCATGATTTGCTGCAGGCAGAAGCACTGGATATTTTTCAGTTCGATACCAACCGAGTGGGCGGATTTACAGAAGCACAAAAGATATGTACCATGGCGCTTATGCATGGTGTTGAAGTGATCCCCCATGGCGGACAAATGCACAACCTGCATGTGGTTATGAGTTCCTTTGCCTCACCAATGGCTGAATATTTTCCGCAGACAGAAATTGAAGTGGGCAATGAAATGTTCTGGTATATCTTTAATGGTGAAGCCATAGCAGAAAACGGCCAGCTGCAATTAGACGATACAAAGCCAGGCGTAGGGTTAACTTTAAAAGAAGATTACCTAGATCAGTTTAACATTATTGATAAACCATATTAGTGTAATGTTAAGCGCAAAATTCTGTATAACTTGCTATCAGCTGTCAGGAAAATCAGTACCCGTAACGTTCCTCCTGACGGCTGACACCTGACTGCTGATAGCCCATAACATCATCATACAATCAACACACAATAACGCATGTCTTACACAAGCATTCTTGATCTGTTTATACTGACCGGACAATCAGCATTAATAATTGGCGGTAATCGCGGACTGGGACTGACTATGGCAAAAGCGCTGGCTGAAGCGGGCGCTAACATTTCAATAGCAGCAAGGGATGAAAGCGAAAATAAAAAAACCGTTTTTGAAATTGAATCATTGTTCAATGGAAATTACATGAGCTGCCGTTGCGATGTAACTGTTGAACAGGATATAAAAGATGCAGTAACGCGAACCATTGAACGCTTTGGCAAAATAGATATCCTAATCAATTCGGCAGGCATTAACATCCGCGGCTCTATCGGGAGTTTAACAGTTGAAGATTTCAATAGTGTGCAGCAGGTTAATGTAACAGGAACCTGGATCGCCTGCAGGGAAGTAATACCCTTCATGAAGAAGAACGGTTATGGAAGGATCATCAACATCGGGTCCATGCTTTCTGTAACCGCCATCTCTGATCGTACGCCCTATGCTACCAGTAAGGGAGCCGTCCTGCAACTGACGCGTGCTTTAGCCATTGAATTAGCCAGTGAAAAAATTACTGTTAACGCCATCTTACCCGGACCATTCGGCACAGACATGAACCTTCCATTAATGAACGATCCTGAGAAATATAAGGCCTTTGTTTCAAGAATACCGATGGGCCGCTGGGGTGAATTGCATGAAATAGCTGGTATTGTACTATATCTTGCCAGTCCGGCTTCCAGTTATACCACAGGTGGTGGCTTTTCTATAGACGGTGGTTGGACCGCTACTTAAAAATCTGATAATTATGAGATCAACACGGATAGTACAATTATACCATCCTTCCGAAGGAAGAAAGATAGCCCTGGTAGAAGAACCTTTTTTAAGGCTGATAACAGATACAGGTTCTGTGTATGAATTAGCGCTCGATGCCATCCAGCTACAAAAAGATATTATAACAGTAATCAACAGCCTCATATCGGAAACACAGCTTGATTACGAATCCATTTACCAGGGAAAAAGTGACTGGCAAATTTTGCCTTCTTTTGATCATCCTGATAATCCTTTGTTCTGCCTGGTATCCGGCACCGGATTAACACACAAAAACAGTGCATTGAACCGGCAGATGATGCATGTGTCTGCAGAGAACAAACCTACCGACAGCATGCTTATGTATCAATGGGGTGTTGAAGGGGGCAACCCGCGTAAGGAATCAATAGGCGTGCAACCTGAATGGTTCTACAAAGGAAGTGGCGCAACGCTTAAACCACACGCGGGTTTTTTACATATTCCCCCATACGCGAATGACGGTGGTGAAGAACCTGAAATTGCCGGTGTTTATGTTATAGACAGATCGGGAACGCCGTATAGAATTGGCTTCACTACCGGTAATGAATTTTCCGATCATATCATGGAAAAAAAGAATTATCTCTACCTGGCGCCATCTAAATTAAGAGAATGTTCTATCGGTCCCGAGCTGGTTATTGATACTGACTTTTCCGCCTTCACAGGCAAAGTAAGCGTATTGAGAAATGACGAAGTGCTTTGGTCTGCAGACATTAACTCCGGTGAAAACAACATGAGCCATAACCTGGCAAACCTGGAGTACCATCATTTTAAATATGCCGGTCACAGGATTCCTTTACAGGCGCATGTTCATTTCTTTGGCGCGGATGCTTTCAGCTTTGGAAATAAGGTTACACTGAATGATGGAGATGTAATGAGTGTTCATTGGGAAGGAATGGGCAGGGCCTTACTAAATATTTTGAAGATAGATATAGAGGAAGAAAAACTCATAGAGATAAAAACGTTGTGAAGGAGGTCTGCGACAAATCCCCTCCTTGGAGGGGACGTTACGTCCGAAGGACGTAACGGGAGTGGGTAACCGCTCCGGCACTGGTTTGAGTTTACATAATGGCCCTCCAAGGAGGGGATGGGCGACCAACCTGACTTTAAACCTATTTGTTTCATTTAATCAAAAGAGATTACTAAACGATTGATAAATTCCCGGCAAATGAAAAGATTTAACCTTCAAAAAACATCATACAAAACACTTGCAGTAATATTATCTTTGATATTCTTCATACAAACATCAACCGCGCAAACAGCATCAAAAGAAATATACCTGGATTATACCAGGCCTGTTGAAGAAAGAGTAAAAGACCTGATCTCAAAAATGACACTGGAAGAAAAAGCGCAATATTTAAATCATGTAGGTCCCGATATTCCCCGTTTTAAAATCAAATCCGATAAATGGAACCAAAGTCTCCATGGCGTTGTATGGAACCGGCCTACTACCATGTTCCCGGTTTCCATAGCCATGGCCGCAACCTGGGACACTGCATTGGTTTACCAGGAAGCTACTGCTATATCAGATGAGGCCCGTGCCATATACAACGGATGGCACAAGGATACCGCTTTCAATGGTGATAAAAAAGGTTTAATCTACCGTTCACCTGTAATAAATATCAGTCGTAATCCATATTGGGGCCGGATCAACGAATGCTTTGGCGAAGACCCTTTTTTAACGGGCCGCATTGGTGTGGCACATGTTAAAGGCTTGCAGGGTAATGATCCAAAATACTTGAAACTTGTTTCAACGCTTAAACACTATGCGGTGAATAATATCGAGAAAGACCGGCAGCGTATGTCAGCAACCGTTAGTGAACGTATGCTGTTTGAATTCTGGCTGCCTCACTTCAAAGATTGTGTTGTTGAAGGTGGCGCGCAATCACTTATGGCATCCTACAACGCCATTAACGGTGTACCGAATAATATTAACAAATTCATGCTTACCGATATACTCCGCGATAAATGGGGTTTTAAAGGTTTTGTAGTTTCTGACCTGGGTGGTGTTAATTCTATGGTGAATGGCCATGAAAAAGGACAGATGAGTTATGAGGAAGCTGTCGCGAAATCTATTATCGCTGGTTGTGATTTTTCTGATAAAGAATTTATGCAATATATTCCTGTTGCGGTTAATAAAGGTTTACTTACAGAAGCACGGGTAAATGAAGCGTTATCCCGGGTTATGCGCGACCGTTTTTTACTTGGAGAATTCGATCCGCCTGAAATGGTTCCTTACAGTAAAATATCCTCCGATGTAATTGGCAACGACGCACATATTCAGCTGGCTTTAAAAGCAGCGCAGGAATCGATCGTGCTTCTAACTAATAAGAACCATATGCTGCCATTAGATAAAAATAAAGTAAAGACCATCGCGGTGATTGGCCCTCATGCGGATCTTTTTACGCCGGGTGGGTACAGCGGCCGGCCAATAAATGCAGTAACGCCACTGCAGGGAATAAAAAATCGCATGGTACCAGGAACTGGAATAGTATATGCAGCCGGCGCTGAAATAGCACCTCCCCGGAAAGAATTGAACCTGCCTCCTTTCAATAAGGAAGAAGAATTGAAGAAGGCTGTAGAGGCAGCGGCAAAGGCGGATGTAGCCATACTTTATGTTGGCACTACACTGGCTATTGAAGCTGAAGGCCGTGATCGTACCTCGTTGGAATTACCCGGCAACCAGGAAGAATTAATAAAAGCGGTGC
>JAABUK010007246.1_pt1 | contig 16094 bp, 17 predicted proteins | sample 5559141 | NCBI WGS metagenome assembly JAABUK01 (sample SAMN10711869, study PRJNA513367) | rock metagenome | isolation source: Antarctica rocks | place: Antarctica: Victoria Land, Pudding Butte nord | collected 2016-01-03
AAATAATAACTAAGTAGGAGTATTACAAATTAGCCTTATACTTAGTATACTTAGTATACTTAGTATATAAATAGTCTAGATACCTAGACTTCCTATCTCTTAGTATTAATTAATCAATATACTTATTAGCAATGAGTAGGCTAATCCGCCTGTATCTTTAACATATCTGTAGTCCCAGGCAGCCAAGAAGTAGTGGCATGCTTAAACCTGCTGAGACTGACTCTTGTAAAGTCCAGGCGCGCTCGAACCATTTCTCGTTGGTAAGAGCTAGAAGTACGGATTCTAAGATCTCTATCTGGCTTGGATCGAAGGTCAAATAGCTCTCGTCACCACATACTGATCCGAAAACATCAAGCTCGTCTTGTGGCTGGAAGCCGAACTCCAGAACCGCGATTGGGTGACTAGACTCTTGGTAGACGATGTCCATTTCTTGTATGCCATTTTCTTTATCGACAAGGTCACTTTGGTCGATGTATTCCTGGTCAATCCATATGGCATTGATTTTTTGAGCCTGCGCGTAGGCCATAGAGCGATGTAAGACATCAATAGGTGCAGTGCTCGGTCTTCTTGAGAGATCCTCACAGAGGACTTCTGCAGGACTCTTACTGTCATCAGAAAACCGTTCAAGGTGTTCCCTATTCCAACAGTACGATACCGCAACATATGCAGAAGGATCTTTTAGAGCCGAGCGACGAGCGAATTGTAGAACTGTTTTGTTGGAGGTACGAGCGTGCGGTGAAGATAACGGTGAATAGGCTTGCCCTTCTGATAAACCACCTTCTGATGGTGACGGGGTTGTTACCACGCCACGGAGTTGAATGGTGACTAGGAACCGCATTTTGGTGACCCAACCACTCGCTCGGGATCGACGAGAAGTATACATTGAGAGATGGGCCATTTGCTCTCGCAGATGTTCTGGAGAAGCGTTTATCTCACAGAGACTTTGATGAGAATCGTTCATCGTATCTGTCTATTCGCTTTCGTCCTTCCTTTGCTCTGGAAAGTCATTTCAGATATCTGGCCTCAAAGATTAAGGTATACTATCCGTGATACCCATAATCTTGGGGCCTGGCTGGAGAAGAATCGCAGAACCTTTAAAGGGGAAAGGGTCTGTGCATAATGTCAGAACTACTGATGATAGGGATTCTCACTTCAAAGCGTCACCGATGGACGAGTACTTTGAATTGGACGACAACACGTAACGCATAATTATAGCGTTGATAGCAAGGCTTCTTATGACCGGGTTTCCTTTAAATCTTGAGAGGATGTCGTAGGCAATGCTGGACCCAGTAGAAAGTGGCGCAGTCTAGGCAGCAGGAGGGCTAAAGTGATGAATAATGATAAGGGCAGCTCAAGCCGAGGCTAGCTACTCCCTCCAGTGAGGCACGATGCGCATTAGTAACCTATATGCCACGGCATGGAATGCAAGGGAGGAGTCTGGGACAAAATGAGTGACAATTCTACTTAAGAGGCCTACACATCGCCATTCAAGCCACCCTAATACAATATGCACAGGCCACCTACTCGAATTTCTTAACCAACTTCACAGGCCCAACATACTTGTGCCTTGCCCTTCCTAGATAATAACCCCAGCTCAAGACTACCACGCCCGCAAAGATGACAATACTCCAATTCATGCTTTGAAGCGTCGGGTCCCTTGCCGGCGGGAAGCAAATCATCACGAAGCTGAGCATCAGGAATAATAAAGATAAGATGTTAATCATCAGTCCGTATCTACCTAAGGAGAAATGGCATTTCAAGAGGGGACGGCCTTTGATGCGCAGCAGGGCCATGGAGCCAATAGAGATCATGTAGGAGGATAAGAGAGCGACCGTGCCAAGCGCGGTGAGCTGGTTGAAGGCGATGGTGGAGCCGAAGGAGATGCTGATGAGGAGGATCGAGAAGACCGTCGTGGCAAGGACAGCGTTGAGGGGGATATCCCAGCCGGGGCGGACCTGGGAAGAGCCGCGTTAAATGTCGGTCTACGTAAACACGAGAGAAGACTTGCCTTCTCGAAAAAAGCGTGGAATGGAACGCCTTGATCGCGGGCAAAGGAAAAGAGTTGCCGGGAGGCAGTGGCCATGTTTGTGACGGCGCAGAATTGCGAGAGAATCACGAGGATGGACACCATAGTTGTTGCACCCTGAGGAGTTGCATTGTAGAACACCTATTCTTGGTTAGAGGTCTTTCTTACGAAATGATAAATTTCGACATACCTGGATGAAAGGATATCCGGTCGTTGTCTGGAGGACATCCTGGAGATTACCCAGGGAGAAGCACAGTGTGACGAGCATGATGAACCCCAACGCCCCGTTGAAAAACAAGGTCGCAAGCATGATCCTTGGGATCGTCTTCGAAGCATTGCGCACTTCTTCAGACATGTGCACTGCCGCATCAGGGCCGATGAGAGCCAATTGCGGGCTCAAGATACCGATCAGAGCAGCAAGGCCAGTGCTACGCCAATTACCTCCGTCGTTGAAGGTTGTAAATACTTCGCGAGCCGACGACAGAGGAGCGAGGACCCAGAGAGGCACAAGAATGGCGATGAAACCGAAAACGTGAAGTACCAGGATGACACCTTCGATCGAGGGTAGGTTTCGAGCGAGGATAGTGTTGATGAAGAGGGAGAAAAATACCAGAGCAATGGCTATAAGGGTGCCATGCCATCGTTGAGGAATATAGCCGGGATGATTGAGCACGATCAGACCTTGAATCTCCGTGCCTGCCAGATAGCAACCTGCTGCGGAACCGGCTTGCCATCCGAGTACGCAAAGCCAGCCTGTTCAACAGTCAATATCGATCTCGAAGCGGTTTCAAATGCTACTCGAACCAGTCATATAGCTGACAAATTTCTGGGCGCCTGGGGCTGCAAACTGATTGGGAATCAGCGATAGTCGTCTGAGGGACTGCCAAAAAAGATAGTACCTCTGATACCCAGTGGTATTGCCCGCCGGCCGTTGGAGCCCTTATGGAATTGTCAATGCATAGGCGTTTCAATAGCTGAGTGCGATCAATACATTGATGCCATTTCAGCCATTGAGAAAACGGCCAGTCCAAAGCCGACAAAAGTGAATATATAGATATATATCGCGCCTGCGGGGCCGCCATTCGTTAAACCGAACGTGGCCGTTCTGTGTGTTGAACTCAGCGAGAGGGCTTTCGTGGAGTCAAAGCTGTGCTCACGCCGTCTGAGTCTCCCATGAACTCATCAGAATCATAGAAAATCCGAGGATCGAATAATAACCGAAGTTGCGCTGACAAGAGTTAAGCGATAGCTTTGACTTTAGTTGATACGGCTTTACCCTGAGCGATTGGACTTTGCCCATGCGTGCCATGTCGTGCACGTCATTCTCTGTGCCGTGCTTTTGGACGACGAGCTCGTCGTCGGGCGTGTATGCCACATCGACATGCGGGCGGAAATGGACGTCGGTCTTGTCGTCAATGGATCCTTCCATGTCGCAATTGCTGCAAGATATCGAAGGGAGAGGAAGGCGAAGAAGACCGAGGAGGGGAGTAATGGACGTTCGCGCGTTAGCGTGCTGGACACTCGGCTCCACAAAGCGCTTCCGGCGCCAGACTCACCAGACCAGGAGTTATTGAATGATTTGACTAATATGGAGATATGATTCGATGGGAGGGGAATGGATACCTGAGGCTGGCGTCCTAGCTTCTCTGCGCCCAGAGGAAGAAGTAACTTACTACCACGTACGGAGCTAGATCCTGATACTAGCATGCATTAGAGCACATCGTACATCGTAGTCCCCCCACGATTGGGGCCTCCCAGTCGCCAAGGCTCCATACATAGGACCGTCTGCATGCGATAAGCTGCAGCCAAGAAATTGCTGGTCGAATGACAACGGTAAGGGCAAGCAAGCTCAGAGTACCTTACTTGAAATGAAAGATGCTCAATTGTTTTGACGAGCTTTGTGTGCACGGTTGTTCTACTGGTAGCAGCGCCTGTTTGCTTTCGGGCTAGGCCATCGCTTGCGTCGTTGCGGACTAGCACTTATCGCACATTCTCCCACGTCAAGCCAGGATATACTGGTCATGGGTGGCTTGCCTCTATCGCCAGCGAATCATTCAAAGCGGAGAATGTCGTGTTTGCCAAGGAGCGGACTCCCGGGGAGCCGGGGAGCCGGGGAGACGGGGGAGCGGCATTTAAGGTATCTCGTCCGACATCCCCCCTGGCGAGCAAGCCCCGTGCCCTGCCTTCCGCCTTCCAACTTCCCACCATGACTTGCTCTTCCAGCCAGTAATGATTATTTCACAATCTCGATCAACAAGTATCACCAATGAATTGAAGTGAGAGGCGTGCGCCACATACTACTAATGACCCCTGACTTTCTGAAGCATGCTACTGAGTGCCACTGTGATGGAAGAATCTTTCCAGGCCCATGTGCATCGTGATCCCCTGCCACAGCCATCAATAGGAAACAGCAATAAACGCAATGTCAGATCCAAGCTCTGAAGGTCCGACGTTCTTTCATTCGTGTCGCTGTCACGCCCGCTTCATGTAGCCCGCTTCATATGTCTTCACCTCAGCCAAGCTCGATCCCCCTGACAGGACACCGCTTGTTCACAATAACCTCCGATGACCACAGAGGCCAGATATGGACGGTCTCTGTCATGTTCGGCATCTTTTCGCTTTTGATGCTTGGTCTGCGTGTATTCATTGGGTATGGCAACCTTGGTCCTGACGACTGGACTGCTGCCGCAGCTACGGTGATTTGCAAGTGCCTGACATATGTGCTATTAGCTTGCTGATTCGTATGTAGTTATTGGGACTGGTACAGCTCGGCTCTATCCTTGCTGCTGCTTCGAATGGCCTGGGCACACATAATGGCGCGACTCTCGGGGCCAGGGTTGGCAATGTAAGTTATGTCAAGGCCTCTCTACCCTTTGCTATTCGCAGTACTGAGTTCCCACCCTTGGTAGTTGACGATGACAAGCGAGGTCATCCTCATACTCGGATTGGCCCTTGCCAAGTGTTCGGTTCTCCTCCTGATCCGTCGCATTGAGTCTAAGACATCTGTATTTTGCAACACCTTGTTTGGCCTATCACTGTTGTGGGGATTTGCTTCTGTCCTGGCAATCACGATAAATTGCTCTCCATCCCACATGATAGGCGTCAATGGATTTTGCGAGCATCAGGCCAGTCATCCTGGTTCCAGTATCACGGGCTTAGCTGACGATCCTTGTAGCTACTTCGCTGGGAACTCATCACTGCAGTCGACTCAATCATCGAAATTGGCATTTTCACACTTGTCTGGACTCTTGTGCGCCCATTGCAGATGAAGCTTCGAAAAAAAGCCCTTATTGCTCTCGCCTTCACAATTCGCTTGCCGTAAGATCTCTTACTCTCGAGCTTCAACTCGAAGCCTGACAGTCTAAAAGGGTCATTGTTCTCGCTATCCTGCATGTCACATATATTCATCGCTTTCTGAGCAGCCCCAACCCCACTGTCGCTATCGCTAGCACAGTCATTATACAACAAGTGGAACTCAGCTACTCTTTAATATCGTGTAGCCTTGCGAGACTCAATACTTTTCTGCACAAATTTGGCACCGGCATGGGGCTCGGCTTAGCACCGGACATTTACCCAAGCGGCACACATAGAGGTGGCCATGAGCTGAGTTACCTGAGGAAAGGATCGAAAATTGCAACCGGGGATACTGAACTCTTACGCTCAATAGCAGGCAGTGGACGATATACCAGCTCAATCAGCCACCCGAAGTCCAAAACGCCCTCGCTGGAGGAGGAATCACAGCGTACAGGCATTCGTCGCGATGTTCATTTTCGCGTCTCGTATGAAGATGTACGGGAGGCTACCTACCAAGCTGACATAAACCGCTGATGGATGCTGCAAAGGTTGGTGTTCAAGCGGGTGAGAAACCATCATAACGCTGGGGTAGGTTCTACCAGCAGCCTCACGGCAAGGGTCGCTGCCGCAGCTTGCGCATATGAAAGTAGAGTAGGCTGTAAACCTGCAGTGTACAACCATTGAGAACAAAGTAGAGATTCGGAGCCTCTAGGGTATCCTAATCTACAGTCCTCGCATGATATAATTTTTTGGAGAGGCCATGAGACTATAACTAGCCATCGTACCGGTTTATACTTATACAATCCTTGTAGTCGTCGCCTTCCCAGTGATCATACCATATCTTTTCCTTCATCTATAGAAAGCGACTTCTTGTCCGCTGATTAACAAGGTTTAGGGCTAAGAGTCCATTTAAGGAGATCTGTCTCACGTGGGGAAACATAGAACGCGAAAAGGACGAAGTGTGGCTTGATCACTACAACCTATGTGCATCAACATCGAAAAAACTACAGCATTCAAGGCTTCCTCTTATACCGTATTTCCATCATTCTTTTAACTTTCTCAGTCTTCCCATCACACATCAAGTACACTTCAATACATCCCCCTTCCCAAAATGCCACTCCGCCCCGCTCGCCTGCAGGACCTCCGAACCATCACAACCATCTACGCCGCCGCTTTCTACGACGAAGAGATGATGGGCGTACTCATGCATCCGCACCGCCAAACCTATCCCCAGGACTACCGCCGCTACTGGGAAGCCAGAGTCTCGGAATGGTACTGGGACTATCGTCACCAGGTTGTCGTGACCTACAACGTTGAGGGGACAGGCGAGGAGAGGAAAGAAGTCGTGACAGGTGCCGGCGATTGGATACGATATGGCCGGGGCTGGGGAGGCTATTGGGGGGTTTGGGGGAAGTGGGATCCGCGTTAGTAGATACCTGTTCTCTTTTACTCATCTCAGGAACGATCAATCACAATAAAGTAAGAGTCTCAACTTTAATCTTGATTGAATAGGCAATATAATCACTGGAATCGTCCTGCTCCGTCACTGGATTCTCTCATACTGGCGTCCCAATCGCGCTGCGGACCCCACAATGCACAAGATGGTATCCACATGTCTATCTTATACAAAGCACCTATGGTTCGGAAGACGCGAGACCGGCTGGCATCTTAACTACCTTGCTGTCGACCCAGCGTATCAGAATCACGGATACGGCAGAGTTCTGGCAACCTGGGGAGTTGAACGGGCGAAGCAGGAAAAGGTTGCGGCGAGCGTTACTAGTGGGTTGGGTAAGGATACGTTCTATCGGAGGTGTGGCTTTGACATTCATGGTGGACATGTTTCAGACGGAGAGGGCAACCCGTTGAAGGGCATGACAGAGGGGGGTTCCGTGCTCTTCCGCGATCCAAAGGTCGAGTAGCGCTGGTGCGTGTCGTTGAATGGTCTGGAAAATCTCTACGATCTCTCTATCATAATTGGGTTCGACCCATTAGCTCCTGTCTGTGTAATGGAATACCGGTCACTCGGAGGGTGCTGGCGTGGATGATAGTAAACCAAGGCTAGTTCAAGAACGAGACGGCCTGCTGATACTGTTGAAGTGCTTCATCTCTGGTTCCGGAAAGTCGCTACCTGCCCTAATACAAGCCTTCTTCCGCTCGCCAAGCAGATAGAACCGATTTAGAGTATATTCATATTCGGGTGCCGTGTAGTCCCTGCGTTGCGACATAAAAGCTATGATTTGTGTATTCTCGGATCTCATTGGGAACCTCCAATTTACAGCAATGATACTCAATATATTGTCTCTAAAAAGAGGAGATCCTTCGAAAGTAACTCTATTCTTGTGCATCGAGTGCCTTGCAGTCACCATCTACCCAACAGTATCTATATTTCTTGGAAATCTCAATCCTGCCACATACCCGTTGACTGCTGTAGCTTGTGAAGGCCCCCTTGTCTTCCTCAATGGGTGCTTATCGCCAAGAAATGTGTGACGAATATCCGGCGATGAAGGAGAAGAGTAAGAGAAAGAGGAGGTCGGTGTAGGCGCATGATCTACCTCCACTCGAGAATCAAGGCAGAGTTGCCGCTGTCGGTGGTTCCCTTTGCTGCGAGGGTATGTTCTTCATCCGTGTTGTTGAAGAGGCTCATCCCGAGAGCGATTTTTGGTGCCTTGGCGGAGCTTGGCACGGCACCGTTGTCACCTAGCAACGCTCGGGCCTCGGCCTTTGTCATAAACACTCTTCAACCGCAGCGATGACACAACCGTTTCACATTGTAACATGTAAAATGTGCCCATCCGAGAAAGGTTTTGCTTGCAACACTCGGTAAGTCTCGACTATTCCCCATCATCAATCAGAGGGCTATCATACCGTTGTTAGGCCCCTTATCACTCACAAGACACTTCCAAAGCCCGAGCCTCCTACCATGGCGGCACCCACCCCCCAATTCCTCCCAAGACACCCCGCGACTACCTCCTCCTCTTCTCTAGATCTCAATGAGCGCAAGACCATTGCTTTTAAACACCCCGGCTATCCCGACGACTTCGGGCAGAACGTCCTCCTGCGTCTCCGAGCATACGGTGATACAAGAGGAGGCCTAGATCTTAGGACGGCGCTGATTGTCTGTGGGATCTTGGCTGGAAATAGACGGGATGGATACCTGACAACCGCAAGAGACGATAACGAATCTGGATTGAACACGGCCCACGTGGGAGATGTCGATCTGTTGCTACATGATGAATACTATTTCTACCTTCCCAACCATCCAAAAGATGCGGCGCCTTATACCATATACCGCTCTTTCAGAGATTGGAGCTTCCCTCATAACAACTTCCCCCGGCCGTTCGGCCAAGACGCACCTACGCATACGACGTGCCAGCGGACGTCAGCCCCTCCCTCAGCTTCCAAGTTCAGCGTTGCAATCGTCAATCGAGACATCAGCTGCCGCATTACAGATTCAGCCGACTACGTCCAGGCCGCTCACATATGTCCTTCCCTAGAGAACCCCTGGTTCGGCGATAATGATATGAGTCGATACAATAGAAACCAGGCGTTACAGATACAATGGGCTATTGATGATGTGTCCAACGGCATTGTGCTTCGACCAGATCTTCACAAAGCCTTCGACGATCGCAAGTTTGCGATTGTTCCCAAGCAGAACCGCTGGGTGGCGCATTTCTTTGGGCGTACCAACAAGCTTGGGGCTCTCTACCACAATCAAATCATAGACATCCCAGGCGAAGTGCATCCTGCGTTCTTGCTTGCAAGGTTGGCATGGACTATCTTTCCGTTGATTGGAAACTTCCTGAGTGTAGGAATCAAGAGGGTCCTCACGGTCCGAGTCAAGGAGGATACTATCAAAGAAGTGACGGGCTATCATACCGAATGGGATATCCGCTGCTTTGGTGAAGCATCGAAAGCATTGTCAAGACGGGGAAGCGAGAGCCCACAGAAGAGCGAGAGCCCGAACAAGCGGCGAGCACCGTGCGATGATGACGCCAAGATGTCCCTCGAAGACGTACCGACGAAGCGCCAGTGTCTCTCATATCCAGTAGATACCACGTACGTGACATCCTTGGAGCCTGCCGATGCGAATGGATGCATATTTACACAGGCCTCCGAACGCCACCCATTGCCTTCCCCAAGACCTTGGGATCTTCAGTCATGTTCCGGCGACTCTGACCATAGCCTTCTCAGCCACAACCCTCTTGACTTTGCGCATGCCAACCCTCGTGGAGACGATTCCGAGCTTGTTCGAGAAACCAGAGAGTTCAATCGCCATATCTTGTCCTTAAAGCGGGAGTGGATCCTTTCTCAACGCCCAAAGGATCCCTCCATGTACTGTTGTAACTATGAGCAGGCTGAACGGAACGCCGAAAAGCGCTCGTACGGACAAGGAAGACCACTCTGCTGGCGGTGTCTTGGGTTTGAGTACCAGGAGACTTTGGCCGATTGCGAGGAAAATGCTCCGGGCACAGGTGCTTGAGGCGCCTACATTGCGAGTGGGATCCCCCAAGAAGGCAAGAGTCATGATGAATAATCAATGTATGCATCTCATGACTTTACGATTGTACGACTTCATGAAGACGGGCATTTCAACTCTTAGATACCCCTACAACGTATATAGAGTGCCTTGTATGCGGTGACATAATATCACCATATTATCAACAAGATATAATGACTGTGAGGCTCATAGTTCAACGATATAGGCTCCTATAAAACCCAGACCCCGGATGGCCGGTGTCACACGCAATCTGGCTGAATCATGGAAGCCTGAACGGGTCTCAGCATTTCTAGTACCAATATCGCAAGCTGGCTCGTAACACGAACACAAGTTCGGAAAGCTCAGCCGGGAGTCTTCTTGGACAGATTACTGTACATGTGTAGAGATCCTCACGCAGACATCCCGCTCTTGGCTCATGAACTGCGAAAACTATCCGTCATCAGTCGCTGTGGATTACAGTGTTTCAACGCAATGACAGCCCATACGGACTCTTCTGGTTTGCACTAAGAATTTGGAGTAAACAGTCCACTGTGATGGGGAAACGCAAGTGGGGAAGAAAATGCCTCGAGCGTTCATTGGCTAGGGAGGAGCGTCGGCCCGAGAGCTTGTTCGTAGCTGCCGCTGCCATGCTGCCCGTTCCGCTGGTGCCCGTTCCGCTGGTGCCCGTTCCGCTGGTGCCCGCTAATCTTCATATCTCTTGAACGAAGTTGCATCCCGTCCTATTCCCGCGATCGCATCTCACAAGAGCGGAATCCGGAATCCGGAATGAGACTTTCTAAGACCGAGAGTCGGATGCACTTCCTTCCGCTGATAGTATTAGAAGTCCAGCGCGCACATGCCCGCGTGTGGCTGCCATCCGTGAGTTCCGCGACTTCCAATGCAAGATCACCTAGATCTTCAAGACCATCTCCATAAAATGTCACGCAGCGCAAATTCGTTAGCGTGACTGTACTACATGAGAGCAGCCTTTGGCAATCTATGCATTACGACCTCAGACAGAGGCCGAGCGAAGGGTGGTACTGCTAAGGGAAGCCATTAAAGACTGGCAAACAACGATATATGCATTCACCAACGACTGAGACGAGGGCTCTGTGAAGAACTCGAATGTCAACAGGTTAGCGTCGTGACGGGATGCATAATCCTCGCATATATTTACGTTGTTTGATTGGCTATCTTCGGTGCGACTGCGGCCTCCCCGCAGTATCGCGCGGGGGAGTTGATTACAGTATCTGAACAATTCAATCGCATTCTGCTCGCGGAACAGGGCTTGCTAGTTCCTGGACGTCTGAACTCAACGCCCCATATTTATGGAGAGAAGGTGTTTGCCACTGAGTGACACACCAGCAATGGCAAGGCGATAGGAAGTTTAGAAGATCGTATGAGATTCTTCGTCGGCTCCAACGGCAAAGAGGCTACGCGGAACCTCACGGAAAGCCATGCGTCTTCTACATGCATGACCTGTCTGAGGACCCTGGATTTCTTGTATTACTGATCTTCGATACAGGCGCATAGTGCAAAAACATGTGCTGTGGATCATCTTTCATGGTCCAATTTCCGTAAAGAGCGACATTCAAATGGCGCACGCGCTGCAGTTCCACGATACTCGTCGCTCAATCACGCGAATCAGCTACCTTTAAGACTGAGTCACGGCTATACCGCCTTCCTTTCCGGTTCATGTTCCGTCTATGCCGAAGAGTGTTGCATCGCTCGATGTAGAGATGGGGCGAACTGTTGAAGCATACAAAAGGCTCACTTGCCCAACGCACTTCTAATCATTCTCCATTCGGTTTCAATACAACATTATCGTCACTTCTACCATGACAGCTAATCAAAACACCATGCAGCGGGTAGACTACGGACACAGACTGATACCAACTTTGGTGGACGACTATGCTCGGTCGGATCCAGACTACGTCTTTGCTCGAATTCCCCAGTCTGCAGACTTCGCAGACGGCCTCGATAACATCACCATCGGTACATTTGCTCGAGCGGTAGACGAAGTTGCCCATCGTATCGACACTGTGCTCGGCAAGAGTACGAATTTCGACACAATTGCGTACATCGGCCCCAGTGAGATGTTCGGTCGTCGACTATGAATCTTGTGCTGATGGGTGGTAGCGGACCTCAGATACTTTGTTATTGCCATTGCTGCGTCGAAAGTAGGATACAAGGTCAGTCTTTTCCCATATACCATCACGACAATCGTTCTGAACTAGTCCAGACACTACTACCCTCTCCACGGAACAGCATCGAAGGTCTCCTCTCGCTTCTCGATGCCACCAAATGCAGCTTCTTAGCCAGCGCACCCGAAGCGAAGGTCGATCACATCCTCGAGCAGCGTACTATGCAGCACCATATAATCAAAACGTTTGATGACTGGCTGGCAACAGAATCTGTTGCCCACTATCCATACAAGAAGGCTTTCGAAGAGGCGGCTCATGATCCGTTCATCGTCATTCACACATCAGGATCTACTGGTTTACCAAAACCCGTCACACTTACTCAAGGCGGACTGGCGACTGTAGATGCCCAACATTTGATGCCTCCGTCAAACGGATACCTTGCGCAGGTTGCTGTGCCAGGAACCCGGGGTCCAGAGACTATCTTCAGCGCACTACCACCGTTCCATGTAAGACGTCCACTACCTTGTCCCCATCTGCTCATTGCACACTGTTGTATACTGATTTTGAGGTGAAGATGGCTGGGATACTAGGAGCGCTTACAATTCCCTTGTACTATACTCAGACAATTATTTGGCCACCTGCGGGTCGACCTATCAGTATAGGCATGGTCGAGAACGTTCTAGATAACGTGAAGGTGGACGCCTGCTTCCTAGCGCCTTCTGTATTGGAAGAATTAAGTCAATCGCCCTCCTCTCTGGAGAAATTGCGCAGGCTCAAATTCGTTGAATTTGGTGGAGGTCAGATGTGCAGAAAATTATTTCCCTTTGACAAGGCTGACTCAATCGCAGGCCCACTTGCCAAAACTGCTGGTGATACTGTCTCACGATACACCAAAATTCGCAATATCATGGGTTCTTCGGAGGCGACTGTACTCCCAATCTTTGACAAGGACCCGGAGGACTGGATGTACTTTCATTTCAATCCCCACATGGAAGGTGTAGAGTTTCGAGAGATGGATAATGGTCTCTATGAACAGGTCCTTGTGCGCCACCCATCTACCGACCCGTACCATTCAACTTGGTACACCTTCCCAGACCGACAAGAATACACCCCGAAAGATCTCTTCACTAGACATCCCTCGAAGCCTAACCTGTGGTACTATGAGGGAAGATCGGACGACGTGCTTGTCTTTTCGAATGGAGAAAAGTTCACCCCCAGTGCAACGGAAGCAACCCTGCGCTCGCACCCCAACGTTGACCGTGTTCTCGTTTTTGGCCAGGCCCGATTTGAGCCCGGCGCATTGATCAAGCTCAAAGATGAGAGCGCACTATCAGACCACATGAAGGAAGAGGTGCTTGGCAGCCTTGAACCATGGCTCCTAGAAGCCAATAAGACCGCTCCTGGGTATGCGAAGCTTCGAGCAGATCACATTGTCTTCACGACTCCAAAGAAATCAATGATAATGACGGACAAGGGTACTGTTAAGCGCGCTGCGACATTGAAGGCATTCGAGCAGGAAATCGATCAGCTTTACACGGATGCTGAGACGTCCGCCAATAGTTTAGCGGCCGCTCAGCTCGATGCTAGGGACCTGAGTGTTCTCACACAGCGCTTACAAGAAATGCTAGCGGCAGCTATGGGATTGGGAGACCTCGCACCAGATCAAGACCTGTTTGCCGCTGGAATGGACTCTCTACAAGTCATCAATTTCGTGCGACTGCTCAAGTCTTCTCTCACAAGTCCGGATGGAGGAGTTGCTCCACAACTCATATCCCCAAAGATCATCTATTCGAACCCCACGGTCGGCCAGCTAAGCGCCACTCTCCACCAATTGAATCATGGGCTCGGTGAGGTCTTCGAGGAAAATGACAGACACCGGATGAAGAACATGGAAAACATGCTCGCAAGGTATTCCGGAGGCCTACCGAAATCGACAGCCAGAGACAAAGAAGTCATCGACGACACAGTGACTGTTGCTCTCACCGGCAGTACAGGCTCGCTTGGTTCTTATCTTCTGGACGCACTCCTCGCCTCCGAACAAGTGTCCAAGATTGTCTGTCTCAATCGAGGCGCTCATGGTGAAGGAAAGCAGAAACGTGTGAATGCATCGCGAGACCTGATTTGCGAATGGGGAAGCAAGGTTCAATTCCTGACGACAGACTTGAGCAAGCCGCGCCTTGGATTGAGCTCCCAAGACTACGACTTTCTCGTCAAAGACTGTTCTTTCATAATCCGTAAGTCTCCCAAAAGCACCTCGTACATTTCACCTGACTGACTTGGACAACACCAAGACAATCAATGGCAAGTGGACTTCAATCTCAGCCTCGAATCATTCGAACCGCACGTAGCCGGCGTCCGCGCATTGATCGACCTTTCCAGCCAATCCCAAAAGAAAGCCCCAATATTGTTCACCTCTAGCGTTTCTACTCTGGGCAATTGGCCCACGAAGCATCCAGGTGAAAAGGTGCCCGAGAAGGCTTTTCACGACTTCGCGATCCCTTTAGCGATGGGGTACGCAGAGTCAAAGTACGTAGCCGAGCTACTGCTCGAAGATGCGATGAACGAAAGCGGGATATCAGCTGCCATCTGTCGCGTAGGCCAACTCGCGGGCCCAGTGTCGAAAGGAGGGATGTGGAACAAACAGGAATGGCTGCCAAGTGTAAGTAGCCTGTCTTCTCATTGGCCGCATCCGCAACATAGTTGAGTATTGCTGATCAACATCTTGGAATCTAGCTCGTAGCAAGCTCCAAATACCTCGGCAAAGTCCCAACGACTCTACCAAGCCAAGATTCCGTCGCCTGGCTCCCCGTTGACGCAGCAGCAAGCATCATCACCGAACTTGTGCTCTCCAACCTTCCCAGCTCGCATGCTGCCCCTGCCTCTGCTAAGCTAAAACACTACAACCTTGTCAATCCCAAAGAGGGCAGCTGGCCCCCACTGATACTACCCATCATAGAGTATTTCTCATCCACAACCCCAAGCAAAGAGATCGAGCCTGTAAGCTTCCAAGAATGGCTGGCAGCGTTACAAGCCAGCGCGGTGCAAACAGACGAAGTGAGAAAGAACCCGGGGGTCAAGATTTTGGGTTTCTATGAGGGCATGAATGAGAGCACCGAGGAGGCGAAATTGGAGACTGAACAGACTGTTGCGAGCAGTCGGGTCATGCGGGATTTGACGGCTGTGGGGCCGGAGTGGATGGAGATTTGGTTGCGCCAATGGGCTTTCTAGATCGGGGATTCCTGATCGAGGCTAACTGGGGTTGATCATTGTATGACTTTACGGCTCTCTGTCTATTCAAATACAATAACAATAACCCTAACATTCTCATTCTCCATGATACCCCGAACATATCACTCATACCAGGACAACCCAGCCCAAATTCCCATAAATACAATCATAAAAAACCATCTCCTCCTAGATCCACCTCGCTCAAAAAAACATACCACAACCACAACCACAACCTGCTACTCTTCTAGTAATATAACAAAATTTCTCCTAAGGCTTAAACTTCAAGCGTAAGGATTACTCGTCCTTATACTACTAGCCCTCTTATACATAGAAGAGAGGTATGTATATATATCTAGAACCAAGTATTAGGGACTTCTATATTTGATTAGGAGATAAGGGGGTAGAGGGCATGGATAAGGGCTCCTAATCTAGGTTTTATAATACTTATAGATAAATCTTCTAAGTCTATAACTTAGTCAAGCTATTAATACTTCTATCTACTCTAGCGCTACCATAGTAGATCCGTTAATTCATAGTAAGTAGAAGGCTATTCATTTTATCGAAGTAAATTACCCTTTTTATTGAAGCCGGTTTCCATTGTATCTCTCCTTGCCCAGATCTGTTCGTTTCCCTTTCCTCTCAGCGAATGCGTTTTTGCCTCGCTAACCGCTCCGCTCCCTATCTCCTCCACCCTCTTCACCGCACCCCAAACCAAAAACCTCCATCATCGCCGGTGATGTCTTTCCAATTCTGCAAATGTTCTCAATGCGTCCGATTCCAAAGCCCCCCTTTCCTACTGGCTTTACCCACACAGAATGCCTTCACAATGCCTTCAAACAGAACAAGAAGTAAAATCTCCCTCCAACGCCAATCCTTCACCTTTCATCTCCTTTCCCCTTGACAATCCGATATAAAGTCCCTCCCC
>JAABUK010007247.1_pt1 | contig 16093 bp, 15 predicted proteins | sample 5559141 | NCBI WGS metagenome assembly JAABUK01 (sample SAMN10711869, study PRJNA513367) | rock metagenome | isolation source: Antarctica rocks | place: Antarctica: Victoria Land, Pudding Butte nord | collected 2016-01-03
CCTCGGCGGCGTTCCGGACTTCGATGAGGCGAGGGTACATGGCAACCTCCGTGGAGAAGGCACGACTTCAAGACCGCCAAGGTAGCCGAGACTACCCGGTCGGACCAGAATCAATTACCGCACCCCAGGATCGACGGGGCCTCGATAGCAGACAATTTTCGGATTTTCGGAATCAGGAACCGTCATTCGCAGGCCAGGGATCCCCTCCCCGGCGGTGGCCGGCCGCGGGGCCTTCAGAGCAGGGCCCGGGCCCGGGCGGCCAGGTCGTCGTCGCCGGCCCCCAGGGCCAGGTCGACGGCCCGGCGGGCGAGGTCGCGGGCGTGGCCGTCGAAGCCGTTGTCGAGCAGGGTCTCGGCGGCGTCCAGGGCGAGGGCGGCGTCGGGGTCCCGGTCGAGGAGGTCGCGGTAGACCAGCGCCGCGGCGTCGGCACGGCCGGCCCGGGCGAGGACCTCGGCGCGCCAGGTCGCGAACTTCCGGCGATCGCGCCCGCCGTTGGTGGAGTCGTCGAGGGCCCGGGCCCGGTCGAGGTGGCCGAGGGCGGCGTCGGGGTCGTCGTCGTCGAGGGCCCGGCGGACCAGGGTGGCGAACAGCGCGGGCACGTCGATGCCGACCATCGCGGGGGGCCGGCGGCCGGCCAGGGCCTCGGCAAACCGGGCGGTCCTCCGGTCGTCGCCCAGCGCGTTGGCCGAGGCGTAGGCGTCGGCCAGGGCGAAGTCGTCGAGCGTGGCGGGGTCGAGCCGGTCGAGCCCGGCGGCGCCCATCGAGGTGGGGTCGGCCGGGTCGACGGCCCCGGGGTCGATCGGGTCCAGGCCGAGGCGGCTCCGGAGGCGGTCGAAGGGGTAGCCCTGATACAGGAGGGCGGTCGTCGGCCGGGCCCCGAGCTGCTCGCGGAGGCGGACGACCGCCTCCAGCCGGGCGCGGGCCGCCGGGTCGCCCGACCCGGCCGCCAGGCCGGCGGCGACCGGGGTGAGCCCGAGGAGCCCGATGCGGGGGCGGACGATCCAGGCGGCCTCGTAATACCGCTCGACCGCCGATCGGTTGAGCCGGGCCCGGGCCTCCTCGTCGACCCCGGGCGGGATCCGGAAGGCCCAGATGGCGGCGTCCAGGAACGCCAGGGGTAGCGGGGACTCCTCGCAAAGGGTCGACGCGACGCGGTCGCCGACGATCCGGGCGACCCGGGAGGCGACCGCATCGAGGGCGACCGCGTCGGTCCCCGAGAGCCGGAGCGAGCCGGGGAACCGGACCACGGTGGCGGAAATCCGGAAGGCGCCGGCCGTCGTCGGGTCGGCCGGCCAGGGGGCGTCGAGCCACTCGTAGATCCGGGCCTCGGAGAGCCGGGGGAGGCCCGTGGCGGGGTCGACCGGGTTGGGGACCGGGAGGACGTCGGCCCGGCCGTCGAGGAAGCCGGCGGGGTCCTCGCCCGGGGTCCAGGAGAAGGTGACCGCGTGGCTCCGGTCGTCGGCAAGGGCCTCGGCCCCGCCCCCCTGGGCGAGGACCTGGGCCAGGGTCCACGCCGAGACGGCCACGGCCGGCTCGGCGGCCGCCAGGGCGTCGACCGCGAGCGACATCGCCGCGACGGCCGCGGCATTATGGCCGAGCCAGGCCAGGCAGAGCCCCTGGTTGAACCGGGCCCGGCCGTCGTCGGGGTCGGCGACGGCCAGGTCGGCGAACGCGGCGGCGGCCTCGGCCAGGTCCTCCAGGTCGCGGCCCCGGAACCCGGCGTCCCACCGGGAGCGCCGGGGTCCGCCGACGGGCGTGAGGAACCGATACTCGGCGCGGGCCGCCTCGGGCAGGTCGGCCGCGTTGGCCAGGAGGTGCAGCGCATCCGACGCCGCGCGGTGCTCCGGCTCGACCCGGAGGGCACGCCGCCACGACGCCCAGGCCGCCAGCGGTCGCTGATGCTTCAGGTGATCCCAGCCCGCATGGACGAGGGCCAGGGCGGGGTCGGTCGGGTCGGGTGGCGGCATCGTCGGGTCGCGATCCCTTCGGCGTCGGGGAGATAGTTTGGTCCGGCCTCGCTCTACCATTTTGTGACACGGATCGGGCCCGCGAACAGTGTTGAGATCGGGGCCTCACCCGTCCAGGGCCTCCCGGCGCAACTGGTGGGCCGGGGTGAAGTGGCGGCGGAGCCGGATCGCCAGCAGGATCAGGACGCTGATCGCGACGGTGGCGGAGATCCCCAGGTAGAGCAGGATCTGGTATCGGATCGCCTCGCCGACGTCGGCCCCGGCCAGGAGCTGGCCGGTGGTCATCCCGGGGATGGCGACGATCCCGGCGATCATCATGTTGTTGATGATCGGGGACAGGCCGGCGGACACGGCCGATCGGAGCGCGGGGGTGGCGGCCTGGCGCGAGGTGGCGCCCAGGGTGAGCCGCAGCTCGACGAGGTCGCGGTCGGCCCTGAGGTCGGACTCGAACCGCTCGGCGGCCAGGGCCACGGCGGTCACGCTGTTGCCCAGGATCATCCCGAGCATCGGCAGGACGGTCAGCGGGGCGTACCACGGCTCGACCTGGAGCGACAGCCGGGTCGAGACCGCCATCACCACCACCGCCCCGACCGCCATGGCGCCGAAGGCCTGGAGCCGCAATTCCCATCGATGCCGCTTCTGCCGGGCCCCGACGGCGTGGGCGGCCGTGGCCAGCATCGCCAGCGCGATGGCCAGGACCAGGCCCGGGTGGCTCGCGGCGGCGATCGTCCGGAGGACGACGGCCAGGAGCATCATCTGGAGGACCAGCCGGGCCGTAGCGATCGCCATCGGCCCGACCTGCCCCAGCCGTCGCCAGGCGAGGAGGGCCAGGGCCGCGGCCAGGGGGAGCCCCGCCCAGGCGACGCCGATCCAGGTCGGCCCGGGCGTCATGGGTCCACCCCCGCGTTATCCCAGACCGCCGAGTCGGCCCGGGCCAGGACGTCGGCGATCGGGCCGAGGTCGACGACCCGGCCCGACTCGATCCGGACGCCCACATCGCCGAGCCGGGCGGCCTGCTCGCGGTTGTGGGTCACGACGATCGTCCGGAGGCCCTCGGCCGCCGACCGCCGCGCCAGGCATCCGGCGACCCGATGCGCCGAGGCCGGGTCGAGGGCCGAGGTCGGCTCGTCGAGGGCCAGGATCTCGGGGCCGATTCCCAGGGCCGAGGCGATCGCCAGCCGTTGCCGCTCGCCCCCCGAGAGCGCCGAGGCGTCGCGGTCGAGCCAGCCGGGGTCGAGCCCGACCTCCTCCAGGGCCCCCGCCAGCCGGGCCCGATCGGGCGCGGGCCGGCCCCGGGCCGCGAACGGGTACGAGAGGTTCTCGGCCACGCTCCCGGGGAGGGGCCGGGGGGCCTGGAACACCAGCCCGACGGCCGATCGGATCGCCCGGACGGGCAATCGTGCCAGCCCGACCTCGCCGATGACGAGTCGCCCCGAGTCGGGATCGTCCAGGCGGTTCAGGAGCCGGAGGAGCGTGCTCTTGCCCGACCCGGACGCCCCGATCAACACATGGCGCCGGCCGGCCTCGAACGCCAGGTCGACCCCGCGGAGGATCTCCGACCCGCCCCTCAGGACCCGGACATCCTCCATCCGCAGGGTCTGCCCCCTCGGCCATGCCGATTCGTCGCTCATCCGCCCCCGCCCGTCGATCAACCTGGGTGCCCCGGTCGGTCCCATTATGGGGAAAGCCGACCGTCCGGCAACTCCGACCGTCGCCCGTCGGCGGTCCGGCCGAGCCTTGTGCCGGTCGCCGTTGACCGCTTACGCTGATCGAGACGACGGCAGGCGTCGGCACCCGTTCGCGGCCGATCGGGCCGCGTTGGGCCCCGAAAGCGAGGAGGACGGCGATGGCTTCCCTCAGACGCGGTCTCTCCGGCCTGGTCCTCGCCGGTGCCCTGGCGACCTCCGCGATCGCGACGCCGGGCGACGATCACGGCGCAGTCGCCCCCGAAGGCTGGTCCGCCCGGTCGCCGCGCGACGAGATCCGGCCAACCTTCTCCTACCGGCCGGAGGGCGGCCCCGGGCGCGGCGGCTCCTTCGTGATCGAGGCCGATCGGCGCGAGGGCCTGATGGGCTGGTGGGAGAAGGCGTTCCCCGTCCGGGGCGGGACGCATTACCGATTCTCCGCCCGGCGGAAAGTCGAGGGGGTCCGGACGCCCCGCCGGACGGCGATCGCGCGGGTCCTCTGGTCCGACGCCGAGGGACGCCCGGTGCTCCGCGACGAGCCGAGCACGGCCGCCTATCTCCCGGGCCATCGGCCCCGAGCCGAGCCGGAACTCCCCGCCGACGGGGCCGAGGATGGGCACGGCTGGGCCGAGGTCGAAGGCGTCTACCTCGCCCCGTCGGGGGCCTCGCGGGCCGTCGTCGAGCTGTGCTATCGGTGGGAGTCGGGCGGGCGTGTCGAATGGGCCGGAGTCTCGCTCGCGGAGGCTGTGCCCCCCCCGCCGCGCCGGGTCCGCCTGGCGACGGTCCACCTCCGGCCCGTCGCGGGGACATCGGCGGCGGACAAGTGCCGGCAGTTCGCCCCGCCGATCGCGGAGGCGGCCCGGCAGGGTGCGGACCTCGTCGTCCTCCCCGAGACGTTGACGTTCTACGGCCGGAAGCTCTCCTACGCCGACTGCGCCGAGCCGATCCCGGGGCCGTCGACGGACTATTTCGCCAACCTGGCCCGGGAGCACGACCTGTACATCGTGGCGGGCCTGCTCGAACGGGACGGGCACCTCGTCTATAACGTGGCGGTCTTGATCGGCCCCGACGGGAAGGTGGTCGGGAAGTACCGAAAGGTGAGCCTGCCCCGGGGCGAGATCGACGGCGGGATCGCGCCGGGGTCCGATTACCCGGTCTTCTCGACGCGGTTCGGCCGGGTCGGGATGATGGTCTGCTATGACGGCTTCTTCCCCGAGGTCGCCCACGAGCTGAGCAACCGCGGGGCGGAGGTGATCGCGTGGCCGGTCTGGGGGTGCAACCCGCTCCTTGCGTCCGCCCGGGCGTGCGAGAATCACGTCTACCTCGTCAGCAGCACGTACATGGAGCCCTCGGACGGCTGGATGCTGTCGGCCATCTACGGCCACGACGGCAACCCGCTCGCGAAGGCGTCCGAGTGGGGGACCGTGGTCGTCGCCGAGGTGGACCTCGGCAAGCCCCTCCACTGGAGCAGCCTGGGCGACTTCAAGGCGGAGATCCCCCGACATCGGCCCCTGACCCCGGCCGAGGCGGAGCGTCCCCGATAGTCGCGGAACGTCCAGGACCGCAGGGCCGAGCGTCCACGACGTAAGCCATCGCATGGAGAGGGAAGGCGGCGTCCGGGTCAGACGCCTATCCGCTCCAGAAGTTTGGCGACGCGGTCGAGGAGGTGGCGACGGGCCGATTCGTCGCCAACCCAGGCCGCGCGGTCGGCGATGGCGGCGACGTTCTCCCGGATCCGGGCCAGGGCCGTGAGCGAGGTCGGGCCCGCGCCCAGGTCGGCCTCGGCGACCTCGATCTGGCAAGCCAGGTCCTCGGGGTCGACCCGATCGGGGCTGCCGGCCAGGGGATGCGCGGCGGGCTCGTCGCGGTGGCGGTCGAGGACTCCGTTGATCAGGGCGGCCAGCGGGTCGACCTGCTCGACCCGGTCCCAGACGTACCGGAGGACCCAGAGGTCGGACGGGTTGGCCCGGTCCCGGCCGCTCAGGAGCGCCGAGGCGGCCAGGAGCTTGAGCATCTTCACGGCCCGGCGGTCCGAGATCGCCACGCCCAGGTCGCGGACCTTGAAGACGACCTCGGCGTAGGGCTCGGTCACTCCCGACAGGTCGACGTCGTGGACCCGGCGCGACAGGGCGCGGAGGTCGGCGGCCGAGACGGTGGTCGTCGCCCCGGCCGACCGCTCCAGCGCCCAGCCGGCCGCGAGCAGCCGGGGCATCGCCTCGCGCCGGAGGTGGTCGACGTGGCATCGGAGCAGGAACCGGTCGAACAGGGCCCCCAGCGCCTCGTCGTCGGACAGGTGGTTCGAGGCCGAGAACAGCGACAGGAGCGGGAGCCGGTGGACCTCCGCCCCCCGCCGGTAGACCCGCTCATTCAGCACCGTCAGCAGATTGTTCAGGATCGCGCTGTTGGCGTTGAACAGCTCGTCGAGGAAGGCGAACTCGGCCTCGGGGAGCATCCCCGTGGTGACCGTGGCGACGGCCCCCTCGCGGAGCCGGGCCAGGTCGATCGGCCCGAAGATCTCGTTGGGCTCGGAGAATCGCGTGAGCAGGTATTCGAAGTATCGCCCCTGCACGGCCGAGGCGAACTGGCGGATCAGCGCCGATTTGGCCGTCCCCGGCGGCCCGTACAGGAACAGATGCTCGCCCGCGACGACGGCCAGGGCGATCAGGTCGACGACCTCGTCGCGGCCGACGAACCGCCGCTTCAGGTCCTCGACGACGTCGGATCGGAGCCGGGCGACCGTGTCATCCGCCAAGGGGCACCTCGTCGCGTTCATGGTCCCGGCGGAGGGGCGAGGGTCGGGGCCTGCCCAGCCCGAGGAAGACGCGCTCGACCTGCTCCATCGCCGGGCCGTCGGGCATCCAGGCGGGCTTCTCGTGGCGGGCGAGCCGCTCGGCATAGAGGAGCTGCAGGCCGGGATGGCCGCCGAAGGCCAGGTCCGCCGATCCCGCCGGGCCGTCCTCGACGTCGGACAGCACGCCCGAGAGCGGCCACGCCCGGAGGACGTCGGCCAGGATCGCCGGGAGCCGGTCGCCGGGCGCGAGTGCCCGGGCCCTCCGGTGGATCTGCGGCAAGAACCGGAATGTCAGGTCGGCCGAGAGGTGCTCCGAGGCCGTCCGGGGCGGGCGGGGGATCGCCAGCCGGCGATCCAGCTCGTCGACCGGCTCGGACCGGCTGACCAGGAACCAGCAGGCCAGCCGGACCAGCCCCGCCGCCGCCATCGCCGAGGGGCCGTCGAACGCGATGGGAAGCCCGGCGACGTCGAGCCGGTGGTCGGCGAACGCCGATTCGAGCACGGCCGAGGCCCCCGCCCGGTCGTCGTCCGGGTCGAAGGGGCGGCCCCGGAGGACGGCCCGGCCGTCGGAGAGGAGGTCGTGGAGGAAGTCGACGAGCGATGCCATATCGATCCGGGCCCTGTCCGATCGGACGGTGACTGGTGCTGCGGAGGACCCCTCTCCCCGGCCCTCTCCCACAAGGGGAGAGGGAGAAATCATCATCCGTAACCCGCCGGTTCTCTCCGCTCTCTCCTTGTGAACGAGAGGACAATCGGCGAGGCATCGACCCTCGAACATCGACGGTGGATGACAGGCTTTACTCCTCCAGCTTGTGAAGCAGGGCGACCAAGGCTGGTGTTATGTTGATTTCCCGCCTAGCCGCGACCAGAGCGATTGCCTCCTCGGGAGTGATAGCGGTCGCCTCCATAAGATAGGCGGCAACCACGACCACGGAACGGCTACGACCCGCGTGACATTGGACCAGAACCGGGCTGAACGACGCGGCCAATCTCCGCAAGTCATCGATGGCGAAGCGGAAGACCCGTAGGTCATTGCCCGGCCCATCGATGAGCGGGTAGGAGGCGACCTCGGCCAGACCGAGAGGGGCCGCATCCCGCTCCGCGAGCGTGCCGTCGAGACTCATGGCGGAGCGAAACCCGTGTTGCTTCAGCAGGACCGCGTCCCGGGCCTCCAGGTAGTTGCCGATTGCGACCCGGTCGGTGATCCAGTCCACTTCCCGCTTATCCTCGCATATTGAGATTTCCGGTTCAGGCCGGCGGGGGCGTGATCCAGGCGGGGGCCCTGGCCTCGTGGGCCCGGATGGCGGGCTCGTCGAGCAGGGTCTCGGCGACGGCGTCGAGGCCGTTGAGGAGCCGGTGACGCTGGGCCTCGGGGACGTCGATGGCGAAGGTCCGGTCGGCCCCGTCGGCGGGGTGGAGGGTCAGCTTCAGGTCCCGGAGGTCGACAGTGACCTCGGCGCCCCGGTCGGACCGGCAGGCGTCGGCGATGGCCTGCCAGTCGGCCTCGGGGAGCTCCAGGGGGAGCAGGCCGTTGCCGTAGGCGTTCCCCTCGAAGATGTCGGCGAACCCCTCGCCCTTGACCGGCGCGATCACGGCCCGGAACCCGGCCTGGGCGACCGCCCAGACGGCGTGCTCACGGCTCGACCCGCAGCCGAAATTCTTGCGGACGACCAGGACGGTCGCCCCCCGGGCCGAGGGCCGGTTCAGGGGGAAGTCGGGGTCCTCGGGGCCGTGCTTGTCGGGGGCGTCGGCCTCGGGCGACCCGCCGGGGAGGTAGCGCTTGTCGGCGAAGAGCAGGGGGCCATAGCCGACCCGCTCGACCCGCTTGAGGTATCGGGCCGGGATGATCAGGTCGGTGTTGACGTCGGCCCGGTCGAGCAGGGCGGCCTTGCCGCGGTGGGTGACGAACGGTTCCATCTTCGGTCAGTTCCCCTGCGCGAGCATGGTTCGGACGTCGACGAAGTGGCCGGCGACGGCGGCGGCGGCGGCCATGGCCGGGCTGACCAGGTGGGTCCGGCCGCCGGGGCCCTGGCGGCCCTCGAAATTCCGGTTGCTGGTGCTGGCCGATCGCTGGTGCGGGGTCAGCTTGTCGGGGTTCATCGCCAGGCACATGCTGCATCCCGACTGCCGCCACTCGGCGCCGGCCTCGACGAAGACCCGGTCCAGCCCCTCGGCCTCGGCCTGGTGGCGGACCCGCTCGGATCCCGGGACGATCAGGGCCCGGACGCTGGCGGCGACCTTCCGGCCCCGGAGGACCTTGGCGGCCGTCCGCAAATCCTCGATCCGGCCGTTGGTGCAGGAGCCGATGAAGACGACGTCGACGGGGATCTCGGTGACCAACGTCCCGGGGGTCAGGCCCATGTAGTCCAGGGCCCGGCGGGCGTCCTCGGGGGTCGAGAACGGGACGTGGTCGGGCTCGGGGACCCGGCCGGTGACGTCGACGGTCATGGCCGGGTTGGTCCCCCAGGTGACCTGCGGGGCGATCCGGTCGGCCTCGATCACCGCGCGGCGGTCGAAGGCCGAGGGGTCGTCGGTCTTCAGGGACTTCCAGTCGGCGATGGCGGCCTCCAGCGCCGCGCCCCGGGGGGCGAACGGGCGGTCGCCGTTGGCGAGGTACTGGATGGTCGTGTCGTCGGGGGCGATCAGCCCGGCGCGGGCCCCGGCCTCGATCGACATGTTGCAGATGGTCAGCCGGCCTTCCATCGAGAGGGCCTCGATCGCCGGCCCGTAGTATTCCAGGACGGTCCCGGTGGCGCCGCCGGTCCCGATCTGGCGGATGATGGCGAGGATGATGTCCTTGGGCTCCAGCCCCGGGGCGAGCCGGCCCCGGACCTCGATCCCGAACGACGACGGCCGGGGCCCCTGCCACAAGGTCTGGGTGGCCAGGACGTGCTCGACCTCGCTGGTCCCGATCCCGAAGGCCAGGGCCCCGAAGGCGCCGTGGGTGCTGGTGTGGCTGTCGCCGCAGACGATCGTGGTCCCGGGCAAGGTCAGGCCCAGCTCGGGGCCGATCACATGGACGATCCCCTGCCGGCCGCCCTGGACGTCGAACAGGGTCAGGCCGAACTCGCGGCAATTGTCCCGGAGCGTCTCGACCTGCCTGCGCGACATCGGCTCGCGGATGTTGAGCTGGTCCTCGGTCGGGACGTTGTGGTCGATCGTGGCGACGGTCAGGTCGGGCCGTCGGACCTTCCGCCCGGCCAGGCGGAGGCCGTCGAACGCCTGGGGGCTGGTGACCTCGTGGATCAGGTGCCTGTCAATATAGAGGAGGGTCGCCTCGTCGGTGGCCTTGACGACGTGGCGATCCCAGACTTTCTGGAACAAGGTCTCGGGCATGCTCTCGCTCGCTCCCGCTTCGCACGACGGACGTCACTTCGGGCAGGGGAGATCGATTATGGCCGAAACCGCCCCTTGCGCTCAACCTCCGGGGAGGGGCCGGAGCGGGATCGGCCGCCGCTCGGGGGTGCAGAGGGTGAGGGCGGTCGAGTCGGGGGCCCCCCGGCTTTCCAGGGCCTCGCGGATGATCCGGATCGAGTCCTCCGGGTCGCCCCGGAAGGTCACCTCGATCGAGACGAACTCCTCGACCGTCCGCTGCGGGCCCGTCGCCCTGGTCCGATGATACACGGTCGCGCCCCCCAGACCGGCCTCGGCCAGGGCGAGATCGAGGGATGATGCGGTCGCGGGGCCGGCCTCGGGGTCGGAGGCGAACCGCTCCCTGGAGACGGGCAGGAGGATGGTGAGCGTGTGGCGGGTCCGGGTCGCCCGGGAGGTAGGGCCGAAGTGGCGGCGGACGACCTCGCCGGGCCTGGTCCCCGAGAGGAGTTCCACCACCCAGCAGGCGCGGGCCGGCCCGTTCGGCCGCCGGCAGGCGTCGAGGATCGTCGGGTGCGAGCATCCCGCCTCCTCCAGGGCCGAGCCCAGGGCCGCCATCCCGGCCATGTCGCCCGACTCGGCGGCCCGACGGGCCAGCCGGGCGACGGTCCCGCCGTCCCAGGCGAGCCAATCGGGCCGGACGGCCGACTCGTAGGCCCGCCGCGCCCCCGCGATCGTCGCCTCCCAGGTGGCGTGGGGGAACTCCGGGTAGTCCTCGACCCGGAGCGATTTGAGGTGGAAGCCCGACGTCTGCTGCGCCTCCTCGGGTTGTTCCATGACCCACCGGTCGGCCCCGATCCGACGCCAGGCGAACCGCCCCTGGCGGCGGTCGAGCCATTCCAGGAACCGGTCGACCTCCCGGCCCGAGAACAGCCCCAGCCCGCGCCAGGCGGCCTCGGCCATCGGGAAGATGGCGTCGACGTCATCCCCCACGCAGATCGGCGCGAACCGGGAGAGGAGCAGGAGCGGGAGCCCGGGGTGGGGGAGGTCGGGGTCTCGGAGGGCGGTGGCGCGGGCCAGCAACTCCAGCTCGTCCCACCGAAGGATGTCCGGATGCCAGTAGAGCTGATTGTCCCACGCCAGCTCGACCGGCTCGGCCTCGGGCGGCCGGCGGAGCTTGAGCGAGTAGTTGGACAGGGTCGCGTCGAAGTCGAGGGCCAGGCCGCGGCCGTCCGACGCCGGGAACTCGACCCGGTGCCCCCGATGCCTCGGCCCCGGGGCGCCGTCGGCCGGCCGGCCCGGGTCGTATCCCGGGGGGGCGTCGGAGAAGTAATCGGTCCAGAACCGTTTCTGCCCGAAGGCCGATCGGAGCGCCGCGGTCAGTGGCATGGGGACTCTCGCGGGATCGGAAACCTCAACCTGCTTGTTAGGATAAGGCTCGCCCGACGGCACTTCGAAAGTCCGATCGGAAGACTTCCGCTTGGGGGCAATGCTGGCAGACCGATTCGATATGCGGGCCGATCTGCGCGGCGAGAGGGGCGTAACGGCCAGCATTCTTTTTGATCTGCCCGTCGGGTCTCCTTCTCAACAGCCGACGCCTGGCGAAATCATCCTCTGCGGCCTTATCGCATTCGAGGTCGGCCAGGTTCGCGTAGGGCGGTTCAAGTGTCGCCAGGACCCAAGCATCGCTTGATTGCGCGGGAATCGCAAGGATCACGAATCCTGGCCTGGGATTACGACCCAGCCACGAATTATGGATGACGTCTCCCAGGGCGGCGGCGGTGTCGTGGGCTGGAGGACAGGGCCGCTCGGCCCCGGCCTTGTTCGCCATCGAGCAGTCGGCGTGGATGACCAGTAGGTGGAGCGGGCGACCCACGACCCCTTGCATCAGGACTTCCAACCTCGATCCATTCTCCTCGCACCAGGCCTTCACGCCCCGCCAGCCGTTTGGGAAGCCGGAAAGGAGCGTCTGATCCGGTTGCAAGTGCTCAAACTCGACATCGGGATGGACGGTCTTCATCACCTCTTCGAAGACGATCCAATCCGAAGGGCCTTCGGCGACGATCCCGACGCGGAGCATGGCATCCTCGACTCAGAGCGATTTCGGGACGCCGCCCAGCCGCCCCATGACCCAGAGCCGGGACAAACTCAAGCCGTTTTCGGCCTGCGACATCAACTCCTCGCTCAGGAGGACGCGCTTGACTTGCGTCGCGCCTTGTGAGTCGCGATCGACGGCGAAAAGTCGGATGCGATCATCCAACAGGTTGAGCCCGTCCAAAACCAAAGGGTTATGGGTCGTGGCCAACATCTGCCGCGAGCCATCCTCGACGATCTGGTCCGAAACCAGACGCGTCAGGGCGCAAGCCAGGCGAGGATGGAGAGCCTGGTCGAAATTGTCGACCGAAAATATTTTTGGGCTCTGTTTATGGCCTACTAGGGCGAGCAAAAATAAGACATAAAGAGCCCCTTCGCTCGCCTCCAGCGTGGAGACCGATTTGTGGGCCGTGCCCATGTAACGATCACGGATTCGCAGACGTACTGGCGAATCTGCATAGCTCGATTCGCTGCTCGAACTGGTCGTTGCATTCGTATCAATGCCATCAGCCCAATCGATCAAATCATAAATATCACTGAGATCGAAGGGGCCGAGCGATTCCGGCGAATCCCTCGTCATGGCGTCGATCGCTCGACCGAGTCCCGATCCGCCTAATCCAAGGGGTTCACGATGGATGTCATCCAGGAAACCACGAAGTTGAGGTGTGCTGGGAGAATAGATGGCAAATTGGGCAAGTTGCTCCAAGAAGTAGATCACCTGATTGGAAGTGATCTTGACAATCGCGTCTTCGGAAGGCTTGGGAGGTGTCGTCCCATCAGCGTCAAATCTCTTAGTATCTCCTGTAGTTCGTTTAATATCATAGATGAAAGAGGCATATGGTGCAATCGAGCGGGACTCATAATTGTAGGGTTTAACGGCCCAATGCTCTTCGCCGCTGATTTCAAAGACTGGTCCTTCATCTGTCCGATAAAAAACTCTATGCCCATCGAAATCAATTTCTTCTCTTGAGATCAGCCAATTCGTGGAAAAATGTTCCTTGGGCGCCATATCGACTTTGTAACAAGTCCTGGAACTGCACGCTGTAATGGACAGAAGTTGATGAGATTGTTTTTCAAATGAAGAGAGATAAGAGGCAGGGCTGCCCAGGCGAACCCCGCGATACCGGAATGACTCCGCCTCAGGTCCGCCCGAGACGATCGCGCTGAGTACGCCGACCGCTTCCAGTATATTGCTCTTGCCACTGCCGTTCGCCCCGACAAAAACATTGACCGAACCGAGGTCGATGGAAACGTCCGATAGAGATTTGAAACCCTTGACCTCAAGACGAGAAATCATTGCTTCGCCTCCCGGCTCGTCGGCTCATAACTCGGCGTGCCCGGCCATCTCGTCGGCGTGGTAGCTGGATCGGACGAACGGGGCGCTGGCGACCTCCCGGAAGCCCATGGACCGGGCCATCCGGCCCAGGTCGTCGAACTCCTCGGGGGGGAGATAACGGGCCACGGGGAGGTGCCTGGCCGAGGGCTGCAAGTACTGGCCGAGGGTCAGGAAGTCGCAGCCGACGGCCCGGAGGTCGGCCAGCGTGTCCAGGACCTCGCCGGTCGTCTCGCCCAGGCCGAGCATCAGGCCGCTCTTGGTCCGGACCCGGGGGGATGCGCCCCGGGCGTGATCGAGGACGGCCAGGCTGACGGCGTACTGGCTCTTGCGGCGGACGTATTGCTGGAGCCGGGCGACCGTCTCCAGGTTGTGGTTGAAGACCTCGGGCTCGCCGGCCAGGACGACGTCGATGGCCGCGGTGTCGCCGTCGAAGTCGGGCGTGAGCACCTCGACGGTCGCCCCGGTCCGGGCCCGGACGGCCCGGATGCACCGGCGGAAGTGGTCGGCGCCGCCGTCGGGCAGGTCGTCCCGGGTGACCGAGGTGATGACCACGTGCCTCAGGCCCAGCCGGGCGCAGGCCTCGGCCAGGCGGTCGGGCTCGTCATCGGCGACGGCCTCGGGCTTGCCCCGCCTCACGGCGCAGAAGCCGCAGGGGCGGGTGCAGGTCTCGCCCAGGATCATGAACGTCGCCGTCCGGCGGGTCCAGCACTCCGACCGGTTCGGGCACTTGCCGCTCTCGCAGATCGTCTCCAGGCCCAGCTCGGCGACCAGGTCCTTGGTGAAATACGTCCCGCGCGAGGCCGGGATCGGCCGCTTGAGCCAGGCCGGGAGCCGTCGCCTCCGGGCGTCCCCGTCGGCCTCGACGTCCGGCAGGATCGGCAGCGATCGGGCGTCATCCGAGGCTCTGAGCGTAGGCATGGGTGCCGACCTTCCGCCGGATCAGGGGATGATGCGTGTAGAGGTGGTGTCGTTCCAGGCCGAAGACCGACTCGACCCGGCGGATCACCGCCTCGCGGACCTTGGCCATCGGCGCGGGGCGCTGGCGACGCGACTCCATCGAGGTCTGCCGGATCGGGGCCCGGCCCGGCTCCTCGATCGCGTCGAACGGCTCCAGGAACGTCGAGACGTTCAGGGTGAATCCATGGTAGGCGATCCACCGGCTGACGGCCACGCCCACCGACCCCACCCGGGCGTTCCCCAGAAACACGCCGGGATGGTCCGGCCGGGTCGAGCCGGCCAGGTCGAACTCCGCCAGGACCTCGACCAGGACCCGGTGCAGGCCGTCGACGTACCGTTGGAGGTCCAGGCCCGAGGGGGCCATGGGCAGGGCGAGATAGCCGGCGAGCTGTCCGGGGAGATGGAGCACGCAGCCGCCGCCCCGGTTGACCCACCGGATGGCCACCCCCCGCGACCGCAACTCCTCATCGTCCCGGAGGATATGCGCACGGCTGCCCGATCGCCCCACGCTGATGGTGGGCGGATGCTCGCAGAGGATGAGGGACCCCCCGGCCCCCTCACGCTCGCCGAGGTCGTAGACCAGCCGACGCTGGACCTGCTGGATCTCGTCGAAGTCGACCGACCCGAGAAGGTAGATCTCCAGCGGCGGGGCGGCGGCCAAGTTCATCGCGACTCCGTACCCGCCCGATCCATCGTCCCCTCCCACCCCGATACTCTAACGCCCCGGAGGAGCCGGCGACAAGTGGGACCGGCTCGTCTCTCGCCCCACGATTCGGGCGGCCTGTCGTCGACAAGGCACCGCCTGCATGGCCTCCGGGCGGTCATCCTCGGGGAAAGTGTCCGAGGCGCCAACTTCGGGTGGTTTTTTGTAAACTTTCCCGTTTGCTCCTTGCAATTCGATGTTCGATTATGGGATCGTTTGTACTCGCCGAGGACATCGCCAGATCCATCCCTGGCGGGATCGGACAGGACAGCCGATCCCGATCCGTCGGGCCTGAGCCGTCGGATCAGCGGCCCCCAAGCGGGGCCACTTGGCGCGGCGATTGCTCCTTGTGCTTTCGCCTCTTGACGGATTGATCGCCGAACACAACCTGGACCGACTCACCTCGGATCCATCTCAAAGGACACCCAGCATGACTTTGAACCTTAATCGCCTGGCCGGGGCCTTCGCCCTGGTTGCCGCCACCACCCTGGGTGGCCAGGCCCGCGCCGCCTTCACCTACGTGTCCACCCCGAGCCCCTCCGTCACCAACTTCGGCGGCTCGACCCTCAACCTCCTCCCGGTCTCCTCCGGCACGCCGCTGAGCGGCCTGACGTTCATCAACCTCGCCGACGTCGCCCTGACCAGCGGCACCGCGCCGCCCGCCACCGACACGACCACCGTCAACGTCGCCGACGCCATCGCCATCACCAACGTCCCGCCGCCCGGCACCAACGCCGCTGGCACGATCACCCTGAACGGGACCCTGACCTTCTCGCGGAGCGACAGCGGCGGCGAGGTCAGCACCTTCACCGCGACCAGCTTCTCGGGCGCCGGCGTCACCTCGACCGGCAGCGGCGCGGGCCTGGTCGGCACGATCCTGATCGACGGCGTGACGTTCACCCTGTCCAACGTCAGCTTCACCCCGCCGACGGTCAACAACGTCCCCGCCGGCGACGGCAACATCAGCGTGCTGGTGTCGGCGGGGGCGCAGGTGCCCGAGCCGGCGTCGCTGGCGATGCTGGGCCTGGGCCTGGCCGGCGTGGGCGCGGTCGCCGCCCGCCGCCGCTCGGCCAGGTAAGCTCAACCGATCGTCCTGATCGCGATGATCCCGGGTCCCGGCCTCGCACCTCGCGAGGCCGGGACCTTTCTTTTTCCCCCGTCGAAATGACCTGCGACCGGACTCTTTCACCGTGATGGCTCGATCGGGCGCGATCGAAGAGTTTGTCGGCGGCATCATTTGTGATTTTA
>JAABUK010007249.1_pt1 | contig 16093 bp, 12 predicted proteins | sample 5559141 | NCBI WGS metagenome assembly JAABUK01 (sample SAMN10711869, study PRJNA513367) | rock metagenome | isolation source: Antarctica rocks | place: Antarctica: Victoria Land, Pudding Butte nord | collected 2016-01-03
GGTCGGGGGGGAGGGGGAGGCGGAGGTTATCAGTTATCAGATGAGCTGGAGAGTGTGTTTCAGGTTGAGGATGAATGTAGAAGGGGGGGACAAGGGGAAGGAGCAAAGGGTCCGAGGAAGGAGCGGTGCAGTCTTGACTCTTTCCTGGAGAAGGAGTTGTCACTTGTGGGGACTAAGTGACTGAACGGAGGAATTCGTCAGTCAGCAGTCAGGTCGCCAGAGTTCCGGCGTGTGAGCATTTCGGCAGATGGCAGATGGCCGACGGCTGATGGTGACGAGGAAGCGCGCTATCGCTTTGTTGACGTCCGCGAGCTCCCCGTCCAATCAGATGCGCGTTCTCCCGCTCTCTGCCAAGTACGTGGCCACAACGTTGGTATCAACACAACAGAACGCGGCCCTCCAATAACGAACTTGTTAGAATAGGCTCTCCATGACTCAACCCAAAGGAGGATGATCACTACTTCACCAACCCCTGGAATCCTCCTCCCAAACGCTTGCCAGTAATCAGATGACAGGGATACATGGATCTGCCCTGCTTCATCCCTTTCTGGCCCCTTCTCCAACGAGAGACGATGTCCCACCTGTCCTCGGTAACAGCCAACGCGCCTGTCTCGGAATTCGTCTATTTCGGTCGAGGGTGCGTGTATCCTGGCTTGGTTTGCCAACTAGCTGCCGGGGTTGTCGGGTACTATCATGTAGCCTCTACGCTTCCTCTTGACTCTGTGACACCGTAGAGATCGCGCAAGAAGTAAAGGCGTGTGCTGGCCAGCATGAGGAATTCGGACTGCAAGCCTTGGGCGCCTGAGTGGGCGTCATATCGGGACGCGGTGCACAGGGGAAGATGGAGAGATCAGCAAAAAGAGAACGTCGTTGGGCACTGAATGGTTTCGTTCTATACATCGCATCCCGGAATCTGGTTTCTCTAAAGATCAAGCATGATGCTCAGGCTCGCTCTAGTGAGCGGTTACTTCGATCCCTGCAGCCTCGATAAATATGCTGCCCAGCCTGCATCTCGATATGCTCTTGCCGATGCCACAGGGTCTGGTCCTGAATAGATACCACGTCCTACAATCAAAAAATCTGCCCCTCTTTCCATCGCGCTCACAGGACTCTGATATTGCTGGCCTAGCGCGTCCCCTCTGCTGGAAATAGAGATGCCAGTCGTGAAGATGACAAAGTCCTCTTCTGGCTCAGCAGTGTCACTTTCGACGTCTGCGGACAGCTGTCGCGTTGCGACAAAGCCAAGCACGTGGCCTTTGTGTTTCTTTGCGATCTCAACAGAAGCCCGGGTATATTCACCCACTGCCAAAGATCCTTTCGACGTCATCTCGGCCAGTAGGAGGATGCCTCGGTCACGCTCGTCTCCGTTCTCAATGGTTTGAGCAAGCGCATCGAGAGTTCCCTCGCCAGCAAGAACACTGGCATTGACGATGTGTGCCCAATCGTAGATCCGTAGTGCTCCTCCACGGTACTGCTTCTGAACAGTATTGCCAATGTCGATGAATTTGCGATCCTCGAAGATCAAAAAGTTGTGCTTCCTAGCCAGTTCTTGTAATCGTTCAGTCGTGTCCACGCCAAAGTCCGAGACGATGTCAATGTGAGTTTTGAACACAGCAATGTAAGGTCCCAAGGCTGTCAATCACCCCACGGGTTAGCCAGCATGCATAGTCGAAAGCAATAATGGACATTGTGGGCAGAGTTCTTTCCGGTGGAGATATTGAACCTCATCTTCTCTCGAAATCGCGAGACAAATGCGAATCGAACTGTTGAAGGAATAAAAAAACATGCGTTAAACTACCGGGAAGGAGCCCTACCTTCTGCGAGGGAGAGGAGTTCTTTGGTAGTTGTTAGATCTGCAGATACTGTGATGTTGGTCTGCTTTGCTTCAGCAATCTCAAACAGTCTCCTTGCTAGAGCGTTCGGATGATGTTTAGCTCTTTCGTTGTATGACGATGTCGATTTGGTCGCCATGCCGTTGAGAATCGTGGTGCCAATTCCCTACCAAGGTTATGAGGTTATGGTTTGTCATACGTTCCTGGCCCGGGAAAGAATCTCGTACTATTCGGCCAATTAGCCACGTTGTGGGCTCTAAAAGTGGCGCTTCTTTCAGCCACCTATTCCGCGAAACCTTCAATCCTTGTCTTCGCTCACACGTAGCATTTCTGATTCAATATGCTCGTCGTTCTGCGTGCTGGCGGGAGGTGAGGGGTCTTTTTCCCCAAGCCTACAAACCGCGGTGGTCCGGATATCAGCCAACCCAACGAACTATCTATTGAACTATGGATCCTGCTCAGATGAAACCTGAGGCAGACGAGCCAGATTCGTAGCAAAGGCACCCGGACTTCTTCCAACCTCGGCCTCTCTGCGCATCATTGATACTTCATCGCCTGAGGTAATGGCCTCTATGCCTGGCAGGGAACCAGGCGACGCAAATCTGGCGGCGCCGACTAATCCAGACACACACCATGAAGGAGAAAGGCTTCGAATGACTGAGACAAATAGCCCCCAACAATCTGCGACCCGACGAGCTGGCAATGTCTCCACCGACTCCCTTGATCACTCAGGGTCGAAACCAGCGGGCCAGGAACGGCAATCGATCAAAGAAGTCTCTCCTCTTCGACCACAGTTCAAAGCATCGGCTCATGGGGCCTCAAGATCAAGGAAGAACAGTCAGGAGCTAAGTCCTACTCGCAACGCCATCAATGCCTTCTCGCACCCTGTTCCTTCAGCTGCTGCTGTTCAAAGAGCATTATCGGCAAACAAGCCCCCACCACAAGCTTCTGGCCTAGAGGGTACGTTGGAAACTCACAATTCGAAATCAACTGATTCGACACCACGGTGGCCCACCTCACCCAGATTAACCTCTCCGCCTCCATCAAAGGCACCGCGAAATCCGACTCTTCCAAAACGAAAGCAGGACAGCGATATGGCTGCCCCGAATTCATCGCAAAAGAGAATGTCGGCATCGGTCCCTGATCTCTCCATAATGGTCGGGAAACCCATACCAGAAAAAGAAGACAATCTCACACCACGCCCGGGCCTTAAGACACCTGTTCGTGGCGTCAGCGGAGTTACTTCAACACTGGAGACTGTCGCGGAGAATAGCGTTCCAGATACTCCATCTATCATTCCGCCATCTGAGCGGTCGACTCTATCAAACCCACAGGAGTACGCAGACCATCACAACGATGAATCGCAAGATGCTACACAGTCCAAGACAGCAAGGGGAAGCGAAGATAGCGAAAGCGATAACGGAGGAGCAAAGGCAAAGGTTGACAGCCTCGCGAAATCTGGCAATGCAGCGGGTAGCAAATCCTCTTCGATTGTGCCAAAGAAGTCTCTCACAAGCTTGGCACCCGCAAGGAGCAAGGCCACTGAGCCTCCTTCACGCAGCATGACTGTTGAGACAGAAACTGTCAGCTCTGTTCCTCAAGCTCCACTGAATGTAGCTGGTGATCGTGGTGCGTCGGGGAAGTTAGACGTCAACGGCAGTGTTCGTTTGAAACCCAGCAATGAAATGATAAAATCGAGAAAAGAGAAAAAGAAGAATGCTCGCCGCCCGACGTCAATCAATACTGGCACGAGTAGGTCACTTCCGCTGGTCTCCATGCTCATTCTTATGCTGACCAAAATGTAGTCTCCTCCAAAGCGGATATTTTTGAGGCTAAAGTGGCCAGTGCAGTGGACGAGGCAAACTCTTCTGACTCAGATGAGACGTTCGTTTACGAGTCAAATCCACCGGAACCGTATGTGCCTCGTTCAGCTCGTTCTCATTCTAGGACTCCTAGTTCCACCTCTTTAGCTAGCCAGGTCGATCAGTATGGTGCAAGGAATAAAGCGAACGGTAAGGATGGACAGCACAGCGTCGCAGGAAAACGGAGTATGAAATTTGCAAACTACAACACCAACCTAGATGGAGAGTTTGGCAGCCAAGGCGCTGGCAGAGGAGGTGGCAGAACTGTCAGTACGCCCAGACATCACCACATCAGCCGACATTCGCGCGGCCCAAGTCATGTTGGCCTGTTTGATAGCGATTCTCCCTTTACACAAGCCAACAAGTCCTCGTCACCACATATTGCGACTGGAAAGTCTCGGCCCAACAGCCCACGCTTCCCGGGTGTTCGAGCAACGTCAAGCCCTCGAAAAGCAGAGGCTTATTCGTATGATGCCGATGAAGGGGTTGCAGATGACGAAAGAATGCCTTTGGTTGGGTCCGTTCGGGTCAGTCGAGCTCGCCATGCCAGGAAACCCAACAATGGCAGCTTACGGCAGTTTGAATACTTTGAAGATGGACGGCGAGGTTTTTTCTCACGCCACGGCGCTTGCTGCCTGGTCACGGCCTTGTTTCTGATCGTGTGCGTTGGCGCGGGGAGCTTCATCATGGCGCTATCAAGACCCTTGCTGGATGTCTCGATCAAAGACATAAAAAACGTCCTCGCCAGTGAACAGGAACTCATGCTTGACCTCAACGTTCGGGCAACTAACCCGAACCTCTTCGCGATCACAGTCAGCGAGCTGAATGTAGACATCTTCGCCAAAAGTGGATTCGCTGGATCTGCGGCTGAGTGGCGAGAACTCCAGTCGCCCTCAATGATGAGAAGAACGCAGCGGGCAAGAAGGACGAGTGGCCATCTGAACGACGTGGTTTACACTACTGACGGAGTTGATGAAGGGAACGATCCAATTGAGGATCCTGGATCAGACCCGCAGACCATGGTTCTTGGACGCATTTTCGACTTCGACTCTCCCCTCGTTTTTGAAGCTTCCCCTATCCGAAGGCAGTCGATGCTGTCCTTGGGCGAGATCCGACTCACAACACCAGGAAACAAAACCGAAGAAGGTGGGTCGGCTAGGTGGGAAAGGGTGATTCAGCACCCTTTCGAGTTGATCATTGGTGGCGCTGTAAGGTACCAATTGCCTCTCTCATCGCGCACCAGGTCAGCTTCTGTTAGATCAAAAATCAAGGTTGATCCAAAGGACGCAGAAGGTGCACAGCCGTCTCATGCACCGAAAGTCTCCTCTCTGCTTGAGAAATGAGACCTGTGATGTCTAGACTGTTGGACAATTCACGAGGAGGGGCTCATTGAGGCCCCCCTGTGGCCAGCATGTCACGAATTCCCTTTGTCTACGGAGACGATTCAGATTCAAGCGACAAGATACCCGGGGCCTAAGAGATTGGGGAACTCGGGACTATAGATCGCTCTTCCAGCGAGTGGTGTTGAACTGGGTTAACAGCCGAGGCGTTGCAGTATTCTTACTTAGACAGGATCCACGCTGGCAAGGTCTTCGTGGCTGCATGCCATTTCTTCGCATGGCGATTACTAGGAGTATTCCGATCATACCTACCGAACTAGAAGCTGTGCAGACTAATGAGCAGAGCGTACGGACTACTTGGTCATCATTGCTCATGGCTGGCCTCGTGTGACCGGTAAGCCATCGACGAGTGATGCCATCCTGCAATTCCAATGAAGCCCATGAGGAACTATCAGTGGCACACAGGCAGAGGGAACGTAGGGCCGTTGTAACCGTGAATGAACCAACCACCGTAATTCACGTGCTTGTTGTCCTATCTGGCACCGGAACGCGGTGCTGACTATTCTGGTTCGAAGCCAGCACAGAGGCACCGCGATTACGAAACACGTCGTTGGGGCGAGGTGCGCAGAGTTGGGAATCCGAAGCGTCCCAGGATGGTGAAGCATCGTGCCTATTGGCTCAACATATGCAGGTCAGTCGTCCGGTGTTGGCAGACTATGGTGATACGTGGAAGCGCACCAGGAGGCACTGCTTCTGCGCCCGATTCTACTTGTGCGACAGATTGTTGCGTGCGACAGGTGACTCAAGGCGCAAGTGTGCCAAGGGGCATCATCCCACCTTCGGCGCTTCACTTCCTGCGTCCAGCCACGCCGCTGTCCACCTTCATTCTCTCCACACCACTCCAACGGCATGATCTTTCAGCCCCGATGTGTCCATGATCGCACCTTCAACTTGTCAGACTACTTTGGGCATCATTTTTCGATCCCTCAATCCCGAGACTTCCATCAAAGCTCACTAGCCACAGCCTCGCTTCAGCCGTACCACCATGTCGGTGATCTATCGGGAGCGGGAGCGAGAGCGAGAGCGTGATCGATACGACGATTCGAGGTCGTCCATCTCCTCTGCTCAGCGCGGAGGCAACTACACCACCGTCAAACGCTACCGAGTTGGAGGTGATGATGATGCTCATTCTACCACATTCGATGGACGGCGCTATGGTGCACGGGATCCGCCGGCTCGTGTCGAAGAAACCAGAATAGTGAGAAGAGAGCGGGAAGAACCCGAGTCTCGACCAGAGCGACCAGAAAGCAACTACAGTCGTCGAGAACGGGTGCCAGATGCTCGCTGGGAGGATGATATCGTCATCCGTCGCACAAAAGAGGCGGAAGAACCTCCTCGACGTGAGTATAGACGTGAAGAGCCTGCCACGGACAGAGAGCTCGTCATCCGGCGTACTACTGAGCGAGACGGCTACGAGCAAGATAGAGGTATCCAGGTCGAGAGATATGACGATCGGAGGAGAGAGTATCGTGACTATGAAGTCATCGCTCCTCAGCGCGAGAACTTTGGAGACCTCCAGAAATATTCAAGAACCGCCGAATATTACTCTCAACCAAACCAACCTCAAACGATTATCATTCGTAATGAACCTATCGTTATCCGCGAAAGAATTCGTGATGACGACTACGCTTTGATCCACAGATCAGAAGCCGAGGACAGGCAGATTACGAGAAGAGAACCGTCACCAGCCAAGAAAGACGAGTTCTTCTATGAGAAGAAGACGGTCGAGAGAGACGCCAGACCCGTGGAGAGAGAAGAAGATTTTTACGCCCGGAGAGAAGTTAGCCCTGGCGACTCTGTCTCCCAAGTCGGCGTGCGTCGCCGTTCTCGTTCTCGAGGCCGCTCTCGCTATTCTGATGCGAGCGACGAGAGCATGGTGTATGTGCGCAAGGAGGTGAAAGAAGAAAGTAGAAGCGAAAGCCCTAGTCAGCGTCGACATCTCGCCGAAGGCGCTCTTGCTGGATTCGGTGCTGCCGAGCTTTTGCGCCATCACAAGAAGAGCTCGGGAAAGGAGACCTCGGGTCCAATCGCACGGCTTGGGAAGGATGTCGGAGCTGGTGTCCTTGGAGCGGTTGCCGCTCAAGGCATCTCAAGAGCCAGAAATCGACATCGCAGCAAGAGTCGTCGTCGAGAGCTTTCCGAATCCTATGACGAGGATGACCGTCGTTCACGACGCCACCACAGTCGTAGCCGTTCCAAGAATCGGTCCCCATCTCGCTCCCGCCTCAAGACTCTCGGTGGACTCGCCTTGGTTGCTGCCGCCGCAGGCACAGCCGTTGCTGTCGCTAAAAGGAGAAACAAGAACGATCCTGAGGAGCGCCGTAGCAGATCAAGGCATCGCAGGCATTCGGCCTCGGAAGCCACTGATGATGCTCGCAATCCGGCTCATCGCAAAAAACGTATCGCAGAAGCTGGCGCTGCTGGTGCTGTCGTAGCAGGTCTCATCGAACGTGCTCGCAGCAAGTCTCGGAAGCGCGATGGCGAGCGCTCTCGCAGCCGAATTCGAACGGGTTTGCCAATAGCCGCTGCGGGTCTTGGAAGTGCTGCAATTGCTGGCATTTACGAACGCAACAAGGGCAAAAGAGAGTCCGAAGCAGAAGCTGCGGCAGAGAGACGGAAATCCAGGTCCCGATCGCGAAGTCGAGCCAGGTCAGCATACTCCGAAGCTCCACGAAGTGTCAGTGATCCGAACCTCATCGAGTACGGCAATGGCCCGATGTATGGCAACATTCCACAAGCAGACTATTACGGCCGTGGTCCTGCGCCTCAAGATCCTTATTACTCTGAAGTAATGGTACCGGCGGCGGCGGCGGCAGCAGCAGCTAAAGCTGAAGCTCCATATGGTGCACCAAGAGAGCAACGGCGAAGTCATAGTCGTGACCGACGTCCGTCAAGTAGCGAGAGCTCTGACGGTGGCAAACGCCGGCGACATCGCAGACATAGTCGAAGCCAGTCGAGGGATCTTGCAACTCCAGCCCTTGCAGCCATTGGTGGAGGCATTGCAGCTACTGAATATGCCAGGAGGAAAGAGAAGAAAAAGGCAGACAAAGCCCGAAGACGTATGTACGCCCAAAGTCCAATTAGAGTTGCTGACTGACATCAATCCAGGCTACGAAGCAGAGCATGGGCATGATCCGTACGAAGATGAATACGACCCAGTGCCGCGTCGCTACACACCGACTCCTCCCTCCTCGGCAGATCCCTATGGAGCCCCCAATCCATATTATCGTTCTGACGAGCAATTGCCTCCTCCGCCTGGCTCGGCTCCTCCTCCACTCTATCCTTCGCAACAACCGCCTGCTGGATATCCTGTACAGCAGGGGCCTTATCCTGCGCAGCCGACTTACAATCCCGCAACCTATGCGCAGCAGCCGGGCCCCCCGCCTCCCGGGAATCCTGCACATCCTCCGCCGCAAAACTCCGCTCCAGGCGCAGGCTTTCCCCCAGGAACTCCTTTTGCATCCGGTGGCAACGGGGACCCTAGGTTTCCTCGAGGTCGTGGGGATGAAAATGTGAGTGCTCCGCCAAATGGCAATTTCTCTCCTGGCGAGCCTCGTCATACCTCTCCGGATGGTACGTCCTCCGTACCGCCATAAGTAGTTAGTCAAAGCCATTCACATGCTAACCATAGTGTCTCTACAGGTTTAACAAGAAAGCCTCGAGGACCCTCTCCGCTGCCGCCTCCAACTTCGTCCATGCCAAGACCAAGTTCCCAGCCTCCGCCTGGTGCCAAGAATGTGGCGTTCGACCTAGAATCTGAAAACTCGCAAATCTCGAGTCCTGACATGAGACGACAAAAACGGAGAGGAGAGACAAACCGAGGTTACGAAGCCGAAGATGATTCGGAATCTACCCTCGACGGCCGAGACAAACGCTACCCTACACATCACCCCGTCTCCGAAACCGAGTCCGACCCTGAACAATCCTCTCGACGCAGAAAACATCGCCGACGACACCCTGATGACCGTTCCTACGACGAAGACCGTCATAATCGCTCCCGCCGCTCTTCAAGAAACCACCACGCATCTGCTCACGATGGACCACTAAGCCCAACTGATTCTGAAGCAACCGTTGACCTGCCTGATCGCTTTGACGAGAAAGGTAGACGGAAAGCGGAACGCGGAGACGACGCTGTCGCAGATATGCTGGAAGATATCATGTCTGGCAAAGGGCCTGGCGGCAAATATTTCCAAAAAATCTTTGGTGGTGGTACCGATGATGATAACGGCGATTCTAGCGGTCGTCGTCGGAAGCCGTGATCAAATCACTCTTTTGGCATGTTGTGACTTTTTTACGGCCTTTGGGTGTCCTTTTGGCCTGGTCCTCTTGATCAGGCCGGCTATGCTTGGAAATGCTTTGGATGATGGTACGACTTTCATTTTGCAATAGAAATTGATTTTCTTATCTCATTGGGGGATACTGGCCTAAATGCATTATGCAACGGATGAATGAACCAATAAAATGAAAAACGCTTGAGTTATAGCAAATCTTCAATTCCTCTTCTGTGCGATCGTGTCCTGCATGCATCTACTATCAAAGTTACCTTCTGTAAGCAAGCAACATAAACGCACCTCTAATTCAGATCTGAAGCATCCTTCGAAATGTTAAAAACCTTCAACCACACCTCCGCTCGACGCGAGCCCTGAAAACCCTCTCTTCATCATCCAGAGCAATGCTCTCCTCACCAACGACTCTACCGAAGGATCGGCAAGACCACCGTAGGACCACCATCCCGAAGTATGTATTTAGTCCTTGTTCCTTGTTCCTTCTTCCCTCTGCCAAACCCACGCAGTCGTGAAATCGGAGCCCATCATGTTCGCTACAGTCTTATCTGCCTGCTTGCCACTGTGACAACACTGATCATTCATCCTTCTCTGTTCAAAATCAAAAGACCGAAGAACCCAAGCAGTCGAACATGACAGACACCTTTTTTTAAAAGTTCATGGTCATTCTGGAAATCATGAACCCAGATCTCGTACTTTCAGCGCGGCCTTTCAATACACTGTTCTCTAAGTTACAACTTATGCTGAAGCCGTGGAAAGCTTCTATCTCGCCTAAGTGCGCAGCGAACGACAAAGAAAGACTCACTTTGAATGCCCCAAAATTTTATATGTCACGACTCTTCGTTCAGGTTGTCTGCGTTCTTCCCTTCAAGAGACAAATACGTAGGGAATTGAAAGGACAGCTGCTTTGTTACTAATGTTTAACTAAGCTAAGACATATACATACAGTGACCTTCAAGACCCAATTTTTAAATCATGGCTATTGCTGAAGGCACCAATGCTGCAGGCGTGTCGGACATGTTTCAATACACACCGCTGCCACAAAGAACGTATACACGGCTGCTAAAGATCTTGCAGGGGTTTTCAGATCTGTTCCCTTATCACTATCGACCTTAGCTAGTCGGATGACGATGCAGGATGCCTTGTCGTACACCTCGGGCGGTTTCACTACATATGGCGGCGCAGAACCATGCTTCCCAATTATTTGCAACGACAAGACTCCCCTGGTCATCCCCCATCTGTATGATGCTCTGCTACAGCTGCACAACATCCAATATGGTCCACTACGTGAAGTGACATGGTCCGACGAAGACACCGGACCCGTGGCAGGGGCGAAACTCTTCCCAGACCCACCTCCGGAGGATCGAGAATGGCCGACTGGATTATGGGAGATGCAAGATCTCTTATGGGTCGACGCCATTTGCATCAACCAAGCAGAATTGGAGGAGAAGTCTGTAGAGGTGAGGGTGATGGGAGGAATCTATACGTCTGCTATCATAGTCCTCGTCTGGTTAGGCAAGCCTGACGAGGCCACGGAAGTAGCTCCGCGTGTGGTATCCCAGCTCCCCACTGTGCCAAAAGAAATCTACAAACATCTGCGCGCTCACGATATCCTAGAACAGGACTCTTACGCCAAGCTCGGCATCCCAATGATCACCACAGATCAATGGAAAGTGTTCATGATGTTGATGGGAAGGCGATGGTTTGATCGAGTATCGACAATGCAAGAGGCCATGTTAGCGCGGTATATGGGTGTAGTGTGCGATCCTCATGAGATCTCATGGCACGATCTGGTCAGAAGCTCTGGATTCATCGACAAGAGCACATGGTCTGCACCACTGAGTGAGCTTCCTGGGGTCAACGAAGAGGATACCTCTATCAGCAGATGTCAGAAAGGTGCGTCTCCCAGCATGCTCTCTCTTGGCAGAGAGTCCTTGATCCAGGGCAAGGGCCTTTTCCAGGGTCTGGACGTGCTGCAATCCCTGGAGGCGATGATACTTCTGGCACGTCCGAAACAATCCGCAGATCCACGAGATAAGGTGTACGCAATCTTATGGTTTGTTCACACCTCTTCTCCAGCGACGGACCCAGGCAAGAAAACTGGACTTAAAAGAATCATGGTGCCGGACTACACCAAGTCCACCCAGGATGTTTATCTCGAGGCAGTGGCATTAGTCCTCAAGGGAAGTGGAAACCTCCAAATTCTATCCTCTGTCGAAGATGTGTCTTGCCGGACGATTGAGGGCCTACCATCTTGGGTGCCCAATCTGAGTGCATTACAATGGCCGCCAGCACTAATTCCCCACTTCAGATCTGGACACCGGTACTGTCCATGGCGTGCAGCAGGCGACCAGCGGAGCGGATAGGCCAACCGGTCCATACAGCAAGGGAAAAACATCCGCCTCCTCACAATTGAAGCAGCCCAGGTTGACACTATTACAGGCTTTGCTGACACTTATGCGAATTTCAATGGCTCGTATACGTGGATCACCTGGCTAATTATGGCCTTGAAGAGCGGTTCTCAGTATCCCACTGGGGAAGGGTCAACGGGGGCATTGTGGAGGACTTTACTGACTGACAAGCTGTACAGCCAACGCCCTGCTCCTGACGCTGCAAGACTTCCCTTCCGTGATCTCATCTTGTGGCAGTTGCGAGTGCTATGCAGAGCAACAGACGCTTGTTTAGGACCGGGAAGAACTATCTTAGCCTTGGTGCTGAATCGCTCAGAGTCGGTGATACTATCTGGATAACGTAAGGCTCCCGGGTCCCTTTCCCATTTCGGCAGTTACCTCGTGGGAATGACAGGTTTGTCCGCGAAGTATATGTTCGTGGCATCATGCATGGAAGAAGCTTTTGAAAGCTCTGGCGGCTGATGTCAGATTTCCAAAAGGTGACCCTTGAATGAAAAGTATGCGACACTAATAATTACAGAATCAAATCGCACCTGGCACTAGATGCTGTTTGCACAACAGCAAGGGCGTTCTATATTCTAGCAAGACTTAAAATTTGAGATGTTTATCAAGGTTCGTTAAAAAGGGAGCATCAGGCAGGTAAAGTAAACTCCTTTATACCTACTGTGAATACGGTCTGGAGGGCTCCCAGCCCTTGAAGATTTAGGTTAAGCCTCTTTTACTATGCACATTGACTGGTTTCATGAAGTACCGTTTCTTTAGGAAGTCTCCAGCTAATGTTTCCTTGTCACAGCACCTCAGGTACCCACTTCAAGCTCAAGCCATAGCACCTTCGCAGTAACAGAATCAAGCAACCCCATTTCCGTTTCAACGCGAAAGTACAAGTCTCTGACCCTAGCCAACACCCGCATCTCATCCAGCCCTAGCGTCCTCGAGGGTAAATCTTCGTCCTCAGCTCGCCAACCAAGCTTATAATTAGTTGTGGCAGTAGGATCATGCTGCGGACCTGGCGTGCCGAATTGCTTCTTGAGCCACGAGGGCGAAGTCCGCTGTTGGGCTTGGTCAAGGGTTGGTGAGGGTGATCGCTCGGCTGTCTCTATTTGCGCATTGGTAGGGTCTGACTCGACCTTGTGGCCGGATGCGGCAAGGCGTGCTCGGAGAGACGAAGCCAGTTCTCGGAGCATGCCTGGCTGCTGCCAGAAGGCTGCGCGGTTGTCGTCGCCGGAGAGACGGATCACGGTAACGTCGCCAGCGTTGGGGAGACTGACTATGTCTTTTGCGGCGAGGTGGGGTTGTTGAGTCAAGATATCGGAGGGGATGACGAGGAAGGCTCTTTTGTGGATACCGTCGAGGAGGTGGGAGTATAGCTCAGGCTCGATGTGCGTAGTGAGGAGATTCTGTATGCGCCGCGTTCGAATTTCTACGAGCTGGGATTTGAAGCATTGTCGGGGTCGATATTGGTTTCCCCCCAAAGCCGGAGGTGTCGTTGAGTCTTCATAAGGCGGTGCGCTGTCCGCGTGTCCAAGGCCAAACTTCTCCGACATGGTACGAAGATTGAACACTCGTCTTGGGTCAGAAAGGGGCGATCAGGAGGATGAAAGGAAAGCAATCTCTTCGAGCAAAATGCCAGAACACAGTGCGCTCTACCTTGCTGATAGTGCCGTTCCAAGAGGATGACCAGCAACTACCGATTTGCTAGACCGCGGCACTATCAGTCTGCTCAGCTTTCACCAAATCACAATACTGAGCATGGCAGGAAGATTCAACAGGCACTCCACCCGGCTCACATGCTGAATTCTCCCAGAAGGATTCTCTTGTATCTTGGTGAGGGTACAAGCAGCAGAGGACCCTGCGCAAGGCTGACTCGTCTTGTCTGGGGTATTCTCCACCTTTCACAAGGTTTACCGTCGGGTGCAGCGACGCTATTGCTGTTCCGGCCAACTTAGAAGCACGCATTCTTCTCCTTGCCTCTGACTGCTCGAAAATGCGATCAAGGATGTAGGAAGACGGCTGTCAGTATGGAGTGCTCGTGTTCTTCTCAGCGCAATGTTGCTTTGCTTTCACATGCCCGCCTGTAAACAGCTGAGTCGCTTCTTTTTTGCCGTTTCATCCCTTGCCCTGCACCTTGTACAGCCATCTTGCTTTCCACCTTTCTTTGGACTTTCGACTATCTTTTCAGCCTCGCCGTTCGAACTAATCCTCGACCCATTTTTCAACATTTTCATGCTGATCACGGCTATCATTTCCCAAACCCTGCCGCGTGATTGTGAAGGCTTGGTTCTAGGCTGGGCGTACTCTGGCCCACCAGCGCCACCGTGTCTCGTTGACTATAAGATTTCTCGTCGACCATCATTCTCCCTCACACAACCTGCTTTTTCACGCTTTGGAGCACATACTTCAAGCACGGTATTCATTCCCAAAACGATCTCCAAGCCAACTCTGTGGCAATGACGGGAGGTATGTGGTACAGTATTGCAGAGCCGAATGAATACTTGGTTATCACCGGCGCGAGAATCGAAGATGTTCGCATCGTCAAGAAAGCACTCATCAAACCATGGCAAAAATGCACCCGCATCTCAATCTCGCCTTTCGACTTCTCACTGAACCTCCAGGCAATGACCATGGAGAAGCTTCAATTTGCTTTGCCGGCTGTCTTCACTATTGGTCCTGACAATGACCTGGATGCTTTGAAGAAATATGCCCTTCTTCTGTCTGGAAATCCGGATGGCACCGGCTCTGCTAGTAAACAGGGTACAATCATGCCAGCAAAACGCAATCATGTTCAAGATATTGTGAAGGGAATCATTGAAGGAGAGACTCGTGTCATCGTTTCCAGCATGACTATGGAGGAGATTTTCAAAGAACGCCAAATCTTCAAGCAAAAGGTTATTGACAGCGTGCAACATGAGTGAGTTACTTGCCGTCCCATAATTCCTTTTGACGTATGTCCTGAACACGGATATGTAGGCTCACTCAATTCGGTCTTCGCATCTACAATGCCAATGTCAAAGAGCTCCAGGTACGATTGCTGCCCTCGGGAGGCTGCCCATTCATGGAGCCCCTGACACTGACAATCTGTCATAGGACACCCCAGGCTCAGAGTATTTCGCATTCTTGAGCCGTAAAGCCCATGAAGGTGCTTCAAATCAAGCAAAGGTCGATGTGGCCGAAGCACGAATGCGAGGCGAAATTGGCGAGGCCGAGAAGAAAGGTCGAACGAAACAGGAAGTCTCCAAAATCGAAGCAGAGACTGCTGTGCTGGACACCAGACGTCGTGGTGACAAGGCTCAAGCGGACGCTGAGCTCACGAACCGCCAGACCGAGCTCAATATGGGCATTCAGCTGGCACAGATCAGGGCAAAACGACAGGCTGAAGCAAAAGATGTCGAGCTGCAGAAGGACGTCGAGCAGAAGAAGGCAGAAACGGAACTTGAACGCCTCCGAGCTACCGATGTCACCAAGTCCAAGATCGCTAAGGAGACAGCCCAACAGAAAGTTGACGCTGCATTTTATACGGAGACGAAGACTTCTGACGCCCACATGTACTCGCAACGACAGGATGCAGAAGCTGCCTACTTCCGCCAAGTCCGAGATGCCGAGGGAGTCTACGCCAGACAGATCAAGGAAGCAGATGCCGCATTCTATGCGAAGAAGAAGGAGGCCGAGGGTATTTCTGCAGTCGCGGAAGCCTACAAGGGTATGGCAGAGGTCATGGGCGGTCCCCAGGGCCTGCTACAGTACATGATGCTCCAGAACAATACTTACGAGAAATTGGCCCTGGCCAACGCCAAAGCGATCAATGGCCTCCAACCCAAGATCACGGTCTGGAATACTGGAGAGAATGCTAACGGCACTGACTCGACCGCACCCATCCGAAATCTGTTCCAGTCTCTCCCTCCTCTCCTTTCCACAATCAATGATCAAACTGGCATTGCTCCACCCAGCTGGATGGTTGGGTCGATGGGTAAAGGTGGTACGCAAGAGTATTCCCCACCGACAAAGCCAAAGATGAATGGTACCGCCTGAGGTGACTGCATTGCCAGTACGAAACAGACGTGAAAGCTTGAATGCTGTCTCCATTGTCCAATCTTTCCCTTGTACTCAGTGGGAGGACAGCATATGTCTCTCCCCGTCAACCTTTGATTTGGCTGGTTGCGACTCCTATTCTACTCCCTCCCTCATTGTTCGATACCAAGGAGGATTTTGTTGGAGTTTGGGCCGCAGCGGAATCTGTCGAATGCTCTCCCAGACAATCTCTGGTCAATTGTCAGCAGTATGCTCTATATATAATACATCAACAAGCCA
>JAABUK010007250.1_pt1 | contig 16090 bp, 13 predicted proteins | sample 5559141 | NCBI WGS metagenome assembly JAABUK01 (sample SAMN10711869, study PRJNA513367) | rock metagenome | isolation source: Antarctica rocks | place: Antarctica: Victoria Land, Pudding Butte nord | collected 2016-01-03
CGACAAAGGCTCAGACTGCAACTGCGGCTTCTGGGTCCGCAACCCCACTGAATACGACTGGCTGCGCAGCTTCCTCTCCACCCCCACCATCAAACTCCTCCTAGCCGACGAATACGACCCAAAAAGGGTAGAAATCGAACGATTCGAGCTTCCAAACGCAAGGGCAGTGCATTTCCTCTTCCGCAATCTCCTGGATAGAGGGGTGGGCGCGACGGGGACTGTGGATTTCTTGGGGAAGAATGTCGCCGAGTTCTTGAGAGGGAGGGTTGTTGATATTCCGATGCAGTTCTTACATAGAGGGAAGTTGTAGCTTGGGAAGTCGATGAGAAGCGTATCTAGTAAACAATCAAGGTTGCAGGAATGGGGGTGGACAATCGATCTTGAGTTTAATTAGATGGGTATAAAAATAACATGACGCGTCCCGTCGACGTTGACTTTCTGGCCGGCTTATGAAGAGAACGGACATCCAGGCAGATTTCCCCGAAACTGACAGAAAAAAATCTTCTGGCCAGACACACAGAGCAATCCTTCGTGTTCGCAAATCCATTGCCGAGAGAAAGAAAGGAAACGCATTATAAGACCCAGTCTCCATCCGTTCGATTTCCCAGGTTTGGATCGAATGGCGAGGTTGAACTGTTGTACTCGTCGTACATACCAGGACGAGGGAAGAAGGGAAGGTATGCATTATGTGTGCCGTAAACTTAATTATTTCGGTCATGCCAAGATCAAAACAACGCCCGCAGAAGAGCGGCCTTGCGGCCTTTTGGCCACGCTATGACAATACATCTGAGAAGAGGAGTCGAAAACGAAGAGATATGGAGAAGGCTGATGCCAAGCCCAAGCCATCAAGGGGGTCATAGGGTTGTCATGTATTTGAAGGATTGCGGCATTACTTAATAAACTGGGCAAAACTGGGCCGGCATGCCTAGTATGGGTTATAGGGGATAGAGTGGATGTGATGGAAGCGGTATCACACCAGCACGGACGGAGACTCAGCGCTGACATGGAGTAGACAACTTTTAGTTTGTTTCCGTTTCATTTCCCTAACCTTACGCCCGCAAGCTTACGAGGGAAACTAATGTAGATAGTTACGTATACAAAGCCGCTTTGGCTGGCCTAGCCAAACAGAGCAGAGCCAAGTCTGATTCTCACCGACTTGACCTGGGTATAATTCGCCAGAGCATACTTGCCCAATTCTCGTCCAATACCGCTCTCCTTGAAGCCGCCGAATGGCACCTGGTAGCTCAGCATGTTGTAGCTATTAACCCAGACGGTGCCGGCCTTCAATTTGTTGCTGACTCGGATGGCGGTGTTGAGATCGGTGGTGTGGACTGCGGAGGCAAGGCCATAGGTGGTCTCATTACCGGCCTTGATGACTTCGTCTTCGGTCTTGAATTTGCTGATGGAGCAGACGGGGCCAAAGATCTCTTCTTGCATGATCTTCATGTCGTCGCTGACACCGGAGAAGATGGTGGGCTGGATGAAGTAGCCCTTATCACCGTGGCGAGCGCCACCAGTCTCGACTTTGGCACCGGCGTCCTTGCCGGCTTTGATGTAGGCCATGATGCGATCATACTGTAATTGGCTGACTTGTGGGCCCTGGAAGGTGTCCTCCTTGAACGGATCGCCGACGACGTTCTTCGCGGTTCGTTCCTTGAATTTCTCAATGAACTTGTCGTAGATACCCTCCTGGACGTAAATCCTCGAGCCAGCACAGCAGCATTGGCCGTGGTTGAAAAAGATACCGAAGTTGACCCACGAAATAGCATCGTCGAGATTGGCGTCGTTGAATACGATGTTTGGTGATTTGCCGCCCAGCTCAAGTGTGACCTTCTTTAGATTCGACTTCGCAGCGGCTTGGAGGATGGTGCGGCCTACAACGGTTGAGCCAGTGAAAGCGACCTTGTCAACATCCATATGCGCGGCGATGGCTAGTGACAAGTTAGCTCAGATTGAACGTTTGACACATATAGAGGGACGTACCAGCACCAGCGGTCTTGCCAAACCCAGAGATAACATTAACCACACCAGCTGGGATACCCGCCTTTTCGCAAAGGGTAGCAGCATACAAGCCAGACAGAGGAGTCTGCTCAGCAGTCTTCAAGACGACGCAGTTGCCTGTTGCCAGAGCAGGCCCAATCTTCCATGCCCACATCAGAAGTGGGAAATTCCATGGGATAATCTGACCGCAAACCCCCACTGGCTCGTGTCTGGTGTAGTTGAATGACTCTGGGTCGGTATCGATGACTTTTCCGTGGATCTTATCTGCCCATCCACCGTAGTATCTTAAGCAGCCGGATGAGAGGCCAACATCGACCTTGGCCATTGATAGAGCCTTGCCATTGTCAAGGGACTCAATCGCGGCAAGAGTGTCGGCATGCTCGTCAAAAAGGTCGGCCAGCTTCATGAGCATGTGGCCTCGCACTGATGGGAGAGTCTCAGCCCAAACTCCATTGAGGGCTTTTCGTGCGGCCGCGACCGCAATATCAACATCTGGCAGAGGAATCAGTACGGCTGGGATTTGGAACTATCGGCGGAGCATTGAGTTCATACCCTCTGGGCCTGCCTCATGGACGGGGACAATTGGCTTCTCGTCTGAGGGATTAATGGTCTCGAAGGTCTTCCCCTCCTTGCCTTTCACCCATTGACCATCAATGTACAAGCCAATGGGCTGTTCGTACGTGACGGATGGAGTTTCGATCTTTGTTGTAAGCGACATTGTTGCGGTGCTTGTCTGTTCAATTGAAGGAGAGTAGCTGACAGAAGAGATTTGATGGATGTGTTCTACAGGAAGTATGAAGCAGACCAGTGCCGAGGGGTATGATCACAGCAATGGCGGAAAAGGACAGCGGGGTCACAACCTGGGAGACCTAGCTGCTAGTCGACATCCCCTCCTATGACCCGAGCCATTCACCGTCCATCATCACCCACATCTTCAATAGGCAGACGGCCAAATCGAGACAACTGCTCTGATCTTGGGAAGCTAATGGTGCATTGTGGGGTTAAAGGACCACATAGTTTCCTTGCCACCGAACTGACCCGCAGGACCCTTGGGAGACAGTTGGAGAAGCAGGAAAGAGAGGAAGAAAAGATGATGACTACCTTGTGAGGAATCTACAGGGGGAGAAAGAGGGGTCATCTTCTGGTCCCGAGCAGACTTTCTCAGCTTCTGTCGTGACGGCGTGGATGAATGAACTCCTGGCACCCGAGACTTGACGGCATGTGGTGGAAGAGATTGATAGGCCACACCTATCTTCCCTTGAGCCTCTCGTTGATGGTCGCTCACTCACAGTCACTCCACGGAGAGCCCCGGCAGGTGGTGTGAAAGCCAACGCGTGCCATCTGCCCATTGGCATTTGCCCCTCATCCATCTTTGAATCGTAGTAAAGTTTGATGGTGGGGATCAACTGGCATGGCAGGATTGGAAGCTTGAACCATTGCGTTGCCGAGGAAATACCGACTTGGGCAGCGGTCGTCATGACTCACGTTCACCCGCCTCAATAATGCTTGGAGAGTCAGGGGAGACGGTTGCTCATCGAGCACGAATGACACTCATATTGTTCCCTCAAGTAAAGAATTTACTCCGTGTGCGCGTCACCCTTCTCAACAGAAAGGTAAGCACAGGTCTATCAGGCAAAACGTGGGAATATGTACACGGAACAGAGGCTGCGAGAAGGAGAAGACGCAGCTGGTGACTGGTCAGACAAGCAAGCCGTAGCGCCCCAGCTTGGGTCATAAAAGCAAAGCCTTCCATTCCATGCACCTGTCTAGAATCTCAGAGCGGCCGCCAACGCCACGACACCCAACAGCAGGGCACCAGAGGCGATTGAGCTGCTCCGGGGAGCTGCACCAGTCCTGGTGGGGCTTGCACCGCCTGAGGACGCTGTTGCCGTTGAAGGAGTATTGCTCTGGTCATTGGCGAGCTTGTTGAGCGCAAGACCTTTGATAGGATTACCGCTTGTATCATACACAGTCTCACTGACGCTTGTGTCAGTGACATCCACCAGTTTACCAGTCTTGGCATTGGGAACACCATTGTTGATCAAGGCGTCGACGCCGGATGGACGGGCCGGAAGAGTGAAGTTGGTGGTGAAGTTCCCGGCAGTGCCCGTGATGAGCTGAGCAGAGCATGCTGGTGGTGTCTTTGATGTTGCAGAGCCATCGGCAGATTGGATCTTGGCAAAGTCGAGTTTCCCATACTGCTTTTGTAGGTTGTCATAGTCAATGAGCAGAGAAGCAGTGTTGTTGGAATTGAACTCCACCAATCCGAAATTGTTCTCCTCTTGGGTATACTCATAGATCAGCCCGCCAGAGAAGACACCAGTCATTTGGTCTCCGTAGAGGACAGGAACCTCGGTGAAAGTTCGTGGCGTAGCTTTGTTGCAGCCGTACTCGGAGAAGAAGACCGGGATCGTGGTGGACTTGAAATCATCTACCAGGGTATTGTAAGCAGATCGCTCGAACGACGAGTCACCACACCAGGAGTATGAATTGAGGCCAAAGAGATCGATCTCGGAGGACGCTTCTTGTGAAATGGAGCAGCTCAAGTAGCCGGCTGTATCTGCGAGCATGGGACGCACGTCGGCAGCGGAATAGCCAACGGGGATCTGTCGGTTCGCTTGTTTCGCGATGTAATCCTTCATGTCACGCGTGACTGCTCGGATGTATTGAGGAACCTCTACCACGCTCTCTTCGTTGATGACCTCGTTGCCACTAAAGAAGCCGAGTAGATTCGGGAAAGCTTTGAAATTCTCAACAACCTGGAACACGCGAGACATGTAATCGGAGCTATAGCTCTCCCAAGGAGCGCCACGGTTGAGAGACTGATTGGGAAGGGGGCTATTGACATCGAGCAGCAGGTAGATACCGGCGGCGTTGAAGATGGAGGCGCATGCATTGTGGTCGACATCGGGATTGAGGTTGTAAACGCGCAGAGTGTTGATCTCGAAATTCGTCAGCAGGCACATTATTAGTGAGTAGAGAAGGACATACTCCCAGCTTCTGCATAAGAGCAGCATCGCGCAGGCAGATTTTGGCATCGCTTAACGGGTCGGTGCCGGTAGTTGGGTTGAACCCTGAAGATCCGCCGGGTTGATAGCTAACCTCCCATCAGTGATACTCCTCATAATCTGCAAAGTGTTCTTACGCTACTCCAATCATCTGAAACCGCTTTCCGCTCACACTGTTGATGAACTCTGAGCCCTGGACCTTAATTGGCTGGACAGCATGAACGATGGGAGTGAGGAGCGTGGCAAGAGCGAGCAGGACATTCCTAATCTGCCACAAAATTAGCGACAGGCCTTCGGGCGTGGACATTCAATGCTTACGGGCGGCATGGCTATTCTGGACTGGTCAGAGGCCTTATCGGCGACGAAGATAGACCGAAGAAGACGTTGAAGATTAGATCGAGAGAGTGGACGCCGTGAATGTGGCAAATTAAGGGTTAAAAGATTATGTTCTGAATCAGAATGGGAAGAGGAAGATAAAGAGTGACGGAAAAGATGTTGGTGGGTGAATTGAAGTGGGAAAGCGCAGACTATCAACTCAAGAGTCAGGAGCGGAAATTGGGATTCCTTGGCATCATCCCGCTAAAGTTTGCTATCCTCTTGGGTGCCCCTTGGCTTACGCGTATGGTACCACGAATCCAAGAATCATCTATCGGCTTTGACGACTTGAAACCGAAACCACCCACTTTGGAGGTTGCTATTTCCCCGCGTAGGACGCGCAGATCCAGGATGAGGAAAAAACTCCACTGATCAAATGCGGACTGAGCTTCTATTTCTGTACGAAGATGATTGCTGTCTTGGCTTGCGTTCGATACTGCGCAGACAGCTTATTTTGTGGGTACCACGTCCATACGCCAACTCGAAATACCGTAGCCATGGAACTTCTGCAGGCACCCTCATCACAGAACGAAACGTACGGTATTTTTGGTGCTGTTGTTCAGATATGATGACTGCTTGACCCATCGTCGCCCATGCCCCAGTCTATCAGGCACATATCCCAAGCCGCTTGACCGATCCCATGCTGATTTGATATACAGGTTATGTACAGAAGTGGAGTGTCGTTACGATGAAGCGACAGGATCAAAGCGGACCCGCCAAAGCTTTCTGGAAGCAATCGCTTTGTGAAGTGCAGTGCGAAGGTGGTGAAACATGTGGTTACTCCACGCCATGCCCACTTTCTGACCCTGATGCACTGCCACCAATCTTGTGGTTTAGTTCCTTGTCCTTTGCGCACATTGTTGCCAGTATCTCTAGGACGTCTTTCGACACAGTGTTGTCGTAAATGTTGATTAGAGTTTTGGGTTCGGGATAGACCTTCAGGGCCTTGTAGAAGCATAGAGCCGCTGCAATTGGATCTGTACCTGCTGGAACATTAGAGCTGGACTTATGTACCATTCTTTGGTCTCTTGCCTTCACCGTTAAGTTGCTCTCCCCGGGCAACCTCTGACATAAAGAAAGCTTCTCTCTCCTCGATATCAGAGGGGAATCCTTCCTCTTGTGCATCCTCAACAGCTTGCTTGATGGCATCTCGTTGTTGCTTGCCCTCGGTTTCCTTGGCCTCCTTGGCCATTCTTGCTTGCCTCCTTGCATCTCTCTTCAGTGACCTCCGAAAATCAGGATCTGTTCGTCGCTTATGGTCGAAATAAACCGCATATGCTAAATCCCGCTTAGTACTTGAATTTGGCAGCGGGTTGGTAGCCCGTCAGGCCAAAAGAACAGGAATGTCAAGCTCAGCATGGGTTCTGCCTACCAAGAATGCCGGTGACAACTGTTCCAGCTGAAATCGCAACAATGGTAGATGTCTTCATTGTGAGAAGGCTTTGGCCGATGGGCAGACAGAGAAGGTGAAGGAGAAAGAAACGGATTTACCGCCTTCAATAAGCCAGCTTGAAATGGACGACTTAAGCCAAATGTATCAAAGATAGAAGTTAGGCGCAAGTAAATGAGGCTGAACCTGTGGGCGAGGATGGACAACTGCGCTTTGTGACGGTAAATTTCCTGAGGTCCGGAGATCTTTCGGCAAGTTCCGCAAAAGCTTGGAGTCCGTCCACCATTTTGAAGGAGCGCGCAATCCACAACAAAGTGTCACAAAGGCATCGCTTTGGATGCACATTTGTAGACATGAGTGATGGCATCGGGTTGACATTAAGGAAGAAGGGCAAGAGAAGACCACAAGTCCAACAGATATCGGGACCAATTCCGACGAAGCAGGCACCCAATAAAGGTGGAAGGTCGCTTGCCGCACCTCGCGACAAGAATCAGCACTCAGCCGCGACCTCAGATCTTGTGAAGAGACGTTACTCAACACGCTTTAACCAACTGCCAGATTTCACAAATGCCCCACCGGTACCTACCCTACCCGGGCAACCAGGAGCGCCGAAGAGATGGTCAAGACCGCGATCAGCAGGTCGCCCAGGAACCTCGGAGAGTGCGCAACCAATTCGGGTTGATATTGGAGCTCTGAGAGATCCCAGCCTGCAACCAGAACAGTGTTAGTAGAGTCGGCAAATGTTGATGGAAATATGCTAATCTCTGGCTAGACATCACCGATCTACTTTCCAACGCATCAGAGCAAGACATACAAGACTACCAAGATAGCTTAAGAAAGATTAAGAATCGAACATCAATAGACCTGCAGCAGAATGTCTATCAAAATCGGACTCAATTCATCAAGATCAGTAAGGAGGCAGAAAAACTCAAGGGAGAAATTGATACCCTGCGCGGATTGATGTCTGAGCTGACAGGTGCGCTTGGGCAAGCGAACGGCAGCACTTTGAACGGAATGAAATCGCCAACACCAAACGAGCGGACTTCTTCCAGAAGAAATCCGAACCGAAGCTCAGTAGCTAATTTGGAAAGCATGTGGAGTGTACAGCTTCAGACATTGTGGAAAAACGTGGAAAGGTCGCAGAAATTCCTCCCTGCTATTCCGGGAAGGCACATCGTTCTGGAAACACCTCACTGGGTTGAGCTGGACTCTGCTACGTGGAAACCAAAGAGGCCGGTCCATATTGTTCTTCTCAATGATCACTTGCTTGTCGCGTCCAAAAAGCGGAAACGAATGGACCCGAACAACCCCCAGAAAGGCCCAGCGCCTACAAAGCTAGTAGCCGAAGAGTGCTGGCTATTGCAAGAAATAGACCTCATTGATTTAGGAGCAAACCTTGCTCAGGGTGGTGCTGACGGTATTGTGGATGAGCGCAACATCGGAACTGCCATCAATGTTCGGACTGGCAACAAGTCATTCACCTATCGTCACGACCAACGAAATGAAGCTGCCAAGAACGAATTGCTTCTGACCTTCCGCAAAACGGCAGATGAGCTACGAAAATCAGCAAGAGCTGAGGGTGAGAATAGTAGCAGTCCAAATGAAGTCTTAAACTACTTCGCCTCTCGCGATCTAGCTCCCGCCAAAAAGACAGAGATTATGGACACGATAAATTCATCCCGGGGGAAGCCTGAGGTTTTGATAGATGTTGATGGTAAGCAACAGAATTTGCGCTGGGTCGAGGGCCAGATCGACGACCTCGACATCGATATCGCCTTGCAGCGCTTCGAATTAGCTGTTGCAAAAATTGAACGTCTACGCAAACTTGCCAGAGGTCTTAAAAGCAACTCTATTGCCCAAGATTTGGTCGGCCTCAAGGTTGACGAGCGAGCATCCAAGCTTGCAGCAACGCTTACTCGCGCTCTGATTGATACACCGTCTTTCATCGAACCAACCAAAGCGCATACTTCATGGCTTAGCCGGCTAGGCTTCGAAGACCGTGCTCGCGAAGCTTACTTACACGCTCGTACAGACACGCTTGTCAAGCGTGCTCGCCAGTGTGTCTTCGAAGGCGACCTTCACAAATACATATTCCAAATATCATATGTGTACTTCACCATCGTCCGGAACACAGTCAGCATTTATCAGGCCTGTTTTCCACTCTTGATGATGAGCGCCTGCATTAAATGGGCGAAAGAACATCTGGAGCAGCTAAACGTCACGCTAGTCAGGCAGCTGAGCAGTGTGGGAAGAGGCGGTGCAGTATGGAACGAGTGTCTGGATTTAATCTGGGAGCACGAAGCTTCATTAAAGACTGTTGGACTCGACTTTCACGAACTGATTGGCAAAGGCCTCAGCGAGAAGCCTGTCATTGCTTCCGTGGGTCGCGAGGTGCGGAAGAGTAGGGAGGCGAGTCCAGCTGTTGGCTCGGGACCGAGATAAGACATCGGCCATGTCTAGCACGAAGAAAGCTCACCACTCATATGCACGGGTTTGGTCTGCGCCAGAGAGACCTCGTTCTGGCTTTAAGTTGCGGCTGCATTGAGTGTGGGTTCATTGGAGTTCTGGTAGGCTTGGCATATACTGTTCGTGATTCGGGAGTTCGACTGGAAGAAAGCCAGGAGACTCTCCAGCATTTATTGGTACAAGTGAGCTGTTTGCCATTGTAAAGCCTCTAGTCAGTATACGCAAGGCCATCGAAGTAAATGACAGCCTTGCACACCATCGATTTCATGCTCTCGTGATCTTTGTACAAAGTAACCGCCCGCGTCTCTCTTGTGCTTGCGATGACCTGCAAGTGCAGAGCAGCCTTCCTCAACCATCAACCTCGTTCTCTTGGTGATCCTTAAATGGTGGCTGCCAAAGCCCCAGCCGTTTCTGCCTGCTCCGGTAGTGCGGCCGGCGCTGCATGCACTACTTCTTCCTGAACCGCTTCCCGTTCTGCTCTCCTCCTCCGCTTCTCTATTAGGATCTCTTTTCTTTGTTGCAGCATCTTCAACTGCCGGTCTTCCACGCCCTTCATCCAATAGCCAAAGGAGCCTCCAACGCCCGCGAAAAGAGTGTAAACCCATAACGAACCGCGTTGAAAGAACGGTCGCATCTCAATGCCGAGCTGTAAAAATCGTGTCGCAATGCCTGAGTGGAAGCATCAGTAAGCAGGAAGCTAAAAGACACTCCTGGTGGACGAGTGGACGCACCGAAGCCGGCCCAGAAGAGAATTTTATGCACCATGGTGATGGAGAGGAGCGCACTACTCGTGCGCTCGTGGTTGTGGCAACTTTCCTATGCTGGTTTCTGTCCAGAGAGCAGCGTCTGGCTGACTGGTCTCGTCTGTGGTCTTTGACTGGATTTCGATGTTGTAGAAAGAGCTCAAATACCACCACATTGGAAGCTTGAGCTTAAAATACCTGCCAAAGAGGGTTTAGCGGATCCCGATCCCGCAACGCGACTGTTGTGCATTTCGACAATAGGATTATCATGAAGTATGTGACTCTACAGCAAACAGGTTCTCTGATGTGTCTCAGCTATCATACTCTTCCGAACCTACACGATGGCCGATGCAATGGTTACAGGCCTACCGACTCCTCCTCCATCCATCATTCGCCCTAAATTTAAACTGGCTGAGCTCCCTGTTGCAAGAGATAAACGCATAGCGATCGACAACCTCAACTACGCGTTCAAGAAAAAGGGGGGATTCGATAGTCTCCGCAAAAAGATATGGGCTGAGTTCACTTCCTCAGATGGGAAAGAGAATCTTACGTCGCGCATCAATGAAGCGGCTGAAGCGGAGATTGACCGGGACCCAAAACTCTTGAGTCGCGAACGCGGTACAGCTGCCACCTTGATCGAAGGCGCTGTTGATCGAAGAGGCGTCTACAAAGTTGTCGAGTCTGAAATCGATCAATTGCTTGCCGCCCACATTAACACTTATTTGGAAACTCTACAATCGATTCGAAGGGCAGACATTGGTGAAGAAAGGGCTGCCGAAGAAGGACGCACAGGAAGCAAGACCGATGAAGATTATGCGAAGGAATTTGAGGCCAAGGCTGCTGAGAGGGAGAAGAATCGTGCGAAATTAGCAGATCTAGACAGGCAGATGGAGGAGATAAAGAGAAAGCTCATGGAGGCGGAGGAGAAGAAACGTAGGGAGGCGCAGAAGAAGAAGGAAGAAGAGGAGAAGAAAAAACGTGAAGCAGAGGACGAACGGAGGAGAATTGAGAGGGAGAGAAGGCGCGAAGAGGAAAGGAAAGACGAGGAACAACGTGAAAAGGAGCGTGAAGAGCGTCGAAGACGTAGAAGAGAGGAAGACGCGGCTCGAGAGGAGGAGTATCGGCGGAGGCGGGAAGAAAGAGAGCGTGATCGCGAACGGGACCGAGATCGAGATCGAGAGCGCGACAAATTACGTCACAAAGATCACAGAGATTCCTCCTACCGTGGCAGTCGATACACCCATGATCGAAGGGACTCGAATGTAGGTACTCCTAAAGACAAGAGTGCCAGTGATGGCGCTTCACTTGATGAGAAAGCCTTGGACGACATCGCTCTGGAGCTGCTTTTGAACGAAAGCAAAGCGCTGGCTGACAAATCAAAATCCAAGCACGAATTTGACTTCGCGAGAGCTGAAGCCCAAGAGTCGAGCGGGCGTAAAGCAGCCATGGTCGAGCGTCTCAGGCGAGCCGATAGATCCCGAGAGAGGGACAGCAGACGACGATACTCATATGATGAGATGAGAGATCGAAGGCCGAGTCGCAGTCGGTCCAGAGATCGACACAATGCGTCGAGAGCAGACGATGACCGTCGCGCAGAAATCGAATCTCAAAAGCAAAAAGAACGGCAAGAGCGCGAAAAAGAAGCAAAAGCATACTTGAAGGGCGAGAGCCAAGCAGATGCTGTGAGTGCTGCTGGAAGTCATGTCAGTCAAAGCAAGACCCGTGAGGAAGGAGAGTATGCTCAAGACTCAAAGTCACCATCTTCTAGCCACCGCAAGAGTAATCGTGAGGACGACAAGGAAAGGCGGCAAAGCTACAGAGAACGTGATGATAGAGAAGGATACAAAAGGTCTCGCATTCTGCGGTCGGCGTCACCCTTCAATATCGATCGATATGTACCTGGAGGCGGTGTACACCGCAGCTCAAGGCAGAAAGAGGGCGAACCAGAGAAGGACAAGGAGACGCCGAAGTACCGCGATCGCGATCGCGATCGCGAAAGAGATCGTGACGATTACAAAGATCGCAGACGAGACAGTGGAAGCTATAGATCCCACGAAAGGGTGCGAGATCGTGATGGCCGTAGCGAAAGGGACAGAGACAGGGACAGGGAGCGAAGCCGAAGTCCCCATAGGAGAGACCGAGACCAGCGGGCTCGCGACGGAGGCGACGGACACGACAATAGAGACCGTGACAGACGACGAGCCGCTGTACCGATTGATCGTTACGTCCCTGGGAGGTGAAAGCATCAGGATGGTCAAGGTTGGTGATCGCCACCAGCTTGATCATGAGAGACTCCAAGGTATCGGATATGGAAGCTCAACGATCATCATGTAGAAGCCTCCTTGCGCCGCCTCATATCCCGAGCTTTACCTCTGCAGTCTGAACGCAAGTTGCGAATGGCTTGCCTCATTGCACCAAAAAGTCTAGAAAAAGCAACGATCAGTACAGCAGCCGAAACAGCTACTACAATGCCGCTGCAATATTTGGTCCCCCTGATGCTGCTCCTACCGTGAATACTCAAGAAGCTCGCGTTAAGACTAGGTGGTGCGGAAAAAAATGCTACCATGGTTAGTTGATTGGTCCGTTTGGTTTCCTCTATCGTGTTGGATGCATCGAGGCAAGGCACCGCCCTTCTGGCCCACTGAGTTAAACCATCGAATTTCATCTCGAGCTCCCGCTAGATCCATCTCCACTGCTTCCCCGTGCTTCGTTCTATCAAGTTTCTTCTTAAACGAGATTTTCGTCCTCCGCACATTGTTAGTGTAACTCTTCAGTCTCCCTGACAACCTCTGGGTAGTGCGCAGTACTTTCTGCGGACCGAATCGCCTGTGCCAAAAGTCCTCCATCCCGCTTCGGTCTTCCTCTGTTGGGGCCTGCATTTCGTATGTGTATAGGCGACGAAGCTGTGCAAGTTTGTGAGGCACATTTTCTGAGATCTACTTATAAACCTCGGCCCCCTTTCTTGGCAACAAGGGGGTTTGTTTGACCCTCGTGGTCGATCATTCAAATGACACTCAGCCAGATTGAGATATTTCTGATAAACAAAAATACTTTCCCCGCGAGATAGACGTATCAACATCTTCATCCCGCAAGATTGACCTCTCCCTTCCCGAGCTACGTTTCGACCGAAGCCAGTATCACAGGGAGACACATCTTGTACTGATATGTGCATATTGATATCGTATCCTTAGAAGAATGACCTCTTGATCCTCTTGATCCCCTTTACCTCTTCAAGAACCCCTTAGAAGTGCCTGAAAGTGTCAAAGAATGCCGCTAAATATCAAGTCCAACATCCTTCAAGGTCCCGACTCCTCATACATCATCAGATGGTACTTTTAGCTTTCACCTGATGCCCCTTCACCATTGCTCTCAGAGCCACCACTTCCGCTGCTACCGTCGCCGTCGCCGTCGCCGTCGAGAGAGCCGCTGATGCTATTAAGTGCTGGGAGGGGCTCTCCGTGCAGCTTCGCGAGCCGTTCTTGCTCCTTCTGCTCGCGGAGCCTTTCCGTTTCTCTTCGCATGGTTTCGAGATTCCATCGGGGACCTTCCTCGTCGTCCTCATCCTCGTCCTCGTCCTCGCTGTCTTCGTCTTCTGAACCCTTCCAGTCGCCGCTTTCGAACATTGCTTTGCCGGTAGCGTCCTTCGCTTTCTGAGCTTGTTCTTCGGCGGCTTTCTTATCTAGCCTCTCCTTTTTCCACTTCGCGAAAGTCTCTGGTGTGACAGGTGTAAGCGTGCCTGTGAGCTTGTGTCTCTCGGATTCTAAGAAGTCCTCTAGTGTGAGCGTCTTGAGGGGCGACTTGTCCATAAGCGCCTTCTCGGCCAATCTTTGTTCTCTGGTCTTGAGCACAAATCTGAGGAATCAGTCAGTAAAGTTCAGTATAGCAGAAAATGGAAGTCTTCGTACCCTGGTGGCAGATTGTGCCGGTACATGCACTTGTCGCCTCCATTTGGACAAGTCCAGAACCAGCCGTACTTGCCCTCTTCAACAGCTTGAATAAAGTATTTGCATACTTTGTCTGTCGTTGTCTTTGGATTGCCGTGCTTGCTCATGACCACCTTCCGTAGCTTCTCCTCGTCCCAATCGTCCATGTTGTCCTTTTCCTTTTCTTCTTTCTCATTTTCCCGAGTGTCTTGATAAAGATCTCTCTTTTGTCCCTTTCGCCCAATGTCCAGATCGTGACTGAATTTGCATTTCCGTCCTTTGTCGCAGTGTCCTTGCTTGAAAAACTGGCAAAGTACGGTCTTTGGATCAACTCCGAAAGGTACTTTCTGATTTTGAACAGGTTTAAACAGTGCGGCCGCTTCCTTCCTGGCTTCTTCGGCCGCTGCTTTCTCCTTCGCTCTTTGTTCCTTCTCCGCCTGTTTTCGCTTTTCATCGGGAGAAACGTTGGATTTCGATTGTGCCTCGAGTTGAGCTATCTGCTTCTTTGCAGTCGAGCCCTTCTTGTTCTTCATGCCGAAAGTCTTGTCTCCCACAGAAGGTTTTGCCTTCTTGGGCTCATCGGCCACTTTTTTGGGAGGCATGATGGGCAGGTAGAAAATGTGAGCGGGAATATGTCAGGGCGCACCCGGGCAGCAAGCAGGTCAAGCGGACAGGTCTGCCCTGATAGCAATGGTTTACGCAGGCAAACTCGAGACGGTGCAAGGGGGAGGGTTAGATGATGCGAGCCGCGCGCAGGCTGCGATTGGATCAAGAGTAAAGATGGGCGGAGTGGGGAATAAGTTTTGAAATGCATAGATGCCAAGCATTTCCGACCCAGACGTCAGTCACTTATTGTTGACCTTGCATCCTCGATCACGAGCTTCCCATGTTGCAAGTAGAACGACTTGCTTATAATCCCTTGGTCCTACTCCATGGCGACTTGAATACTTTGCAACGCTATAGCGCTGGCCACTTTGGGAAGTTGCAACTATGGTACTTGAAGAAAGCTCAAGCTCACGAGACATCTTCACGAGTGGTGATGTTCCTCCTTCCGACGGGCAGGAGTCCACTGGAGCTACGGCGATGAAGACATTCACCGCCGACAGCACTCGTACTGTCACCGACGCCTCCGCTGCCACTACCCCAGATGAAGTCCATATCCAATTCCGCGTCAATGGAGGGCCGCTCCGCCACTATCCGATACGTTTCGATCGAATGCCGTTGCAAGGTTTAACCAGAAGGGTTGCCTTTGGTAATCCTGGAAGAACGTCGGTAACATCACATGCTCTGGTTGATCTGATGAGTATGATGGAAGCATTGAATGGGCGACCTCTAACACCAACGGAAGCAGAAGCTGTCGCACTACAAGTGAGTCGCAAGCAGGTCTATACGATGGCAGCAGCCTGTGGAGGTATTGTTGGCGGAGCGTTGCTAGCCTTTGCGAAGAGGAAAACCTTCAAGTTCCCATTCCGCAAGCCAAAACCGGTAGAGCGTTACAATTCCTTTCCCCTTCAGCGAGCGCCCCTTCTGACGGGACAATATTCTCGCGCAGCCTGGCATATAGCTAGAGGATTCGCATATGTCGGCGTGGGATGGTCGTTACTGATACCGCTCTATGATTACATGGGCAGAAATGCGCAAGCTGTCAATCTGTTGAGGGACGAGCGGACGAAGAATCTGACCCAGGAGTTTGGCAGATCATTGCAGAAAGCACATCGAGAAATTCAAGAAGACATGAGTGGAAAGGAGGGGCGAAAGGCGAGAGGTCCACCCAGAGGTGAAGGTGCTGATCAACCTGGGTCCAATCCACCAGCCTCTGATTCCTTAAGCTATGGAGAATACTACGACGGAAGCCAAGGCGGCTACGTCCAAGACGACAACTCACCAACATCATCAAATTATCCTTACTCAGACACCTCCTCCAACACAGGCGTTCTTAGCGACGCCCAAATGCAAAGCCGCACCCGCTCCCAACGCCCTTCAGCATCCTCCTCAGATCCATCAAATCGCAATACTTTCGATCTCGCGAAGGTGGAACGCCAACCCGACACCTTCGATTCAGAATACAACCCTCCAAGTGACTCATCTTCCTCGTCCTCACCCTTCTTCGACGACGCGTTACCCACAGCAGGGAATGAAACATACCCAACCTCCCCCTCCTCACCCGGCGGCAGCGCATGGGCC
>JAABUK010007251.1_pt1 | contig 16087 bp, 14 predicted proteins | sample 5559141 | NCBI WGS metagenome assembly JAABUK01 (sample SAMN10711869, study PRJNA513367) | rock metagenome | isolation source: Antarctica rocks | place: Antarctica: Victoria Land, Pudding Butte nord | collected 2016-01-03
CCTCGACCCCGCCGACGTCCTGCGCACTACCGGACCCGCCGCGTTACGCCGCCACCTCGAACAGGCCGGGCCCCTGGCCAACGCGCTCGTCGACGAACGCCTGGCCCACCTGCCGGCGGGCCGGGGCCCTGGCCGAGGCTCTGGCCGTCGTCGCAGCCGGCGACGCCGACCAGTGGACGTCCCGCACCACGGACATCGCCCGACGCCTCCACGTCCCCGTCGAGGTGGCGCTCACCCAGCTGATGCCCGTGGTTGCGGCCTGGGACCGAGACCGCGCCGGCGAGAGCGGGTCCCGGATCCACGACAACGCGGCCCGCGACCGGATCACCGGTCAATCCGCCCTCAGCCCGGCTACGCGGTGGGCGCCCCTGGCACGGCAGATCAACCCGGGCCTGGTCCGCGCGCACGACTGGGGCTCACTCGCCAACACCATCGACCGGGCCGACCGCGCTGGACTGGACGTGCAGACCCTGCTGCCGAGCCTGGTCGCCACCAGGCCCCTGGCGGCCGAGTATCCCGCTGCTGACCTGCGGTACCGGCTCGTCGCGGACCTCGACCCGGACCACACGCCGCTACCCGGAGCGGGCGCGCGGGTCGCGGCATCGCGAGGCCGTCGACCTCAGCCACCCATCCAACCACCGAACCTCAGGCCATCCCCCCGCAACAACACACCTAGACGCTGAACCATCAGCGGGCCACAAACCGTATGTCATCGCCAAGGGTGTGACCTGCCCCTTCTCACCGCGACGTCCGGGCTCACGTCTCAATAACTTGTCCAGATTCCCAGCACGAGACGTCCTGACATGCCGGGGCGCTCATCCAGTGACACGGTCAAGAGAGTCCGAACGCTGCGATGAGCGTGCGTCCTTCCGGCTCCCTTCTGTTGCGCCTTCAGCGGCGCCCAACTGGTGTTGGCCAGCTTCTCGCCCAGCATCTTGAACAGCGGCGGTACGGCCTGGCGGGTGGGCAGGGTGCGCTGCAGGCCGATGATCGAGGCGCTGTGCTGCTGCGGGACCAACAGTCCGCACTTGTCGGCAAGGCGAAGAATGTTCGTGGTGCTCTTGTCGTCGTGGGGGAAGTCGGCCTGGCCGGTGTTCGTTGCTTCCGCGGTGAGCGCCTCTTGGAGCTTGGTGCGGCTGATCATCTCTGGGCGACCCGGACCCCTAGACCGAGCCTTGGCCAGACCCCCTCTTGAGGTCAATGAAACAAGTAGCTGCGTGGAGCGCGCCCAGTAGTATCGTCGCCCATCGACGTGGCAACGAGGGCCGGCCGCCTACTGGGACGCGATGGCGGAGCGACCGGGTAGCATGTCATCTCGTCAATTTCGCCCTTAGGGTGAGGATCTCAAACGGTCTGAGCGATAGATCGATTTGCGCTTCAGGTCGCCAGGTCTGCGCCTCGAGGTCTCGCTCCAACAAGTCGACCCTCCAGACCTCCTCTGTCGCGACGTCGAAGGTTACCTGGCATCGGGCCCGGCCCCCTGCAGCCTCGTAGAGGCGGACGATGAGGTCGCCCGACCGGTCTTCCGCCAGTTTGACCGCCTCCACCATGACCGCTGGCGATGAGACGTGCACCAAGGGAATGACCGGGTGGGACCCGCGGACTGGGTACGTCGGCAGGTTCAGGCGGTAGCCGGCGCCCACTGCCTCCAGTACGGTGGGCGCGAGGCCGAGGGTGCTGCGGAAGGCATGCTGGCCCTGATCTGCTGTGGGGTCGGGGAAGAGAGGTGCTCGGACCAGCGACTGGCGGATCAGCGTGTATGTGGACCCGTCGTCGGCCCAGCGCCGGGTGATGTCGTGACCGTAGGTCGTGTCGTTGGCCACGGCCACGCCGAAGCCCGGCTCGGCGACATGTACCCACCGGTGGGCGACGGTCTCGAAGCGTGCCACGTCCCAGGAGGTGTTGGCGTGCGTGGGGCGGTTGACGTGGCCGAACTGGACCTCGGAGGCTACCCGGTCGGCGTGCACGGCGACCGGGAAGGCGAGCTTGAGCATCTTTTGCCGCTCGTGCCAGTCGACGTGGGTCTCGATGGCCAGCTCATCCCGTCCTTCGGCCAGGGTGAACCGCTGAGTGATCGTCGACCGGTTGATCGTTCTCCCGACGACCAACGCCGATCCGTCGAGCCTGACGCTGTCGGCCGTCCGCAGCTCGGTGACCGTTCTGCGGTAGTGCACGTCGATGTCCCAGGCGTCCCACTGGTTCGGGGTGTCCCGGAAGAGCTGCAGCAGCCCCGCGACCTGGCCCCGCGCGACGACCTCGCGGCCGGTGGCCAGCGCGACGAACGACACGACAAGCCCATCGGCGTCGAAGGACACCTGCACCACGCCATTGTCGAGGCGCCATCCCCCGTCGACCACCTGGGGAGTTACGTCGCGAGTCGCTGGGGCGGCGACGGCCGCACCCATGGCCGGTGCCCCGGCGGCGGGCACTGGCGCGGCGTTGAACACCAGGAGGCTTTCCCCCTCCCCCGCGAGTGCCTGCTGCGCCGCCGCGATCATGGGCGTGAGGTCCTGGGCGACGCGCGCGTAGTTCTGCTCGGCCTGCTGGTGGACCCACGCGATCGAGGACCCCGGCAGGATGTCGTGAAACTGCTGCAGTAGCACCGTTTCCCAGATCACCTGCAGCTGGTCGTAGGGGTAGTCCGCGACCCCGCGGGCGGCGGCGGTCGCGCTCCACAGCTCGGCCTCCCTCAGCAGGTGCTCGCTGCGTCTATTGCCCCGCTTGGTCCTGGCCTGCGAGGTGTACGTGCCGCGGTGCAGCTCGAGGTACATCTCGCCGGACCACACGCTCGGAGACGTGAGCTCGGCCGCGGCCTGGTCGAAGAAGCGGCGTGGCGTGCCGAGGATGACCTTCGGGGAGCCTTCGAGGTCGCGAGTGCGGGCGGCCGCCGCGAGCATCTCGCGGGTCGGGCCACCACCCCCGTCGCCGTAGCCGAAGGGCGTCATGGACACGTTGGACCAGCCCTTCTCGGCATATTGTCGCTGGGCGCGAGCCAGGTCGGCCGCCGACAGGTCGGAGTTGTAGGTGTCACTCGGCGGGAAGTGCGTAAGGACGCGGGTTCCGTCAATCCCCTCCCAGAGGAAGGTGTGGTGCGGCATTGGGTTGGTGTCATTCCACGACGTCTTCTGGGTGAGGAAGTACTCGCACCCGGCGCCACGAGCGATCTGGGGCATTGCGGCCGAGTAGCCGAAGGAGTCGGGCAGCCAGACCTCCGTCGGGTCGACGCCGAACTCCCGCATGAAGAAGCCCTTGCCCAGCAGGAACTGCCGCACCAGGGCTTCACCCCCGGGCATGTTCGTGTCGCTTTCGACCCACATCCCGCCGACTGGCACGAAGCGCCCCTCTAGGACTCGCTCACGGATCCGCTCGAAAAGCTCGGGATAGAACTCCTTTATCCAGGCATACTGCTGGGCGCTAGAGCAGGCGAACACGAAGTCGGGGTCCTCCTCCATGAGGGCGAGCACGTTGGAGAAGGTCCGGGCGCACTTGCGCACTGTCTCGCGCACCGGCCACAACCAGGCCGAGTCGATGTGGGCATGACCGACGGCGACGATGCGGTGCGCACTCGCGTATGCGGGGGCGGCGAGTACCCCTGCGAGCATCTCGCGGCCGGCAACGGACGTCTCCGCGACGGCATCCGGGTCGAGCACGTCGCACATGCGCTCGAGGGCGCGCAGGATCTCGGCCCGGCGAGGCAGCGACGGCTCGAGCTCGCGCATCAGCCCCACGAGGGCATGGCAGTCCTGCAACAGTTCGTCGGTTTCGCGGTGGCGCTCGACGACATCGATGTGACGCAGGGCGTAGATCGGGTCACGGCCCGAAGTCGCCTTGTCACCCAACGCGGTCGGGTGATACTCGTGTCCGATGTCGGGGTTGGCGGCGGCCTCGACGTAGAGATCGATCGGCGACCCCGGCTCGGCGCCGACGGTCACCCGGTGGTTCAGCGGCTCGATCGCCTTGACGATGGAGCCGTCCGGGCGGTAGACGAGCCCCTCGGCTTGGAAGCCGGTCTGGCGCGAGGTGAAACCAAGGTCGATCTCCACCTCCACGCGGACATGCGGCCCGCCCCAACCTGCGGGCACCTGGCCAGTGACGTGAAACCACGTCGTGCCCCACGGCCTGCTCCAGGTCGTGCCGGCCTCGAACGGTACGTAGTCCTGCGTCACGGCCTTGGCGAACGGCACCGGTTCGTCCGGCACCTCCCAGGCCTTGATGGCGAGCGGCTGACGGCGACGTTCGACCGCGGGGACGACCCGCTCCCGGACGAAACGGTCGATGCGTGCCTCCGTGTGAGCAGCGTTATCGTGCACCAGTCTCCATGAATCTCGTGGGGTCTTGTTTAGCCGAGGCGCCTGGAGCGCCAGGTCGGGAACCGTGCCGCCCAGTCGCTGACGTGTCGCCGCATTTCGCTGACCCGCTGGGGGTATTGGGCGGCGAGGTTGACCTGCTCCTCCGGGTCCGTCGAGAGGTCGTAAAGCCCTTCGGCCACTACGATCCCCGAGCGCATGCTTTCCTCTGCATCGAGCACGAGCTTCCACGTGCCCCGGCGAGCAGCCAGCTGTCCCTCGTACTCCCAGAACAGCCAGCGGTCGTCCTCGTCAGCAGAGGGGGTCAGCGGCTCCCGGCACCTGACGAGCGATGCCAGCAGGGTGCGGCCGTCGATGTCGGCGTCCGTCACAGGATGTCCGTCGACCGCTTCCAGCACCGTCGGCAGGAGGTCCATCATGGCCCCGGCGACCGGAAAATCGACGGCTGCGGGCAGGACCGACGGCCACGAGATCATTCCCGGCACCCGGATCCCGCCCTCGAACAGCGAGCCCTTGTGTCCGCGCAGGCTTCCCGCGCTGCCACCGGTGTAAGAGACCTCCTCGCCGTTGAGCCAGTTGCGGTCCTCGACTGAAGGCCCGTTGTCGGACGACATAAAGATGATGGTGTTCTCACGCAGCCCCAGCCTCTCCAGGGTCGCGAGGAGGAGACCCACGCCGTCGTCCATCGCAGCGATCATCGCCGCCATCATGCGTCGGTCTTCGGGTAAGTGAGCGAACCGTTGCACGTATTCCTCGGGAGCGTGCATCGGATAGTGCGGCGCATTGAACGGCACGTAGCAAAAAAACGGCTCGTGGACGCTCTCCTCGATGAAGGTGGCAGCCCGCTCGGCGATCACCGACGTTAGGTACTGACCGTTCAGCCACACCTCCTCGTCACCGTCCCAAAGGTCATGCAGGGGGTTGTGCTCACCCCAGTAGTAGATGTGCGAGTAGTAGTCCACGCAGCCGGCACGGAAGCCGAAATGTTGGTCGAACCCGTATGCCGTCGGCCCGAAGGCCGGATCGGCGCCGAGGTGCCATTTCCCGAAAATCCCTGTGCGGTAACCACGGTCGCGCAGCAAACTCGCCAGCGTGGGTTGCGGTGGCAGACCCGGGGTGTGGCGCGTTCCCCCGAGGATGGCCTCGACACCGGCGTGAGCGGGGTATCGGCCGGTCAACAGGGAGGCCCGTGAGGGTGAGCAGACCGGGGCGTTCGAGTACCACTCCGGGAGGCGCACCCCCGAGGCGGCCAGACCATCGAGGTGCGGCGTCTTGAGGTCGTCGGCGCCGAAGCAGCCGAGATCTCCCCATCCGAGGTCGTCTGCGTAAATGACGACGACATTGGGTGCGGTGGTGCTTCTCATTCCTTGACGCTCCCTGCCGACATGCCAGATACGAGCCGCTTCTGGACGAAGAAGAACAGCAGGATGGTGGGAACGGCGGCGACGGTGCTGGCCGCCATGACGAGCGACCAGTCGGTCGAGTACTCACCGAAGAACCCGGCGACGCCCACCTGCACGGTCTTCAGCTTGTCGGTGGTCATGAGGACGCTGGCGAAGAGGAACTCCTCCCAGGTCGCGATGAAGGCGGTGATCGCCACCGTGACGATCCCCGGCACCGCCACGGGGACGATGACCTTGAAGACGATGTCGATCGTCGAGCACCCGTCGATCCGCGCTGCTTCGTCAAGCACGCGAGGGATGGTGTTGAAGTAGCCCGTCATGAGGTAGATCGCCAGCGGCAGCGTCATCGCGACGTAAACCAGTACGAGCCCGGGATAGGAGTTGACGAGGCGCAGTTCCGAGAACGCCAGGTACAGCGGCGTGACGAGCACGACGAACGGCAGCAGCTGGGTGGCGAGGATGAGCAGGAGAAGGACGGCTCGGCCCTTGAACGCGTACCGCGACAACGCATACCCGGCGAAGGAGGAGATGAGCACGGTCAGTACCGTGCTGATGCTGGACACCATGATGCTGTTGCGCAGGTACGTGCCGAAACTCGAGGTGGCGAACAAGCGCTGGTATGCGTCGAAGCTCACGCCGTCGAAGAGGGAGCCCCACGACAGCTCGCTCGTCAACTGGGACGAGGGGCGCATGGACGACAGAACCATCCACAGCACAGGGAAGACGATCACCGCCATGACCACGAACGTCGGGACGAGGACGACCAGGTCGCGCATCCGTCGTCGCTGTGACTCGGGGCGTCGAAGGACCTGTTTCGACGAGGCCTGACGGGACCGAGACGGCGTGTGCGCCGTCACAGCATGGCTCCCTGCCGGTTGGACTGGCGCATGTAGATCAGCGCGAAGAGCGCCATCACGGCCGACATGATCAGTCCAATCGCAGCACCTTGTCCGAGGCTGTTGCTGACGAACGCCGCGGAGTACAGCTGGGTTGCGAGCACCTGGGTGTAGGTCCCTGGACCACCGCCGGTGATCAGCCAGACGTAGACGAAGTTGTTGAAGGTCTGGATGACAGTCATAAGTACGACGACGGCGATCACCGGTCGTAGGTTCGGCAGGGTGACATAGCGGAAGGACTGGATCGGGCCTGCCGCGTCCAGGGACGCTGCCTCGTACTGCTCCTTGGGAATCGATTGGAGACCGGCGACGAGGACGACCACGACGAACGGCGCCTCACGCCACACGAGGATCGCGATGACCGACCACCACACGGTGTTCGTGTCAGCAAGGAAAGGAATGCCGTGGGGGATTACCCCGATGCCGACGAGGACCCGGTTGAGCACGCCCGTCTGCGCATCCAGCAACCACCGCCAGCTCGCGATGGCGACGACCGGCGGGATCATCCACGGAATGAGCACCAGGGTGCGGCACACCCCCCGCAGCTTCCATCGGGCCAGGACCTGGCTCTGCAGCAGCAAGGCCAGGCCCATGCCGAAAACCAGCCGCAGGACGACGGTGACCCCCGTCAGCCAGAACGTCGTGTTGAACGCCGAGGTGCGGGTCTGCGGGTCGGTGAATACCCGCGCGAAGTTCTCGAAGCCGACCCATGTCGCGTCCCCGGGAGCGTCGAAGGGCGTAAGCTTTTGGAAGGCGAGGATGACGTTGTAGGTCGCGGGGAAGAGGAACATCAAGCCGATGACCACCAAGGCGGGGGCCATCAGGCCATATGGCTGGAGGCGGCCGGCTGAGCGTGTGGTCACCGACTCAGCCCCCCGTGCCCCGAGCCAGTCCGTCGACGATGGCCTGAGCGGCGGCCGAGCTGCTCGTCTGGCCCGAGTAGACCGACGAGAACTGCTGGTTCACCAGCTGCTCGATGGACGCGATCGTCATCTGGCTTCCGATGTAGCGGCCGAAGGACTGGGAGTGCGGCAGCTGCTGCACGTATCCCTTCTCGGACTCAGGGATTTTCAGTGCGGCCAGCGTGCTCTTTGAGGCGGGGTACTGGTTGTAGGTGGAGAAGGTCGTAGCGCTGGCGAGGAACTTGACGACCTTCCAGGCGCCCTCGGGGTTCTTGGTGTTGGCGTTGATGCCCAAGGCGCGGCCGCCAAGGTGGGTTGCTCCGTCCGTCGTGCCATCGGGCATCGGTGCGGTGAGGACCTTTCCCGGAGCCTGCTTCTCCACCGAGCGCAAGGTCTGCGGGGGCAGGTAGGAGATGGCGCAGGACCCGCTGGCCAGACCTCCGACGATCGAGGGGTCGGTGTAGGCCTCGACAGCCTGGAACGACTTCGGGGTGGCCCCCGTCGTGTACAGCTTGGCGAAGTAGTCGATGGCGGAGGTCAGCTGCTGCGTGGTGGCCTTCGGCTTTTGCTTACCAGCGGAGTCCTTCTCGATCAGGCCGGAGCCCTTGGACCACAGGTAGTAGTTGATGGCGAACCACTGCGCGCTGGTCGGCGCCCCCGCACCCGCGAAGCAGAAGCCGGTGGTCTTGCCGCCGCTAGAGGAGGAGATCTTCGCCGCGTCGGTGGCCAGCTCCTCCCAGGTCGTGGGAGGCCCATCCACACCCGCCGCCTGAAGGGCCTCCGGTCGGTAGGCCAGGGCGAACGTGTCAGCCGTCCACGGCAGCGCCCACATCTTCTTGTCCACGGACACCATGTCGGTGGCTAGAAGGTCGCTCGCCGAGCCCTCGAGCGGGTTGCGCTTCATGAGGTCGTCCAACGGGAGCAAAATCTTCGGCTTCGCCAGGAAATTCACGTCCGTGTAACCGATGACATCGATGTCGGGACCGGAGCCGCCGTTGGCCTCGCGAGCGAACTGCTGAACGTTGACCGGGCTGAGCGTTTGCAGCTCCACCTGGGTGTCAGGATTTTGCTTGTTCCAGGTGTCGACCGCCGTCTGCAGGCCCTGGATTTCGGTGGCCGGGTCGAACTGACGCATCACCAATTTCCCGGACGACGAGCCAGTGCTGCTGCCTCCTGCTCCGCCGTCGGTACCGCTGCAAGCCGCGAGGGCAGTTGCCAGAACGACACCGATGACCGCCGTGCACGCTGAACGCTTCATGCCGCTCCCTTTGCACCCTTAATGTGACACCCCATCCATGAGTTGAGTAAGTAAATCATAGTGATTTACTCGTGTCAACGGTTGCGAAGGGCCTGAGGACGCTCCGTGCCCGCAAGGTTTCCTGCATCCGCAGGTAGGTGGCTTGGCGGCGGTTGAGGCCTACACGTTAAGTTCGTGTGGCTGGGTCGAGATGAGCATCGACGACGAATGCGGGGACATTGTGGCGTCGAGTACCAGGCAGCCCGCGCCCACGGCAATAACGTCCTCACCGATCCGTGTCGTCGACAGCCGCATCGGGCGACGGGGGACGAGCGCTTGAGACGAAGCCACCGCAGCGCGGATCGGGTCGAGCACATGGCCGGCGATGGGTTGCCAGAACGGGCCGCCGAACACGAAACGGTCCATGTCGAGCAGGTTGGCCATGACGACGATGGCACGGGCGATCCGCTCGCCGGCACCATGCAACACCGCTCGAGCCTCAAGGTGGCCGTTGTCGGCCAGCTGCACGAGGCGGCGGAACGGCACTTCGACGGACTCCATGTCGGCTTTCTCGTCGACCGGAACGGCTGGTGGGCCGAGGACGCCGCGCTCAATCGCTTGCAGAACGAGCGCCTGAGGAGTGACCAGCGCTCCCAGGCAGCCCCTACGGCCGCACGTGCACACCGCGCCGCTGTCGTCGACGGTGATGTGGCCGATGTTCCCGGCAATGGACTCCTTCCCTCTGAGGATGGCGTTATTGACGACAATGCCTGATCCCAGACCGGTGCCGTAGTAGATGAAGGCGACGTCTCCCCTGGCGTCACCGTCATCGCCGTCGGTCCCGGGGTCGACGTCATCGTGGTGCATCCATACCTCACCGACGACTCCGGCGATGACGTCCTTGTCCAACAGCACCGAAAGCCCCGTGGCGCGGCTCACCGCCTTGCGTAGCAATACCCCTTGCCATCGAGGAAGCATCGGCGGGTCGATCACGATCCCTGCCCTCAGGTCGATGGGACCAGGGGCAGCGATCCCGACGCCTAGGACGCGATCCCGCCTGAGAGCCGGATGATCCGTGAGCACCCGCACCTCCCCGGCGATGATGTCGATGACTCGAGAGGGATCGGCGCGAGAAGGGGTGCGTGCCTTGGCATGCGCCAAGATGGACCCCTCCAGGTCCAGCACGACGAACGTCATTACGGCCGGATCGAGATGGACACCGACGGAGAAACGTCCCTCTGCACGCAGAGCCAAGATCCGTCGAGGTTGTCCTGGCCCGACGATCACGCTCCCCGTCTCGTGGATCAACCCATCACGCAGAAGACGACGGGATGCGTTGCCCACGGTCTGTGCGGTCAGCCCCGTAAGCTGCGCGATCTCGACTCGGCTCAACCCTCCCGCCCGGCGTATCGCATCGAGGATGACCGTCTGGTTGTAGTTGCCGATCGCCGGCATGTTGCTGCCGCGGCTGGGGCTCACTGTCGCCACCACCACGCACTCCCAGTGAGAGTCCAAAGAAGAAGAATCCACTCCTCTGGACAACGGCCAGGGGCCTGTTCGAAGGGAAACACACCGCGAGTTTACGGGCACCTCCGCCTGCCCGAGCCCGCCCGACGTCGGCTTGCCGCGTTCGGATGCCCGGCCCTGAGCCTGAACGCCGCGACCAACCGAGCATTACGCACGACAGGATTGCTCCTGGGCTTGGCCCATGGCGGACTGCGTGCCACACCGTGACCTCGTTGTCAAGGGCCATTGAGTTCTGCCCAGGGACGGTCGTGAGTTCTGCCCAGTGACGGTCACGAGAACTGCCCGGGTGGTGGCCATGAATCTGCCCTGTGTTCGCGCAACCACCGGCCCGGGTGCTTAGTTCAACCGGCTCACCCCTTGGGGGAGCCCTGAACAGGCAGGGGGTTCAGCAACATGGCGGAAGACCTGAGCCGCTTTCGCGGAGCCCGCCGACTTCGAAGACGTCGACGGCGTGGTGGCGCTCTCCAAGCCGACGCGGCGCCGAGGCATTCTTATGGACCCGTGGAGCGAGTCTCGACCTGCCTGACCATGCAAGCTCTCAGCTGGCGGCCAACATCCGATCATCAGCGTGAGGCGTTCTGTGTCGTGTGTGTGGGTGGGAGGCCCTGGCTCGTCGTCGGTCCCTGCATAGCGGTAACGGAACTGTGCTCGGCAGCGTGTGATCGGGTTGTGTCGACGACGGGCCGGGGCTGCCCTTGATGAGCGACGAGATGCCTCGAGGGTTCTCAATGCCGCGGAGGGCTCGCCCCGACCCAGCTCAGTGACGCGGAGTGCTCACGCGAGTTCGTTTGTGCAGCAGCCACCTCCGGGACTCGGGTGCCGTGGGCGGCGATGTTCGGGTCCCAGGCGCGGCCGGTGGTCACGACAGCGTGCAACTGGCGAAGGATGGCGGCAGCGATCACGGTTTGCGCCTGCGGGGCCTTGCGCCGGTTCTCCTCGCGGGTGGTCAGGTGGCGGTACCGGGCGGCGTATACGGGGTTGGCGCGTTGAGCGCCCCACACGGCCCGCCAGGCCGCGGTACGCAGCCCCGGACGGCCGGCGCCGGTCAGGCGGGCACGTCCAGTGAAGGTGCCCGACATCCGCTCTCGCGGGGCGAGTCCGGCGTGTTTGACCACGGCGCGTGCGCCGGTGAAGCGGTGCAGGTCACCGGTCTCGACAGGGATCGCCGCGGCCCCGACCGCGGACAGGCGCTTGATGGAACAGACGAGATCGGTCAGAGCCAGCTCGTCCGACACCGCGACCATCCGCTGCTCGGCATGGACCAGCTTTTCCTTGGCGCTGTCCCAGTCCTCGAACAGCCAACCGATCCGCTCGAACGCCCCCAGACGGTGCGCCAGCACCCCGGCCGGGTCCGACAGCGCCGCATACAACCGCCGCAGGATCCGCAGGCACGACCCGATCTTGCCCCGCCGCTCGACCTCGACCCGCACCAGACGCTTTAACCGGGCCGGGCCCAGCCGTCGGGTCCGGGCAAAGTCGCCGCCGTCGCGTCCGATGATGAACGCTCATCGCCGCGACCAAGGTCGTGGACTTGAAGGGCTGCTTCGCCCTCTCCAGCGCGGCCGGCCACACACACTCGAGCAGATCACGAATCTGCTGCACGCAGCCGACGTGCTCACCGAGCAGCTGCTCCCACCGGGCGCCAAGATGCCGCAGCCGACCCCTGGTCTCATCCACCGGCTCCGGGACGTAGCAGCGCAGCTGGCCTGTCAACCGGGCGATCAGCACCGCGTCCTTGTCATCGGTCTTGTCCGTCGTCTTCCGCGCCCACGAGGACAGCATTGGCTGCACGCAGACGATCACCCCGCCTGTGTGGGTTTCCGTCGAGGATGGCTGGAATACGTCGGCCCAGCCGGTCCATGCGCCAGTCGCACAACGTTCAAGTTGAAGATATGCGTCTTCGAGGCCTTGACATTGAGGAATTCCCCGTATGCGTCATGCCAGATTTCCCCGTTCCCGATGAACTGAATCAGTCCATCGTGATGGCGCTTCAGCTCAACGGGCGCGCGTCGTGGAAACAGGTCGCGAAGGCCGTGGGCGCCAAGGAGTCCACCGTGACTCGGCGCGGCCAGCAGCTGTTGGCGAACCGGGCTGTCGCTATTACTGGCGTCCTGGACCACCTGCGCTGTGGGCTTGGAATCTCGATCTATATGCGTTTTCGCGCGCGCCCAGGACGGGCGCTGCACGTGGCCCGGGTCGTCGCGGCGCTGGCTGCCCCGCGGTTCGTCACGGTAACGATCGGCTCCTTCGACGTTGCCGCTGAAGTGGTGGTCAAGAGCCACCGGGATGTCATGTCTGTCGTTGAGAATCTGGAGCGCATTGATGACGTCGTGGAATCGGAGTCGATGATGGTTGTCCGGAAGTTCAGCGCCTTCGAGGAGTGGCATCCGGGACATCTTGACGAGGGCGCAACACAGGTGCTGCGCAGCGGCGGCGCCGTGACGGACTACGCGCACCGGGACTGGGTCGAGCCGGAACGTCTGACCTCGCTGGAAATCGCCATCGCAAACGTCCTAGCTGGCGACGGTCGGGCAACTTACGCCACCGTTGCCAGCCGGACAGGCGCGAGCGAGTCCACCGCCGCACGACGCATCGAGTCGCTTGTCGCGCGCGGGTGCCTCAGGTTCCGGGCGGTCTTCGAGTCCCCGGTCATCGGCTACGACGTGGAGTTCCTCCTCTGGCTGACGGTCGAACCGGCCCGCGTCGAAGAAGTCGGGACCGCCTTGGCGAAACAGCCGTCCAGCCGCTACGTGAGCGCCTGCACCGGCCGACACAACCTCATCGTCCAAGGGGTCCTGGCCTCGCACGGCGACCTCTACCACTACTCGACCCACTTCATCGGCGAGCTTGACGGAGTGATCGCGACCGACCTTAGCCTGCTGGTCCAGACGCTAAAGCGCGCCTGGGTCCCCATTGACTCGACCGGCCGGCCCGTACCTCAGGAGACCTCATGACGCACAAGCCGGCTGAGTCCGGACTCGGCCCGGGTCAAGAGCCATGGCAGTGGAGCGAACCGACCTGGCGAGAACACGTGGCCCGGGTCCGCGCCGGTGACAGCCTGACCCCGGCACAGTGGCCAGACCAGGCCCGAGTGGCTGTGGCGATCTCGTTCGACTCCGACCACGAGACCATTCCCTACGCGACGGCGAGACGAGCCCAGGGAAGCTGTCACAGGGCGAGTACGGCTCGCGCGTCGCAGTTCCCAAAATTCTCGGCATCCTTCGGGACAACGACGTGCCTGCCTCCTTCTATATGCCTGCCGTCTCCGCATTGCTTCACCTGGGCGAGGCGGTGAGGTAGCTGGCGAAGAGACGCAGTACAACTGGGCGACCAGGTCAAGGACGGGCCGATCGCCGCGGTGGACGGTTGTGCTGGTTCGGGGTCGGGCGGCGGTGTGTTTCTCGTCCGCTGCCTCGAATGCCAGCAGGACGGTGAGCGCGCCGACGAGAGCCGCGACAGCGTCGGATGAGCCGGCGCCGGTGGCCAGTGGTCGTAGGGCAGGCAACGCCGGCGAACTCGGGCATGTATCCATCGACACTGCAGGGCGGCTGTGCCACTGCGGCAACCGCGGGTGCCTCGAGGCATACTCGCGCCCGCAGCGATCCAGGACCAGCTGGCTGCCCACCGACGCCACAGACCGGCCCACCCGCCGACCGGGCTCGACTGGGCGGACTTCGCCGCTCGCATGGACACCGGCGACGCCGCAGTGACGGCGGCCATGAAGCAGGCGGGCGTGCGGCTGGCGGACGCCGTCGTGGGACTGGTCAACCTGCTCGACTTGCCCCGCGTCGTCATCGGCGGCCGTGGCGCGGGCCCGCTCGCAGAGTTCTTCTCCCGGATCGTCAGGAACGGGTCAACACCCGAACGATGGCGCGCGACGCGCGGACCGTCGAAGTCGTCCCCTCCCTCGTGGGCGACTCCGTCGGCGCCATCGGCGCGCTAGTCTCGTCCTTCACGACAGTCACGCGCCGCACCTGTCGGCCCTGCTGGCGGACATACCCGAATGACCCTAGCGGAGGGCACGAGGCCGTCCGGGATTCTCGAGAGAACGGAGCAAAGCATGCGCTACACCACACTCGGAAGAAGCGGCACCGTCGTCTCCACCCAGACGCTGGGCACCATGACGTTTGGCGCAGAGGCCGACGAGACCGGCTCTGGCGCGATCGTGGAGGCGTTTGTCGAGCGCGGCGGCACCCTCATCGACACCGCCGACGTCTACAGCTCGGGAGTCTCCGAGGAGATCCTCGGCCGCTGGCTGGCCAGCCACCCCGGCGACGCCTCCCAGCTCGTCATCGCAACCAAGGGACGATTCCCCATGGGAGACGGGGCCAACGACGTCGGCCTCTCCCGTCGCCACCTGCGCAATGCACTGGAGGCCTCATTGCGACGCCTCGGCGTCGAGCACATCGACCTCTACCAGATGCACGCCTGGGACGCCGTCACGCCTATTGAGGAGACCCTGCGCTTCCTCGACGACGCGGTGACGGCCGGCAAGATCTCCTACTACGGCTTCTCCAACTACCTCGGATGGCAGGTGACCAAGGCCGCCGAAACGGCGCGAGCCCACGGCTGGAGCCCGCCGGTCACCCTCCAGCCCCAATACAACCTGCTCGTGCGCGACATCGAGCACGAAGTCGTACCGGCCTGCATCGACGCTGGACTGGGCCTCCTGCCCTGGTCACCACTGGCCGGCGGATGGCTAAGTGGGAAGTACCAACGCGACGTCGCCCCTACCGGCAGCTCGCGCCTCGGCGACGACCCCGAGCGCGGGATGGAGGCGTGGCAGCCCCGTAACGCCCAGTCACGCACTTGGGACGTTATCGACGCGGTCGCCGCTGTGGCCGAAGACCTGCAGACCACCCCAGCGCAGGTGTCACTTGCCTGGCTGGGCTCTCAGCCGGCAGTCACCTCGGTGATACTTGGCGCCCGAACCGTAGAGCAGCTCGTCGACAACATTGGGGCCGCCGACCTAGACCTTGAGCCCGAGCAACTAGCCCGGCTAGACAAGGTGAGCGCACCGCAGACGGACGACTACCCCTATGGTCAGGCCGGCACCGCCCAGCGCCACCGAGGGGTTCGCGAACAGAAGTGAGGCCAAGGCCGGGCGTGCAGAGAACGCTCCGCGGGCCCGGAGAACCACGCCGCGGTCGTTGAGGCGATGGCCCACGCGGGGCGGGCCTTGGTCTTCTCCGGTTTGACCGTGTGCATCGGGGTGCTGTCGTTGGTTGTCATTGGTGTTCCGTTCCTGCGCAGTGTTGGCTACGCCGAGTTCCTGGTGCCGCTGATCTCGGTGCTGGTCTCGGTGACGCTGCTGCCGGTGGTGCTAGCCACGGTCGGGCCGCGGCTGGACTGGCCGCGCCAACGCACCGACCTGCACGCCAGCCGGTTCTGTTCGGGGCGCCAGAGCAGTCCACCTACGGCCGGTCGCGGGATCGGTGAACCTGCCCGTCGCCGCCGTCGGATGGACCGTCGCAAGCGTGTCCAGCTCGAACCGCACCCACAAACCCCAGCCTGCGAAGACCGCTCAGCGGTCGCTGCCTGAATCTGGAAACTGACCAGCAAGATCAGGTCGACGCCGTTTGGCAGTGCGAGGAACTCCAAGGGAGTCACCCCGAGAGCGGCCGCCACTTCCGGAATCAACCGGACGGCGGGGGTTCGGACGCCTCGCTCGCACTCTGAGACGCGTTCCCCGCCCGAGACGTCGATGATCTGGGCCAGTTGGCTGTGCGTCAGGCCACGCGCGGAACGGGCCCGGTGCAGGGCGTCACCGCCGACCCGAGTTGGCACGGCGCAACCCTAGACACCGGCCGGCAGT
>JAABUK010007252.1_pt1 | contig 16087 bp, 18 predicted proteins | sample 5559141 | NCBI WGS metagenome assembly JAABUK01 (sample SAMN10711869, study PRJNA513367) | rock metagenome | isolation source: Antarctica rocks | place: Antarctica: Victoria Land, Pudding Butte nord | collected 2016-01-03
ACATCCTTGCTTGAGGTACTCACTTGAGCTACAGTAGCTGCAAATCCGCCCATCAGCACGGGCCGAACCGAACCATGCAAGCCGAAATCTCCAATGACTTCTGGCTTAGATAAGCGGGTCGGGTCACTTTTGAGAGAACTCCAGATTCAAATGGTCGAGATTACCGGGGGCAGGTCACAGGGTCGAGGCCGCATCGAGCGATTCTTCCGCACGGGAACGAGATGTTCCTGTCCGACCTGGAATGGCTACACTGTGCGAACTGGACGGAAACCGACTCTGATGCTCGACTCTCTCGAGAATCAATTCCACACTTTCCTGCTGGAGGTCTACCATCGTCGTCCAAGTTCAGAAGGCAAGCTGTCGCCCAAAGAGCGATGGGAACAGGGCGGGTTCTTGCCGCGCATGCCCGACAGCGCAGAAAAACTGGACCTCCTGTTGATCCACGAGATCCGTACGCGCAAGATCCGGACGGATGGCATTCACTTCCATAAATTCCGCTATCTTTCGCTCACCTTGGCCACTTATGTCGGTGAAGAAGTCACGATTCGCTTCGACCCGCGCGACATGGGCGAGATCCGCGTCTTCTACCGTGACCGGTTCCTTTGCCGCGCTATTTCGGCTGATCTGGCCGGACAGACGGTACCGCTCCGCGAGATTGTAAACGCCCGTAAACGCCGCCGGGAACAGCTGCGCACCATCGTAAAGGATCGGCTGAAAACAGTTGACACGTTGCTTGAGTTCAAGAGAGGCCTGCAAAGAGAGGACGTTCATGCAAGCACGGTCATTCCAGTCGGTTCCAAGCGCTCAAAGCTTAAACGCTACTTCAACGAGTAGCGAACTGCCGGTGTTTGTAGAGACGGTCGAGTACAGACGATTCGTTGAATTCTGTGAAGCCTGCCGGCGAGACCGCTACATCGGTCTGTGCTACGGGCCTCCTGGAGTGGGTAAAACGCTATCGGCTATTTATCACAGTCGCATCCAGAAGATCGTCCCACTGGATCGCTGGAATGCAGAGGCTTCGGATGCCAAGACGATCGACACTGTGCTCTTTACTCCGGAAGTCGTCAACACACCGTCTCGGATAGAGAACGACGTCAGAGCCGCTCGCTCCCTTCTCTGCAGCGTTGCGAAGCGAGCGACTCGCGCAGAACAACGGGCAACGCTCGATGTTCTCCGCGCTCGGGATGACGCTTGGCGCGTCGCGCATCGCGAGGATCGAGATTACCGGCCCAACCATCCCCTTCCTCTCAAGCCGACGTACTACGACACGCTCCTCGAATACGAGGCAAGGCTCGAAACCATCCCGGACCCTACGACCCTGATCGTCGTCGATGAAGCCGATCGTCTGGCAATGAACAGTCTTGAACAGCTGCGCTCCATCTTCGATCAAAGCGGCCTGGGCATGGTGCTGGTCGGCATGCCCGGAATCGAAAAACGTGTGGCCCGCTACCCGCAGTTCTTTTCACGGATCGGCTTCGTCCACGAGTTCAGACCCCTGAGTGATGCTGACATCCAGGTCCTGCTGGAGCAACGATGGGCACCGGCCGGCATACACCTCCCGGCTCCCTTACCCGCACCGGAGGTGATCGCCGCCGTCATTCGGCTCACGCGCGGCAACTTCCGTCTGCTCGTTCGCCTATTAACCCAGATGGAACGCGTACTAACAATCAACGGGCTGGAAACCTTGTCGGTGGATGTCGTCGAAGCGGCTCGAGAGAATCTGGTGATTGGACAAGCCTGACGAGAATCCAGCTCATGCAGCCTTGTGTGCCAGACAATTAGCACAGAAGTGCGTCACCTAATTCGAAAAGCAACAGGTGCCCTCGCGTCGGAATTCGAGAACGTACAACTCCGGCTGAGCGAACTGGCGCCACCAGGGCAGCAACCACTCCGGACACTGGAATGGCGTTGCGCTCGGATCCTGTAGCCAGAGCGTCCGCCACTCCGGAACCAGTGCTTCCAGCTCTGCGGTTGTACGAAGAATCGTCAAGCTCGAACCAATAGACATCTCGGCGACCCTACGCTTAACTGATTCAGCCCTGGAAGCTGGGGAGCCTTCAAGCCGCCCTCAAACCATCACCAAGCCGCCGAAAGCTCGTAAACCAATCCAACAACTCACACCTCAGCTAAACTGCATACCTGTACAGAGGTTCCCTAATTCATGCTCTGGAGGCTCCGCATGCTTTGCGAGCTCTCGCTTCAGCCTCGCAGCTTCCACGGCCAGGCCCGTGCACGCAACCACATATAAAATTGAAAGTAGATCCTTTGAGAACAGAAGCGTCTCCTCATCGATGTTGTACATGCAGGTGAGCAGCAACAGCCCGAAGCACCACTCCACTCCAGGCGTGTGACCATGCGTCAGGCAGAACCATCCATCTCTAAACGCCTTCACGAGCGTGATCAAAAAGATGCCCAGACCCACAACCCCAACCTGCAGCACAATCTCCAGAAATCCGTTATGCGCATACGAAAAAATCCAGTGTGCTGCAAGGATCGCGTTCGCCGACCGCAGCCCAGCTTCGCGTCTTGCTTCGCGCCTTCGTCAACCTCGACCCCTACAGCTTCGCCGACGATCTTGCCTAAGACATAGCCGACGAGAACGATCAGCGCAGCACCGAAGAAGTGTTGCTCTCAGCAATCGACAGCACCGCCGACGACAAACTAACCCGCTTTGCCATCCGGCTAGCCCTTGCCGGACACGTCGGCATCCCGCGCGAGAACGAATTCGACTTCCTCACCGAAGCAGAAGCCGTGTTTGCTCCACAACTACCAAAGAAGGCGAAGAAGCCAACGCCTATCAAGACCAGCAAGCCCACGATAAAGAAAGCCGCCAAGAAGAAGGTCGCAGCGTAACCCATAGCGGGAGTCAGTCTACCGGCTCCCGCGCACTCCTCAAAAGGGGGAGAGATGTTTCAGTTCACGATCCATCTTCTGTACGCCCGCAACGCGGGCGGCGGGTCCAGTTCCGAGGCTGTTACGAAACTCGTACGCCGCCGCTTCGTACTGCACGGATCGCTGGCGAGAAGACGACTCATCCATACGATTCCTGCTGACCAGGATGGAGGCCGCTCACCTATAGACCTCCTGGGCTAGCAGCAGTTTTTGCATGATTGCGGGGTCGGTTGTAGGGGCGTTGCAGGTGTAATTTCTGCAGATATACGCAGTTGCGTTTCCATTCTGCGCCCGCAGCGTCGCAACCAGAGGAAGCGTTCTGCTGAGTTGCTGCTGAGCCAGTCCACCGACAGCGTGGATCAGGATCGCGTTGGGGAGGTAATCCCGCCAGAAAACGGCCGTCATCGCCTCAGTGCCTGGAGTCCCCTGCTTGCCCGCAATCGCCACCTGCCTTCGTTGTGCGCTCAGTGCTTCGTACGCCGACATCATTGCGGGCATCGACTCCGGAGAACTCTTCAGTTGAACTCCGAATGCGTTCACGACCGCAAGCGCACGCTGCCGCAGGTGATCCTCTTCGGTCATCTGCCACAGACGAACAAGGTTCATGGCAGCAATCGAGTTGGCGGAAGGCTCCACTCCGTCGTAAGCCTCGTGGTCCTTCCACAGCAGCCCCCCTTGTGCCGGCGAGGACACGGCCAACGCTTCCGTGGTGATGTACGCTCCTGAAACTTTGTCGGTAAACAGGGTCGTCTGCTCCTTTTGAAGTCGCATCGCCCAGGTCATATCGTCGTTGTCTGCAGAGGCTTCAAAGAGATCCAGCAGCCCGGCGGTCATGCCCGCATAGTCGCCGAGAAAGCCGTCGATCTCAGCCGACCCGTCGCGGTAACGCCGCTTCAGTCGACCGGTCTTCGGGTTATAAAGCTTCGTTCTGACCAGCTTCGCTGCCGACTCTGCTGCCTGAAGATACCGCGGCTCGTGCAGCACCTGGCTGCCGACCGCGAGCGTGGAGATCATCATGCCGTTCCACACCGTAATGATCTTGCTGTCGACCGGTGGCGGAGGCCGGTGGGAACGCACGGCGAGCAGGGCGGCGCGCGATTGAGCCAGCGAGTTGCGGACAGCATCCACGGAAAGGTGAAAGTGCGTGGCTGCCTCGTCGACCGAATGAGCCACATAAAGGACGTTCAGCTCTTTGAGGTCTCCCGCTGCATCCTGCTGTGCGGGGATCTTGCCGTTCGGCTGGACTCCGTAACTCCAGTCAAACAGATTCGCCGCGTTGGTATCGTGCAGCACGTTCCCGACTTCACTGGAGGACCACAGGTAGTAGGCACCCTCGACGTTCTGGGCAGGGTTGCCTGGCAGCGGGCTGTCCGCGTCGAGAGCCGAGTAAAAACCTCCATCGGGACTGCGCATATCGCGCAACACAAAGTCCAGCGTATCGCGTGCGGTTGCGGCGAAGGCCGGATCGCCGGAGATCTGGTAGGCATGCAGGTACGCCATCGCAAGCTGCGCCTGGTCGTAGAGCATCTTCTCAAAGTGCGGTACACGCCATAACGCGTCGGTAGAGTAACGGTGAAAGCCGCCGCCGAGCTGGTCATGCAGGCCGCCCGCGGCCATCGCTTTCAGCGTTGCTCCTGTCATCGCAAGCGCCTCGGGGCTGCCCTCATCGTTGCCGTAGCGCATCAGGAACTCAAGAGCGACGGGTCTCGGAAACTTCGGCGCGCTACCAAAGCCGCCGTGCTCGGGATCGAAGCTGCGCTGCATCCGCTGGAATGTTTGCTCCAGGACGACGGGTTGCAGCGATGATGCGGCATCGCTGCTGGACGCGCTCAGTCTTGCGGTGATCTGATCTGAGCTCTGGATCAATTTCGCCCGATCGTCTTTCCACAGTCCCGCAATCCGCGGAAGCAGCGTCATTAATCCAGGCATGCCGCCGCGGTCCACTGGCGGGAAATACGTGCCGCCGAAAAACGGCTTGAGATCTGGCGTGAGAAAAACGTTCATGGGCCAGCCACCGGAGCCTGTGGTTGCCTCCACAAAGCGCAGGTAGACGGCGTCGATATCCGGTCGCTCTTCGCGATCAACCTTTACGGCAACAAAGCTCTGATTCAGCAAGTCTGCGATCGCCGGATTCGAGTACGACTCGCGCTCCATCACATGGCACCAGTGGCAGGTGTAATAGCCAACAGAAAGAAAAATGGGCTTATTCTCTGCACGTGCCTTGCGGAAGGCCTCTTCACCCCACGGATACCAGTTCACCGGATTGTGCGCATGGAGGAGAAGATAGGGGCTCTTCTCGTGGATCAGATGATTGGTATAGCGTGGTGCCGTCGTCTGCGGCACGGCCATCGGTATCGCCAGGGCAAGACAGACGAGCGCGGTACAGATCGTGACGAATGTCGTCTTCATGCAGATGGCCTCTTTTGCGGTATGGCGTTTTGTTGCCCGCATCTGCCCACGGGACACACAACAACCGTCGTCTCCGAGGATACAGATACTCAGCGATAAATGCGGGACAGAGCGCAGAGGATGCAGCCTTCACGCTGTCATAGTTTTGTTGCATTGCCATGTCAGTCGCCAGAAACTTCGAACCGATCGCGTAGGTTGGATAGCGATGCACCACCCGCGCGAGTTGCTGCAGAGTCCGTGTCTCTGCATCGATGCGTGTTTTTACTGCTTGAGGGTTTGAGCACGACGGACCAAGGCAGGCACTCGCTCCGGCTCCATTGTTGGAGAGGAGCAGGAAGTCGCCGTACACAGGAAGAGCGCGGGATGGTTGAGGTTTGGGTAGCTGACGTTTGTTGGCAGTGGATTGCGGTCAGCCGGATCGCGCCATTCGATCAATTGATGCGAGGCTAGCGCTCGCAATGCCGCAACATGCAACGCCACGGCGCGTGCCTCTTGCGGCGCTCCCAAAATGGTGATGTGCAAAGGACTCTTCGACTCGTCATCCGCCGCAAGCAAGATGCCTGCGGACAGCGGGCGCAAGGCGATTGAGCTCGCCGCCAAATAACGCATCGCCTCCGCAGCCAGGTCGCGATACCGTTTGTCCGACCCGGCAAACGCGAGCTTTGAAGCAAAACGAACCACAGCGATATTCTCGTCTCGATCAGGGTGCGGAGGATAGGCCGCATCTGTACGAGTAGAAGACGTAATGAAGCCGGCGCCGGGTGCCAAGGGTGCAAAGTGCGCTGCGATAAAGTCTGCGGCACGGCCTGCGGCACTCAGATAATTACGGTCTGCCGTTACGTTGTAAAGCTCCAGAAACGCTTGCCCCATGGCGAGTGTGTCGCCCAGATACGGACCAGCGGGATCCGCGTCGTCGTGCCGGAAGCCGCCGCCCGGAAGACTGCGGTGCAGCACTATCGACTGAGCTGCCTTTTGCGCCTGCGTCAGCGCGGAAGCATCGCCGCTGACGGCGTACAAATCGCAGAAAGCGGCAATCATCCATCCGTTCTCTCTGGCGTAAACATGCCTGTCCACGCGCGGAATACCCAGCGCACGGCGTCCTTTGTCGTCCAGCTTGAAGTAGGCTTCGTTATCCTCTCCATCGTGAAGGTCTGCGTCTTGCGAGACGAAGAAAACGCCGCTGGGTTGATCGCTCAGGAAGTCCTGCACGTAGCGATGTACAGACTGGGCAGCGGCAAGATCTTCTGGATTGTGCGTCTGGGCATAAGCCAGTGAGTACTCACGGATGTACGTAGCCTGAATCGAAATCAACTTCTCGAAGTGGGGCTCGCTCCAGTGTCCTCCCACAGAGTATTGGTATGCCCCGCCCCACACCGGGTCGAGCAGGGCGGTTGCCGCGTGCAACGTGTCCGCTGCTCGTTTCGCGTATAACGCATCTCCACCAGCCGCCAGACGGAGGGCATATTCGACGGAATCTTCATCGAGATACTTATGCCCAAACGCCCAACCTCCGCTCTGTGTGTCGTACTGAGCAGCGTAAGCCGCTCGCACCTTGCCCAGTAGCGCCGAAGACAGCGTAGCTCCGGCGGCAGGATGCAGTGCGATTTCTTTTTCTACGCTCGGACCGGGCGAAGGGTCGTCAATGATCGCTTGCAGCATGGACGACATTGGACGTGGAGGAATGTAGCCCTGGCGTTTGACGATCTCGGAGCCATCGCCGGCAAACACCACCGTCGCCGGCCAGCCGTAATCCTGATACCGATTGGATATGTCGGGACGCGCATCTTGATCGACCTTCAAAAGAACATACTTGGCCTGCAGCAGGCGCACGACAACTGGGTCGCGGTAGGTAACCTCATCCATCACATGACACCAGTGGCACCAGACCGCTTCAAGGTCCAACAGGACAAACTTATGCTGCTGCCGGGCCTGCGCAAACGCGGCATCCGACCACGGCTGCCATTGGAGCTGCGAAGGCTGCGCGTTTGCCTCCCCACAACTGCCGAACACGAGCAGCGATGAGGCAAGCAGACCTATGAGAAGTTGCAAAGACAGCCTGCGAGACAGGTTTGTGCTTGGTAGCTGGAGAAGCTTCATTGTGATACCCCGCAGGCCGGACGCGGCCGAAAGATTGCCTTCCGCACCGAAGCCAGAGGCGCTTGATCGTTGTACACCACACCCCTACCATCGCTGCGGACGCCCAGGGCTGTCCAGAGCGCATTGAGGTCTTCTGGTACGGCATGTTCGCTCACTTGCCGGTAAAGAGGAAACATGACAGAGACACCCACGCTTTTGTCAGCCAAAGCGAAAATGGCTTCGGGTGTTCCGTCGTCTGCAATCGTTTGCCCGCTCGCCACCATCGCCTGCATAGCATCTTGCAGTCCCTTGCGATTGTTCGTCTGCTGGCGGATGCGAACGTCGGCGACGAGATAGAACATCGCGCCGCCCCAGTATGTGCGCGCCCAGGTATGCGTACGGTCAAGTCCTCGATCCCCGGAAAGGGGCTCACCCTTCGGCGTGTCCCGGATCATATCGGCCCAAACGCTTTCTTCGGAAAGCACGCCGTGCTGGACTCGCGCGATCGGCTCTACATAGGTCGCAAGGCCCTCCTCCAACCAATGGTGGTTGTCATCGAGCTGCGGCATGGCGGTGTGCACGAACTCATGGGTCATCACCCAATCTTGATGAAAGCCCTCCGCCGAGGTGTGCTCTCCCAGATTCACGCGCGTGTGCACATAGGGAGAGCCCCAGGTCGTACCGCCCAAAACCCCGCGTTCGCCGGCATCAGGAACAATTTGGACGACGGTGTGGGGAACAGGAAACTTACCGAAATATGTTGCAGTAGATTCGGCGGACACCCGTACCCAGTCGATGACTTCCTGACGGTCGGGATCAAGGGGTCCTGGCCGGAATTGCACGTCGATCTGCGACCCGCATACTGTCAGCGTGTCCGAATTCGAGGCTCCCGTCCGCCTTGAGTGGCCAAATACATTTGCTATGCCGCCGGTTAGCAGCACCGTGACGATTCCAGCACAAAACCAAGCAGAAGTCGTCATCGGCGAGAGCCAGTGAAGGTTGGTCTCATGGAGTCGATCCCTTTGCGACAAAATGCGGAAGGAAGAGCAAGGTTACTGCGGAATCGCAGAAATTGCGTCCGACTTCTGGCAGGCAAGGTTACCGGGACTCTTCAATTCGTAAAGTTGGATCGTTTCCGGGCAACGCCAGGCGATACCAGATGAACGGAAGGAGCGGATTTGGCAGCCAGTATTTCCAGCCAACGCTCTTCTCCGGCCCACGATTCGGAAGTTCCAAATCCACCCAAAAGTACAAACCCTTGTACGGGCAGATACCGGGTATGAAGTTGACACGGAACTTGGCACGGAGACATTGCTTCTGGATGTAGAAGTTTCCTTCGAACGGCATCATCTGCCAGCCCCGAAACCCTTCGGCAAGGAGAACGCCAGTCTCACGGTGAAAGATACGAATTCGCACCTTGCTCTTCGTCGCCATTCTTCACCTAAGTTCACGATACTCCTTGCACATGTACAAACAAACGACAGAGGGTGAGTTCCGTAACAACCTCCTGTGCGCGATGCTTTCCTTGCGCTCAATCTGTCCGTCTCTGCCGAGCGGCTTTTGGAGATGACCCCGACGAACCATCACGTACGACAGAATGATCAGGCCTCGCCTGGTGATCTTCGCGTCTGCCTCGCGGAACAAACGCTGCAGCGTGGCCGCCTTGAGACTCGACACTTGGATACTGCGCGAAGCAAGCATCGCTTCTGCAAGTGCACACTGTAGCCCGACGATGTTGCCTTTCCGGGTGTAGCCCCAGGACACAAGGTCCTCGGTCATCTCGCCGATCACGGCATTAAAGGCTTCTAGCCCGAATACTTTTTTCGCCAGGGCTGGGAACGCCAGCCGGCCGAGAGACCCAAGTTCCTGGAAACCGCAAAGAAGGTAAGCCACTGCGACGAGTTGTTGCCGCGCATTCGCTGTCACGCCGTGGAGGCGGACATAGGCATAGTAGTCGGACCCCCAACAGTTCGAACCAGATGTTGTTCGAGAACGCCCAGAAGCTCTGCTCGTGGCGAACCATCGCTCGTATCAGTAGACAGATGACGGTGGTCCTGATCGTGTACTTGCGTTTTAATGCTGTCCACCGCTCCCAGATGGTCGAGGACGTCTTCAAGCGGGTGCAGCAGACGGCGGAGAGCGGGTCTGGCCGTCTTGTGCCATCCCTTGCCGCCTTCCTGAAATCGCGCAACCAAAGCCTGCATGTGGTGAAGTTCATCCGCAGATAATGCGTGACCCCGGTCGTAGCCTTCCAGAACGATCATCGGAGAACCTCCGCAGCTTCAGCCATGCGTGCCACGTGGAGCGAAGCTCTTGCAATCTTTGCGGTCAGCTCTCGGCCGCTGAGGTGGATGTAGATCAGTGTGGTGCTGGTATTCCGATGGCCGGCAAAGGTGGCGACCTCGTGTAGCTCCCATCCGGCGCGAGCGAGGTCTGTCAGGCAGAGGTGCCTAAAGGTGTGGGTGCTCAGCTGCGGCAGATCGGCGCGCTTCGCAAGGGAGTGCACGACCTTCGACCATGTCCAGAAGCTCAGCGGGCCGCCTGCATTGCGGCGGGACTCTGCGATGAATAACGGTCCCCGTGCCCGGGTGAGGGTCTTTCGGTGTGCGAGGTAGGCAGAAAGCAGGCTACCAGTAGCTTCGGAATACGGGACCACGCGCCCTCTGCGGGACTTTGTAGTTTCAGCCCGCACGGTCAGCAGGCGATGCGCCGGATCGATGTCACCTGTGGCGAGCAGGCAGAGCTCCTCGCGACGGAGTCCGGCATCGTAAGCCAGGGCGAGCATAATCCTATTGCGTAGCGGCTCAGACCTGGCGGTCTGGAGCAGATGGCGCCATTCATCATCGCCAGGAATCCAGGGCAGGGCGGTAAAGCGTGGCACAAGGGCGCGTGAGCGAACGCCTCCGAAGCCGCCGCCCTGCGTGTACCTGCCACGCCCGACCGGATTATCCCCTCGGAGCCCCTCTTCGATCAGGTGATTGTAGAAAAGACGTATCGCCGTCAACCGTAGCCGGATCGTGGCGTTGGCCAGCCCAGCCCGCTCGCCTTTCGTCTTCCTGCTAGCAGGAAGACGAAAAGCAGTCATCGAGCGGACAAAAAGAGCGACATCTTCCCTGGTGGCTGTGTAAACAGGTCGCCGCAGTGTGAGGCAGAAGCTGCCGTAGCTTTCCAGAGAGCGGCGGTAGGCAAGCAGCGTGTTTGGAGCTCGTCCAAGGTCTCTTTGAATCGACAGCCAACGCTCTGCTTCATGCTCCAACATGGTTCTCTCCGGGCCAGGGATGGCCACGGAAGGGTATCGGATGAAAACAAGAGATTCCACATAACTTAGAAGCCAAGGCCCTCGGAATCAAGATGGGAGACCCGGAGTTCAAACTGCGGGAGCTGATCAAGCGCGAGAATGTACGGGTCACTGAGCCTGGTACAGCAGGCTCAGAAACAGGAAGACAAGGTTCACGCTAACCTCGGCCTGCTGCAAGGAATACGGAAGTTTGTGCTGCATGTTCGCGAGTTGAGCGTGGACCTGATCGACGCCATCAATCCATTTGGCGAAGCTTATTCCGTGCTGGCAAGAAGCATGAATGAAGAGACGCTGCGGCAGATGCAGGAGAAGATCGCCGCACGGAAGGTCACGATGAGCGAAGCGGAGGCTCGCCAGTATGCAGAGCGGGCCGTGACATTCAAGCGCGAGCGCAATCGTCTGCCGTCGTTGTCCTCGAACGATCCATGGGAGAAAAAGCTTGCAGAAGGTGTCGCAGCTTATACGGAGTATCGCAAGCGGGCCAAAGCTGCTGCCGGAAGGGTTGAGGCATGAAAAAGGTACAGGACCTCACCGGCGACGAACTGCTGGATGAGCTAGAAATAGAACTCGCAGAGGAGGAAGCTGGTGCCTACACAGCCCGCCAGGAGCGAATTATTGCGGGCTTCGAAGACATCATGCGCTTCTACAAGGCGGCCGGACATGCTCCCCAACACAGTCCGGAGGGCGAGATCTTTGAACGCATCTATGCTGTTCGCCTGGACCAGCTCCGTAAGCTCCCTCCGGAGGATCTTGCACTTTTGCTCGCAATGGACGCACATGGCTTGCTGGATGGTCCCGCTAACGTCAACACCACTGGTGCATTCGATGATGACGAGCTGCTTGCAGCCTTAGAGGAGTCCAGTGACAGCGACATAAGCGTCTTGCGCCATGTAAGGCCGACGGAGATGCGTCGTGATGCCCCGGAGCAGGTTGCCGACCGTTTTCCATGCAAAGACTTAGCGCAGTTTCAGCCACTGTTTGACCAGGCCCAGAGCGATTTAGCGGGCGGCACCCGTGAGCCAAAACGCTTTGTAAAGGATGCGAGCATCGAAGAGGGCGACTTTTTCATCCTGGCTGGGCAGTTGGTCTACGTTGCTAGCGTTGGTGAAAGCTTCAAAGCTCCTAATGGCGAGAACGATGCTCGCCTGCGGGCGATCTACGCGAACGGGACGGAGAGCAATATCTTGCGCCGCTCGCTACAACGTGGGCTGTACAAAGACGACAATGGGCGCAGACTGACTCAGAAGAGCATGGGACCCCTGTTTGAGGCTGCTATGGAACCCGATGACATTCCGAGCGGGACGATCTACGTTTTGAGGAGTCTGTCGAAGCAGCCGGAAATCGTCGCAATTCACGATGTCCTCCACAAGATTGGTGTGACAGGTGGTCGTGTCGAAGATCGAGTATGCAACGCTGAGAAGGACGCTACCTATCTGCTGGCACCAGTCGAGATTGTTGCCACCTGGAAGCTAGCCAATATCCGGCGATTCAAGTTCGAGCAGACCATCCATCGGATATTCGAATCAGCACAACTTCGGCTTCGTCTCTCCGATCGCTTTGGCATACCTGTAGAGCCGAAGGAGTGGTTCGTGGTCCCTCTGACCATCATAAACGAGGTCATGGAGCGTATCCAAGACGAGTCAATTACGGGATTTGTGTACGACTCTGCAGCCGGTGGACTACGCCCTAGCCGATAAATGTGTATGCCCATAGAGGGCGTCATGCTATGCACTGAAATTGCCATCCACGTGCGGCTGCGTACGACGCAGGCAGCTTTGATTTTGCTCTTCACATCGGCCTCTGCGAGGCCTGTGAAGTCAATAGAGCAGCGCCAGCAAAGGATTGAATACTGGCCGCTAGACCGGCCCGAGGCCCCTTAGCAAGTGTAGGAAACGTTAATAGACTGTTGGCGATAGATGGACCAAGCAGACCAGCCGCTTTTTGTTCAATTTAGAATGCCGATGATGCCGACAAGCTTAGCAAACCTGCGCGCAATGAACGATGGGCTCCCCGCCCCCGAGGTGCGAAGGTGGGCGGAGGAGAAATACCGCCTCATATCGCTATATGATGAGCTTTTCGCGTCGGGGATGAAACACAAGTGGGATCAGCGGGTTTACATCGATCTTTACGCGGGAGCCGGGTACAGCAGGATTCAGGGAACAGATACCTTTCTCAAAGGTTCTCCGGCCCTTGCTCTCACAGTGTCAGCTCCCTTCGACAAGTACGTCTTTTGTGAGGGCAAACCCGACCTGCTCGAAGCCCTGAGAGAGCGAACAAATGCGCTGGCGCCATCTGCGGATGTAACGTTTATATCTGGCAGCTGCGACGCTGAAATTGAGAAACTTTGTGCAGCGATTCCGAAGGGATCGCCGACGAACAAGGTGTTGAGCTTATGCCTTGTTGATCCGTTCGATTTTGGTATCAAATTTGAAACTATACGTCGGCTCTCGAAAGTCTTCGTGGATTTTGTAGTGCTTCTCGCGGTTGGGATGGATGCAGGGCGCAATTACGACCACTATGTTGATGGCAATAACCAAAAGATCGACGAAGCATTGGGCAATATCGAATGGCGAGAGAGATGGAAGACGTGGCTAGGAGGCAGAAAGCGTTTCAGAGAGTTTCTAGCCGTTGAGTTTGCACTCAGCATGAAGTCTCTGAACTATCTCGAACAGCAGCCTCATCAGATGAAGCTGGTTAGATCCGATGAGAAGAATTTGCCTCTGTACTATCTGGCGCTATTCTCCAGACACACGACAGCCTACCAGTTTTGGGATCAAGTGCTGAAATACAGCGATGATCAGTCAAGCTTCAGTTGGGAGTAGCAGAATGTCATCACTGACAAAAATCGAATGGACCGATGCCACGTGGAATCCGATTCGCGGTTGTAGAAAAATAAGCCCAGGTTGCAAGCACTGCTATGCAGAGCGCTTCGCCGAACGCTTCCGCGGCGTTCCGGGCCATCCGTTTGAACAAGGATTTGACTTACGACTGGTACCTGGAAAGCTTGCTCAGCCTCTGCTTTGGCATGAGCCGAAGATGATTTTCGTAAACTCAATGAGTGACCTTTTTCATCCAGACGTGCCCTCCAGCTACATCTCTCAAGTGGCTTCCACTATGTCCGTTGCGAGCTGGCACACCTATCAAGTTCTGACAAAGCGATCGGGGCGCTTGAAACAACAACTGAACGGCCCTCTCAGGTCCTCAGCTGCAGAGCGCCACATTTGGTGGGGTGTATCGGTTGAAAACCGGAAGCACGGTTTACCGAGGATTGCCGACCTTCAGGAATCTCCTGCCGCAGTCAGATTTCTTTCCGTGGAGCCCCTTTTGGAAGACCTCGGGACGCTGCCACTGGAAGGGATTTCGTGGGTCATAGTCGGCGGTGAAAGTGGCCCCGGCGCTCGGCCGATGAGGGAAGAATGGGTCTTGTCCATCCAAGAGCAATGCTCCAAGGCAAAGGTTCCGTTCTTCTTCAAGCAGTGGGGAGGCGTTAGGAAGAAAGTGCACGGGAGAACCCTGTCGGGTCGGACATATGACGGATTCCCAAAGCGCGTCAGAAATCCTACCCTACCAGCAGGTTTACGCATGCAACACGTCTTGAAGATCGAGCAAACCGCACTAGTTCAGATTTCAGTGTATTGAAGCTTTGCAACCAGGTCCTGCAAGCCCGGAAATGAGAAAACCCGCCAGGAGGCGGGTTGATTTGGTTTGGGAGGGTGAAATCTGGCGGCCACTGCTCTAGGAGCTTTGGATTTCAGAGACACCCTCCGTCAAGGTGTCGGGTTTGATCCCTAAAGGTAAGATAAACGAAATCATGCTCATCGTCAACAACTTTGATTCGCTCGTCGCAGCCCGGCTGCTTGAATTCTTTGACTTCAGAACACCTTGGCATCGGCGTTTATGGGCGACAGGATTGATTTTGACGCTTCGTGAGCTTCTCGAAGCCAGCGAGATGGTTGCTGCAAAAGTTTTGTATCAGAATTCAGTGAAGGCCTTGGCTGATACCGCAATCGTCCTCGCCGGAACCGATCCCGGTGTAACGCCGGGAGATCCCGGCGTCGGAAGCCCCCAATATAAAAGGAAGCTGCACAAACTTCTGCTAAGCGATGTGATCTTCCGATCCATCGAGTACTTGGAACTGGTCCAGATTGCCGATGATATTGAGAGCCGTTATCTCAAGAGCTGGAGCGGTGCTCTTCAGGCGCAGGCTGTCTCGCCTGGTGCTTTGAAGGCTGAGAGAAGCGCAAGAGCGATTGGTGCCCACTTGCTCGATCTTGGTTTTTCGGCCGAGTTCTTGTTTGGGTGGTGGCGTTGGAACCTTGCCAGAAATCCCGTTCCACAGACACTGTCGGAGATCCTGCTGAAGGCGCATTCCCTTGCCTTGAAGCCGGAGAAGCAGTTTCAAATCCTTGTCGCATTTCGGGAAAGCCCTCCTAATAAGGCTGGCTTTCCAGAGCAATGGATTGGGGCTCAAGAGGTCACTCTTTGGTTAAAGGAGAATGGCTTTCCTACGGAAGGTTTGCGCCAGTCGGGCGGTATGTGGCTAGACGTATCAGCGCGGGATGCTTGGGGGGCGGTACAAACAGCAGGTGAAACCATCGATCGATTTGCGGCTCGTGTTCAATTGGGGACTCGCGGACAGCTTTTGACGCTTCCGGATGTGTACATCAGAACGCATCCAAAGTCCTACCCACTACGACAGAGGCGTCGAAGGGTCGAAGTCGATGCTCTGCACCGTGAAAGCCAGCTCTACTCTGCAGGAATAAGCGTTAGCAGGGTCGATTCAGCCATTGAACTCCTCAGCCCACTTGATGCAAGCTCTCCAAGTACCGCTGTGGCCGGGGGCTGGGCTGCCATTGAAGCAATCTTAACTGCCCCAGGTGACACAGACCGATTAAGCGCGGGGTATCGAATGGCAGCCCTTGTCACCTCTTCCTTTCCGAGGGCAGAGTTGACAGCGCTTTCGTACAAAATGGAAAAGCTGGGAGGTGCGTTGTCTACTGAAATTGCGGCCTGTGCAACAAACCGCGATAGAGCAGCTCGTGTTCTGGAGGGCGCTGTTGCATTAACGCCAGAACAGCCGATCGACATACAAGCTGTAGGGTTGTCCGTCATAGCGTTACCCCACAGCTTGTGGCCCCAAAAGTTAATGCAACAGAGCCCGATTGGCAACCCGGTAGGTTGCTCTTATAGCATGGATTGTACTTAGCCCGTTTCTGCCAAATCTACGCAGAGACGCAGAGGAGAATTAGAGATGCGACTGAAAGTTCTAGTGTGTGCAGGATCCATGCTCGCCGGATCGGCCATGGTGTATGCGGCGGAACCAGCGGCGAGCCAGTTTACGATTTCGGAGCAGTCGAAGGTTCCCGGATTGACGTTGAAACCTGGAACGTATTCCATCCGTGTGGTCGATCA
>JAABUK010007253.1_pt1 | contig 16087 bp, 14 predicted proteins | sample 5559141 | NCBI WGS metagenome assembly JAABUK01 (sample SAMN10711869, study PRJNA513367) | rock metagenome | isolation source: Antarctica rocks | place: Antarctica: Victoria Land, Pudding Butte nord | collected 2016-01-03
CCCTATCCCCACAATCCCAGCCCTGGTGGTCCCCATTCTCCTCCTCCATCACCTCCCCCACTCAACCCACCAACCTCTACTACGTCGTCGTCTACCTCGCCCCAGGCGACTACCACCGCTTCCACTCCCCCGTCCCCTGGGTCTGCACCTCACGTCGCCATTTCGCAGGGGAACTCTACTCCGTCTCGCCGTATCTCCAACGCACCCTCCCAGGCCTCTTCACCCTCAACGAGCGCATCGTCCTCCTCGGCCGCTGGAAATACGGCTTCTTCTCCTACACGCCCGTCGGCGCCACGAACGTCGGGTCCATCAAAATCAACTTCGACGCCGAGTTGCGCACTAACAGTCTCACGACGGACACTGCCGCCGATAGAGATGCGGCGGCTGCAGCAGAACGAGGGGAGCCGTACTCAGGCTTCAGTGAGGCGGTGTATGCCAAGGCGAGTAAGGTGTTAGGCGGGCAGCTGTTGAGGAGGGGGGAAGAGATGGGTGGGTTCCACTTAGGCAGTAGTATTGTCTTGGTTTTTGAGGCGCCGGCGGGCAGGAGGAAGAGTAGTTTGGATGAGGGCGGATTGGAGCGGGGGGAGAAGAGGGGGGGGTGGAGGTGGAATGTTGAGAAGGGTCAGAGGGTCAGGATGGGGGAGGCCTTGGGGTGGGTGGAGGAGGGCGAGGAGGAGGTCTAGAATATCTATGCTGATATTGGTTTGAAACGGACATGCGACCGGGAACAGTTGCGAAAGAAAGACAGCACAAACATTATGCTTCCTCTTTCCCTTGCGTCAGCTCCGCTCTGCTGCGCTCGAGGGACGCTCCGCGTGGTTAGGCTGGGCTGGCTGGATGGATGGATGGATGGGAGGGTCTGCTCTGCTACGAGTAACTAGAGTGCAGTGGAGGGAAGATCTGCTAGGGAGGCAATGCGTAGATCCGTTGGTCCTGGTCTGTTTTCAAGAACGCGTTCCGATTTCTCCCTGTTCTGTACCAAGGTCCATGAAGCGACATACTTGTACAACATTTGGCAGAGATCTGTACAGCGCGCGCTTAAGTTAGCGGTAATCATGGCTCAGAATCACAGTATTCCCACCCAGTTCACTGCTTTTTCTTGCTGTGCTCGGCTTCCTCCCTGTGCTTGTCAGCATCCCAAACCCCATACACGCCAGCCTCCCACCTCCAGTGCCCAGCCGCCTTCTCCGCAAAGTCGTCCTTGCTCTGCTGAAAAAGATTCACCTCCGTCTCGGTCGCCTCCTTGATCTCGCTTCCCCCTCCGATCCTCCATCCCAGGACTTTACTCGCGATCTCACGTCTCTCGCTGTGGAGGCGTTCGAGGGCGTCGTAGTCCACTCTTCCGTCTCGGATGTCTTCTCCGGTGGTGCTTACATCGTGGCCCTGCTGTGTCTTCCTCTGGAGGTCTTTGATCCTGGCTGTGAGAGCCTTGTGCCGTCGTCGCTGGCCGGCAATCTCTGCTGCTTTTGCTGGGGAGGTTGTGTTGGCGATGAAGAGGTCGAGCTCGCTGGCAGCATTGTTGAGAAATCCGGCGGTAACGTCTGGTGCCGGGGAAGGATCTTCACCTTCGAGTTCAGGGGTCTGATTCGGAACGTGGGGTGGAGCGTGATGTTCCGGCTCGTCGACCATTCCAGCCATTCTCCTCCGCAGCGCTGGCTCGAAGATGGGAGAGGGCCGTGGGTCTGGGATGTCTCCATCCAGCTTCCAGTCTCCACTCTTCCCGCCCTTTTTCATGGTGACTCGAACTCCAGTGACGAGCATGTGCTTGTCAACTGCTTTGCACATGTCGTACATGGTCAGAGCGGCCACGTTTGCTGCCGTTAGAGCTTCCATCTCTACTCCTGTCTTTCCGTCGCACGACACCTGGGCCGTTATTTTGACACCACCGAATTCGAAGCCTGCTTCTCCGGCATTGAATTCTGAATCGCCCTCGTGGTTTCCAGTAGAAGGTGTCAGTAGCTCTATACCTACCTTGACACCCGTGAGGCCTAATCCAGGATGAGCGAGTGGAATAAAGTCTGCCGTTTTCTTCGCAGCTTGGATGCCGGCTACACGGGCAACGGCGATAGCGTCACCCTTTGGCAGGTACTTGTCTGTCAAAGCAGCATATGGATGCGGATTGCTGAACAAAACAAATGCAGTCGCAGTAGCCGAACGACGCGTTGGTATCTTGTGCGAGATGTCGACCATGTGCATATCACCCGTAGATGTAAGATGCGACAGGCGCTTATGAGCCTCTTTCTTCAACCAAGGTGTTTTTGCCGCACGGCATGATTGTGGTGAAGAGGAGTGGTCAGCTTCAGAAGAACGCTTAGTGTGCGTAGCCAGGCTGACTCGTGCCTTGACTTCGCTCTCCGCCCCTTCAGATAGTCTCGATCGACCTGCAGGAGGCGTCCTGCGAATGTTGTCTCCGGCTGGTGTCGACAACGAGCGCAGTGGGAACGACACATGATCCGTAGTAGAAGACCGTCTTGAAAATGTGCCCTCGGCTGGAGCTGACGTTGAAGATTGCCAAAGTACAACAGGCTCTACGCTTGCCGTTGTTGAGTTCCCCGAAATGGCGCTCATTTGTCGCGAGTCCCTTGAGAACGAACTGCTGTCTGGTCGCGCCGTTGAGGCCTTCAACTGCCTGCTCGCGTTTGACAGCGGTCCCAGGTTGAGGAGATCGGCTTTGAGGCAATTTTGACGGCTAGAGCTACCATCTCCGACTGGATCTTTCCTTTGCTCCTGCATTTTCGAGGAAGCTCGTAGTCCAAAGACAGGCATGCGGCGTTTGGAACTGGTTGGCTGGTTTGAGCCCTCATTTGGTGAAGTCTCGGATGGAGTGATCCATGGTTCCGGATCAGGGGATGGAATTTTACGAAAGGCATGTTGGCCGTAAACAGGGCGAAGCCATTCAAGTTTTTTGGGTCGTGTAGGTACAGTGTTTCGAAGCGGAATGATACTTCGGCCGCCTCTAACACGGTAATTTCGCAACTGGATGTATGAAGGAATGCTCTGGGGGTTGGAGTTCTGACGTGCATGAATATACGGTCGGACTCGAGGATGGGAAAGGATGGCTCTTTGGGAATGTTGATTGCAAAACGAGAAAGACGTTGACAGTGAACAGTGGTCATCTACACCGAGGTGAATCAGCCAGGCTTGCTCAGAGCACACATGGAATGACACCAAGTGTGTGATTGAGCCACGTATACATCATGTTGCTAGACAGTATCTGATGTCTTGCTACCATCAATCATATTTCAAGCCCAACATTCATATCCATATATGTAAACACAGCAGTTGATGGGGAAAGATGGATACGGCAGAAGGGAAATGGTGAGATGCTCACCCACCAATCAATATCATAGGCCGATTCTTCATGTTCTCGAGCTCGCCCATTCCCGCGTGCTTCGCCTTCTTCCTTTTGACAGCTGCGCCAATAATTTGCAGAAGCCGGCTGTCCTGATCTGACAGAACGAGAGTTCTTTCTTCTCCCGAGGCTGCATTCCGAGCAAGCATCTCCATTTTGTTGATGGCTACCATAGCTGCCTGATCAATGGGCTCGCCATTGTTTCTCTCGCGTAAAATGTCTCGGAGGCTGACTTCGCTGTTACCGAACAGGCACACTTTCAGATTGCCATCGCCCGTGATGCGCAGCCTGTTGCATGTCCCACAAAAGTTATGTGTCATGCTCGTAATGAAGCCCAGCCTACCCAAAAATCCGGGAACTTGATACGTCTTGCTTGTGTCGTTGGCGTGATCCTGAATCTTCTGAAGACCAGGATGCCTTTCTCGTATCATCGCCAGCATTTCTTTGAAGCTCAGCATCTTGCCCTGCGACCACTTGTTGCCGTCAAATGGCATGTATTCAATAAAACGGACTTCAATGTCCTTCGCTTTGCCGAGCTCAACGAAAGGTACGATCTCACGCTCATTGATTCCCCGCATGACAACGCAATTTATTTTCAGCTTTACTGCGGCACCAAGCTTGTTCATCTCCAGTATTCGTTCCATGGATCGCATCACAGCTTCGTGACCGTTGCGTCGTGTCATGATGGTGAATTGATAAGGATCGAGAGTGTCGAGAGACAAGTTGACACCGGTCAGACCGGCCTCGACCATGGCATCGAGCTTGCGGTGTAGTGTCAGGCCATTCGTCGTGAGGCAGAGCTCTTTCAACCCTGCAGCTCTCAGATTGCCAATCTGTTTCATCAAATCCAGAATGTCTTTTCGCACCGTCGGCTCGCCTCCGGTTAAACGGATCTTGTTCACACCCTGGCTCACGAACAATTGAGAGAGATAGACGATCTCGGGCGTTGTGAGGAGATGTGCGGGCGGGGATAGCGGAACGCCATTCTCGGGCATGCAGTAGACGCACCTCAGGTTACAACGTTCTGTGATCGAGATGCGCAGATAGTTGTGGGTACGGGAGAAGTTGTCGGTCAAGTAAGATGATAGGGGGGGTGGATTAGATTCCTCCCGTAGACGTGACAGTCTTCCGTCAGAGGGAGGAGGTGCCGCCGTTGACTGTTGATGGCGAGTCCAAGGTATCCCAGCTCGAGAATCGCCGTCTTGAACCGCTGCTGGTGCCGCTGTGGCATGTGCTCTCACAAAGTCTGGTTTGCGAGCCCATTGCCTTCTGCGACCAAAAGTTTTCCATTCTTGTCGCAGCAACAAGGATATGGGTTGCTTGAAGGCGGATTCGCTCATGTTTCGCTGCAGGATTGGTTGCACCACCAGCAAGAATGCATTGCTGCTGCGGACTCCGTACAGGGTAAGAAGCGTTGGAGACTCCGCACCGCGAGATGGAAAATCTGCGTCCCCGTGGCGATGTTTGAATCAGACTAGCCATCTATGGCGATAGCCGCGAGAAGCTTAGTCATCTGAAGCTGGACGAGAAGCGATCAATTTTGCTGCATGTTCACCCATCCATACGGAGTACTCCCGCAGGTCTGGATACGTAGATTTCCGGGGCTCAGAAGATACACTGTCATAGCATACATGTACTGTTCAAGCGCATGGGTTACAAAGTGAAAAGCCGCAGTCTAATGGCTAATTACAGTCTCCCGCAGGCTCTGTGCATGGTGAACGCGCAAATAGGCCTGACGAGTACTTGTTCTTCTCACAGGCTGGACATGTCCCCGACCTGAACATATACATAGCAGTAACATTCGATGTCTTGAGACTGGCCGCGGCGGGATGCGGCATCGCGGTAAACATACTGTGACGGAGGTCACGTGACATGGACGGGTGGCAAAACATCGAAGCTTGGCACCCCCGTCGGCAGTCCGGGCGCCGAATCGCCGCTTGCCGCTCGCCCAGGGTCATTGCTTGATTCGGAGTTCCAAGCCCGCGAGAGCCAATGAAGGGCCTGCTTACTTCACGCACTGCCCCAAAGATGCGCTGAGCCATAGCCACGGATGGTTGTTCCCTTCCACGTTTCATCCCTTTGCAACCTCCCACCCACCACGCAGCTCTATCATCAACATCACACACCTGATCAGTACCGAGTGTCGTCTACCACCTCCTCTCGAGCTCATCTCTCCATCACCTCAGTCAGACATTCAATCAACGGCGCCCAGTCCGCGTTTCTAATCGGCCGCGTCATCCTCCCTGGCCTGCTGAAAATAGAAACCTAATTCTCCGCTCGACTCTGCACACACACGTTAGCCTCTGCTCCATCTTCAGGCGTCGTCTAAATATCACAATGGGTACTCAAGCACCGTCAACATCATCTGATATGCCTCTTCTCAACGCAAATTTCGATCCTGAAATGGACAACTTCCTTGATCTCGACCAGAATGCTGTCAATTCATCCTCAGCATCCCCTGACGCCAGGTCCAAGTCCTCTACGACACAAAGCTCCGCTGGCAGTAGCTTCGGCAACAGTCAATCACAGCAGACATTCTCGGGCCCAAGCTTTCAATATGATTCATACAAACAACAGACCGGATTGCCGGTTGGTGGTCTAGCAAATACCTTCGCTCTCAACCAAGCCACTGGCATGCAGTACACTGGGTATGGGAACGGCTTCATTATGCCGATGGAAACGCTCAATGTCCCATTGACCGACCTGGACGAGTTCGACTTTGCTGCCTATCCGTCGATGGATATGGACCTTGAGGCAGACTCACCAACAGACAACATGTTTTATTCGTCCGCTTCCTCCGCAAAGGGAAGATTTGTCGATCCCAACGTGCTGCTGGGTCATCAGAATGCATCCTCAAGTAGCTCTGCTCCCGTACAAAGAATGTACCCAGGCATGCATTCCCAGCTAGCTGCTCAGGCTAAAGCTCAACAAGCCCAGAAGCAGAGCATGGCCGATCAGCGACCCCGGCAAATGCCGCAAGGTCAACGCTCTCTTCCCCAAAACTCGAAGAACCAACCTGCCAAGGATCCTCATGTCGAGGAGAGCATCTCTCGCCTCCTCAATCAAATGAGGCAAAGCAGCGTCGCGTCCGTGGACGACGAGTGCTCTACTCCGACGGCCAATCTGCCACATCTTGCGAGGCTGAAAAAGGACGAAGATGAGATGGACGAGGATGAAAGACTGCTAGCCAGTGAAGAGGGTAAGAAGCTCAGCAGCAAAGAACGCCGCCAGCTCCGCAACAAGGTTTCCGCTCGAGCATTCCGTTCACGCAGAAAAGGTAGCAACATCTTCAAAATAAGTGGGTACAATTCATATGCTAATGATCTCCAGAATATATTGGTCAACTTGAAGGTGAAGTCGCTATCAAGGCCCAAGAAGCAAATGATTTCAAAGTTCAGAATCGTCAACTCATGGAAGAGAATACACGTCTGACTGATCTCACCCGCATGCTGCTGTCATCGCAGGCCTTTTCGGGCTTCTTGAGTGAACTAAGCGGCACCGCTCCATCATCATCCGCCAGCGACCTCCTACAACCCCAACCCCAACCCAAATCGCAGTTGCAACTTCGAAAGGACATTAACCCGCACCAAGTTCCCCGTCAGTTGCAGAACCAAAAACAACAACAACAACAACAAATTGGCATGGCCACGATTCCAGAAAGACCCGCAGATTTCTCTCTCGCCGATAACATCACTTCTGCGTCCAGCTGGAACACAACCATTGGGCTAAACAACTTCCCTGTCTACTCCTTGACCGAAGTGCCAGCGGGGCCGGCCTTTGACATAGAGAGCTTGTCTGGAAAGGCAGACACACGCCGTCTATTCCATGCACAAGAAACCACCAAAATTGACATGCCCACGTTCGAGCATGCACCATTTCTCCTATACGCCGAAGAACTCGGTCAATCGTCGTGTCCTATCCACCGCAATGCCGATGTGGGTCTCGATGAAACGTCATTCCCGCTCTACAGCAAGCCATCTCTCAGCCGCTCGGAAGCATCGACTCGTATGGTATTTGCTGCTCATTGCCCGGCCAATCCTAAACAAGTCGGCTTTCACTTCGACCTCCATTCGCATATCTGTGAAACCGAGGCTGCTGTAACGTCAAGGCTTGAGCTGATGTGCTCTCGACTTGATGGCTTATCTGCCCGCATCGCTGCTGTCACTTCTCATCTGGATTAATCGTCCCTTGCTGTTTTCTGCGTGGTCCGGCGTTTATGGCACTGTGCAGATCCAGGATGAATGTCACTTGGTGAGCCATGGGATGGAGGTCCGATACTATTAATGGTGGAGACGCAGAGGAAGTGGTTGAAGTACTTACGAGCTAAATGATGTGATTCGATACCTCTCTGCCACCTAGAATACAAACCTTGCTGCTTGGTCTGGCATTGCAATTTCCTCGCTATTGTTAACTAAAACTTCGTGTCCTGTAATAAGTACGATAATATACATGACATCCTGTCGTGAATATTTGTCTCGGTAATTCTATCCCCCGGCAATGCCAAGTCTCGAATACAGAATTACCATGCTATTTGTGAAGTCCAGGTATGCACTGAGTCCAAGGTCCTATCCCCAATTAAGTGAAAAGAGACGGTCGGCAATGGTGTTTCCTACGCTGTGACACACTACTCAGAGGTCTTCACCACGACTTTTGACCTGCTTTACCTTCTATGTACCTGCGCTGGCCACAACTCCACCGCGACAGCACTTTGCAACGGGTCTGTCAGAACAGCCTCTCACCTAGCGGACGATATATTGTGTGGCCTTTCGAACGCGCGTGCACAGAGTTGGTGCGATCTTCTCCCACCGAGGTTGACTCTGTTGTGGAAGTAAGACTTAATGTCGACCGCAACCCCTCCATAAAACGAGCAGCCCAGAGAAGAGCGTGCGGAGATGGCAGCGGGCGTTCAAGAAACATCGGACCTCGTGGAAAAGTAGAACTATCCAGTTGTTCTTATCAGCGGGCCTTCACCACCAGCGACGTGAACAGGAAGTTAAGGGGAACTCCGTTTGAAAGAATTACATATCAAGGAGGACCAATGGGCAAGATGACTCCTCCTGGAGCAGCCCGTGAGAAATTTCACTTTCAGTTTATTACCACACCGACCTCGGATACAGCCGGAACTACGCTTCTCCTCCATTTTGACAACAAGAGATATCTTTTCGGCAACATTTCGGAAGGCACTCAACGAGCATGCATACAACGTGGGATTGGGCTGAAGAAGGTCAGGCACATTTTCCTCTCTGGATCAGTCAGATGGAGAAACACTGGCGGCCTGATAGGGTTGATTCTCACAATGGCTGATGCGCAAGCAGCGGAACGAGAATCAGAAAAACCTCGACCTGCGAGCATGGCTCCCTCAACAAACATTCCGCGAAAACCCGAATCTTCCACTGAGCCGAGTCGTTCGTTGGGAGAAGAGTCGTTGATGATACATGGGGGTGAGAAACTCATGCATACCCTGGCTTGTGCGAGGGGATTTGTCTTTCGGAAGGGCATGCCCGTGTCTATCAACGAGTTCGAACATATGGATGAGACAGAGTTTGTAGAACCGGCCTGGAAGGATGAGAATATACAAGTATGGGCCATGTCGATAGTACCCTCACTCCCAGGGACCGCGGACAGCGACTACTTGGGGAGCTCGGACGCTATTGCCTCAAGTCCAGAAGTAAGTCCTGGGATCAGTAAGAAGAAAAGGACTCATGATGATTTCAAGCGAGGAAACGATGAGAGCATGACCCGGAGTAGTCTTGACCAGCATCTTCGACATCAAGAATTGCGGCAGAGTATAATTACTCACATGTTCAATTCTACGTGGAACCGTGATGCCCTCTTTGAGACCCCATTAGCAGATGTGAAGATGCCCGCCGCATTGTTCGTTCGGGATCCGGAGACAAAAAAGATTGAATACTACCGTGGACCCAAGCCCGGCGATGAGGGACCTCTACCAGATATCAAGGTACTGGTCAGAAATCCTTGGCCTGGCGCCCTTATAGAAGGCTTGCCTCCGGTTCGGGATACTGGCGTCAGGCAGGTAATCTCATATATTGTGCAAGGATATCCTCAGAGAGGAAGATTTGATCCGCAGAAAGCACTGGCTCTTGGTGTACCTCGAGGACCCTCTTACAGCTCTCTGGCTGCAGGTAATTCTGTGGCCTTGGAAAACGGGACTGTTGTTACCCCAGATATGGTGCTGGGGCCAACGAAGCCCGGTCGAGGGATTGCTATTGTTGAGCTACCTTCAAGTCTTTATGTCAGCAATTTGATCGGGCGCCCAGAGTGGAAATCTGAGCACTTAAGAAACGGAATAGTAGCAATTTGCTGGATCCTTGGCCGTGGGGTGGAATCTCATCCTGAGCTCAAGACTTTCATGGAATCTATGCCTAATGTGGAGCATATTATCTCCTCTAAGGCTTTCTGCCCAAACTATCTGGCTTTCGACTCATCTGCTGCATCTGCGATCCGCTTATCACGCATATCCAGAAGCTGTTTCCCTGTTCCGGTCCACGACAATGTCGCATTGCCACAACTTGGGACTATTTCTGGCAGAAAAGCGCCCGCCCTTCCAAATTTCACCGCAGCAAACAGAGGCTTGATGATTCAAGTGGAGCCAAAATTCTTGATACAGAAATGTGAAATCCCACCCTTGCTCAATACTGCAGAAGTCGTCAGAAATCTACCGGAGAAAGTTTGGCAATATGCTCGTTTGGCCCGGGCAAAGATTTCAACAGATGTGGCTCGCACACATGACTCCAATCCCGCAAGCCATCATGAACTTTCTGACTTTGATCCCGAAATCATTACTCTCGGAACAGGTTCCGCGCTGCCATCGAAATACCGAAATGTATCTGCGACTCTCCTATTGACGGGGAGGTATGGCAACTTTCTGTTCGATTGCGGAGAGAACACCCTGGGTCAGTTGCGAAGGATTTTTGATCCTCCGGCGTTGCGCGACGTATTGAGAAACCTCAAATTCATCTGGATATCGCATTTACATGCAGATCACCACCTGGGTACTGTGTCTGTGTTAGCCGAAAAGAGACGGGCTTCCATCGAAAATGCGTCGCGGAGTCGCGCAGGCGAACCCCTCGACAAAGCTCCTGAGCATCAAAACCCGGTTGTTGTTGCTTCCGAGGAGAAGATGCTTCGATTTTTAGAGGAGTATGAGAGCGTTGAGACCGTCGCCAGTATTCAACCGCTGTCTTGTCAACCATATCAGGCACCAGTCTTTGGCAGGGATATGGCAAGTTTCAAGCTCGGCATACGTAGCCTACATACATGTCAAGTGGATCATTGTTCTGGTGCGCAAGCGATCAGTATATCATTTACAAATGGTTTCAAATTTTCCTACAGTGGCGACTGCCGCCCTTCAGTCCCATTCGTGAACATCGGAAAAGGTTCGGATGTGCTCGTTCACGAAGCCACCTTTGATGATGACATGGAAGGAGATGCCTTGGCCAAAAAGCACTCTACAACTGGGGAAGCGCTGGGAGTCGCATCGAAGATGGAGGCGAAAAACGTAATACTTACACACTTCAGTCAACGTTATCAGAAATTGCCTGTCATGGAGAATATGAAGCTGCCATCTTCGACGGAAGAGTCTCCAAAGAGCAGCCCTCAAGCATCTCCGGCAGTTCTCGGCGAACTCGGCGAGCCCGGAGCGGTCACTGGAGGCGCGTCAACCGCTTCAGACTCGAAGGTCGCTGTGGAGCAGGGTAATCTTGTAGAAGTGGCGGGCCTCGACGCTCCCAACTCTCGTGTGTCAAAGTTGGACATGAATATATGTGTGGCATTCGACTACATGCGTGTTCGAGTGTCCGACATAAAGCATATGCAGGAATTCACCCCTGCACTAGCTGCATTGTTCGAAGCAGAACGGTCGAAACCAGTCGGCGAAGTCGCCACTCCACAGGAGAAAAGTGACGTGATCAATCGAGCCGGGCGCCAAAAGAGATCTCAAGACATCAGAAGTAACAACAGGAGTGAACCTAGCCCAACATTTCGTCGGGTATCAAGTTCGCCTAGCGAAGTCTTGAACGTACCGAGGATTTCAGTTCCGCATTCAGAGCCTACCATGGAGATCACCGCACCGGTGAATGAACCTCGGATAGACTTGCTGCAGTCTCCAGACAACCAGCCAAATACTCCTCCATGACCAACACGCTGTGATAGGTGGCGTCTCTCACTTCTCATCGAAGACAAGCGTACGTGACAGAAGTAGATAGCTGGAAAGTTGAGAAGCATGAATTAACTGCAACGGAATCCAGCGGTGGATGATACCCCTGGCCGTCTGTGTGATTTTGTATGGATGACACTTTAGGCAAGAGATCCATAAGTAGTTAGCGTAGCCAAGGCCAGAACGAAGCTCAAATATCTAGCGAGCGCAGCGTGCTCACTCGAGACTTTTCAATGATGCTCGCAAGGCCCGCCCGAATCCACGCAAGGTCAACCTGAACTTGTCGCAGTCGAATTTCAAAACGACTCAGCTATCAGAAATAGCACCTCTCTTAGTGCAGAGGGCGGACGATGCGTCGTGATGTGGCCTTTTGCACTCTCAAAGGCATATGAGAGAGCTCAAGAGGATGCTTCAGTTGCTTCTGAAGCCGAGTCCAGCCAGGATTTGAACGGTGGTACAAGTTTCAAGTCTGACGACTCTCCGACCAATTTTCCTTCCATCACCGGGTCTGTGGATTCACGCCTTTCCATACCCTTCCCTGCGCGATTTCCTCTCGCGGTTGCCTCCGGTTTGTTCTCAGGGTTCATCCTCGGAGCTGCGAAAGGTGGATCTCAAGCCGCTTACCGGTATCGCGCCGAAAATGCGCATCGTCTCCCGAGAACGCAAACAGGCTGGTACCTCTACCACAAAAGCAAAAATTACCACAGCATTATTGGTGGTGTGAAGGAAGGTTTGCGTTTGGGTGGTCGATTATCAGGGTGGGCTGCTCTCTTCGTCGGCAGTGAAGAAGTGATCGATCGACTCAGAGGAGCAGGAGATGATAGGCAAAGAGATGCCGCAGGCACTGTGTGCGCGGGGATGGCCACTGCGGGGTTATACAGTTGGAAGACTGGATATGACCTGTTTACCTCGGCAAGAATGGCCAAGATCGCTTTGAAGGTGTCACTGGTTTATGGGCTTTCACAAGATCTCTTGTCAACGATTCGAGGGAGGAGGCCGGCGTACGTTGACTGGCTGACGAGGCGCGTCTTTGGGCACCGGGACAGCATGGAGGCATGATCGATCCCCGAAGGCCTGGTTTCATCTCGAATAGCCAACTACCAAGTCTCGACCGCAGAGAGAGCTAGGCAATGTAGCTCTCATCAATGGAGAACACTCTTCCCAAAAACGCTTCCAAGTTCAAAACACGAGGCAACAATGATGGTGTACTGCTTGGCTATAACTCGACCTCACCTCATCCCGCGAATTGCCAGGTCTGATGCTCGCAAATTGGCTCCACCGCCAGAGCTATTCTGATCCATTCTCTAGCACAACGTATAATGCTTCAGCTGCTTCCAACCCTACCAAAAGCCTACCCTCGCCACCTATCAGCCGTTCAGCTGCTGGTGCTCTCCTCCCACAGCAGCTCTCGAAGAACGAGCCGTCCCTTCAATCAAGAGGCCCGTGGGCTATGTTCAAGAAAGGCTTAGGGTGTGTAAGGAACGAACGGCCTTACTTTATATCGCTACTTGTCACCACTATTCAACCTTCTTCCCACCCTTCAACATCCTTCATGTAGCCCTAAGGCAATCTAGTCCAACACATATCTTTAAGGTCAATACGTATCGCCTCGAGTCAGCAAACTACATCTCACTACTGGAACTATCAGATTTCGAAACATTTCTCAGGATTACAGAAAAAAATTCAGGATCAGTAAGTCACGAAATCCACATCTGTCTCGAGGATTGGTCACATATCATTAATGATCTCGTCTTTGAGACTCTGTCCGATTCTACTATCTGATCTTCTTTACTTGTCGTTCAAGCTTCCACTACATCTGTAGCTGAGTCCTACATCTTTCTCTGGACCTCCCTATCTCTTGTCAGACGTTTCACATTCTGAAGTGAGTCTAATCGTGTGATATAAGTCGGACTAGGAATTGGAGACATGCCTTCCAGGCAGCAGTCTCGGAGGGAAATTAACAAAAGGAGTCAGAATCCGATAGCGAAGAAATCGAAAATACCTGTAAAGGTCTCTTATCTTTCTGAACTCAAGGCTCGCCGTCGTGCCGCACGTCCATTACGGACGGCTGCACAGGTAATCCATCTTGCTCTTTTGTCTGAAAGAAAGCTACAGTATTGACAATACTGTACAGGCTGATGTCGAAAAGCCAAGGGTTTCTGATCAAGATCAGACCTCACAGAAACCAGCCAAAGAACCTGCGATTCTCATTCATGAGGATGACCAAATCCCGCCTGCCCGCAGTGAGGAAAATGGTAGGGGCATAAATAGATTCCAAGCAAAAAGGAGAAGTTTGTTTGACCTCAGAGGATCAGAGAAAGATCCTATTGAGTTTGATATCGACCCTCCGCCAGGCTCTGTCCCCGATGATGAACTGCCACCTGAAGATCGAGCGTCAGGCAATGCCTTACTAGACAGGGAAGAGCCGACCAACTTACGTAGCTCACCCAGCGCCAAGCTGGAGTCTACCCAAGGTACTACTATCGACCTCTCGCCGAATCATGATGAATTGCATACTAAACGTCAATTGTCATTCTCGCCATCATTAGATGGGAACGAGCCAGCCAATTTTGCTGGCTCACTCAGCGATGAGGAGCTATCTAATTTGCCAAGTCGAGAGCAACTGAAGTATTGGTGTCAGAAGAGAGACGAAAGGCAACTTCTTATTGATCCCGTGCAGAATCGCCTTGCAATGCTGGAGTCCCAGCGTGACCGCTACCAAGCCAAACAAGATGTTCTCAGAGCAATTTATCCAAACATGTACACACGACTACCGCAATTCAGTATCAACAAGTCAGATCTCGGGGGTAATTCTGGCCGGCGCAAACAATACCATCGGAGATTGGAGCTCCATAACAAATGCTTGCAAAAAGCAAAGAATAAGATCGGAGAGCTGATGAGGGCCGGATGGCTTGTTGAGGAAAACCCCTCTTCTTGAGCCGTTGCCGACAGCTGAAAAGTACGATCTTAAAGGTGCATTGAGCACCTCGCCTTCTAATATGTGGACCAGGAAAAGCCTGGCTGCTGGAATCTTGGGAGGACATTCCTTGCTCTCGGTCTTTCAACTGAATATCTTGCTTCTACCCAAAAGTGTTGATTTATTGAATATCCTAGTGCCGATGCGAGCTTTTGACGAGCAGGCTGTGTTCCGGATCTCTGAGCTTTGATCAGCAACAAATCAACCAACGATCTCGGATCCAGGGCACAAAATCTGACTCATTTTCTTTATCTTGCTCTAGCACTTTTCTTTCACCAAAAAAGTATTGGCCGTTGTGGCGCGGACATCAGGTTTCGAGGAGCAACGGTTGCGCTCTGCACGGGCAGTGTCTTTGACCTCGATTAGTCCATTATCAGCATTATGAGACAATGGATTTTGGTCAAAGGCATACAATACCGTTATCGCAATACTTCTCCATTCTTTGTTTCCTAGTCACCCAGAGCAGGACAATGCTTCAGCGACAAAGGTAAAGAGTGTTCTTTGTTATTCACATACCCAGTGAAGAATTGAGAGGTCTGGGCTTATGCTATATGCATCAGTGATTCTGGCTGTCCATGCAAGCCTCCTCTTCACGTTTCCTTGCAACATCCAATCTAAGTAGCGCGAGCAGACTTCTTTCAAATTCAAACCAGCACCATCTACCAACGACCGATACCACCAACTTCGTCCCCTCTGTCAGGATGTGCATCATCACCATCTGCGCAATCTTCCCCACCTGCGGCCACCTCGAGCCCATCTTCTCCGTCTCCCGCTGCTCCCACGCCCTCACCTCTCAACCACCCCTCCGCTACTGCAATCGGGCCTGCCGCCCCCCCATTGTCATCGGTAGGTTTCACCCCACCTCCTCCCGCTGTTCCTTCTGTTCCCGTTGCCAACACTGCGACAACAGTGGCGTCCCCCAAGACCCAGATCAAGACCGAAGTTCAAGCTCAAGCTCAAACTCCAACTCCAACTCCCCCATCAGCCTCTCCTCAATCCCAGACCGCACCACTCTCCCCTCCCTCAACCTCTTCCGCATGCTGAACCCGTTCATCTCCCTCTTCTCCCCAATCTGCAACATGGAGGTCAACCCCCTCGTCTCCCCTGCGTGGCGTGACCTCATCCACGCCTCCCTCCACGCCACGGAGGAATTACAGGCGCGGTGTCTGTACACGTGGTTCCCTCGCTCTGATGCTCGGAGCAGGTGGCAGCACGTAGAGTGGCAAAGGGCAGTCAATGCGAATGTGATGGACATGGAGGTTTTGGTTATGAGGGATTGTGAGGGGGATGGGTGCCCGGTGGGTTGTGCGTGTGGGGGATTGTGTCATCGTTTGGAGGAGGGGGAGGAAGGGGAGGCGATGGACGAGGAAGGCGAGGATAGGGCGTACGCTGAGTTGGAGACTCAGTATGTGCCGTACCCACCACATCGGACATTCACTCCGCCTGGCTTGGGATCGAATATCTTCCTTCCTCTCGAATCGGACCTCATCCCGCCGTTTCGAGTGGACGACTTTCCTCGTCCCCATCCACCTGGCTACCAGGCTCTGCACTCTCACCCTCCCTTTCCCCTTCCCCTTCCACT
>JAABUK010007254.1_pt1 | contig 16082 bp, 15 predicted proteins | sample 5559141 | NCBI WGS metagenome assembly JAABUK01 (sample SAMN10711869, study PRJNA513367) | rock metagenome | isolation source: Antarctica rocks | place: Antarctica: Victoria Land, Pudding Butte nord | collected 2016-01-03
GGAACCGGCGGCGGAGCATTTGGGCCATTCGAGTCGTCCTCAACTCCATACTCCGGCCGTCATTGGAGCGCCTTAGCACGTGAAATACGAGAGCAAGGTATTGCAAGACTGAAAGGAGATGTGTTGTGAACATGATGCCAAGACAGAGCCAGGAATGTGGGAAGTGGAGGATGTCTGGCCGAAGAAAGGGGAGAGAAGTAAGGAATGTACGAATGGAGGGGGTCAAAATTGCACGGACGAAAAGCCACACGAGGGCAGAACGAAGGCTCTTGATGGGGAAGTATGGCAATATCTTCTTCATGCCTCCAAGACGCTGTAGCTGTGATCAAGACGTCAGTTTTCCCGGTGTCTGGTGTGAAACTGTCTGCCAGATGTCAGGCTTGCAGCGACCAGCGCCTACCCGGCCAGCTTTTAGGCCGCAGCTCCCGAGCTTGAACGCATCTTGCCGGTCATGGTTTGTGTATTTGGAGATGCCTTTGAAGGTCGGTCGATGCATCGTAGAGCTCGTAAGTTGGCGTTCTGTGTTGCCTGAATCGTAGTCGGCTAATGCATCTCACCCTGGCCACGAAGACCTCGCTCATGGCCGCTGGACCCGGCTAGTTGAACTTGGCCATGCCCAGGAGATCTCTCTGGCGCGGTCGCACGATAGCGGCAGCTTGGACACGGTCCTCAGATCAGGCTCATTGGTGTAGATGATTTGGGCTTCAGCAGCGACGTCGTCGGGGTCGTTGGGGAGCGACATGCATTGCGTTCCGAAGTTCACCCGCAGTCCTGAGCAGTTCCTTCAACCCTGATAAAGGGATCCTGGTAGGAAGAATTCCGCCGCGGCGACGAGGTAGGGACTTGTGCAACACATTGATGCCGCTACCGGGACTGGGACTGGTGTTGCCCATTGATCCAGCTACACCTCATCGCACATCGCTTATCCTGGAGCCGGGCGCGAAAGCAAGCAGCGGCTACCCCGGAAGCTCTCCCATGCGCAGGTGGGCACCTCGCAGCTGTCGGTCTGCGCATCCTCGACCTGGACCTGGAGCTGGCCCGGTCAGAGAAGGCTGATTTGCTCAAGGTAAGGGTTCGGTCAGCACATCATCTCACTGGTGCGCTGTGAGCTGTCACTTGTGCGGCTAAGGCTCGAAAATGGTCAGAGTCAAGCCAGATCCGTCCCCGCTCTGGTATCCCGACTGCATGCCCCTCTATTATCCGTCGTCGGGTGGGCGCTTTTTGCGCACCATGTCAACACTTCCACCCGTCAGCTTGCGCTTTCAGTTCACACCACGCTTTCCATCAATCCTTGAAATACCCTCTCTCCACTCCGTCTGCTCTCTCCACTCCTTCTCTCCTCTCCAGTCCGCGCGCTTCACACTCAGACAAATCACTGCGTGTATACCCAAAGTCGTTTCTCCTCAATTCCCACCCAAACCACAATCATGGCCGACTCAGCAATGAAAGGAGGCAATTTTGCCCACAACAACACTCCCGTCCCTCACGAGACCCGAGTCATGCCACTATTTTCCCTCAAAGGTAGAACCGCCATCGTTTCTGGTGCCGGAGCGGGTATTGGTCTTGCGGTCGCACAAGGCTTCGCCGAGGCCGGTGCCAACGTCGCTATCTGGTACAACAGCAATAAGAAGGCCATCGACCGCGCTGCCGACATTGAGAAGGAATATGGCGTCAAGTGTAAAAAGCCCTCCCTCCCTATAACCATCCTGCACCCTCACCTAACCCAGCCCTCACTTCCCAGGCAAGGCCTACCAAGTCAACATCCAAGACCCGCAAAAAGTCGAGGAAGCCATCAAATCCCAAGTCGCCGAATTCAACAACCGTCTCGACGTCTTCGTCGCCAACTCCGGCATCCCCTGGACCCAGGGCGCCATGATCGACGGTGAGATCGACCACTACAAGAAGGTCATCAGCACCGATCTCGACGGCACCTTCTACTGCGCCAGAGCCTGCGGTGCGGTGTGGCGCGAGCAGAGGAAGAACGGGCTCGACGGCTTCAAGGGCGGGTCGTTCATCGCTACGGCGTCCATGTCTGGCCATGTCGTCAATATCCCGCAGTTGCAGGCGGCGTATAATGCGGCCAAGGCGGGTGTGATTCACCTGTGCAAGAGCTTGGCGGTCGAGTGGGTGCAGTTTGCGAGGGCTAACAGCGTTTCGCCGGGCTACATGGCCACGGAGATCAGCGACTTTGTCCCGCAGGAGACCAAGGATATCTGGAAGGACAAGATTCCCATGGGCAGAGAGGGTGAAGCTCCGGAATTGAAGGGCGCCTACCTCTATCTTGCTAGCGATGCGTCCAGCTACACTACTGGCGCAGATATCATCGTGGATGGTGGCTACCACTGCCCGTAAACGAGTGGTCCATGGAAGGGGCCGGCGTGAGGGCGCGAGATTGTTGCTCTGATGACCTGCGCCTGACGGTGGTGCGAGGCATGCAGTGCATTTATAGCCGCAAAGGGCTTCTAAAGCTTGAAGGCAATCAAGATCTTGCACATTGAACTTTCTTCCGTGATTCTGAAAAAGCTGAGCTGGATCATGAACAACACACATAATATAGCCTCAACTCGGACATGCAAGCTGCATCACACATGCCAGCTTGGACGCTACTACCTTGATCATCTCTCGTGGTAGTTCCAGCAAACTTGGTAATCGTCTTCAGCCCAGCCTCCCCAACGTCGACCTTCTCCGTTTCGCAATCATACCCTCCTTGACCTCTCCCACCACCACTTTCTGCAACGTCGCCGGCCAGCTCGGCAGCCTGTTCCTCTCGCTCTGCTCCATCCTCGCCTTATTCAATTCCACGTCGATTGAGCTTGCATCCCTGATCACCATGTTCTCTTTGCCAGGGGTATGAACATCGCAGTACGCTTCCGGGTACCCACCAGACTTCATCGCACTTCGTGTGAGTGGTGTATAGAAGGTGGGTGCTCCACGTAACCCCAAGCCCTCGTTGTGATCACTACCTTTCCTCATGCCCAGCGAGTCCTCCGTACATAGCTCCGAACCAGGCGTCGCTCCATTACTCCAAGCCCATTGACTCTTTGCACTCTCTACTTCATCGTAGTCGAGGCTCATGTCGCTCAGAAAGTCGCTCTTTGCAGCGGGATCCAATGCCTTGCGAAACTGTGCGCAAGAGGGACACCCCCCTGAGTACTTCCTGGCGCGGTGGTAGTGGTGACGCATAAGCTGGAAAACAAGTGCTGCAGCGAGGACGATGGTGCTGAAGAAGAGGAAGGTCGAGGAATGGCTCCGGAAAGGATCGTCAAGGAAGGCAAGGGGCGAGGTTGATGCCTGGTTTTGATGATAGGGCGTGAGGTGGTGGCGGTGGAGGGACGCGAAATGCATGCTGAAGGACTCGAGGTAGATGATTTTGGGTGTGGCGTTAGCTTCCGAGTCGAATGAACATTGCAGGGCAAAGCGTTTGGGATACTCGGTCTGTAATGGAAGACGTCGGTTGTGAGAAGATTGGCTGTGACTGTCTTCAAAATTCGAGAGGCCGAGATAACCTTGGATGTTGTTGTTGCTGCTGGTGACCAGAGGGATGTGCATTCTGCCGTGTCAACAATTACGCCGACACCGCACCTTCCCGCTATCTAGGAACAGCTTTTTCCTTTGGCAGCGCATGCAGTAGACTCGCATCTTGTGCATATGCAGAATGTCACGAAGCCTGTTCTGTTGACAGATACCAATCTGTCCCCATGGTTTGTGACTCATTTCATATCAAGCCCACCAAAAGCTCGGTCCAATTCTTCACCTTCTCTAGACGGAGACATTGCAGGAGGCATAGCTGCAGCATCGCCCTCTGAGCTTCGGCTATCCAGGAGGTCGGCCTGGTTCCTTGCCTCCCCTGCTTTGGTTGGCGCCAGGATTTTCTCTTCTCTATCGAGCCATCCAGGTGCTACCCTGCGCTTTTCAGCCAAATCCTTTTCCCTAATGCTATTCTCCCATTCTCTGATAGTTCTGGCAGCCTCGTCCTTCGCTCTCTGGATATGGCTCTGTAGACCTTTGCAAGAGGCCATGATCTCGTCAGGATGCGCTGCGTGACCGCTCGAGGAGACGACATATTTCGGTTTCCCAGACCCATTGGAATCAAGAGTCACAGATGGCGGTAAAGACGAAGGAACGCTTTTATATGTGTATGGAAGAGTCACAGCAGTTGGCAGGGAGATGAAGGGTGATACTGTCAATGGCACCTGCGCAAGCAGCTGATGGGTTCCTAGCTCCGAAGTCAGTGGAAAGAAATACTCTCTCGCTGTTCGAAGACAAGTACCATGGTTGTCATACATCTCATCAATAAGGAAGTGTGATAATAGGACAGGGAAGTTAATGTGTAGGTGCTTACGGGTTTAAATATGTGGGATGGAATCTATAAACTTCTGGGCACCCACCTGCCATTCGGCCCCGCACCTGGATCTTGAGCCGCGATGTTGCCAAAGATCAAGGATATCCTCTACCACTTTCACGCAACAATATTGTCACTAGGAAAGCCTTCCTTGTGACCCTATCTCGCTCATCGGAGTGATCCTGCCTCGACTTCACAGAATTGCCTGAAGAGCACCCTTTGCCTGCAGCGCGACACATCCCACGATTTGCGCACGCCAATCAAGAATTGTGCGGTTCAGGCGGCAACCAACCCTGAATTGCGTGAGAGAAAAAAGTAGCAGTATCAAGTACGACACTTGGCCAGAAAGTATATAATCTTTCCATATTCAACAGCATCTCGAGCCGTCTCAGATCTCGTCTCTTCGAGGTTCCTCCGCTGCCTCATTTTGCCTCCTGCTCTCCTGATTCTGAGCCACTACAGCTCGTACCACTTTCCCTCGAGTATCAGCACATTGGCCAACTCGTTGAAGAAACAACCTTAGTGATCTCGATACGCGACCACCACCATGGAGGACACCGTGGAGCGCGCTGTAAGGGAGAAGAAACCTGTCCCTGAGATTGATTTCACACTGCACACGATGGAGGATAATACTACGGTCAGTACGCAGGAAAGAGTCTGTAAAGGTGAGCGCATACCATGAACGATTTCACAGCAATGTTGCTTACTTCAGTCAGACGTTCAAGCGCCTGCGATGCAACCACCGACTGATCAACATTTCTGGTCGCCACATGATCATTCTAAGCCGAATCTGCAATTCCTGAAGCAGCATTTTTATCGAGAAGGCCGTCTTACTGAAGATCAGGCCATGTGGATCATAAAGGCGGGCACAGAAGTTCTCAGAGCAGAGCCCAACTTGCTTGAAATGGATGCTCCAATTACAGTGTGTGGTGATGTTCACGGCCAGTATTTCGATTTGATGAAGCTCTTCGAAGTTGGCGGAGATCCTTCAGAGACAAGGTATCTCTTTCTTGGAGATTATGTCGACAGAGGATATTTCAGCATAGAGGTGCGTCTGGCGTGATGAAACCGAATGCTCGCAAGCATGCTAATCCAGGACAGTGTGTGTTGTACTTATGGTCCCTCAAGATCTGGTATCCGAATACTCTGTGGCTGTTACGAGGCAACCACGAATGTCGCCATCTGACAGACTATTTCACCTTCAAGCTTGAATGCAAGCACAAATATTCCGAAAAGATCTACGATGCGTGTATGGAGTCATTCTGCTCATTGCCATTGGCTGCGATCATGAATAAGCAATTTCTCTGTATTCATGGTGGCCTTAGCCCCGAGTTGCACACGTTAGAAGATTTGAAAAGCGTAGGGAATTCTCCATCACCATTGTTCTAATACTAACGTGTGCAGATCGATCGCTTCAAGGAGCCTCCGACTCATGGGCTGATGTGCGATATTCTGTGGGCAGACCCACTTGAAGAATTTGGTCAGGAGAAGACTGGAGAGTACTTCGTCCACAACCATGTTCGCGGCTGTTCCTACTTCTTCTCATATCCTGCAGCATGTGCATTCCTCGAGAAGAATAATCTTCTTTCCATCATTCGAGCACATGAGGCTCAAGATGCAGGCTATCGCATGTATCGCAAGACAAGGACAACAGGGTTTCCCAGTGTGATGACCATCTTCAGCGCTCCGAATTACCTTGATGTCTACAACAACAAAGCAGCTGTTCTGAAGTACGAGAATAACGTGATGAATATCCGACAGTTTAATTGCACGCCTCACCCTTACTGGTTGCCGAACTTTATGGATGTATTCACCTGGTCTTTACCCTTTGTCGGAGAGAAGATTACAGATATGTTGATCGCAATCCTCAACACATGCTCCAAGGAAGAGCTCGAAGATGACACTACTCCACTATCAAGCGGTCCGGCGTCGCCCCCAATAAATTTTGACCCCGAGTCGACAGAGTTCAAGCGCCGTGCAATCAAGAACAAAATTCTGGCCATTGGTCGACTATCAAGGGTATTCCAAGTCTTGCGCGAGGAGTCAGAGAGGGTGACCGAGCTCAAGACTGCCTCGGGAGGCCGTTTGCCGGCTGGAACGCTCATGTTGGGAGCTGAAGGGATTAAACAAGCAATCCACAATTTCGAAGATGCAAGGAAGGTCGATTTGCAGAATGAGCGCCTCCCACCGTCTCATGACGAGGTTGAGAAGAGGAGTGCTGAAGACAGAAAGCAAGCTTTGGAACGAGCGAAGAACGACGCAGATAATGATACGAGCTTGCAAGGCGTTGCACGAAGAATCAGCGTGTAAGTTTTCCTTGTTAATCTCTCCTTCGGTCGTGCTGCTAATATGTACATAGTGGTTCTTCTGGTCGCCACCGACGAAGAGACTGATTCATAAGACAGTCTTGATCTCTCTGCTGGTTGACCACGATTCCCCGCTTCCACGTCGGATTCCTTTGTGTATAGATCGAGGATCTGGATTCGATATTCTGGGCAAGGCGGCTAGGCGATCTGGTTGTGCGACATGCACAGGAGGAGCACTGACATGCTGGCAGAAAGTGCTCACGGTGTTGATAGAAAAGCGTTGATCATGACTCGGTCAGCTAATCAATCACAACACAGATGCAAGCTGACGATAGAAAGAATGATCCTGTGTACTGCCTGAATGCAGCCCTGAAAAGAGTGCTCATGGTGTTTTCGTGCCGCTTTATGGGGATACCTCAGGCTGCTCGGCAGTAGCGCGACGCTTCGTGCCGCCTCCAACTCACTGTCTCCGGTCTACCCGGTGATCGTCGACCCCAGCATTAAATCAATTGGAATCGGTACGGAGTAAGAGACATCTCAGACCCTTTTCGACCCTTTTCGACCCTTTTCGACCCTTTTCTTTCCCTCTACTAAGCTGTAGACACTGTCTGTATTACCAGCGGGGACGATACAGGATGTTCTCGATAATCTTATGGGCGCGGGCGTCTACCACCCCGCTGGAACAATTTGGTCGTCCCTGAGGCCAACGAATTTAGTTGACGCTTTCATATCTCGATCGATTGCTGATTCACTAAGCTGACAGGTATTGCCCGGGTCCCTGGAAGCACTATTTTGATTCCGTCCGATCATTGAGCCGGGCCATGCTGGTAATGAGAAAACGGTCCGCGCCTAGCGCAGCCACAGCGCATGCTTCATCCTTCGCTGCTTTTGTCTCCTGCAATGCCGAGATTGTCAACAATGAGTGATGTGAGTCGTCTCAGACAGGAGGCTCACAGCTCACTCGGACCGGAAGCTACCCAGCTGGCCTGCTGACATCTTGTCTGCACTTGGCCGGCCTTGTCGTCTCAATTGGCAGACTGTGCAGGACATCTACAGTACTAACGCAAAAGTATCTACGGAGTACCCGCGGTCGATTTCAGGGCCAAATTCGCCCTTTTTGCCCCCTGCAATCTTGATGGATTAGGCGTCAACTCTGCTATTTTTCATACACACTTATAAAGAGCATAAAAAGTATTAATTCTATCTACTAGAATAAAGATTTTGTTCACTTGTCTTAAAATGTAAAGAGATTGAAGTTCAAAAAATTGAAACTCTAATTTTTTTGTGTGAGAGCTCACCCAAATTTAGAGTTTCAATTTTTTGAACTTCAATCTACAATAATTCATTATACTTTGACTTAAGAATAAAAAAGCCGCGGATAAAAGATTTATCTTTTCAAGTTCTATTATGATAGAAATTCTCAAGTAGAGTTGACGCCTAATCCATCAAGATTGCAGGGGGCAAAAAGGGCGAATTTGGCCCTGAAATCGACCGCGGGTAGATACTTTTGCGCAGGCCCTGTAGTTCCAAATCAGAGGTCCATGAGCTCTAATGTCCTCTGAAACAAGAATTCCAGAAGTGTGTGGAGCTACTTCTTTGCTCAATGTTTCCTCCCTTCTCGAAAGCGCTGCTAACCGAGAGATCCAGAATCAAAGTTGTTTTCGATGCCTCCGCACAATTTCCAGGTACCCCCCGACACTCCCCAACGTGTTCGCCATTCCTTCGACAAGGTCATCGGAAGACTCAATACACGATGGAACCTTGAGCTCCCGAGCATTCACGGAACTCAAGAGACTGCATTGGCGCAGGCAGATGCTGTGCATTCGTTAGCGAGACGATGCGCCGGACAGATAAGGTATCTCTGTTTTCGAGATTGCCGACTTGATAGAGTAATCAGCGATTTCGAGGACGATGTGCCTCGCATCTGCTCCGAATGGGTATGGAAACCGTCGCAAGAGGAGGGCACTTTACCCAATATGCCAATTACCCAGAGTTTTATATCTACAAGACCCGCTCTACCTCGAAAGCATCGTCAAACCCTTCTCAGACGCCTGTTGGATCTCCTGGATGAAGAGTTCAAACTGGCTCGAGAATCCGACGCCTACAGACGCACCTCGTTCACTGTGATAAATGATGCTGTCGGTGGGCCCCAAGAGGGAGAGAGCAATGGTAGAACCGCGGTTTGTGCATCTCGGGCTACAGCTCCTAAGTTTACAAGGCAACAAGCTGCCGGTACCGTGGTTGACAACATTGAGGAAGGCCAATCGAAGACCAGACGCTCTCGAGAAGGGATGAAGCGGAAGTCCTCCGGGTCCGAGAAGGTACGAAGGCAAAAAGTGACCTACCTGTCCCCCAAGACTGGATCTGAGCTGACCATTTCCGCTTATGAAGTCAACAACCTCCGCGAAGAAGCAGATGAGACTCTCTCAAATGGAACACTTTCGCCATATTCGGAAGGCTGCTAAGGATGTCGCTGACTTCAAGCCAATATCAGAACCGTCCGTCAACCACCAGACTGGATCAACTGCTCAGAGCTTTGGCTCCACTACCATGTCCAATGTCCCAACAGAGGTCTTCACCCCTGCGATCGCCAGCTTGAGTGCTCCTTCAGGTTCCACGGCCACCTCTTTCGAGGAAGAAGCGCAAAATTCGAGTCCGGATCTCTTCCCAACGCAAGATATAATGGACATTGACGCCGACGAAAATTTCAAAATATCGTTCAAGAGTCTGTGCGAGCCGAGTAAAGCAGATGTTTTGTTCGACAAGCTTTGTGCCAAGTCCCCTTTCACACGCGCTGAAATGAACATTCCCCACAAAATGACGCTCCGAACCCGTTATGAGTTACAGCGTGTTGCTGATGCTTTGCATACAACTCCGAAAGAGCTATTGACCGATCTTGGACGGAAAGGTATCAGTTCGACCAATGATTACGACACCTTTTGGGCCGCAGGTCGAGTCATTGCAAAAGACCGGGGCCACCAACTACCTGAAAAATCCTCGACTTCCGCCTGGACAAGCGCTTCAGATTCTTTCTTTGATCGCGAGAAAGGGACGAGATCTGTACATCTGTCAGGCGCGTTATCCTTTAAGGCGAAGCCGAGCGGCGGTTTCTTCGACTTCAAGTTGAAGCCACTTCATTTAGACAAAAGCTGTCGTTTTCATCGCAAGTACGGGCCGTCACGGTTTATGGTGCTCACACTGCCATCATTGTCCGCAGATACTCCCAATGAATTGAAGGAAGAGGCTAGATCAGGCATTCTTAGTGGATGTGTCGCAAGGTGGCTAGCGACGGACCACAACTTTCTCGGAAGGAAGTGGAAGGCATTCTACCTGGAAGCAGACAAAAAGAGATCTAAACCCGTTGGCCAGGTTCCAGGGTACAAAGTCCATCTTTTCGCGGTCAGTGGGGAAGACCCCTCTGCGGAGAGGGTAATCGAGGTGGAGCAATTCCTGAGCTGGCACATTCCAATCGACCGTAATCTGAAATCAACTAATCTCAAGCTCTTCCAACGATTGTCTTTGGGCTTGTCCAAGACAACCTCTACGATATCGCTCTACGCCTCGGAGTTTATCCGGCTCCCTGATCCCATCAATCATGCTGTAATGAACGATGGCTGTGCGCGGATGTCGAGGACTCTCGCAAAAGACGTTGCCCGGCATATAGGCTTGAGCGAGGTTCCAAGCGTATTTCAAGGAAGAATAGCTGGTGCAAAAGGACTATGGATGGCTGTCCCAGATTATGAATTCGATAACGTTAGTGAAAGAAAATACTGCATCGAAATTGCAGACAGCCAGCTTAAAATTGAACCCCATCCAAAGGATAATCCAGCCGCTGACCCAACGCAGCGCACATTCGAAGTTCTCAAATACTCTGTTCCTGGAAAGCCGGCAGCCTTGAATACCCAGCTGCTGACAATCCTAAACCACCGTGGGGTTCCACGCAAAATTCTGGGGGACCTTCTTGTGGCGGACATAGGCGCTTCCTACGAAGATCTTGAGCTTTCCATGCGCTCCCCTCTCCGTCTGCGCTCATGGGTGCAGTCTAGCGGGCTTCACTCTAGAGGCGAAGAAGGCATCAGAATGACCGGTTCATGGCCGGACGAAGCGGAAGAGCAGGCTACCATGCTCATCGAAAGTGGCTTTACTCCAGAGACCACCTCTCTGCTCCGAGAGTGTCTTCGTTCTATACTCTCCAATTACCTCAGTGGATATGTGGAGCGACTTCAGATTCGCATTCCCTGCAGCACGTATTTGTTCTGCATTGCCGACCCGTACGGGATACTTGAGCCCAATGAGGTCCACTTGAGCTTCTCTGAAGTCTGGAAAGATCCTGTCTCTGGTTTCAAAGAGAGCTTTGTCGACGGACGAGATATCCTCGTTGCCAGACTGCCAGCACTGCTTCCTTCTGATGTTCAGCGGCGACAAGCTGTGTGGAAGAGGGAGTTGCACCATTTTAAGGACGTGATTGTGTTCTCGACCAGAGGAGAGCTGCCACTAGCTCACATGCTGAGTGGCGGGGATTATGATGGAGATACGCCATGGATCTGCTGGGATCTAGACGTCGTCAAGCACTTTAAGAATGCTGATGTGCCGGAGATGCCCAGCAAAAAGGATTGCGGCCTCGTGCAGTACAATCGCAAAGTCAGAGATGTTTTTTCTAGAGGCACGAATAGAGACCAGCTTGCATCACAGATAGCTGGTTTCTTCGCCGGCTGCTTCGCCTTCAACTTGAACCCATCTTACCTGGGTCGTTGCACACTCGAACATGAGAAGGTGGTCTATTTCGACGGCAATCTATCCGCGCCCTATGCGATCAATTTGGCGACCTTGGCTGGTTACCTGGTAGACAGTGCGAAGCAGGGAGATCTGCTCCCGGCCGCCGCGTGGCAAAAGCTTCGGAAACAAGTAAGCCCACGCATTCGTGAAGATCCAGCTTATAAGAATGAAAAATGCGAGAATCACAAGCGCGAGTCCAACATCGTTGATTATCTGAAATTCTGGCAAGCAGTTCCTGAGAAGCACAGGATCCTAACACAATTCCACAAGAACTGGCCACAGAAGTCCTCGAGTGATAAGACGCTATGTCAACTATGGACCTCGATGCAGAAGTTCGGAAAGGGTAGGAAGCCAACGGGCGAGCTGTCGAAGGTCCTCCATCAGTTGGAAAAAGATGTCAAACAGATCGCCGACGATTGGGCTAGTCGGTTACCAAAGGACAACAACTGGGCTATTGGCCAATTCGGTCAGACAATTGAGAACCTCTACGACCAATTTCATGCAATCAAACCCTCAGCGGCTAACCACGAGTTCTCTCCCTTGTGGGGCTATGAACGAGACCAAAGGTTCGGGCACTGGGCACTGCTTCGAGCCTCCTGCCTCTACAACAATTCCACAACCGCTAAAATGGTCTGGCACATTGCTGGCGAAGAACTATGTCACTTAAAAGCACAAACCGCTCCTACTGGCTATCGAGTCGTGCTCAAAGATATTTATTCGGTCTTAAAATGCGATTCAAAGATTGCTAAAAGGGCACAGCAGAGGCTTGACGATGTGGACTTGGAGGAACAGACATTTGGATGGCACGACTTTGGCAAAGTACTTATGATGGAACCGGACGAATGACTGACCACTTTTAGGCGGGAGGACATCGATCGTTTGAAGTATTTCCCGTTTCCGAGGCACGGAGATCATGGTGTTGGATATGGTATTTTCGATTTTCTGGCCAGGTTTCGGTTCCAAGATACCCGAATTGGCGATAATTGCCGTATGGGAGACAATCTTCCTGGCTTCCAGGAGCATAGACACCGGGTCAGAACGTGAATCATTTATGTATTCGATACTCAATGGTGAGAACATCCTCACGCTCTTCACATTCGTCTACTCCTTGCGGAGGACTTGAAGGAAGGACTTGCCGAGCTGTACTCCGTAATTAAGGAGGCATCGGACCGAGGCGAATCGGCTCGAGATCCAGCCTTGGCACAATCTGCCGTCACATGCCCCAAATCCCCTTCCTCATGCTAGATCCCACAACAAGGTTTCCGTGCGTGCGGATTGCTCAGCCGCTCCTTATTTGCTGATAAGACATAGATATCTTGAGCTTCCCGCTGTCGGTACCGCCAGAGATTCTCTAGCAGTGACCATGTGACCGAGGCCTCGCAAACGAATACCGCTGCCCATGAACAGTGAAGAGCTTCGCATGTGAGAAGGGACGGTGAAGAACGACGTTGTCGAGCAGCCGGGATCGATCACCTCTCAGTGCGTCCAAAGTCGTACAACATAACTCAATGGAGTCTCAGCAGCCCACTGCATATCAGAATGGCCCTCCGCTATTCCCAGCCGCGCAGATGGCGTCGCAGAAATTGGCGATGGACCTCGACTGTGAGGATGAGAGGAGGAATCGAGCGGCTAGTGTACTATCAGGCATGTCGCAAGAAGATATGGAGGCTGCTGAGACCCTGAACAGCTTACAAGCTCGTGAGATAACAGAGCTGCATTTCAGAAAAATCTCTACTGACTATCCCAGATTTTCATTCTCCCTCACAACAACCTCCTCCGACACTGATCCAATCTCAAACCACATACTCGCCAAACGACCAGCCGGAGCCTCTGTTCTCCCTCCTCACCTCACAGTACCCTCTAACAGCATCAATGATCAATCGATCGTTGTCCGTGTACCGAGGGACGCAATCCCTCATACCCGGAGCTTACACCGTTGAACAGAACGTCGGGCTGCCCCTTGCAAGTATGCTAGGCCGTGTGACTGGCGTTGAAGGTGGCATTAGGTGGGCATTACAGCCCAGACGACGGGACAGTAATGACGGGTCCTCGTCTACGCCCCAGAAGCCGGATATCGAAACTGGCATGGGATATTCAAAGAGGAATGGCAGACATTTGAGGCGTAGCTCTGGTATGAGTGAGCAGTTGCCAGCATATGATGATGCTGGAAGGTCACCTCCATATCAAGAACAACAGCTTGTGCCACAGACCAGAGATGGTCAAACTCCACCGGGCTGGCGAGCCCAGTTGATGATCTCCACCAGTGGTCTTGGCATTGCCATGAGTGATGAGAGCCTTCGAAGTTTGAGATACTGCCTCTCTTGGTTGAGATGGGCCAACGAACGGCTAGGGGGTGTCATACTATCACTGAACGACGTTTTGAAGAGATGGGAGGACGGTCAGCGACAAGACTCTATGCCGGAGCCTGCTGTCGCAGATGACGAGAACCCGAGCCAAGCCGCACTTGCAGCCAGAATCCAGGAGCTCAAAGGAGTCGTCCTTCAAACATTGAAACAGGTCGTGGAGGTTGTCAGCAATTATACCGGCGGTGCACTCCCTGAGAATGCGAGAAATCTCGTCCATCGCCACATCACTTCGCTGCCCTTGAGGTTTCGACTGGCGTCATCAATGTCCTCGGAAGAAAATAGTGGGAATGAAAGTGCTCATAAAGTGATGATGCTGGCGCAAGAAGGCTTGAACATGATGGGCCAAGTCAGCGGAGTTGTTAATGACACCCTTGTCAGCGCCGAGAGTTGGTGCGAGAAACTGGGTCGACGGCAGGGTCAGCAACAGCACCAGCCAGCGTTGCAAGTCGAGGACGTGAAAATGGAGGGACTGCCTCAGCATATTGAGTGTTCATCTCGAGCAACAAGTGCTACTTCTGGCAGAACAGAGCAAATGGATGTGGATACCAAAATGGAAGGTTGATTGCTCAAAAGTAGAGCTTCAGCGTCCTAGAAGGGCACTGCGCTGAAGGGGGGGGTGAGGAGGTCGCGCTAATGACGAGCTCGATGTTACTGCATGATAACCAACAGCAGTACACTATACTTCTGCCCAATCTAAATCGACAAAGCTCGTCTTCGCGAAGTCATCCAGGACCAGCTCCGGCGACCTCTTGCCATTTTCCCTTGCTCAAAAGTCATCAAGACCTTCCGTCTAGTTTCCCTTGCGCCAACATCTAGCCAGCATCCTTATCCTTCGAGATATGTCCTGTCAAGCCCTTACAACCAGGTCAGGTCTCCCTAGACCTCCACAACTCATCCAGTCGCTCCATCGCCCTCCGATCTGCCTCCCTCAATTCATCCCGCTCGGAATTCAGACTACAAGCCTTCTTTAAACTCTTCATCGTCGACTGCGACAATCGCCTTATCCTGCCTTTCTTCTCCTCACCACCACTGACGTTAATGCCGCTCCTGCTCGTCGTCGTCGCTGCTTGCTGCTGCTGCGCTGCGTCGTAGCTGCTGAGATTCCTCGGGAAGAATGGCCGTCTTGGCTCTGGTTTTTTGCGCAGGACATTCACTTTCAGCCAGCGGCTAAGGTTGTGTGATGCTGGGAATTTGGCTGAGAGCCAGTTGCGGAGGCGGCCGAGCTGGAGGAGCAAGTCGAATTTGAGGAGGTGGATTTTCCAGCGAAGGGTGGAGAGGAGGGATCTGCATCGGCCTGAGATGCCTTCGGAAGGTGGAGAGCGTTGGTGCTGGTTTGTGGGGAGGCGGCACGAAAAGGGGGAGGCTGTGTAGGTGTAATTGGATGAGGTGTTGCGGCGCGTGTAAGAGCGGGTTCGATAACCTTTCTTGTTGATACGGGTTCGGCTGCCGGCCTCACTCGAAGACGGTCGAGTTGCATTCATCGCCGCGGGAAGATGAGTCGAGGGGTTGGACGCTGCGGACCTGCGACTCCAAGTCGACCCATTAGTTGTTGGGCGAGATTGCTCGGATGAGTTGAAGCTGGTCGATGTCGCTGATGTCGCGTCTGTATGCCTGCGGAGACGGATATTCATGTTGTTTCTTGCAGATATTTGATGGGTCTACAGAGATTCGTGTCTGAGAGGCAGGGTGTCGATCTCTTTTTCGGAATTCGGTTGTCGTTGTGGTTGCTGCCCAGGCTGAACACAGGCAGTCAGAGGAAGGTGCGCTTCGCGTCGGAGTTGCGTGAAGTGAAGTGAAGTGAAGTGAAGTGAAGTGAAGTGGAGTGGAGTGGAGTGAAGTGGAGTGGAGTGAAGTGCAGTGAAGTGCAGTGAAGAGGAGAGGAGATCGGTGCCTGCGTAGAGGACTCTCTTCCCCCACAAAAGTTCTTTAATTTTGGCGACGTTGATGGGTCTTGAGCCCAGAGTTGGGTTCAGGATGTTCTGCGCAGCGTCTGTTTATTCTCTTGCATTTCTGTCACTTGCTTGTTGTGCATGCGTACACTGTTCCCCACCAAAAGTAATGGCGGATGAAGAGGAACAGTTTGAAGGTTCTTGAGTGGCTTTGTCGTTCAAGTTGACTCATAGCATTGTCATCCCACTCTTTCTCACTGTTGAATTTCCATGGGAAGAGGGACAACGAAGGTATGAGGACAGTTTGTTTGTGACCATCAACCATCAACAATGGAGGACCAACATATGGGAAGAGGAAGTGGAGAAGAAGGAACTGATGTGCGAGTGCAAAAGGGGGGGGGAC
>JAABUK010007255.1_pt1 | contig 16081 bp, 16 predicted proteins | sample 5559141 | NCBI WGS metagenome assembly JAABUK01 (sample SAMN10711869, study PRJNA513367) | rock metagenome | isolation source: Antarctica rocks | place: Antarctica: Victoria Land, Pudding Butte nord | collected 2016-01-03
GCTCGGCGCCGACGAGACCGGGACGGCCTAAGACGACCCGGGGGATCGGCGGTCGTCGCGGGGAACCGCGCGTCGTCCCACAGCGTCCGAAGCGTATTAACCCGTCCAAGGTCTACAGCAGGCCGAACAGCGCCACGTTGGGCAGCACCCCCTGGTGTTTGCCAACGAACGGGAGTGTGACCGTCAGCAGGCCGACGAGGAGCGCGGGCAGGGCGGGTGCCCCGACGGCCCGGCTCAGGCGGTAGCCGAAGACGCCATTCAGCGTCAGCACCGCCAGCAGCGCCAGATTGTAGATGGGTCTTCCGCGAAGTCGGTGCAGCCGGCGCGACCCCGGCTATACTGCCCGGTGTCCCCGCCCGCGCGGGGCGGGCGGTACACTGCCGCGTCGGGCTCGCGGCTACAGTGATGGCCCCATCGTTGTCATGGCGCTCACGCCACGCCGAGCACGCGCCGACGGAGGAGCGGGAACCCTGCGCGCCCGAACATGGCGCGCTTCACCAGCTTCAGTTTGTTGACGTGGCCCTCGACCTGCCCGTTGCTCCATTCCGAGCTGAGGGCTGCCGCCACCGCCAGCCGGTCCTGCGCCAGCCCGGCGGCCAGTTCGCGGAACTCCGGCACGTCGCTGGCGGCGGCCCGGTCCAGCCAGCCAGCGAGCCCCCCCTGGTCGCGCCCACGCAGCAAGGCGAGGAAGTCGCGCGCCAGCGCTTCGGCTAGGGCGAGTTCCGGGCACTGCGCGCGGAGCGCGGCGAGGAACGCCTCCTGCACCGGCGTGCCGCTCCACGGCTGAACGGAGCAGCCACCAGCGGACCCGACGCGGCGACGGGGCGCGCGGCGGCGGGAGCGGCGCGGGTGCGAGGTGGGTCGGCCGTTTCCCGCGGCGCGGCTCGTCGGGCGCGCGCCACCCGGCGACGAGGCGCTGGACCGTGCGCAGCGAGCCGCAGTAGCCCTGGTCGCGCAGTTCGCCCCAGAGCACCTTGCCGTCATGACAGCCGGCGCGCCAGCGCTCGCGCAGATACGCCTCGTGATCACCCCGGCACGCGCCCGGCTTCGGGCCGCGCGTCGTGAGGTCGGGCGGCCCGCCGGCCAGCAGATAGGCCCGGACGGTGACGGTGTGCAGGCCCAGCTGGCGGCCGATCGCCGCTTTCGACCAGCCCGTCGCCGCGAGCCGCACCATCTCGTCGTACAGCTGCTGGCGCTGGCGGCAGTAGGCGGTCGGCGGGCTGGGCGCAGCGGCATCCGGTGTCACCTGCGCCGACGGGTCGGGCGGCACAGGCCCGGCGGGTCGGGCGGCGGACTGCCGGAGCGCGGGGCGCTGACGCTGGAGGAGACGCTCGAGCGCGTCGCCGATGTTCTTGGCCAGGTGGAAGCGGTCGGCCACCTGCGTCGCGCCCGGCGCGCCCTGCCGCCCACCCTCGGCGTAGGCCCCGCCGCGATCGCGGCTGATGATCTCGACGCCGGGGTGCTCGACCAGCCACGCGGCGAAGGTCGCGGCGCTGCGGTCGGGCAGGAGGTCGACTGGTCGGCGACGCTCGAGGTCCACCAAGATCGTGCCGTACGTCTGGCCGCGCCGCACCGCCCAATCGTCCACGCCGAGGATGCGCGGCGGCGCAGCGGCGGGCAGCGGGGCGGCGTGGATGGTCCGCAGGAGCGTGTCGGGGCTTGCCACCAGACCGAGGGCGGCGAGCAAGCGCGCACCGGGTTCGCCGCCGAGGGCGAAGGCGATCGCGGCGAAGACGGTGGCGAGGCGGGCGGTGCGCCGCGCGTGGGGCGCGACCACCGTCGGCACGCGCTCGGTAAAGGTCCGCCGCGCGCAGGTCGGCGTCCGGCAATAGAAGCGCCGGAGTTGGAGGTCCAGGCAGACCGCGAGCCCCTGCCAGGGGAGATCGGCGAGCCGCCGACGCTTGCGGCTGTGCAGGTGAGCGGAGGGCACGCCGCAATCGGGGCAGCAGGCCGCGTCGCCGCACGTGATGACGACGACGGTGATCGTGTCCGCCTTGGCAACGAGTTCTTCCAGGTGCAGCGCAGCGGCGTCGGGCAGGAGCGTGGCGGTGCGCATCACGGCCTCCTCAGTGTACCGCCCGCCCCGCGCGGGCGGGGGCACCGGGCAGTATAGCCGGGGTCGCGCCGGCTGCACCGACTTCGCGGAAGACCCAGGGGAAGCGCTGACCGGTGATCACGAAACCTGCCGGTTGGCGGCCCTCGTGGGCGGCGGTCGGGCGGTGAGGCGTGTGGTGCGGCTCATGTGGTGGCCTCCGCCGGGTGTGCGTCGGCGGGTGCGGGCTGGCGCTGCTGGTCGTCGAGGGCGACCTGGGCGCGGAAGCTGGTGACCGGCAGCAGGTCGAGGATCACCGAATGGTGGACGACGCGGTCGATGGCCGCCATCGTCGTCAGCGGGCTCTTGAAGATGCGGACCCAGTCCGAGAAGACCAGGTTCGTCGAGATGCCGATGCTTTTGCGCTCATAGCGCTCGCTCAGCACGGCGAACAAGACCTCCATCTCGTCCTGGTTATGTTGCACGTAGCCGATGTCGTCGAGGACCAGGAAGGGGAAGCGATCGAGTTGCGCGAGGGCCTGGGGCAGCCGCAGGTCGCGCTTGGCGGCGAGGAGGCGTTGCACCAGGGTGGCGGTCGCGGTCCACAGGACCGGCTGGCCCTGCAGGATGAGTTCGTGGGCCACCGCCGCGAGGAGGTGGCTCTTGCCGACGCCGGGCGGCCCGACGGCGACGACATTGACCGCGTCGGCGAGGAAGGCGCCGGTGCGCAGGCGCTCGAGCTGCTGGCGGATGGCCGGCGGGAAGCGTTCCGCTTGGAGGGTCCGGAAGGTCTTCTCGGCGGGCAGGCCCGAGCGACGGCGCAGGCGGGTGATGCGGTGCTGCTCGCGCTGGGCGACCTCGGCCCGGAGCACCTCGTAGAGGAACGCCTCATGGGTCAGGTTGGCCTTGGCGGCCTTGAGCGCGAGGTCGGCGAAGGTGTCGGCGACGCCGGGGAGCCGCAGCGTCCGCAGCATCGCCAGCAGTTCGGCGTGGCGGTCAGGCATGGTCGACCTCCTTACCGAGGAGCCGGTCATAAATCTTGAGATCGGGTGCCGCTGTGGCCAGGGGCGGCACCGCGGCGTGTCCCGGCAGCCGCACCAGCTCGCGGACCGCGTCAAGCGTCGGGGGGCTCCCCTGCTCCAGCAACAGCAGGAGCGCCGCTTCCACCTCGGCCTCGGAGGTGCTGGCGGCGAGGTGGAGCACGCGGACGTACTCCCGGTCGGCCCGCGCCGGGCGGCCCGGCGCCAGCGCATCGTAGGCCCGGCGAAAGGTGACGGTCGGGAAGAGGTCGTCGTGATAGCGGTAGTTGGCGAACGCGCCCGGCTTGCGCGCGAGCGACCAGATGACATGCCGATAATCGATGCGGTGCTGGCCGTGGCCCGCGAGGCGCGGCAGCGTCAGCAGCTTGCCGGTGCCGCGGTACAGTTCCAGCGTCTCGGCGCGCACCCGCACGAGCAGCGTCGCGCCGATGAGCCGGGCGGGGACCGAGTAGGTGTTCCGCAGGACGTGGAGCGTGCTGAAGCGGCTGACGCGCGCGTGCAACTCGCGGCACGGGGCCAGCGGCGTCGACGGCAGGGGTCGGAGCGCCGCCCGCGCCTCGGCCCAGCGCGCCTCCCGCGTGGCGTTGCGCCGCCGCACCAACTCGGCCAGGAAGCGCTCGTAGGCCGCCCGGTCGGGGAAGTCGCGGCTGCCGCGCGCCCGCAACGCCTGGTCGAGCGCCTCCTTGAAACGATGGTGCGCCTGCTCGACGTCACCGTTCTCGTGCGCGACGCCGAGATTGTTGACGGTCGGCTCCATGCCGTAGTGGCGCATGACCGCGGCGTAGCGCTCGCGCGCTTGGGCTTGCCCGGCGGCGTCGAGCGGCGTGATGGCGGCCCCGAGGTGGTCGGTGCGGTGCTGACGCGGCACCCCGCCGAGCGCCCAGAGCGCGCCTTCCAGCCCCTCGACCAGCGCCTCGAAGCTCTCCCCGAAGCAGACCCGCACCGCCTCGACGTTCGAGTAGGCGAAGACGAGATGGAACAAGAGATGCGGGAAGGGCAGGCCGCCGAGGGTCACGGCGAGGCCCGCCATGCGGGTGAAGTCGGACTGCGCCGCCACGCCGGGGCGGTGGACCTGCGGGAAGATGACCTCCTTGTCCGGGCCGTGCTCGAGCCGCCAGGCCGCGGCGTGGCGCTGCAGCGTCCGGAGTTGCATCGGCGTGTACCGGCCGGGCCGTCGCTCGCACAACACCCCGAAGAGGGTCTTGGCCTGGAGGGCGGGATCGCGCCCCAGCTGCTCGACGACCCAGGGCCAGTCGTCGGCGAACGGGTTCGGGCGCGTCTGGTGGGTGCGCGGTTGTCTGAGCTGGCTGGGGACTTGCCGGAGTTGCTCATACCGCCGGGCGGCCCGCACGCTCATGCCCGCCTTCGCGGCGGCCTGCTCCTGCGTGCGGCCCTTGCTGCGTTCCTTCATATACAGACATACCTCCGCGTCGCTCTTCATCGTGCCCTCCTCTCGGGCACCATGCTAGACCACCCTCGCAGTGGCCCATGCGACCGGCAGGTTTCGTGATCATCGGTCGGCGGATCCCATTATCGCTATACATATGCGGACAGTTGAAACTTTGGGACGAGCGTCTTGGACATTGTCAACTTGAGCCCGCGATGGGCTGCACAGTCGGCGTGAGGGCGTGCTGAGGCGATGGGCGGTGGTCGCTCAGGCCGCGGCGGATACGCCGGTGACCGCGCGCCAGGTGGCGAAGCGTTCCGTTCTGGTCGTGCGGTAGTTGGTGGCGGTCAGGCGGTGGCGGCGCGGGCGGAAGTGGCCGGCGAGGGCGCCGTAGGCGGCGAGGAAGCGCTGGGCGTGTCCCGGGGATTTGCAGCGTCTTATCCACGGCTTTCCCCCCGCTCACGGCACCCTGGCGTCCACGTCGTCGAAGCAGGTCTGCGAGTCGGCCTTCGTCCACAGCCCGACCTTGCCGACCGCAAAGGTGTCGTCGACCGCCTCGACGACCACCTGCCCGTTGTAGAAGCCCCTGAGCCGATTGCCGACGATCTCGAGCCGCAACTCCTGCCACCGGCCGCTCGGCACGGTCGCCTTGCCCTCCTTGATGACGTCCCGCTTCCCGCCGACGTAGCGGTAGAGATTGACGCTGTTCTCCAGGGCGTTCGCCCGCAGGATGTAGTAGTTGTCCCGGTCCTGCGCCCGGGCGATCAGCCCGGCCGCCCGGTCTTCCTTGCCCGCGATCGGCTTGACCCGGGCACTCAGGCTGACATCCGTATAGGTCGCGTCGCCCAGGGCGAGGGCGGGGAATGTGGCCGTGCCGGTCTGACACAGCGCGTTGGGGGCACTCGGCGCGCCCGCCTCCGCCCGCACCGCCCACGCCCCGGCGAAGGCCACGGCGCCCGTCGGCAGGCCACCGACGGGGTCGCCGTCGAACGACCAGCGCGCCACCCCCGCCGCCCCGGCGGTGCTCACGGCGGTCGATCGCGTCCCCGTCGGGGCGTTCGCGCCCGCCGCCGTGGTCGTGGTGCTCCCCCCGCCGCACCCGGCCAGGAGCGTCACGGCGACCAGGACGACGATCGCGATCGGTCGTGCCAGCCGGAGGTACCGCTGTATGTGCCGGTGTATATCCATCGCAGATGCTCCTATCTCGGCTTGGCGCTATTGGTGGTCGCGAGCGCCGCCCGCAGCCCCTGCGCCAGTTTCGCCGCGTCGTCGACCGCCCAGAAGTGCAGGTAGAAGAGGCGCGGCTCGTCGCTCAGGCCGTGGCTGTGCAGCGCCGTCACGTCGATGCCCGCGTCGCGCAGCGCGCGGCTGACACCCCGCACCTCGCTCCCGAGCAGGACGAAATCGCCGGTGATGGCCGCCTTGCCGCCGCCCGTCGGCTGGAAGTTGATCGCCGTGGCCACGCCCATCGCGGGCGGCAGCTCCATCCCCATGTCCATGATCTTCTCGCCGCGCGGGATGCTGTACTGATAGATCGCCCCGTTCGCCTTCCCCTGGTACCCCAGGGTCCTGTCGAGCGCGGCGCTGTCGAGATCGACCTGCTCCGCCTGCCCGGCGGCGGGCGTGGCCAGCGGCGTCTTGCTCTCGGCGAGGGCGGCGCGGATCGCGGCGGCGGTTGACACCGGGTCGCCGTGCCCCATGATATGCAGGTACATGACGCGCGGCGTCTCGCCCAGCAGGTGGTTGTGCAGCCCCGCGAGATCGATGCCGCCCTGCTGCAGCTTCGTGAGCACCGGGTTGGCCTCGTCCTCGGTCAGCACCAGGTCGCCCATGAACATCGCCGCGTTCATCCCGACTTGCAGGAACTCGACATGCGAGCCGAGCGCGAACCCCGCCTTGAGCGGCACGCCGCGCGCCGTGACCTGTAGATCGGTGCGCGGGAAGCTGAACCGGTAGACCCCGCCGGGCTGCAGCGCGCCCGGCTTGCCCATCGCCGCGTCGACCCGCTGCCAGTCGAGGGAGGTCGTCGCCGTCGCGCCGGTCGGCCGACTCGCCGTGGCCACAGCGAGCGGCGCACCGGTGGTGGCGGTCGACGCCGTCCGGGCGGTCGACGCCGTCCGGGCGGTCGGCAGCGGCCCGGAGCTGGCAGCCGCCGTCGCCGACACCGCGGGTGGCGGGCTGGCGGGAGCAGCCGTCGGCTGGCCGGAGCCGCCGGTCGTGCACGCACTCGCGATCGGGGCGACGGCGGCCGCGGCCAGCAGCGTGCCGGCTTGCAAAAGGGTGCGTCGGTTGAGGCGCTGCATCGCTGTTCTCCTACTGCTTCCCTGCCCATGCCCCGACCGGCGGGATGGGCGTCTCAAGAACCCGGAAATGTGTCAGACCATCGCACGTCCCCGGATGGGCAGACGCCCCGGGCGCGCCCAGCCAGGGCCACAGATGCCGTCGTAAGTATCATGCCGCCGGCGCACGGCACGCCCCCATGCACCAGCACCATCAGGATGCCCTACAAACTTATGAATGGCGTGAAGCGGCGATGAGAGTCCTCACATCTGGTGGCACAGCCAGGGTCGGTTTGGAACGCCGAAGCGCTGATCTTCCCCTGCGCGGGGATTGCCGACCGGTTCAGGTGCCCATCACGGCATCGCCTCGTAGTCGCTCACTTCTGTGTTATCGTCGCCCAGACTGGCGTTGGCCCGCGGCAGCCCATGGCGATCACCGCGCGCCGCGCGACCTCACCACCGGTCGGTTCGCCGTCCTCGACACGGTACTCTGTCCCGACGAGCACGCGGCCGGTGGCTTCCGACCTTGCCCGGGACAAGGCACCGGGGCGCACCCTTCCTCGGCCATATCCGGCAACCCCGCCAGCGCGTCGACGACGGGAGTGATCGACGTTCCAGCGCGACCGCTCCCGGTCGTTCCCGACGTCCGGGCCGTACCTGACGTTCGGCCTGCCCTGGCCGCAAGCGGCCAGGGCGAAGAGCACCACCGGTGAGCCGGGTGCCGCGTGCGCGCACGCGCTCAGAATCCGAAGGTGTCGAAGACGAGCGCGACCAGCCCCGCGAGGGCCGCGGCCCCGACGACGCGCCGGGCGGGCTCGTCGCGCGCGACGACGAGCCCGAGCGCGAGCGCCGTGAAGGCGAACGCCAGGATGCCGCTCCCCGCATCCTGCCAGCTCACGCGCACGACGGGCGCGTCGACGTTGAACCCCGTGCCGTTGGTGAGATTGAGGGTCGTGTTCCAGGCGGCGAAGCCGAGCGCCGTGGCCACGCCGATGACCGCGAAGCGGCCCTCTCGCCTGGCCCACGGCCACGCCGCGAGCGCGGCCGCGGCGAGGAGGCCGACGACGAGCGCGGCGATGGCGATACTCTGGTTGCTGAACATGCCAGTCCCTCCATTCAGCTGCCGTGTCCCGCACGACCGCGGCAGCATGCTCCAAATCTTCGGGGATGGCCCACGGTGTAGTGGGCGGCACCCCCGCGCTCACCCCGCACCGTGCATCGCGACCCAGATCGCCAGGCCGAGCGCCCCCGCCGCCGCGACGACGAGCGGCTCGGGCACCTTGTAGCGCCAGAGGATCGCCAGGGCGGCGAGGGCGAGCAGCGCGGTGGGGACATCGACGATCGCCCGACCGCCGAGCACGATCACCGACCCCGCGATCGCCCCCGTCGCCGCGGCGGTCGCCCCCTGCGCGAAGGCCTTGAGCTGCGGCTGGTCGCGATGCCGCCTGACCCAGGGGGCGGGGACGATGGTCAGGACATAGACGGGCAGGAAGATCCCGGCGGCGGCGGCCACCGCCCCGCCGAAACCGGCGACCAGGTAGCCGATGAAGGCGACGGTGATCACCACCGGGCCGGGCGTGATCATCGCCACGGCCACGGCGTCGCGGAACTGCTGCTCGGTGAGCCAGCCGTGCTGGCGGACGACCCCCTCGTAGAGGAAGGGGACGATCGCCAGGCCGCTGCCGAAGACGAAGGAGCCGGCCTTGATGAAGAACAGGAGGATCGTCAGCAGGAGGCCGCCCGAGACGCCGAGCGCCAGCGGCGCGGCGGGGACGAGCGCGGGCCAGGGCGCGAGGGCCAGGGCGGCGAAGCGCGCCCACAGGCCCGCTGGTGGGGCTCGCACCAGCAGCACCAGCAGTCCGGCCAGGATGAAGGCGAGCGCCAGCTCGCTCTGGGTCGCCACGGTGAGGACGAGGAGCGCGGCGAAGATGCCCCACAGCAGCGGGTCGCGTCTGTTGGTGGTGCGGGCGAGCTTGTAGGCGGCGATGGCGATGATGCCGATGACGACCGCGCCGACGCCGTAGAAGAGCGCCTGCATCCACCAGAGGCCGCCGTAGGCGACGTACAAGACGGAGAGGCCGAGCACCATCAGGAACGAGGGCAGGATGAACGCCAGCCCGACGACGGTGGCGCCGACGACGCCCCGCAGCAGGAAGCCGATCGCGATGGCGCATTGCGCCGCGAGCGGCCCGGGCATCAGCTGCGCGAGGGTCATGGCCAGGCGGTAGTCCTCCTCGCTCAGCCAGCGCCGGTCCTCGACGAGGTCGCGGTGCATGTAGCCGACCAGGGCGGCCGGGCCGCCGAAGCCGATTGTCCCCAGCTTGAGGAAGTAGCCCGCGAGCGAGCGGAGTTCGGCGGGGGGCGGCGCGTCCGCCGCCGTTGCGGGTGCCGCGGACGGGCGAGCAGTCATCGTGTTCCCTCCAGTTCACAGGCGAGCGTCTGGGCGCGGGCGCGTAGTTCGTCGCGCATCGCCTCGCCGACCTCCTGGTGGCGCAACGCCCAGCGATCGGCGCCCGGCACGTCGCAATCGATCGCCACGGTGCGCGCCGGCCCCATCACCCCGGCGATGGGGCGGGGCGGGTCGCGGTCCAGCAGCGCCTCGGCGTCGGTGCCGGCCAGCAGTCGAATCGCGTGCGGGCTGACCACGGGGTCGGGCTCCTGCCCGGCCGAGATGGCCCGCCAGCCATCCGGCGCGACCCGGTTGAAGAAGGCCGCGGCCATGCGGCTCTTGCCCGCGCCGTGCGGGCAGACGAAGAGGATGTCGTGCGTCATGTCGATCTCCCTTCTCACATGCGCGGGGCGGTCCCGACCCCCGCGGTTTGCCAGTTCCGGGGGCGTCACCACTGTCCGAGCAGCCTTGCAAGATGCGCCTGCGCCGCCGTGCGATACTCCGGCGCGGTGGCGATTACGGTCATATCCATGAGCGCCTGCGTCACCCGCCAGACCGCGATGAACTCGTTATCCACCGGCCCGTCGGCGATGTAGCCCGCGAACAGCGCCTCGCGGTCGGCGGGGTCGCGCCAGCGGCGCAGATCGAGCGCCGGGTGGCTGATGTAGGCGTCGCCGAAGTCGATCGTCCCGGTGTAGATGCTGGTGGCCGGCTCCACGAAGGTGTGTTCCGGGGCCGGATTCGAGTGCAGGGCGACCCTGGCGTCGCTGGCTGGCAGCGTCGCCAGCGCCCGCCGCGCCACCTCCTCCGGCGTGGTCGCCAGGTCCCAGGCATCGCCTGCCGCCCTCACCGCGTCGTCGAATGCCTCGGCGAGGCGTGACCGCAGGTCGCTCGGCTCGCGGTCGCCGGGGAAGAGGCCGCTGGCGCGGATCGCGTCCTGGGGGATGGCGTGGATACGCCGCAGCACGCGCCCGAGGTCGTGGAGCAGCGCCTCGCGCGCGGCGCCAACGAGCGTCGCGCGGCGCACCGCGATACCGGGCATCCTGGTCAGGCAGGTGTACTCGATCCTTCCCTCCTTCCCGTAGCCCAGGACGCGCGGCACGGGGATGTCGGGGAACTGGGCCAGTTGCTCCAGGAAGAAAACCTCCTTCGCCTGACTCGTCCGCTCGCGCAGGCGGTGGGGGCGCTGCGTCTTGACGATGAGGTGGTCATCCACGGCGTAGGTGCGCGCCTCGCCGCCGGTCTCGTCCACCTCGCGGACGGCGTGTGCGTCGGGGACGTGCCGCCGCGCCAGGGCGAGCACGGTCGCCGCATCCAGGACCGGGTCCGGCGCATCGGGTTGCGGATAGACATCCTTCGGCATGGTCCGCTCCTTCTCTCCTGGATACACGATGGTACGACCACCTCGGCGGTGGCGCTGCTGCGTCGGGAGGTCGCTCATCCCTCCCGCCAGTCCCACCCGGCGGCCTCCAGCTCGACCAGCGCGGCGAAGCGCCCGCCGCGCCGGATGAGCTCGTCCGGCGGCCCCTCCTCGACCACTCGGCCCGCGTCGAGGACGATCACCCGGTCGGCCGCGCGCGCCGTCGCCAGCCGGTGCGCCACCGTCAGGACCGCCCGGCGCTGGCCCCGCACATCCGCGCGCAGCGCCGCCCAGAGGGCCGCGTCGCTGGCGCTGTCGATCGCCACCGTCGCCTCATCGAGCAGCAGCACCGCCGGGTCCCCGACCAGCGCGCGCGCCAGCGCCAGCAGCTGCCGCTGCCCCGCCGAGAGCTGGACCCCGGCCCCCCGGCCCGTGCCGCGCAAGAGGGTGTCGTACCCCTCCGGCAGGTCGGCGATCAGTTCCGCCGCGCCTGCCAGGGCCACCGCGCGCTCGACCGCCGCCTGCGGGACGTGCGCGTCGCCGAGGGTCAGGTTGTCCCGCACGGTGCCGGTGAAGAGTTGCACCTGCTGGGGCACCACGGCCACCACGCCGCGCCGCTCGTCGTCCGCCACGGCGCGCGGGTCGCGACCACCGACGGTGACGGTCCCCGACCAGGCGGGGTAGAGCCCGGCGACGAGCTGGACGAGGCTGGTCTTCCCCGCCCCGGTCCGCCCCACCAGCGCCACCTGCTCGCCCGGCCGCACGGCGAAGCTCGCCCCGTGCACGACCGGCCGCCCCGGCGCGTAGCCGAAGACCACGTCGCGGACGGCGAGCCCCCCTGCGCCCGCCTCGCCGAGCGCGGACGACGCACGCTCCTCGGGCGGGAGGGCCAGCACCTGGACGATGCGCTCGATGCCCGCGAGCGCGCCCTGGACGGTCTGCCAGTCGTCGCCCAGCGCCGTGATCGGCTCGAAGAAGCGCCCGAAGACGAGCACGAAGGCCGTCAGCGTGCCGATCGAGACGCCCCACGCGGCGACGAATCCCGCCGCCCCGGCCCAGAGCAGGAGCGCCGTGGCGGCGGCGGCGAGGAGGGTCGTCAACGGGGTGTAGAGGGACGCGTAGACCGTCGAGCGGTTCGCGGCCAGGAGCGCGTCGCGCAGGGCCAGGCGGCAGCGCGCCACGAAGGTCGCCTCGCGCCCGAAGGCGCGGATCACGTCCACCCCGCCGATCGTCTCCTGCAAGTGCGTGTTGAGCAGCCCGACCGCGCGCCGGTTCGCCCGCTCGGCGGCGCGCACGCGCACCTGGAAGAAGCGCGTCAGCAGGGCCAGCGGGGGCACCGTCAGCAGCGCCACCAGGGTGAGCGGCACGCTCAGCAGGAGCATCGCGCCGAGCGCCGTCAGCAGGCGGACGAGGTTGCCGACGAGGTTGATCGCCCCGGTGGAGAAGAGGGTGTCCACCGTCTCCACGTCGGCCGTGCAGCGGCTGATGGTGTCGCCGAGCGGCGTCCGGTCGTGGTAGCCGAGCGGCAGGCGCTGGAGGTGGGCGGCGAGCCGGACCCGCAGCGCGCGCAGGGCATCCTGGGCCACGAGGGCGGTCAGGTAGAGGGCGACGAAGTTCACCGCCTGCGCCGCGACGACCGCGCCGAGGTAGAGCAGCCCGAGGGCGAGCAGGCCGCCGGCGCGGCCGACCGTGAGGTGCTCGTCCACCACCCGCTGCACGATCAGGGCCGGGGCGAGGTCGAGCGCCCGCGCGGCGATCAGGCTCGCGGTGATCAGCGCGAGGACGCCGCGCCAGGGGCGCAGGACCGGGCCGAGGGCGGCCCAGGTCGCCCGGCGGGAGGCCGGGGCGGTATCGGCGGTGATCGCGGCGGCGCTCATCGCGGCACCTCCGCCCCGGTGTGCCCGCCCGCCCGTTGCTGGGCGCGGTAGATCCGCGCGTAGAGCCCGCCCGCCGCGACCAGCGCCGCGTGCGGCCCCGCCTCGGCGATCCGCCCGCCATTCAGCACGACCACGCGATCGGCCAGCGGGAAGGCGGTCAGGCGGTGCGAGCAGAGGACGATCGTGGCGCGGCGCGCCGGGGGAGCATCCGGGCCGAAGGCGTCGCGCAGCCCGGCGATCAGCCGCGCCTCGGTGTCCACGTCGACGGCCGAGAAGGGATCGTCGAGGACGAGGAGCCCGGGGGCGGCCGGGGCGGCGGCGGCCAGGGCGCGCGCGAGCGCGATCCGTTGGCGCTGGCCGCCCGAGACGCGGAGGCCCAGCTCGCCGACCGGCTGGTCCAGCCCGTCCGGGAAGCCCCGCAGATCGTCGGTGAGCGCCGCCAGCGCGACCGCTCCCTCGACCGCGCGCGCCTCCGCCGCGGTCGGGGTGGCCCCCGGCGGCGCGAGGAGGACGTTCTCGCGGACGGTGCCGGAGAAGAGGAAGGGTTCCTGGGGCAGGAGGCCGATGCGGGCGGCCCGCGCGGCGGTCGACAGTTCCTCGAGCGGGTGCCCGTCGAGGAGGACCTCGCCCGCCGCGCGTGGCAGGAGCCCGGCCAGCACCTGCGTGAGCGCGCTCTTGCCCGCCCCCACCGGCCCGGTCACCGCCACGAGCGCCCCGGCGGGGATCTCCAGCGAGATGGCGTCGAGGGCGGGGGCGGCGGTGCCGGGGTAGCGGAAGGTCACCCCCCGCAGGCTGACCGCGAGCGGGCCGCATGGCACGTCCGGTGGTGCAGGACGGGGCTGATCGAGCCCGACCAGGCGATCGGTGCGGAAGGAGGCGCGGCGCGGCTCGCCGGTCACCGGGAGGGCCGGGGCGAGCCAGGGGCGCAGGCGCGCGTAGGCCGCCCCGCCGCTCTGCACCGAGTTGACCAGCTGCGGGAGGCGGAAGCCCCGCCCGATGAAGCGCCCGTAGAGCTGGAGGAAGGCGACGAAGGCCCCGACCGTCAGCCCGCCCGCCACGACCCGCGCGCCGCCCTGCCAGATCAGCAGCACGACGCCCCCGGTGATGAGGAGTTGGTAGAGCGGCTGGAGGCCGGTGCGCAGCCGCACGACGCCGAGGTTGGCGGCGGCCTGGTCGGCCGCCAGCGCGGCGACCTGCGCGACCGACGCGTCGGCGCGCCCGAAGAGGCGCAGCAGGCGGATGCCGGTGAGCTGCTCCTGGATCAGCCCGGTGAGGGCGGCGTTGGCCTCGCGCGCGGCGGTCGTGCGGCGGGTGACGCCGCGCCCGGTCGCGTAGCCCAGGAGCAGCGCGAGCGGCGCGGGGGCGAGGGCGAGGAACGCCAGGCGGGCGTCGAGCAGCAGCATCGCGACGATGAAGGAGAGGGAGAAGAGGACGGTGTCCCAGGTCTCGATGACGAACTCGCGCACCCCGACGCCGAGCACCTCGACGTCGCCGACGACCCGCGCCATCAGGTCGCCGATCGGCGTCCGGTGCAGGTCGGCCAGCGGGCGGGCGAGGATGCCGCGCACCGCGTCGGCCCGCAGGTTGGCCCGGATGCGCGCGTTGGCCGTGCCCAGCCGCCAGCGCTTCAGCATGCGCGGCCCCTCGCTCAGGAAGGTGCCGCCCAGGAGCGCCAGCGCCGCCCAGCCGACGGTCGAGGCTGGCGCTTCCCCGCGCTGAAAGGCGAGGGCGGTGTCGATCGCGCGCCCCAGGAGCAGGGCGGGCAGGACGACCGCCGTGTTCATGATGATGCCAGCGAGGGAGCCGAGCGCCAGCTCGCCGGCGACCTGCCGGAAATAGGGGCGCAGGTCCCACAGATAATGGCTCATCGCGACCCTTTCAGAAGAAGACGCCGGTCGAGTGTTGCCGAGACTGCCGACAACAGTGCGGGCACGATGACCCACCTCAGATAAACACGACGTTTGTGACGACCACCGTGAGGGCGACGAATCCGCTCGTCGTGAGCCAGCGTCGCCCGACTCCGACATCCGCCCCCGTCCCCATCGCTACCCCTCCGGCATCCTTGCGCCGATCGAGGTGCAGCGTTGTCAGCGCGAGCAGGGTAAGCCCGGCTACGGCACCACCGCCGATGTCGGCGACGCTGACGCCGGGGAGGAAGTCGTCATTGAGCAGCCAGGCGTTGCTGAGGATCCGCCAGGCAATAATGAGGAGGCCTACCGAGAGCGCGGGTACCATGACCACAGGCGGCGTTAGGCCCCCGGCGTCCCGGCGAAGCCGCCAGGCAAGCACCACGCCCGTGATGATCGCGCAGGCAAGGGCGGTCACCAGGATCCGTCCCAGCGAGAAGACGGCCATGCTCCATCCTTTCATAGCAGACTGCGCCGCCGATACGCTGGGGTGCCCGATCGCGACGTGCTGCGTCAGCGGCCTCCCCGCCCGGCTCACCCCTGCGCGGCCGCCAACTCGGCGTAGAGCGCCTCGTAGATCAGGGCCCCCCGCTCGAGCGCGGTCGGGTCGTCGGGGCTGATCCGGCGGATGCCCTTGCAGATCGCGTCCAGGCCCGGTGCCACCGGTTCGAGCGCGAGCTCCTGGACGGTGTCGACCTCGTCGATCATCCGCGCCAAGCGCTGCAGGATCGGGTCGGTCAGGTGGTAGGCCCCGACCAGCGCGTGGAAGCTGCTGTGGCCCTGATGGTGCGAGAGGGGCACCCCCGGGATATCGAACGGCTCCGCGCCCGCAGGGAGCGGCGACTGGCCGCGCGGCACGAAGAGAAACTCCGCCCCTGGGTCGATGCAGCGCCGGATCAGCCAGGCGCAGCCGATGCGATCGACCCCGATCTCCTCCCACGTCACCCACTGCATCGGTCGTCTCCTCCTTGCGCGGCGAGTAGCGCTGCGCGGACCTGCGCGCCGAGGGGCGCGTGGCAGTAGTCCAGTGCCGTCGCCTGCTGGTAGCGGCGCGCGAGCGCGGCCAGATCGGCGTGCCCCTGGCGCAACTCGGCCAGGATGGCGGCGTAGGCGGCGTCCGCCTGTTCGCGAAACTGCCCGACGAGGGGCGCGTCCGCACCGACCTCCACCTCCGACCGCCAGACGGTCGCCTCCCCGCCGCCCTCGAGAATCTCCACGACCAGCCACTGGAATTGCTCGCGCGTCGTCGCGTTTGCCGGGAGGACCCAGACCCCGTCGTGCAGCACGATCGCGCCGAGCCGCTTCAGCTTGCGCCAGGTGGCGACCCGCAGGGCGCTCGGCTCGGCGGGAATCCGAAACATCAACATGAGCCATGAGGCCATCCGAACCATCTCCCGCCGCGACCCTGCGGTGTAGCTGTAACACACGTTACAGTATAACGACCGGCGGGGTCGCATGCAATACGCGCCGGGGAAATATTTGACGTCCGTTACATCTCCTGGCGGGCGCGTGAGGGCTCGGCTATAGGCCACCACTCGTCGCCCGCCGGGACGGATACGCATCTGGCGGTGTTCTCACTCCGCTCGGCGTCCCGGCATTCCTACGTCGACGGTCCTCGTCGCGATCCCACGACAGGAGATTCCCTTGACCCCGCTCGCGTCATAACTTACCCTAATTGCCCTTAGGACTTCAGCGGATAGGTGCCGACTTCGGGCTCCAGCGGTCTCGGTGGGTGAGGAGCTTGCCGATGATGAGGATGGTGGTGGCGAGGCAGAGGGCGGCGTGTCGGTGCCGTGCTCGGCGGTCGGTG
>JAABUK010007261.1_pt1 | contig 16069 bp, 18 predicted proteins | sample 5559141 | NCBI WGS metagenome assembly JAABUK01 (sample SAMN10711869, study PRJNA513367) | rock metagenome | isolation source: Antarctica rocks | place: Antarctica: Victoria Land, Pudding Butte nord | collected 2016-01-03
TTTGCGAGGAGAGGAGGAGGGGGCCTTGGGGTGCTGGGTGGGAGGGAATTGGTGCGGTTTTGCTCGCGGCGTGGAAGAGGTCTTCCGGGTTTTGATTTTTGGGGTATGATTGGATGGATTGGTCTTCTTGGCTGGATTGCTGGGATGTTGGGTTGGTCTTTTCATCTTGCTGGTGTGTCTCGCCTTGCATCTTGGTGCCTAGCTGTTCTCGTCCAATTGTTGGTTTTGGCAGTGGGGACGAGGGAGGGGGAGATGCCGCTTTGATGGGTTCTAGCGCGTCGTTTTCTGAGGGTAATGGAGGTAAAACGGGTTTAAGATTATTTAGTAGCGACTGATTTGGTGTTGCTAGTTGTCCTACCATCTGGCGTGTTTGTTCAGTGTCCTCGGGGAAACCGTTTATCGAAGATACAAGCGACATTTCTCCATGCTGTGGTGTTGTGAATACAATCCAGATAAAGCCAACAAGTCGACCAGCTGAGCACTCTTGCCGGTAAGACATCATTTCCCAGAATTGATCAAGAGACTTGACGCTCCTCCATTGCCCTGTGCGGGATAAATCGGAATCGGAGACCTCCGAGTCGAGATCTTCGAGAAAGCGAGCCTTCGGATCGTCAGGGAATCTTGGGATCAGGCATCTTGGAGGTGCCAAGCCGTCTGGCACAATCAAGTCTCGTGGATATGAGTCTGACCATCTCGACACCGGCTCCGATTTGGCGCTTGGTGGGAAGAAAGCTCTTGTGTCCAATCTATCGCACCCTGGTACGACTATGTATGCTTCTGAGGAAGTCGTTGGGGGACCGTCCACACTGGGAGTGGCTGTAGCGGGTCCAAAATCTCTCAGAATCCGATCGAGCGTCCAACACCACCACTTGATTAGTTGGCGGTCGTCTAGAACGTGCTTGCCAGGATTCTCACTGCTTCCAGGGAACAGATACTGATTCTGTGACCGCGCAAACAGCGAGAGCAGTACTCGGGGACGGTCCAATCTTTGCTTGACTAAGTATAAAAGGAAAGTGGTGCAAATGTTCCGAATAATAGATGGAGCACCCGGTTGAGTTTTGAGCAAATGCAAGTAGCCAGTAGAATCTGCTTTAGAGACAAATATCGTCGTGAGAATTGGCGCGGTGAAAATGAGCACCTCGATCCCAAAGACCAGAAGCTCTCTCTCGACAACAGCTTTCGCAGGGATCGACGCGCCTAGAAAATGACTCTCGCACAACGCCTTTTCCTCAACTTTATTAGGCGGCGTGGAGAAAAGCGCTGCAGAAGGTGTTGGTGGAGTAGAAATGTAGTAGAAAAGCAATTCTGTTTCCAGGGGAAGCGCCTCTGCCAAAACCTCCAGAACCGACTCCTGAGTCGCCATGACGCCAATGCATGTTAAGAAATGATACCCAACGACAGATAGAACAAGTACTTGAAAGTGCAATAGAGGTTGTCACGTCTGATAATCGGCTAGAGGGGAATGAATCTAAAAGATCTGACGGGAAGAGACTGGTCACGTGAGAGCGTCTTTCATCTGACCATTGCGCATCTACAGCAGAACCCTTTTGCATCGAATGGATATTGCGACAAAAGGGAAACTACCCGGTTCCGATGGCACCAAAATTGAATGCTTCATCTAAAAGGCCACTCCTCGACCTTTTCCGTCCTACGCGCCGCTGCCCAGCGTGCGCAAAGTCGACTCGATTTCTCCGAAGCAAATCGCCTGCCTTTCGCCGAAATGTATCAACAGCTGCTCCACACCACTCCGAGATGGAAGTCGATAACGAGGCCAGACCCCGATGGTCGTATACTCCCCCAGCCATGACAGCTCCAGTACGATCGAGGCTCCCGCGGCGTGAAGAACCTTGGAAGGTGAATGATGACCCGAAAAAGCTGGATTTTTTCTACACACGATTTCTTGGGCCTGGAGGAGAGAAGATGTTGACGGACGAAACAAAATGGCTTGCTATCACACACAAAAGTTTTGATCATGGGAGGAGAGGATTTAACGATCGATTATCGCACCTAGGTATGCTTCCAACCACTCAATGGCTTGGGACCAGTTGACCTAACTGGGTATAATCTATTGCAGGCAAACGCATCGTAGAGCTTCAAATGACACTTGCACTTCTCGGATCGTCTACTAAGGATGTTTTCAAGGTCAAGAAAGATCCACACGGGCGTGAACCATTTCTACATCCTGCCACTGAAGGAATCGAGGTTCTAAATGGAGGTGCCCGAGCCCATCTTCTGCACCACTCGCGGATAGCTTCAGTATCTCAGCGGTACGGGTTGCAGGATGTGGTAAGATGGAACCCCCGAAAGGTGAGTCTCTCGTTGCAGTGCTGCAAATGCCTAAACTAAATTCTGGCAGCCTGATAGTCTCCACGCATCTGGTTTCGAGCTGGTGCTTACTCAAGCTGTCTTTGCCATCGTTGGGGCAATCGCCTTAGAAAGAGGAGGAGAGGAAGCAAATCAAATAGTCCGGGAACGAATAATAGGTCCTTTGGGAGTACGGTCACAAGTGCTGGAAGAGTCACAACCGTCACAAATTCAATGACCGCATTGGAAGAAATCGAGCGTTCTCAGCATTCTAGTCTGTACAATTTTGAAGCAAAAAATCTGTATATGTAGAAACTTTGTCTTTCTACACAGCGAGTGTCTCTGTCCGGTTCATCTGACACCGCCCAAGCAACCATGGAAATACTTGGCCAGCTCTTATGGAACCATATAGATTCCTCTCCGCGTCTCGGAATCGCAAGATTCAACAATTGATACTTGAACGTGGATCATGACAGAATGCCAGATTTGAACGTACGTTGTAATGCTGCATTGCACTGTCTATGGGAGAGCGTTGAGAGAAGGAACTCAATTTTGGACCGCGGAGTTTTGAAGAAATGCATGTTGCCCGCTAATCGCGCTAACCCTGTTGAGCGGAATTTGATGCCGCAACTTGAGAGGGATGTCCTGCTCACCTACTAGGCATCTACATTTCGTGCTCGATATGATCTTTGGTCGTCGCATCGGTCTTCTCCGACTGCAAAATAGTATGGACAGACGGTGACCTTCCCTCGTTGTTCTTCGAGCTCTCATTCCGCCTCTCCAGCATGGCTTCCGCGGTCTTTTTCCTGGATCTTAAGGGCAAGGTGCGCAGATTGACTCCAGCACAAAGAAGCTCTTTATTGACCATCTTATAGACCCTTCTGGCACGTAATTACCGCGGAGACATACCGATGTCAGCAGTGGAGAAATTCCCGATCCTCCTTTCCGAAGCAGAAGATGAGTCGTCTGCAGTTCCCCCCTGCTTTTCTGACGAGGGAATTAACGTATGCGGCGTCTCCTTGTCTAAAACCAGACTTGTTGAAGCCCAGCACTTCCCGTGCTGATAGCTATCCAGTACCTATACATACGACACAACAATCTTTATCTTCTTGCCCTCACCAAACGAAATACCAATGCTGCTGAGATCCTCCTTTTTCTCCATAAAATTGTCGAAGTCTTCACGGAATATTTCAAAGAGCTTGAAGAAGAAAGCATACGAGACAATTTCGTCATCATCTACGAGTTACTGGACGAGATGATGGATTTTGGGTATCCGCAGACTACTGAGACTAAGATATTACAGGAGTACGTCCACAGCTGAGCACATGAAACAACGGCCTGCTTCATCGTAGACGATAATGCTGACAGCATCCCAGATACATTACACAAGAGTCACACAAGCTGGAAATTCAAGCACGACCACCAATTGCTGTTACAAACGCAGTCTCATGGAGAAGTGAGGGTATCCGGTACCGCAAGAATGAGGTCTTCCTCGATGTCATCGAATCTCTTAACCTCCTTGTGTCCTCGACGGGAAACGTACTACGATCAGAAATCCTGGGTGCTGTCAAGATGAAGTGCTACCTATCGGGAATGCCTGAGCTCAGACTAGGTTTGAACGACAAAGTTATGTTCGAGACCACCGGCCGATCGACAAGAGGAAAAGCAGTGGAAATGGAAGACGTCAAGTTTCATCAATGCGTACGATTAAGTCGTTTTGAGAATGATCGAACAATTTCGTTCATTCCGCCAGATGGTGAGTTCGAGCTTATGAGTTATCGACTCAACACACAGGTCAAGCCGTTGATCTGGGTCGAGTGTGCTGTCGAGTCGCATTCTGGTTCGAGGATAGAATATATGCTTAAGGTAAGCATTTCAAGGGATAAGGTTCACAAAATAGGCTGACTGTCCTTAGGCAAAAGCACAATTCAAACGACGATCAACAGCCAATAATGTGGAAATCTTAATACCAGTTCCAGACGATGCAGATTCCCCAAGGTTCCAAACGAATACCGGATCTGTTCACTATGCTCCAGAGAAGTCCGCAATAGTCTGGAAAATCAAGCAATTTGGCGGTGGCAAAGAATTCTTGATGCGTGCAGAGTTAGGTCTGCCAAGTGTGAAAGGAGACGACGAGCACGGAGGTGGCATGACTGGCGGCTTCGGAGGGAGTATGGGCGGTGTCAGAGGAGAAAGCAAGTCAAGAAGACCGATCAATGTCAAGTTTGAGATCCCATATTTTACAACAAGTGGCATTCAGGTCCGGTACTTGAAAATAATAGAGCCAAAGGTTGGTGCTCGTCATCTTCATTGGCTTAATCCAGAGCTAATGTACATCTTTCTAGTTGCAATACCCGTCGTTACCCTGGGTCAGATATATCACTCAGTCTGGCGATATAGCTGTTAGATTACCAGATGTGAAATGAAACGAATTTATGGTTATGACTCAATGATCCTATGACAGTCATCGAAGTGCTTGTTGAAGGCAGATAATCAGGTTTTGAGTGCTTGATTGTCGAGACCCCTTGCGCCCAAAAATCTTCCATTGAAGAGCTGTGAACAGAATGCTCAAAGCAGTAAGATCCAAAATCGGAATTCGTTTGCAAAGATCAATGTCATGCTCAGTCAGCGTTAATCTGTAAATCAGGTTCCGCAAACGAAAAAGCATCAATCAAAAGGCAATCTTCACGCCGCTCTGTCACTGGACCTTGGTTGTTGCAAGACTCTCTCAAATATAACTAACGATCGATCGACCGCAAGACGCAAGATCATGAACATCTCACCTATTCTACCTCTGCAAGTTCCTCGTCTGCCTACACGCCTACGAATTATTCAAGCAAATCCTCGTAGGACCTTTCATCATATTCGTGCTCACTTACAGCCTTTTCCCACACCAACGTCTTACCAGACAGAAACCAAACCATTTCCGACAATACGACGACACTAAACATGGCCACCGCCGCCCCCGTGGCCGCGAACCACCCCGACTCAACCCAAACCCTCCACTTCGAAGAATGCCTCTGTCCCATCATCATCACGACCACATCCCCCAACACCACCCCCCTCCCCCTCTCCAGCCGCATCCCCACCGCCACCGACCCCTCCCTCCCAGGCCCCTGCATCTACCACCACCGCCTCACCGCCCGCGACCGCGAAACCGCCATCTTCATCCACCTCGCCCCGGAAATCGACGAGCTCAAAGAAGTCCTCAGCAGCGGGATGGTGAAGTTCAAGCGCGGCCAGGGCGGCCAGGTCGTGCTCAAGAAGGCCACCCATGAGGAGCTGGGGGAGGCGAGTGCGGGGCTCAAGGCGCTCATCGCGGAGCGCGAGAGGCTGGTTAGGGAGCTGTGGGGCAAGTTTGTGGGGCGGTGGGGTGGGAGGGTGGAGAGGAGGGATGATGGGACGATGTTTGTTGTTGAGGAGGGGAGGCACGTTAGGGATCTAGCGCAGGAGGATTGGGGGGAGGGGGAGGGGAAGAAGAAGTTGGAGGACCAGGTGGAGGATGATGAGGCGGATCCGTACGTCAGGCGGATGAGGGAGGTGCAGGCGAGGATGGAGCATTTGATAGTGGCAGAAGAGAGGAAGAAGGCCAAGTGGGCGAAGGCGGGGAAGGCGTAGGAGGTGTATGGTAAGGAGGCTGAATGAGCTGTGGAGTCTCTCGCGGGCTCGTCCTGCCAAGTGTGAATGATTTTTGGTGCAGAGGGCGTGTGGCGTGTTACAGCTTGCGGAGATACAGGTGACATTCCTAGTCGTCCTCATCTGTACACAAAGCGAAGCGTGATGAATGTCATGGAGTGGAAGAATCATTGCAGCCCAGAAAAGCACAGTTCCTCGAGGCATATCTCAAAACCCAAGCTTACTCCCAAGAGCCCCCATAACCATCTGTCTCTTCTGCTTCTGCACAAACTTACTAACATCATCCGCCCACCCGCTACTATTATCCTGCAACCGATTCATATTCTCATCCGTCGTCCCCAACCTCTCCGTCCTCTCCTGCACCTGCCTCTGCATGTACGCCCAATACCCTTCTTGCTCGCCGTTCGGGCCCGGAGGCGGCGGCCTCCCTGATCTCGCAGCCGCACGGGCCGCATTCTCTGCCTCCCGCATCTCGGCGATCATGCGTTTGCTGGGTGGGCGGTCTGGTCCGCCGATCAGGATGTCCATGTCGCTAGGTGTGATGTATTGTGTTCCGCTGATCCACTGGAGGTTTGAGATTGTGGGTCGAGGGGGGATGGCGGCTTGGGGGTTGAAGAGGCGGTCTTGGCTCTTTGGGAGAGGCTGGCCGGTGCCCCAGACGTTCAGCAAGGCCATCTCGCTGGGGCCAGTCCAGCCGAAGATATCTCCAGTCGGGGTTATGACTGCATCAGTGAATCTCTTGACGTCGAGGATGTCGTTGATCTTGGCTTGGCCGACCTCTTTCAGGGCAGGTAGAGAATAGGCTCGCGCGGAGCCGTTGCCGAAAAGACCTACAAGAGCGAAGGCATGGTCGTCGAAGCGTGTGATGGTCGCTGAATCGCAGAAGCAGTCGTCGAAGCTTTTGTGGGCGCCTTTTGAGCTGGCGGGTTTGAAGATGTGGATCCCGGTTGTGGTGGTGACGACTAAGACTCCGCCGATGCGATTGCCGGATTTCAGACTACCTACTGCGGATTGAGAGGCGTGAGCTGGGGAGCCGGATTCTGCATTGATAGGGGAGATGGAGATAATCTGGTCATTTAAGGACGAAGTGCCTACAAAAGCAATGCTGTAGGTTCCGTTGCTTGCGGGCAGTATCTTGAATGTTGCTATTCGACCTAAAGAAGTTCCGACAAACAGGGATATAGAAGAGTAATCTGCGTATCGTTCAATAGTGCTCGTAGATGAGGATTGAGAAGCTTACCATCACCCTCTAGTGTCATTACACCAAATTCAATAAATGTCGGCGATTCTCCCTTGGCCGGTACTTGATTGTTACTTCTCTGGATACTTGCTTTTTTGTTCTTCAGCAATAGATCACTCAAAAGCTGGGTATGGATGATAGCAGGTCCTCTGAGGTCGATGACAGCAAAACTGCCTTCGAATCCGACGGCAACAAAGCCCACGTCGGATTGCTTCAGCGCCGTCACAGGTCCTTGTTGCTCGTTGAGAAGAGTCAGTGGCAGCAGCCCCTGCTTCAGCGCCGGATCCGCCCTCTCGACAATATTCGTTAGTCGCCCAGGGGGTGCGTTCGGCTTTGGCGGAGGGGGTTCTCTTCCAGCTAGCTGGTTCTTGTTTAACCTGAAAATCACAACTTCTCCAGATTGCAGACCAACAGACAGCTCGCCAGTGGCACCGCTCATGCTCATCTGCGTCACCTCAATGTTCTCGAATCTGCCGACCGCCCTCGCAAGGTCTACTTGCAAGACAACACTGTTTTCGATTTCATCACCATGTCCGGCATCCCAGACACGAATTGTACCATCGGCATGTGCTGTCTGAACTATGTTTCGATTCTCGTGCCGCTTCAGTTGCTTGGTCTCTTCTACACCTCCTAGAACAAAGTTCGGACCTTGTTGTCGATATTCCCGCGTTCCTAGCCATCGAGTGCGGTCGACACATGCAAGGGCAGTCTTAGTAACGAACGGTTGAACAAAGGAGAGAGAGACATGAAGTTGATTGGTGGGTGTAATTGGATGTCCAGATGGAAAACTCAAAGTGATCAGCTCTCCCGAGGAAAGCAGCGTGATTGCAGCAATTGGATCGTGTGAGCCTGCATAGTGAGGTGAAGTTCTAGGTATGAGAAGAAATTTTACTATCTCGGCATTCGGTGGTGTAGGCAGAATGTGAGTACGCTTCGGAATCTGGAAGTGCTTCGCAAGAACATCCCAAGAGGATGTTTGATAATTGGGTGTTGGTCCCAGATCAAAGAATGTCAATCCCGGGGTCGGATTTGATGTTGGTGTCCCTCCTGCAATAAGCAACCCAGTATCATCTGGATTTTCCTTTGAGCACCAGACAATATCAAAGTATGGCTGTTTCACAGATCTAACTCCAGGTGAGCTTCCCGTTGTTGGCGCTCCCCCACCAGGCAGATGAATATTGGTGGTTTGAATTGTTCTGGCTTCCACAATTCGTCCGTCTCGTGGGTCCCAAAAGACAAGACTTGAGTCCTCGTGTGCAGTGAGCACGAATGTGCCGGTAGGATGCCAGATTGCATGTGATAACCTTGGCCTTCGAACTTCATGAGGGCCAGCCAGGTCCGGATCGCCTCCTGGCGCACCTCGCGGCACTTCGTATTGAAAACATTTGGTCGGCCTGTTCTGTTTGAAGGAGAAGAGCGCGGCGCCTTCTGTGTAGCCAACCAAGAGGGTGCCAATGTCTCGCGGGTGAAATTGCATCGAGACAACTGGTAGGAGCTTCGCCCGCGGAGTGACCTCTCTCAACAAATTGGGGATTTTGAAGCCAGTCAGAGCGTCTCGATCCAGATCATATGTCATCACATCACCTGCTCGCCCCAATCAGCGTCCGATACCATTGAGTGTTGGTGGTTGCGTTCATACCCACCGTTCTGCAGCCCTATAAAGCAGTAGTCCAAGCTCGGATCTGTCAGCACCGCTGTAACATGCCCTGGCGGCGCATAACTCGTAATCAATCTCTCAGTCTCCAGACTAAACACACAGACATCGTTCTTGCTGTCCAAGCATATGAGCTTGTCGGCGCAAAACTGTAGTTGTCGTATCGATGCCCTTCGAGGTGTGGAGAGAGCCACGCATACTCGCTTTTGACCATATACGTATATCGAGCCGGCACCGAATTGAGAATCATTGGTCCCCACAGCTAATAGAGACTGAACCGGATCGTACGCGAGGGTAGATATCTGGGAATTGACACCATAACGGGCGAACTGCGGTCAAGACTGTCAGTCGGAGCAAGGCGCAAAGGATGGCTAACCGACATCGTTGAGAGCAAAAGATTCGGGTGTTATACCAAGCGACAAGTCTCTCTGGACACCCGCTTGTTTTCCTCGGAGTATGTGAGCCATAACGGTCAAAGATTGTGCAATATGAACATGAGATAAAGTGGGCAACGAGGGACAACGAAGCTGGCATGGATCAAACATTTGGACCCTGCCAAGGCTGATGATTAAGTCTTGGCAGCCCCCCTGTGGAACCTTGGCATGAAAGGGTCTGCGGAGCAATGTACGGCAGACGGTATGCAGGGTCTGCTTTATTCGACGTTGCCATGCGATATTTGAAAGCCAGATCTTCATCAATGAGTTGGCTTACACAATACCAATGCCAGATCTATATAAGGACTATGTACATGAATCGAACTGAAGGAAAGGCGTCGTAGATAATCCCGTGAGCCCGAGCGTCGGCACCGCTCAAAAGCGATTACTCCGTACAGCCCATCCACTCCTCTGCCTGGATAAGATGCAGTCCCAAACACATACGCTATGCCTGCGGGTAAAGTTTGATCCCAGCCAAAAAGCGCCCGCATGGTAGATCAAGCCAGCGTTCAGGAGCACCATAATTCCCAGCAGCCAGATCATCTAAACCCCCCGTGTTTTTAACATTCTGAGGGCGTTGTGATGCGGTTTTGATAACCCGGCTTGTAAACGACTGTTGTTTGGCGATCTGTCTGAATTGCTTCGAAGGATGAAGTCGATAATCTTGCGACCGTCCCAGATATCGACTAGGCTCGGGCTAAATGCGATTACCCGACAACGGCTGAGGTCAAGCGTCATTGATCATACGGAGATCCTGTCCATTGCTGCCAGAGCCGCGGTGAGAGCCCGACGGGCTTGCATTTCGGTTTCATGACCCAGGGACTGAGTGTAGTTCATTATAATGGCTACCAGGGATTCGTAGCAGGTATGACTAGCCGCTATCAGCACGTGAACAGAGATGGGAGTTAACGTTACAAACAGAGCATCTGAGATCAAAAGCGACTCATGCTGATGTCTAGGCAAAGCCCGGCTAACCAAGGGAATGGTAGAGGGCAGAGCTGAAGCCCGTGACCTACTGCCGCCTTCCCGATTCCGTCTTGGCTTGGTGAATGTCTGTGAGCCTGACAGCTGTCTGTTTGTGGCACGCTCCAGTCCTGATGATGCCATGTGGTCCAGAACTCTCGCAAGATTGTAAGTCTTCTCCCTGATTTCGGCGTAAGGCAGTGAAAGCATCAAATCTTCTGCATCTCGCAATGCCGAGTCAAAACGTCCCAGCACTCGCTCCCGCCACCTGCAGCCTGGGTCAGGACTCCCTGATTCTCTGTTCATGCTCGGCAGAATAGTTTTCGGCCCAGCTGAACAGTCTCGAAGCGTCCGTGGAGGATCTAATACCCGGCCGTTAGGATTCTTTGGCAAATGATCATAAGACGCATTATGTGATTTTATCTGCATTTTGCTGGCTGCTCCAAAGGACGTAGAGGCGACTGAAGGCAGTAGGTAGAGAGGCTGGACGCGGAATGATCAATGCACCCAGCAAGGTTGACATCCAGCTTAAAGTAGGCCCAGAAGGTGTCAGGGCAACAGAAAGCCATTGACCAAATTGAGGGTCCTAAGGGGTCTCTCAGAGCATTGCAACCATACCGGGTTAGGATTGGAGATAGAAGGGAGTCATTTGGAACAATTGCCAACTTCCCGTCTCGTTTACCTTGGTGCCATACTGAGGTCGCGCACAAATCACGTAGGAGTTTAGACGATGCAACATGATTGTGGCGGTCAGCACGAGCCCTACAGCTAACAAAGCCACGTCGGAAAACGCGACATGGTCGTCATCGATAAGGCAGATGAGACGCCGCAGATTGCTCTCGATTCTGCAAGCGATTCAGCTGTGTTCTCGATGGCACTGATGCAAAGGTGTCTTGCTACGTAGGTGTGGAATTGTCGGCACAGAGGAATCGCTTCGGCTCTTCGGGGTCTCGCCAACGTAAGCCAATTGGGTTCCGCGAGTAGGCGAAGAGGCACTAAATACGATATGCCACGCGCAGTAATTTGGAATCTCGAATCCGCAGGATTGTGATGTGGGATTTACACTTTCGGAGCAGTCGAGAGTCAAGAGCTCAATCTCCTCCACTTTGATCCGTAGCATGACTCGTTTGCGGTCCGCTGTTTTGAGCATTCTGCTTCGCTCCGCCCCTTGTTGCCTCACTTCCAGCTGTGTTATGGTGCCGAGGACACGAGCAAGTCGAGGCAGAAGTTGGCGAAATAGGAGATTGAAGCTAGCTACGACAAAGCTGTCTTGATCACGATCAACGCGCTCTCTGAGCGCCTGGATACAGAAGTTACTCTTACCACCACTGCTCCACCGCTGCTCCACCATTGCTCTGCACCGAGATCAGAGTCGTGGCGGATGCTTGGCAGTCAAGCTAGCAACCATTGTAGTTAGCGCGTCACGCTACTGGGTCTAATGACTAAGCCAAAGCTTAGCCGACGCTACCGAAAGCTTGGCTCCTGTTAGTGTGACGCGCAAGTCGACGGCAGGCTCAAGATTCAAATGTATCACGCCTTCGCTCGGTAACGAGCAGATAGTCATGCCATCTTCGCACCGCTTACCATCCTCCGCTGTGGCGCCTTTCGATCCCTTCGCGGCTGCCCGACTATTCGAGCGCAGTGCCCGATTCCCGTAGCCTCATTGGATCAGGGTATAGCTGTGAAGATCCGACGGCCGGGTGATCCATGCACCCATTTTCCATTCTCACTCTCGGCATATTCGTTGCAGGATACATTACCGCCAGGTGGGATCTCATCGCACAATTGTATGCGGTGACTGTCTTCGCGTGGGAGCACGGGGTAGTTGTAAGAACCAAAGACCTATGTCTCATGAGTGAGGTGGAGAGACTAATGCACATACTCTCTAGGCTCGAGCCGCCCAAGGCTTTGCCATCCTCTCAGTGTTTTTCTTCGTTTTCCTCTTCCCAATTGAACGGGTGGCTTCTCGAGAAACAAAATTGGTAGAGCATCCCAAGTATCCGAAGGGAAACACATGCTGAAGGTTCTTGACAGCATCCGCGATCGGTGAGACAAGGCATATCAGCACGGGAACAGTTACGTCGACGAGGATCCTTCTAATTCGCTGAAACAATGAGATCATGGTCACGAACGATGGTTTGCTTCGGATTTTCTGGCCTAATCGCGTTTCTGGGACAGCCACATCCGGTGTGATGGTGGGCTGGAGGAATTCCGAGACAGACATTTTCATCATCGCGATTTTGGAGGACGCAGAAGTACGTTTACACCTATAATAGAACGACGTGATATCGGCTTAACACTCCAAAGGTTCGCAATGTCGAGAGTGCCTTGCGGATGGGTTTGCTGTATCGCAACAGCCCACACCCAATCGGACGAATCTTCCAGATATGTGGCAAGAATTCAATGCATGTATTGGGCACAGTCAATCATCCTAATCCACCTACCGATTTCGACCCGTCCATGTTGCGTGCATTCACCTTCTTAGGTAAAGCACTTCCACAAATCTACTGTCCATCAACCACAGGGATATCTGTGCAAGTAATAATCTTTGATCGACCCAATCCAGTCAAGATGCAGTATATGTCACTTGAGCCCATTTCGCTGGCCCTGTTGGACAAGTTCCTTGACGGGGAACCCGCCGCAAAGGCTTTGGAGAATCTTGACATGGAGGAAGAAAAAGAGCGAGCCCGAATCGCAAAACTTGTGGAGAAGCTTAAGTTGCACACAGTGGTCAGATATGCACCGTCCAGAAAGGAAAAGATACTACCAATCATATTGAATCAGATCAACTGCTCCTTCGAACTAGCCGAACTGCTCCAGAAGAATGCCCCATTGTTGGGGTCAAGACGTAAGCGAAGCAGGTCCGTCAGCGAGAGAGTCGTCGAATCTGCTCAGTCACTCTACAGCTACGCCGCACTCTTCATCTGGAATCTCTTTCTGACGTACATCTATCCGGTCGTCAAGAAAGCGTTTTTGCTCGGCCTCATAACGCATCGAATCTTGGCAGAGGGAACCCTACAGGTTCTTGAGTGGCGCCCCCCTCGACGATTTCTGTCTATAGACCTGCAGCCACCCAATCCTAGACTTGCATCGCATGGAGACACCGGCCACGCCCTCAAAGACTTCTCGGCAGCGTTTCAACAGATTCACATCCGTTTGCAACAGTTCTCATACTACCCAATCCAATACTTGCTCCTCCGTCGTCGTCAACAGACCTGGTCATCGATACCAATCGCCCATGCAGACTACATTCGCTACTACAATTCCCTTTGGCTGGTCGCGAACGATGTTATCATCGGCATAGCGGTGGGCAGCTATATAATAGAGAGCCACCAGAGCACCGCTTCGTTCCTTGGCACCTTGCTCAACCAATACACAATATCTGGCCTGGAGCGTATGATCACATGGCTCATGGGCTGGCCTGCAGGTCTCAAGCTCAATGGAGAATTGGCGGAGTTCCTGGGAGCTCTGTCCCTCTGGGTGATTGAATGCTGGAGTCAGACCATCACAATGGTTATCACGCCTTATCTCCCTGCCATCGTCTATTTCATAGGATTCAGCTCGTTCGCTGGCGCCAGCATGCCCATCGCGATCTTTTCTGACCTCCTCAGTCTGCTTACCCTTCACATCTACAGTTTTTACATCGCCAGCACCCGCATTTTCAACTGGCAGTTGACGATCATTTATTCACTTTTCCAGCTCTTCCGAGGCAAAAAGCGGAACATCCTACGCAATCGAATTGACTCCTGCGACTACGACTTGGATCAGTTGCTTTTAGGCACGATCTTGTTCACGTTGCTATTCTTTCTGCTGCCAACCGTCGTGGTATTCTACCTGACCTTTGCGTTCGCAAGAATGAGCATCATCGTGCTCAAAGCCCTTTTGGATACCTGCCTAGCATGCTTAAACCACTTCCCACTCTTTGCCTTGATGCTGCGAGTCAAAGACTCGAAGAGGCTGCCCGGAGGCGTCCATTTCACCCTTCACCAAAGTTCTTCGACAGTCAAACATCCGCATTCATCGCAGCTCGCTGATGACACCAATGCCGGGGACACCGATTCTCATCGGCCAACGTACAGCAACGTGTCCTACATACATCTCTCCTCGACCCCGCTCTCGCTGCGACAGATCTTTTCTCAATATTCGCACCTCGCGTCCCGCATCCGCACACACTACCTGTCCCCACAGGTGGTCTTTCGACTTGTCACAGGCAGATTTGTGCCGCCTCTTGGAAGAGGCGAGATGTATGGCCTCCAATACTCAATGTTGCCCAGGACTCGTGTCAGTGTTGGCGAGGTCTGGAGAGGGTTGGTAGACGAGGACTCGGATGGCAGTAATGCCTATGGCAAGAGCGGGCGAAGAAGATAGACAATCATAGCAATCGGCTTTGAGTGTACGTACAAGTTCCCGAGCACTGTATTTATGTTTGATATGAGCTAGAACATGGCCCCTTCGCAGCACGTGACCTTAAAAACAGATCTTTATATTTGCCAAATAGTGGTTTGTTTGAAAGCATCATCTTATCACATATTTGTTTCATAGTGCCCTGAGTTCCGAACTGGGCACTCATGACCTGTCGTCATCACTATAGCGAAGAATTCCTGGATCTAAATCAATGAGAGTCAACATTTTGCCATGCTGATCCGACAAGACTACAAAGAACAACTTTACGGGTCCTCTTTTCGAAGGGCTCCATAAGTTCCGGCAACAGGCCAAAAGAACGTTCAGAATATGGGCAGACCAAGTCTGTATCAACCAGCTGAATGACGAAGAGCGAAGTAAGCAAGTCGTTAATGATGGGTCGTATCTACCGACAGGCCGAGTCCGTCATAGTTCACTTGGGAGGAGGGATTTGTAAGGACCCAAAGCCACCCTCCTGCCACACGGATTGGCGTATCCTAATGCGCATTCTTGCCCTGACTAGAAGGACTTTGGCAGCTGTCAGACCTGAGCGTTCCACAATCGACGCAGCAGAGTTCCCGAAATTCGGCATCCCTCCTTTCGAGCATCGCTCTTGGCGGTTATGGAGAAAGCTTCGTGCGCATCGATGGGTTCTCCTGAGGATGGGTCATTCAAGAGGCATCGGCAAATAGAAAGGCTTTTGCTCTCTTTGACAGACAGTTCTTCCCATTCGCAGACCTTATCGATGCAAATTCTGCGTACTCATACGAGAATATTCCCGACCCGATGAGAAACCAAAGCGCTGCCATTGGCAGAAGACTGCTGGACGACCTCAATACTCTTCGAGGTCCTGCAGGGCCTGAAAAGCGTCCTCTATTAGAGCTGCTGATTAGATTCCGGTATGTTCAAACAACCAACCCAAGGGATAAGGTATACGCTCTTCGTGGTCTGGCAATAGACGGCGACAGATCGCCGATACCAGACTACAGCCAGTCAGTAACACAAATGTACCTTGAATTTGCAAAATTCTTTCTTTCCGAAGGACATGGTCTTGAACTTATCCGCGAGGCGGGCTTGAGCAAGTCCTCCTTGGACAGTCCATCTTGGGTTGTTGACTGGAACAACAATGCGAGATTCTTTACTTGCAACTACAGCAGGGGTAACAGATGGCCTGCGACAGTTGAGCTTTCAAATGAGGCGGACGCTGAAGTGGAGCTTACAGATGATTCGACCATGTTCTCGGCTATTGGCGCGGTTATTGACACTGTCACTGGCACCACATCCGGAATGCTTCCTCTAGGGGGCCAGAATGACAACCACGAAAGACAACCAGAATGACAACCAGAATGACAACCAGAATGACAACCAGAATGACAACCAGAATGACAACCAGAATGACAACCAGAATGACAACCAGAATGACAACCAGAATGACAA